>Ga0209442_1000048_pt1 | contig 68135 bp, 79 predicted proteins | sample LauGreSBDMM110DD_2_FD_187565 | JGI IMG/M metagenome (GOLD analysis project Ga0209442, IMG submission 187565) | Freshwater lake microbial communities from Lake Michigan, USA - Sp13.BD.MM110.DD (SPAdes) (version 2) | ecosystem: Environmental > Aquatic > Freshwater > Lake | place: Lake Michigan...
AACAGTTCGGTGACCCTGCTCAGTTGGCCAAGTACGACTGCTACTTCGTCGACAGCATCACAGTGCTGGCGCGTTTGGCGCTCATCTGGGCGAAGACACAGCCACAGGCAGTTTCTGACCGTACAGGCAAGCCAGACACCCGTGGTGCGTATGGATTGCTCGGCTCAGAAATGCTGGGTGCCCTCATGCACCTGCAGCACGCACGTGGCAAGAACGTCGTGTTTGTGGCCATCCTGGATGAACGACTCGACGACTTCAATCGCAAGGTTTTTGTACCGCAGATCGAAGGCTCCAAGACAGCAGCTGAGTTGCCTGGAATCGTCGATGAAGTTGTGACGCTGGCCGAGATCAAGGCCGAAGACGGTGCGTCCTATCGCGCGTTCGTCACGCACACGCTCAACCCCTATGGCTTCCCTGCCAAAGACCGTTCGGGCCAGCTCGAAATGCTCGAACCCCCAAACCTGCTCGCACTCATCGAAAAGTGCGCTGCTGCAACCCAACCTCAAAACAACAAGGAGTAAACCATGTCCGCTTGGAACGATTTCAACGATGCCGAACAACAACAATCTTTTGACCTGATCCCCAAGGGCACGGTGGCTCCGGTGCGCATGACGATCAAACCCGGTGGCCACGATGATGCGGCTCAGGGCTGGACCGGTGGCTATGCAACTCAGAGCTTTGAAACCGGGAGCATATTTCTGGCTTGCGAGTTCGTGATCTTGGACGGCGAATATGCCCGTCGCAAGATGTGGTCGAACGTTGGTCTGCAAAGTAACAAAGGTCCTGCTTGGGGAAACATGGGGCGCACCTTCATCCGTGCAGTGCTCAACTCCTCGCGCAACATCTCGCCGCAAGACAACTCTGCCCAAGCGTCAGCGGCGCGTCGCATTCAAGGTTTTCACGAGCTCGATGGTATTGAGTTTATGGCCCGCATCGATGTCGAGAAGGACGGTCGCGGGGAATTGCGCAACGTGGTGAAGATTGCCGTGGAGCCTGGTGAACCCGGCTACTCGTCCTCGGGAGCACCAGCAGTTCAGCGTCCTGCTGCTACCTATCAAGCCCCTCCCGCCAGCAGCGCTCCAGCCAACAGTTCTGCAGCTCAGGCTCAACGCGCACCTGTCTCGGGCAAGCCGAGCTGGGCTCAGTAAGGGGGGGGCAATGAAATGCTGGGTCTGCAACAGACAGGCCCGGGGTTTCGGCCACACCGACAACCGTCACGGTGTGGGCAATCCCCGGCGCTACCCAATCGACTGGGTTTTCTGCTCGAAAAAATGTCAGGACGTCTTCCATGCGATGTACGGGAACTGGCAGCGCGTCCTCGATGGGCGAATCGATATCAAGGAGGTCAACATGATCGATCCCTCTGATATTGAACTGGCCTCAATGAAGAAGTGCCTCAAGGCATTCGGTGAGTCAGCTGGCGAGATTGGTTTTGCCAAACCCCTGGGCGATTACTCGGAAGAAGAGGCACTGCACGTCATCGATGCCATCGTGACGTGCTGGACCGATGCCATGCTGGCGCACCACGAGCAGTCGAAGTTTCCACCTGTGCGTGGAATGCAGCCAACGCCCGACCCTCTGGCACACCCGTTTGCCGACATGGAGGATGACTTGCCCTGGGTGGTTGAAGGAGAGAAGAAATGATGGACTTCAATTCCTCCTCCAGCATCTCGGGTCAGGTCAGCGCGCTGATCGATGCGGGATTGCAAAAACGTCAAGCTGAGCAGCGCCCACGAACTTACCTCGGGGCGTCCCGTTTGGGTGTCTCCTGTGAACGGGCATTGCAATACGAATTTGCAAAGGCCCCTGTAGATCCTGGTCGTGAGCATCCAGGTCGACTGCTTCGCATTTTCGAGCGCGGCCATCTATCTGAAGACAGCATGATTCAGTGGCTTCGCGACGCAGGTTTTGATCTGCGAACGACTAAGGCTAATGGCGATCAGTTCGGATTTTCTGCACTGGACGGTCGACTGGCTGGTCACATCGATGGCGTGATCGTCGACGGTCCCGATGGCTTCAAGTATCCCGCCTTGTGGGAGAACAAGTGCCTCGGTTCTAAGTCGTGGCGCGATCTTGAGAAGAACAAGCTGGCCATCTCCAAGCCGATTTATCACGCTCAGGTGGTGCTTTATCAAGCCTATCTCGAGCTGCATGAGAACCCTGCGGTTTTCACGGCGGTGAACGCCGACACCATGGAGATCTACACAGAGCTCGTGCCCTTTGATGCGGCACTAGCGCAGCGCATGTCAGACCGTGCGCTCAAGGTGATCTCTGCAACCGACGCGGGCGAACTGCTCGTTCGTGCCTATCAAGACCCCACTCATTTTGAATGCCGGATGTGCGCATGGCAGGACCGGTGCTGGAGACAAAGCAATGACGGACGTTAATCAAATCCTCACCGAAAGACTGGTCGACGCACGCGAGGCAGCGTACTGCTTGAAAGTGCCCATCTACCTGCTCACCCATCCCAAAGAGCGCGAGCGCCTTGGCTTGCCGCATTACCGCGTCGGCAAGATGGTCCGCTTCAAGGTGAGCGAGTTGATGGCTTGGATGCAAGCGAAGGCAGAAGAAGAGGCGAAGGGAGAGTCCTCGGATGCTTGATTTCAATGACAACGACTCAACTGCGCCAAAAGACACAGACTTCACTCGTGAGCAGTTGCGTGCGTCGCTGATCGACCGCTTGGAATCAGTGCTGAGCACTCTGTTTCCCGCTGGCAAGAAGCGCCGTGGCAAGTTCCTGATGGGCGACGTCTTGGGCAGCCCCGGCGACAGCCTGGAGGTTGTCCTTGATGGTGAGAAAGCTGGACTCTGGACTGATCGCGCCACAGGTGACGGTGGGGATGTATTTGGCTTGATTGCAACTTACCTTGGTGCGGACGTTCAATCCGACTTTCCTCGGGTGTTGGACTACGCGGCGGATCTGGTTGGCCAGGCCGTACCGACCCAATCCCGTAAAGCCAAGAAAGAAGCTCCGGTCGACGAGTTGGGACCAGCCACGGCCAAGTGGGATTACTTTGACCCCGCCGGTCATCTGATCGCTGTGGTCTATCGCTATGACCCGCCTGGGGGCAAGAAGGAATTCCGTCCATGGGACGCTAAGCGTCGCAAGATGGCTCCACCCGATCCCCGCCCCCTGTTCAACCAACCGGGATTAGTCATTGCCGAGCGAGTGATCTTGGTTGAGGGTGAAAAGTGTGCGCAGGCATTGATTGCCGCAGGCATCACAGCCACGACTGCCATGCATGGAGCCAATGCTCCTGTGGACAAAACCGACTGGTCACCTCTTGCCGGTAAATCCGTTCTGATCTGGCCCGACAGAGACAAGCCAGGCTGGGAGTACGCCATGGCGGCGGCGCAAGCTGTCCTGGATGCGGGTGCGCATTCCTGCGATGTGCTCTTGCCGCCCGATGACAAGGCTGATGGCTGGGACGCTGCCGATGCACTGGCCGAGGGCTTTGATGTGACCACGTTCATTGCCTCTGGGCCGCGCATGTGCGTGAAGACTACCAAGGCCATGACGTCGCAGGACGCCACGGTCTGGGCGACCGATGATGCATTGACGCTGGCGTTCACGTCTCGCTATGCAGACGAGTGGCGCTATTGCGCGGCTTGGGGGAAGTGGTTGGTATGGACTGGTTGCCGCTGGCAGCCCGATGAGACCTTGATGTCCCATCACCTCATTCGCGCCATCTGCCGTGAGGCCGCACTCAAAGTGGACTCGCATCGCCTGGCGGCCAAGTTGCTCGCCAGTAGCACAGTGGGTGGTGTCGATCGCATGGCCAGGTCCGATCGCCGCCATGCATCCACCACTGAGGAGTGGGACGCAGATCTGTTCTTGCTCAACACCCCCGGTGGTGTGGTGAACCTCAAGGTGGGCGTCACGCGTCCGCACGACCGTGCAGACCGCATGACCAAGATTGCGACGGCCACCCCAAAGGGGGACTGTCCCCAGTGGAAAGCGTTCTTGAACGACGTGACCGGCGGCGACCTGCTTTTGCAGGAGTACTTGCAACGCATGGCGGGGTACTGCCTGACCGGGGCAACCAGTGCCCACGCCTTGTTCTTCCTGTACGGAACCGGCGCGAACGGCAAGTCGGTGTTCGTCAATACCTTGTCCAGCATCTTGGGCGACTACGCCACCAGCGCACCCATGGACACCTTCATGGATGCCCGGGGCGATCGTCACCCGACCGACCTGGCCGGTCTGCGCGGCGCACGCTTTGTCGCGTCAGTGGAAACCGAGCAGGGCAGGCGCTGGAACGAGTCGAAGGTCAAAGCCATCACGGGTGGTGACAAGGTGTCTGCTCGCTTCATGCGACAGGACTTCTTCGAGTACATCCCGCAGTTCAAGCTGTTGATTGCGGGCAACCACAAGCCCTCGATCCGCAACGTGGACGAAGCCATGAAGCGGCGTCTGCACCTTATCCCTTTCACTGTGACGATCCCGCCCGAAAGGCGTGACGGCAAGCTGACCGAGAAACTGTACGCGGAACGTGACGGTATTTTGGCCTGGGCGGTTGAAGGGTGTCTCGCGTGGCAACGCGATGGCCTGCGCCCACCTGAGTGCGTTGTCTCGGCAACCGAGGAGTATTTCGAAGCGGAAGACGCCCTGGGCCAGTGGATCGAAGAGCGTTGCATTTTGAGCAAGACCCATCGCGAAGGCGTATCGAATCTGTTCACTGATTGGCGCGAGTGGGCAGAGCGTGCTGGCGAGTACGTGGGCTCGATCAAGCGGTTCTCAGAGCTGATGTCGACCCGTAAGTTCGAGAAATGCCGACTGCATGGCGGTGCACGCGCAATCGCGGGCATCAGTCTACGACCTAAGCCTCATAGCGGTGGCGGCTATCCATACCAAGACGATTGAACCAAACCATGGTGACGGATTTGACAGTCTTACTGATTAACCCCTCACGCGTGCGCGCACACACACGATAGAGGAATAACCGTGAAACCTGTCCAACCCGTCACCCGAACAAATTCTGGAGATGAAATGAACATGACGATTCTTGCCCTGGACCTGGGCACAACGACTGGCTGGGCCTTGATGGGTGCAGACGGTCAGATCACAAGCGGCAGTCAATCCTTCAAGCCTCAACGCTTCGAAGGTGGTGGCATGCGGTTCCTCAAATTCAAACGCTGGCTCACGGACGTGAAGCAATGCACCACAGGGATTGACCTGGTCGTATTTGAAGAAATACGCAGGCATGTGGGCGTGGATGCTGCCCATGCATACGGTGGCTTCATGGGACAACTGACCGCCTGGTGTGAGCACCATCAGATTCCCTACGAAGGCATCCCTGTGGGCACGATCAAAAAGCACGCGACCGGCAAAGGCAACGCAGGCAAGGACGAGATGATCGCAAGCGTTCAAGCACGCGGCCACCAACCTGCAGACGATAACGAAGCAGATGCGATTGCTCTGGTCTACCTGGCCCGTGATCGTCAGAAGACACAGGAGGTGTGAGATGAAAGTCCCAGCACAACCGTATCGCTGCGCTCTTGGAAAAGTGCAACCTGTCGTGACCGATCTGGATGCCGTCAAGCGTTCAGGCTGGCGCGAGCAACACATCCTGGTCGTGTCAGATCAAGACGAGCGACTGGACTTCCTCGAGCGTGAGTTCATTCGCCGCATTGGTGAACGCCTCTACGGTCCAGGAGGCAAGCATGGCTAAGACGATCACCATCTGGACTGTTGACGATGTAGCCGCACGTTTTAGCGATGCAGCTCACACGTCGTATCGCTTGCCACCTGTGCGAGTTCAGGGGTATGCCAGCCCCTGGATGAGCTTGGCCATGCAAGTGCCCAATCGCTACCCTGATCCCGAACGTGTTTACCGCCCCATGCCACCCGGTCCTGAGGCAGTGGAACGCATGCTTGAGACCATGCGCTGGGTTCAGTGGTTGGAGGAAGAGCAACGCCATCTGGTGTGGATGCGGGCCAAGCGTTACGAGTGGCATCAAATCGGCAGACGCTTTGCTTGTGATCGCAACACTGCAGCCAGGCGTTGGAAGAAGGCCATGCAACTGGTGGCCGACAACCTCAACGGGTCATTCAACTCATGCGCGGAAATTGGCGTGAATTGATTGGAATGGTGGCGTGTGTGGGTGCATCTGAGGCAATGAGCGACTTTACCCAGTGCAGCATTTCGAGCCATTTGAGCGTACATTTTCAGCTATGGTGTGGAAAGGAGTGCAGGCCACTCCCTCCATACAAATTTCTGGGTCCTTCCTTGCCAAATCCCTATGCGGGGGGCAAAGGCCCGAGATTTCGATAGCGACAGATTGAAAAACCGGGTTTGCAGTTCGCACCGGGTTTGCACCTCCCCCTCACCCCCCCCAAGGACTTTATGACTCCCGAGATCAGAATGATCGCGGTGGATTCGCTCATCCCTTATGCGCGAAACGCCCGCACACACAGCGACGGCCAGGTGGCTCAAATTGCAGCATCCATTGCGGAGTTTGGTTTCACCAACCCGATCCTGTCGGATGGCGAGCGCGGAGTGATTGCTGGGCATGGCCGTTTGATGGCTGCTCGCAAGCTGGGACTCACAGAAGTGCCTGTGATCGAGTTGGCGCATCTGACACCCACCCAGAAGAAGGCCTATATCCTGGCCGACAACCGGATTGCCGAAAACGCAGGCTGGGATGAAGAGCTTCTGAAACTTGAGCTGGCTGAGCTGCAGGCCGCCGAGTACGACCTGGACCTGATGGGTTTTAGTGATGAGGAAATCGACAAGCTGCTCAATGGCGATGAACAAAGCGATGGTCTGACCGACGAAGACGCAGTACCGGAAACCCCAGTAGAACCGACCTCAAAGCCGGGCGACCTGTGGATCCTCGGCAACCATCGCTTGCTTTGCGGAGACTCCACGGTCCTGACGGACGTGGAGCGCCTGATGGATGGCCAACTGGCTGACATGGCTTTCACCGATCCACCCTACAACGTGGACTATGGCAACAGCGCCAAGGACAAGATGCGAGGCAAAGACCGACGCATCCTCAACGATGCCTTGGGTGATGGCTTCTACCAATTTCTCTATGACGCCTGCGTCAACCTGCTGGTGGTTACCAAGGGTGCGTGCTACGTGTGCATGAGTTCATCGGAGCTGCACACCTTGCAAAAGGCCTGGCTGGATGCTGGCGGCAAGTGGTCGACTTTCGTGATTTGGGCCAAGAACACTTTCACGCTGGGCAGAGCTGATTACCAACGCCAGTACGAGCCGATCTTGTACGGCTGGAAGCAGGGCACCGATCACTTCTGGTGTGGCGACCGAGACCAGGCAGATGTCTGGTTCTACAACAAGCCGCGCGTCAACGATCTGCACCCGACCATGAAACCAGTCGAGCTGGTTGAGCGAGCCATTCGCAATTCGTCCAAGAGCCGCGATGTCGTTCTAGATCTATTTGGTGGCTCCGGAACTACTTTGATTGCGTGCGAGAAGACGGGGCGTCAAGCTCGGTTGATTGAACTGGATCCGAAGTTCGTCGACGTGATCGTCAAACGCTGGGAAGACTACACCGGCAAGAAAGCCGTTCGAGAAAACGGTGGCTCAGAACTGGAGCAGGCACCACAGGCCAATGAGCAAGAGGCGGTGGATCAGGCGCAGTCTTGATCAATTCCGCTTTGGATCACAAACCCGGTGAGGTATGGCAGCCCTTTGGGGATGCCGTAGCTGCGCTGAGTCAAGCGCCCAATTTTCCAACTCATCCATTTCACTACGGCCTTAGCGACGGCCTTGTGCATGTCATGGCTATTCAATAAGGCGTCTTGCACCGAATCGGCGAAGTGACGGCCATGGCTGCTATCCAGAAACACGCGGATAGATTCAAGCGGCTCACCGGTGGCATTGGATATTTGCGCCATGGCAATGGGCCAGGCAATGCTGGCGTGTCCGCCCATAGTTCCCCAAAAGCCCCACGACTCGTTTTCAGAGGCGGGGATTTTGACGAAGTCATTTGCTTGTGAAGATCGCATGGCTCAACCCAATCGTGCAACGTAGCGTGGGTAATCCCCGCCAGATGGATCGATGAACAGGTAGGGGCGACCGGGCGCTTGAACTTGGACGCATAAGCGCCCTTGTCCCAAGTAGCCGCCCTTGCCCTTTAGCCAGTCGCGCGACTTGAAGAGGTTCATCGCGAATCCGTCGAACTCTTCGGGTTCCATCTCACGGATCTCGGTGACGTAGACGATGTAATCGCCGCTGCCTGCGATGTCGTTGATGTCGCTGGGTTTGCGTCCGAAGGGCAAGCGGATGCTCAGCTCTTGAACCTCCATTTCCTGGCCGTCGAAATTCACGGTCAAGGGTTTGCAGTCGATGTTGAGGGTGATGTTTTTCATGTGAACCTCAGGCGATGCGGTAGGTGCGTTGTTGGCCATCGGTTTTCTCAGAAGCGATGCTCAAGCCGAGCTTCTTTTTCAGGGCTCCGGCCATGCAGCCCCTGACCGTGTGCTGTTGCCACCCTGTGGCCTCAACCATCTGCTCGAGCGTTGCCCCCTCCGGACGCTGGAGCAATTCGATCAGGGTGGCCTGCTTGGTGCCCTCTCGTTTGGAGGGGGTTGCCTTGACCTCGATCGCAATGCCAAGGGCGCTGTGCCCTGCGTCGGTGATTGCAAATTGCGTGGTGCCGTCCTCGGCTTGGCTGTGAGCAGTAATGAGATTGGCGTTGGCTAGGGATGTCAAAACCTTAAGCCGCGCACCCCCTTTGAGATTGGCCGGGAAGTCGGTCAGCAAGTGCTCTGGATGCTGGGCCGCTGCGGTGAGCAGATTGGTTTGGGTCTCGGAGAGTTTCATGGTTTTTCCTTTAAAAAAATGGTGATGTGATGAACGCTTCATTCCGCTCGCTTATCAAGCGATTTCTGAATCTTTTTTCTTCCCCTGTGGCTTCTTCGTCTGCGCCTTCTGGCCAGCTTGATAAGCCGCTTGCAGAGCAGCCTCAATTCCCCAAACCGACACGTCGTGAAAGTCCAGCCGGTCCGAATGCTGCGTCTGCAGCGTCTGGACAAAAAGGTGCTCGCGTGCGATCTGCTCCAAAAGGCAAGAAGGCGCGTTGATGGCGTTGGTGGTTTTCTTGTGGTTCATGCGGCGCTCCAAAAAACGTTGATTGATGACCGTATGAACGCTTCATTTCCGAACAACATCAAGTCAATTTCTTAGCCAGACTCTTTCACTTGGGTATGACCGATCGACTCTCAATTCGGGCCTATGCGCGCCACCGAGGGGTGTCCGATACGGCGGTGCGCAAGGCCATCGAGGCCGGGCGGATCACCCCCAACGCAGACGGCACGATCAATGCGGCGCAGGCCGATGCTCAATGGAGCAAAAACACAGATGCCACGCAGCAGCGGGGCAAACACAAGCCCGTCTCCAATGAGGCGATTGCGGGAATACGGGAAACGCTGGGTGAATCAGCGGGCGCGTTTGAACCCAAAGGCGGTGGCACCACCTTGCTGCAGGCCAAGACCGCCAATGAGGTGCTCAAGGCGCAGACCAACCGGGTGCGACTGGCCCGACTTAAGGGTGAGCTGATCAATCGTGACCAGGCTATCGCCCACGTATTCAAGATGGCGCGATCTGAGCGCGATGCCTGGTTGAACTGGCCAGCCCGCGTGGCTGCACAGATGGCTGCCGACCTCAATACCGACGGGCATACCTTGCATGTACTGCTGGAAAAAGCCGTGCGCAATCACTTGATCGAGCTGGGTGATTTGGCTGTCCGATTGGATTGAGCCCTGCTCGAGACTCGAGGCTTTACGGAATACAGGAATGTGTTGGAACACTATGACGGATTTGATGCCATCGCCGAGGCGTGGCGTGAGGGGCTCACGCCCGACCCACTGCTGACCGTGTCTGAATGGGCGGATCAGTACCGAGTGCTCTCGGGAAAGTCGGCCTCGGAGCCGGGCAAGTGGCGAACCAATCGCACGCCTTATCTCAAGGAGATCATGGACTGTCTCTCGCCGACATCACCCGTCGAGCGGGTGGTGTTCATGAAAGGCGCGCAGGTCGGCGGCACGGAGTGCGGCAACAACTGGATTGGCTATGTCATCCATTTGGCCCCTGGTCCCATGATGGCTGTTGCGCCGACGGTCGAGATGGCCAAGCGCAACTCCAAACAGCGGATTGATCCACTGATCGAAGAAAGCCCGACGCTCTCTAGTTTGATCGCACCCGCACGGGCGCGCGATTCTGGAAACACCATCCTGGGTAAAGAGTTCCGTGGCGGCGTGCTGGTGATGACAGGCGCAAACAGCGCCGTGGGTCTGCGCTCAATGCCAGTGCGCTATTTGTTTCTCGACGAAGTTGACGGCTACCCGGGTGACGTTGAAGGAGAAGGTGATGCGATTGCACTGGCTGAGGCTCGAACCCGAACCTTTGCACGCAGAAAGATTTTCATCGTCTCGACGCCAACAATTTCTGGAACGTCGCGCATTGAGCGCGAGTACGAGCAAACAGACCAGCGACAGTTCATGGTCCCGTGCCCGCACTGCGACCACGAACAAGTCTTGGCTTTCGAACGATTGATCTGGGAAAAAGGACTGCCCGAGACGGCGCACTACAAGTGCAAGTCGTGCGAGCAGCCCATTTACGAATACCAAAAGACCGAGATGCTCGAGCGAGGACGGTGGCAGTCATCGATTCCGGATTACGTTGGCAAAACAGTGGGGTTTCACTTGTCCAGCTTGTACAGCCCGGTGGGTTGGCGCAGTTGGGCTGACATCGCTGCAGCCTGGGAAGCGGCGCAAGGATCTGCAACTGCCTTGAAAGCATTCAAAAACACAGAGCTGGGCGAGACCTGGGTCGAGCAAGGCGAAACCCCCGAATGGGAGCGTTTGCTGGAGCGACGTGAGGACTACCGAATCGGCACCGTCCCACTGGGGGCGGCTTTGCTGTGCGCCGGGGTGGACGTTCAGAAGGACCGCATCGAGGTTTCAGTCTGGGCATTCGGTCGGGGCAAAGAGGCGTGGCTGGTTGAGCACCGAGTGCTGGCCGGTGACACCTCCCGCGATACGGTCTGGCAGCGGCTTCGTGAAATGCTCGATGAGTCCTGGACGCATGCGTCTGGGGTGCAGTTACGTCTGAGTCGCATCGGCCTGGATACAGGATATGCCACCCAAGAGGCCTATGCCTTCGTGCGCAAGATGCGTGACTCTCGGCTGCTACCCATGAAGGGTGTGGCCCGTGGTGCTGCACTTGTCGGGTTGCCGACCGCTGTGGACATGACTGCGGGCGGCAAGAAGCTGCGCCGGGGCGTTCGTGTCTATTCAGTTGTTGGTGGCATTGCCAAGCTGGAGTTCTACAACCATCTGCGCAAAACCATGGAAGTGACCGAGGACGGTGAGATCCTGTATCCCGCTGGGTACGTCCACTTGCCCAAGGTCGATGTCGAGTTCGTGCAGCAGTTGTGTTCAGAGCAATTGGTCACGCGCAGAGACCGCAACGGTTATCCAGTGCGTGAATGGCAAAAGATCCGCGAACGCAATGAGGCACTTGACTGCTACGTTTATGCACGGGCAGCAGCGAGCCTCGCTGGTCTTGACCGATACGAGGAGCGGCATTGGCGCGAATTGGAAAAACCTCTAGGTGTTACAGGGCCACCTGAAGACGCCCAATCAACCAAGCAAGAAGCCACCCCCAGCGGTGGCTTTGTTGTTTCTAAAGGACCACAACGCGGTAGGCGCTTGATTCGCAGCCGGTGGATGAACTGATGACGACCTATACCAAAGAGCATGCACAAGCGCTGCGAGAAGCCATTGCCAGTGGTGAACATCGGGTGACGTACGACGGTAAAACGATCGAGTACCGAACTGTTTCCGATCTCAAACTGGCCTTGGCAGAGGTAGAAGCCGCGCTGGCATCCGACAGCGGCAAAACCAAGACCCGTCAAATCCGGGTCACCACATCTAAAGGGTTCTGACATGGCCTTTTGGAAAAAACTCACGGCCTATGTGGGCTGGAATTCCGTTCACGAGGCTGCTGGCTCAGGTCGCAGGTCTCGTGTTTGGAATCCTGGTGATCCGGGAGCTGTCTCGGCGATGCTGGCCACGGGCAACCAACTGCGGGTCAAGTCTCGGGATCTGGTGCGCAGAAACGCCTGGGCGGCCAATGCGGTCGACAGCTTTGTCTCCAATGCCATCGGCACGGGGATCAAGCCGCAATCCTTGGTGGATGACCCCAAGTTCCGGGAGAAGGTTCATGCGTTGTGGTGGCAGTGGGTGGAGGAAGCAGACAGCAACAACCTCACCGATTTCTACGGCCTGCAGTCACTTGCATGTCGGGCGATGGTTGAGGGTGGCGAATGCCTGATCCGCATCCGCAATCGACGACAGGAAGATGGCCTGAGTGTGCCGATCCAGTTGCAGATTCTGGAGCCCGAGCACCTGCCTTTGAACCTGAACACGATCAGTGCATCGGGCAACCAAATCCGTAGCGGTATCGAGTTTGATGCCCTTGGGCGTCGGGTTGCCTACCACCTGTACCGCGAGCATCCGGGTGATCCGAGCTTGACGGTCAATGGCAACGATCTGGTGCCAGTCCCAGCTGAGGAGATCGTCCATCTGTTTCGCCCCCTGCGACCTGGACAGATTCGCGGAGAGCCCTGGCTATCGCGGGCCTTGGTCAAGCTCAATGAGCTCGACCAGTACGACGACGCAGAGTTGGTTCGTAAAAAGACGGCGGCCATGTTCGCTGGCTTTATCACGCGTCAATCACCCGAAGACCAACTGCTGGGCGAAGGTGAAGCGGATGAAATGGGCGTGGCCATGACGGGTTTGGAGCCGGGCACCTTGCAAGTCCTGGAGCCTGGTGAGGACGTGAAGTTTTCTGATCCGGCGGATGTCGGTGGCTCGTATGCGGAATTCCTGCGGGTGCAGTTTCGCGCAGTCGCTGTGGCCATGGGCATCACCTACGAACAGTTGACCGGTGATCTGTCGGGCGTGAATTACTCGTCGATCCGCGCCGGTCTCCTGGAGTTCCGTCGCCGATGTGAAGCCATCCAGCATGGCGTGATCGTGCATCAGATGTGCCGCCCGATCTGGCGTGCATGGATGGATGCCGCAGTGCTCAGTGGCGCACTGACAGCGACAGGTTATGCCAAGAGCCGTCAGTCCGCCAGAGCGTGGCAGGCGGTGAAGTGGATCCCGCAAGGCTGGCAGTGGGTGGATCCCGAGAAGGAATTCAAAGCCCTCCAACTGGCCATTCGCTCCGGTTTGATGAGCCGCTCTGAAGCCATCTCGTCCTTTGGCTACGACGCGGAAACGATCGACAAAGAGATTGCGGCAGACAACGCCAGGGCTGATGCGTTGGGGCTCGTTCTTGATACGGACCCCAGGCAAGTGGCCCGCAATGGTGCAACCAACTCGGCTGCTCCCTCGCTCCCTCCTGACTCACCAAGCGCGCCCTTGGTAGATCAGCAAACCTAAAACCAGAGGACCTATGAACCACATCTCGTCGATGCCGCATTTGGCATCGCGAATCTTTGGCACGCCCCTACTGATTCACCCCAGAAAACTGGATGTGATTCTCTCGGTGCTTGGCCCCCGCTTGGGAGTGGCCATGTCAGACGATTCGCAACAACTCATCAAGCACTTGGCTGCGCAGGCCCCGCCTGCCAATCCAACATCATTCACATCGAACATCGCTGTCATCAGCGTGTCCGGCACCTTGGTGCGGCGAGCGGCAGCAGTCGATGCAGCCTCAGGCCTGACCAGTTACTCGGCCATCAGTGCGCAGCTTGCGCAGTCGGTTCGAGATCCTGCAGTCAATGCGATCTTGCTGGACATTGACTCACCAGGCGGCGAAGCCGGTGGAGCGTTTGATCTAGCAGACCAGATCGTGGCAGCTCGGCAGGTCAAACCCATCTGGGCCGTTGCCAACGACGACGCGTTCTCGGCAGCGTATGCCATCGCCAGCGCAGCCACACGGGTCTATGTCACTCGTACCGGTGGTGTGGGCTCCGTCGGAGTGATTGCGCTGCATGTCGATCAGTCGCAGCGCGATGCCATGAATGGACTTCGCTACACAGCGGTGTACGCAGGAGACCGCAAGAACGACATGTCGCCTCATGCGCCTTTGTCCACTGATGCAGCTCAAGCGCTGCAGGCGGAAGTGGACCGGCTTTATGGCCTGTTCGTAACAACGGTCGCCGCCAACCGAAACCTCTCAGTGCAAGACGTTCAAGACACCGAAGCCGGACTGTATTTCGCGCAAGACGCAATTGATGCCGGTCTGGCCGATGTGGTCGGGACGCTTGAGGACGCACTGATTGCTTTGAGTGAAGAGCTCCAAACGAAAACGACATCCATCGCGCGAATTCAAGGTTCGGGCCGCGAGATGGGGATCTCCACGCCCGGACCGTCCATGAAAAGGAGCGTTTGCATGCAAAACGATGCAACCCAAACTGCCGATGGGCAGACAAACCAAGAAGAGCAACACCAACCAGCCGACCAGACGGGCACTGGGCCTGCACAAGATGGCGATGCCGCGCAAAGAACTGGTGATCAACCTGGCGCACAGGTGCAAGCCAGTGTTGTGGCCCAAGGTCACGACATCAAGGCGGCCAGTGCTCAGGTGCTGGCCATTGCCGAGATGTGCCTTCTAGCGGGCAAGTCCGAGATGACGGCGGCCCTGATCGAGCGTGGCGTCTCAGTTGACCAGGCACGCAAGGAGCTGTTGGCGGCCAAGGCCTCTGGTTCTCCCGAAATCTCCAGCCGCATCTTGCCCGAGGCAGGAACCCAAACCCAAGCCAAGCCCGAAGACAGCCCTGTCGTTCGTGCCGCGCAGCAGCGCGCTCAAAAGCAGCGTGACGCAACGCAAGTCCCCCACCGTTGATAGGAGAACCTGATGACTGCCATTACCAATGACCTTACCTTGGGCGACCTGCTCAAGTACGAAGAGGAAAACCTGTACTCCCGTGACCAGGTCACAGTGGTTTCCGGGCAAAACCTCAAGCTCGGGACCGTGATTGGTCGAGTGAGTGCGACCCAAAAGGTCAAAGCTCTCGACCCTTCGGCCACCGATGGTTCAGAGGTCGCCGCTGGCGTGGTGTTGCAAAGCATCGATGCCAGTGCCGCAGAAAAAACCAATGGCCTGATCGTTTCGCGTCAAGCCATCGTGGCCGATCACGCGCTGGTCTGGCCAGTTGCTATCACCACGGAAGAAAAAACCGCAGCCATCGCTCAGCTTGAAGCGATCGGCGTCCTCGTTCGTCAAGGAGTCTAAGCAATGAACAATCCTTTCCAGTCCCCTGCGTTTTCGATGACGGCGCTCACCGCTGCCATCAACATCCTGCCTAACCAGTTCGGCAAGCTCGATCAGATCAACCTGATGCCTGCTCGTCCTGTGCGCTTTCGCCAAATTGCGGTGGAAGAGCGCAATGGCGTTCTGAACCTGCTGCCTACGCTGCCTGTCGGTGCCCCTGGCACGGTGGGCAAGCGTGGTCGCCGCACGCTGCGCTCGTTCATCATCCCGCACATTCCGCACGACGATGTGGTGCTGCCCGAAGAGGTGCAAGGCCTTCGCGCCTTCGGCTCTGAAACCGACACCGAAACCATCGCGAACGTTATGGCCGAGCATCTGCAGTCGATGCGCAACAAGCACGCCATTACGCTGGAGCATTTGCGCATGGGCGCACTCAAGGGCGTGATCCTGGATGCGGACGGTTCGGTTCTCTACAACCTCTTCGATGAGTTCGGCATTGAACCCAAGGAATTCAACTTCGCGCTCAACAACGAAAAAACCGATGTCAAGAAGAAGTGCCTGGATCTCAAGCGCTACCTTGAGCTCAACCTCAAGGGCGAATACATGACCGGAGTTCGCGTGCTTGTCTCTCCGGAGTTCTTCGACCTTCTGACGGCTCACCCCAATGTGGTCAAGGCGTATCAGTGGTACCAGGAGAGTCTGGCGCTGCGTGCAGACCAACGCACTGGTTTCACCTTTGCGGGCGTCACCTTCGAGGAGTATCTGGGCCAAGCATCCGATGTGGATGGCAATGTCCGAAAGTTCATCGCTTCTGGCGAAGGCCATGCCTTCCCCGAAGGCACGGTGGACACCTTTGCCACGTACTTCGCACCGGCTGACTTCAACGAGACGGTCAATACGCTGGGCCAGCCCCTGTACGCCAAGCAAGAGCCTCGTGAATTTGGTCGTGGCACGGATCTGCATACGCAGAGCAATCCGCTGCCGATGTGCCATCGTCCGGGGCTCTTGGTCAAGCTCCTGGCCAGCTGATGCCAATCGATCCGTTTGCCTTGGGTGTCAAACGGCTGTTCGCAAGTTTGGGATCCCCGGCGCAGTACTGCACTGTGGCTGGGGAGACCATCGAACTCAAGGTTATCAGCAAGGCGCCGGATTCGGTACAGGAATTCGGCCAGTCACATCTGGCGGTGACCTCGTACCGGTTTGACTTGCAAGCGGCAGATGTCGCCCGGCCTATAGAAGGCGATCGCCTGACGTGGCGGGGTGTCATCTACGTTATTCAAGGCGATGCGCTGGTCGACCGTGATCGTTTGATCTGGACGGTGAGCGCCTACCCCTTGCCTGACTATCCCTCGACGGCGAGGTGAGCATGAGCGTGCGACTACTGGCTGCCCTACAGGGCGATCTCTCCAAGATGATGGCGCAGGAGCTGAACTCGGCTCGGGTGGCGGTGACCAGAGGCGTGCGAGAGGCGACGCAAGGGCTCAAGAGTGAATTGCGCTCGCAAATCGAAGGCTCTGGTTTGGGCTCGCGTCTGGCCAATACCTGGCGTGGGGAGGTGTACCCGAAGGGCCGCCCCAGCTTGGGGTCGGCGGGGCTTGTGTACAGCCGAGCGCCTGTTGTCGTTGCTGCGCACGACCAAGGTGCGTTGATCCGTTCGAAGAACGGGTTTTGGCTTGCCATCCCGCTCCCTGCAGCAGGCACTGGGCCACGCGGCAAACGTATGACGCCTGGTCTGTGGGAGCGCATGCGCGGTCAACGACTGCGCTTTGTGTATCGCTCGGGCAAACCGTCGCTCTTGGTGGCGGACAACTTTCGGGCCAAAACAGGCAAGCGCGGAGGCTTCGCGGCAGCATCTGCCTCCGCTCAGAAATCAGGACGAGGGCTGACCACAGTCCCCATTTTTTTGCTGGTACCGCAAGCCCAACTCAAGAAGAAATTCGACATCGCCAGTGCCGCCCAGCGGTGGCAAGACCGGCTGATGGTGTTGGTCACGCAGTCGTGGCCAGAAGAAAGTTCGGACACATGAAATGACGATCAAAACCAGCCAACGAGAAGCGGCGCTGGGGGCTTTGTTCACGCTGTTGGACGGCCTTCCCCTGCAGCCCAATGCCATACGCAGAAATTCATCCTTGCCGGAGCGGCTCAGCGAGCACGCCATGGTGTTCTTGCGAGATGGGGACATGACTCAAGTCGACGTCACCTTGTCACCTGTGACCTATTTGTGGGAGCACGCGGCAAGCATCGAAATCTATGTTGCGCACCCCGAGGCGTCTGCCAGAGACGCGCGCATGGATGAATTGCTTCAGGCGCTGGGCACCCTGGTCTTGGCCGATCCGACCTTGTCTGGACAGATCGACCACACCGAAGTGATGCCGCCCAAATTTGAAGACGTCAAACCCGAAGGGTCTGTGGGCATCAAGGCCTGCACGCTGGACGTGGTGATGCATTACGCGAGCAGCCATCCCTTGGCCTGATCGCATCACAAACTTTAACAACCTGGAGATTCACCATGGCTCGTGCATATGGCGCGAACGCCAGCCTATTGGCTGCGTTTGAACCCACCTATGGCAACACACCGACCGGAGACTTTGGAAAGATTCCATTTGTCTCCACCACCTTGGGCTCAGAGCAAGGCCTGATTGCTAACGATCTGATTGGCCTGGGTCGAGACCCGAGTGCGCCCATCCGTGACGTGATCAAAGTCGAGGGTGACATCGTCATTCCCATCGACCTGCGCAACATCGGCATGTGGCTTAAAGCGCTGCTGGGCAGTCCAGTGAGCCTGGGAGACACCGCGCACACCCACACCTTCGTTTCTGGCAACTCAGGTCTGCCGAGCCTGTCACTGGAGACGGGACTGCCGGACATCCCAGCGTACTTTTTGGCCTCTGGTGTGATGGCCAACTCGCTGCAGGTGAAGTTCGCCCGATCTGGCGCAGCGGATGCCACCTTGGGCCTCATTGCCCAAGGGGAGGTAAAGCGCACCGCCAGCGCAGACGTGACGCCCACCACTTTGCCGATCACCCGCTTCAATCAGTTCCAAGGTTCGATCAAGAAGAACGGTCAGTCCCTGGGCAACGTGGTCGCAGCGCAGTTGACCTATTCGAACAACCTGGCGCGCATCGAAACGATTCGCTCCGACGGAAAGATCGAAGGGGCCGATCCCACGGTGGCCAGCTTGACGGGCAACTTGGAAGTGCGCTTTGCGGACACGGAATTGATCGACGCCGCGACCAACAACACCCCGCTGGAGTTGACCTTCAGCTATGTCATTGACGCCACCAAGAGTCTGACCTTCATCGCGCATGAGGTCTACCTGCCCAAGCCCAAGCTCTCGATCTCTGGCCCCGGTGGCATTCAGGCCACCTTTGACTGGCAGGCTGCCAAGAACACCGCAGCCGGTCACATGTTGACTGTGCAACTCGTCAATGACGTGGTTGCGTACTGAAACTAAGAGGCAAACATGCTCAAACTCAATCTAAAACGTGAGCCGTATTGGCTTGACCTGGTCCAAGGCGTGCGCATCAAAGTCAAGCCTGCGACCACCGCACTGGTCATGGCAGCTCGCCATGCAGCGGCCCTGATCGATGGCAAAGACCACGCGGCAGCCGGAGAGCGCACCGCCACCCTCATCACCGAGTTGGCCAAGGCTGCCATCCTGGCTTGGGAGGGTGTGGGTGACGAAAAAGGTAAAGCCGCAGCCGTTACGCCCGATGGCATTGCTGCGCTAATGGAACTGTGGCCTGTAGCCGATGCCTTCGAGCGTGAATACCTGGCCGCGCTTTATCTCTTGGATGCCGAAAAAAACGGCTGAAGGCCCGCACCGAATGGCACTTCGGTGGTGGTGCTACGTACTGCGGGGCATGCGAGGCGACCTGTCCTGAGTGTCCGTACCAGGTGAATTCACCCCGGACCGAAGAAGGCTGGCAGGCCCTCGCGGTGCTTGATGTCTGTTCATCCCAAGTGCGCGCTGTTCAAGGTGCAGTGCTGGGCATGGACTTCAACGCGTGGATGTCTGCCAGCCAGGCCCTGGATGCAGATCCTGCTGCCATGACCCACTTTTTCCCTGCCATTGAGGCGGGCCTGACGCAAGCATTGAACAAACCATCTTCGGACAACCCACATGGCTGAACGTAACCTATCGATTCGACTGGCTGTCATTGACGGCGGCAAAGTCAAAGCCGAACTGGCAGATGTGGGCGAGGCCGGAGAGCGATCGCTCAAAAAGATCGAGTCGGCATCGCAGCCTGCCTCTGCTGGTCTGAACCTGCTATCCAAGGCGGCCAACGATGCATTCGTGCGCATGGAAGACGCAACATCCCGTCTAGGAATGCTGGGCAGTGTTCTCGGTCGTCTTGGTCCCGCCGGGATGATCGTGGGGGCATCCGTTGCTGCGCTCGGCTATGGCATGCATCAGCTGGTTGTTCCGGTTGCTGAGGTTGGCGAAGAGCTCAACAAGCTTTCTCAGAAAACTGCTGTTTCGGTCGAGGCCTTGTCGGCACTGTTGTATGCCTCCGAGCTGTCGGACGTGAGTGCTGAGAGTTTGACCAAGGCGCTCAAATTCCTCTCGACTGCCATGTTTGACGCCAAGGTCAAGGGTGGCGAAGGCAGTGCGGCGCTCAAGGCGTTCGGGGTGTCGGCGCTGGATGCGCAAGGGCAGATTCGACCAACTGAGCAGGTGCTCTTGGATCTGGCGGAGAAATTCGCAGCCATGCCCGACAGTGCAGAAAAGGCGGCACTCGCTGTCAAACTGTTCGGTAAGAACGGTCTAGACATGATCCCCATGCTCAACCAGGGGCGTGATGGGCTGACTGAAATGATGGAAGAAGCCAAGCGCCTCGGGCTGGTCATGTCTGCCGATGCAGCACGCGCTGCAGAGGAATTCAACGACAACATGAAGCGCTTGCACGCGGTCAACGAAGGCGTGCAGCGCCAAATCGGATCTGCGTTGCTGCCGATCCTGGCTGACCTGACGGAGCAGATGTTCCTGGCCAAAACCGAGGCCGGTGGATTCACGAGCGAGTTGCAGACCATCACGCACAACCGGCAACAGGTTCTGTCCTTTCTTGAGGAAGTCGCAACCGGGCTCGGCTTCATTGCCGAATCGGCAGTGCTTGCCAAGCGCGTGATCAGCCAGCCGTTTGACAGTCTGCAGGTGGTCGCCAAGGACGTGGAGACCTGGATTAAGACCGACATGCTGCGCTCCATGAAATCCATGGGCTATGACGAGACGCAGATCAATGCCGAAATCGCCAAGTTGCAAGCGGCACGCGATCGGTTTGTCGAAGCGGCCAACGACCGCTTGACGCACCTGACGGACAACCCAGGCTACGTCAATAAAATCGAAAAGTTCTTCGACGAGCAACGTCGAACGGTGCGCGTGATGGGGCAGAAGTTTGTTCTGGAAACGGCAGAACAAGCTGCACAGGTTCAAAAGATCTATGACGAGTTCTTGCCCAAGATGCCTCGCAAACGACCCAGTGGGCTAGATCTGTCTGGCTTTGAGAAGAACAACGAAGGCTTGCAGTTCTTGAAGCAGTTAGAGCAGCGCGCCCTACGCGTGACCCAAGGCGAAGGCGCTGAGTTGCGCGCGCGGGCCTTGGAACTCGAGCGCAAGGGTTACGCAGGTGTTGTCAAGGAAGCGGAAAAGTACATCGACGCCATTGAGCGGATGGAAAAGCAGAAGGAAGCCGACAAGAAATTCGAGGAGTACGAGAAGGAGCTGCAAAAGGTCCATCAGATCACCGAGAACTACATCGGCAACAACCGCCTCAAGCAGGAAGAGTTGCAGTTGAAGCGCCAGCTTATGGATGTCGGCGAAGCCGAGCGCGCAGCTTTGCAGACCCGCTTCGAAATGGAAAAGGCGGCTGTCATGGCGTTGCGCCAGGCCGAGCAAATCAACGACCCTGGCCTCAAAGCCGAGGCTATCGCTGCGATCAACGATGCTTTGGCGCGGCAGTTGCCGATCGTTGAAGAGCTTGCTCGGGCCAATGTGGAATATCAACGCAGCTTTGACTATGGCCTTCGCAGTTCCCTGCGCACCTACATCGAGGACGCGACCAATGCGGCCAAGCAGGCTGAACGTGCCGTAACCGGTACCTTCAAGGGCATGGAAGACGCAATGGTTCAGTTTGTGACGACCGGCAAGGTGGACTTCAACAGTCTGGCCAATTCAATCATTGCGGACCTGGTTCGCATCCAGATCCAAAAAATGATCACCTTGCCATTGGCCGGGTGGATGAGCGGACTGAATCTGTTTGGTGGTTCAGGCGGCAACGGGCTGGGCGGTGCATTCCCAGCTGGAGCTACGGACCTGATGTCAGGCGGCACGATGGTGGCGCACACCGGCGGCCTGATTGGCAGCGATGTGCTGGCTACACGCGCTGTCGGGCTGCAGCACTTCGATGGCGCTCAGCGGTTTCATACCGGTGGCTTGGTGGCGGGTGAGGTGCCCATCATCGCGCAGCCGGGTGAGGCGGTTTTCACGCAGGGGCAGTTGCGCGCACTCGGTGGCGCATTGGCAAAAAACAATCCGTCGCCGGTCAAGGTGCTGGTGAATGTGACCAACCATGCCCCAGGCGTCGATGCGAGAGTTCAAACCACTCAGCAACCCGACGGTAGCACTCGGCTGGATGTGATCGTCGAGCAGATTGAGGCGCGCATGAATCGTTCTATCAACCAAGGTGTGGGTATTGCCCCCACGCTTGAGCGTCGCTATGGGCTCAATCCAGCGGTAGGAGCTTTGCGATGAGTGATGTGACCTTGCCTGCTGGCATCCCTGTTTGGCCGGACACCTTGCCGCTGCCGCGCATCGAGGGCTATGGGCTGGCCCCGCAATCGAATGCGGTACGAACGGACATCGATGCCGGGGCGGCTCGGATGCGCTTGCGCTCCACGAGCACGCTTTATCGGGTGCGCGCGGAGTGGCGTTTCTCGCAGGAGGCGTTTGCTGTGTTTGATGCCTGGTGGATGCATGTCCTCAACCAAGGCGTTCTCTGGTTTGCGATGCCCTTGGCGGGTGGCTTGGGTGTTCAGGCGGTGCAGTCCCGATTCATCGCACCGTGGGACACCGAGCTGTTGCCCGGCAACCGATGGCAAGTCAAAGCGCAATTGGAAGTGCAGGAATTTCCACGGCTCACTGCCGATGAGACCCAAGTTGCTGCGGTGCTGGGGCCGGATGCCATTGCGCTGGGGCAACGCCTGCACACCTGGCTCAACCAATCCATGGCTGCCGCTGATTACTGGTAGATCAATTAAAGGAACCCAATCATGACCCTCAAGACCCGGCTGGATGAAGCTGTGGGAACGATCGAGGGGGATGCCCAACTGCTCCATGAGATCGTCCACGGGGATGATCAGACGACCGTAACCACGGAAGGTGGCCAGGTCAAGAGCGTGGCCAACGTCATTCATGGGGTTCAAACCCAACTTGATGCGTCCCGCCAAGAACTGACCAATCAGGTAGCCACAGCCACTCAACAAGCGAGCAATGCTGCGCAATCAGCCAGCAGTGCATCGACATCGGCCACGACAGCCAGCACCAAGGCTAGTGCGGCCAGTGATTCTGCAACCAGTGCGGCAAGTTCCGCGACTGCCGCAGCGTCTTCCGCAACCACGGCCAGCAACAAAGCCAGCGATGCCAGCAGCAGTAAAACGGCGGCGGCCACCTCGGCAACCAATGCGGCCACCAGTGCCACCAATGCAGCGAGCTCGGCAACAGCGGCGGCAGCTTCGTCCACCACCGCGACGCAAAAGGCCAGCGATGCGGCTAACAGTGCCAGTTCGGCGGCAGCCTCCGCCACCACGGCCAGCAGCAAGGCAACCGATGCACAGACCGCTTTAGCATCTGCGCAGTCCCAGGCTTCATTGGCTTCCGACTGGGCGCAGAAAACCGCTGCAACGGTCGACGGCACCGGGTATTCGGCGAAGTATTGGGCGGACCGGGCGGCCAATTCGGCGGCAGTGGTCACCACCAATACGGTGATTCCGGCAGATGTTTTTGCAGGGGATGGCGTCAAGACGGATTTCACCCTCAGCCATCCCGTGGCTTATCCGGGTGCTGTGTTGGTGACTGTGGCCGGAGTTCCTCAAGCACCAATAGATTCGTACTCGGTCCCCGCAAGTACGACCCTGCGCTTTGTGTCCGCACCGGCGACAGGTGTGGGCATCAGTGTTCGATATCTCGACAAGGAAGCTCAATCTGGCGCAGCGTCTGCACAGGAGTGGGCCACCAAAACAGGCGGTGTGGTCTCCGGCTCGACGGAATATTCGGCCAAGTACCACGCCCAGGCAGCTGCTGCGAGTGCCACTTCGGCATCGTCGTCTGCGACGGCGGCATCTGGAAGTGCGACATTGGCAGCAGGCTCCGCAACCACGGCCACGACCAAGGCTGCTGATGCAGGGACGTCGGCCACCAATGCGGCAACTTCAGCTGCTACAGCCAGCACCAAAGCCAGCGACGCTGCGACATCGGCGACCAATGCTGCGAACAGTGCCAGCGGGGCATCTGCCTCTGCGACAACGGCAACAGCTAAGGCCACCGATGCAAGCAGCAGCGCAACAGCTGCAACAAGTTCGGCCAGCAGTGCATCTGGCAGTGCCATTCTGGCGCAGGATTGGGCGACCAAAACGACAGCCCCCGTCAGCGGCAGTGACTATTCGGCCAAGTATTACGCGCAGTCAATTTCGACTTCGGCGGCAACCGCCACGCAAAAGGCAACGGATGCGGCGGCCAGTGCAACGGCTGCGGCTGGTTCAGCAAGTACCGCCTCGAACAAAGCATCGGATGCCGCATCGTCGGCGACCAATGCAGCGGCATCTGCCAGTACCGCCAGTACGCAGGCCACTGCAGCGGCAACCTCAGCTACGAATGCGGCGGGCTCCGCTACTGCAGCGGCAGGTTCTGCCACCACCGCAAGTGGCAAAGCGACGGACGCAGCCAACAGTGCCACGGCGGCGGCAACCTCGGCCAGCAACGCCAGCACGAGTGCCACCAATGCGGCAACTTCGGCCACGTCGGCAGCTGGGTCAGCCACAACGGCGACGACTAAAGCTGGGGATGCAACGGCGAGTGCTACTGCAGCGGCCAGTTCAGCGACTGCGGCGGCAGGCAGTGCCACAAGCGCAGCAGGGTCGTTGACGGCATCGCAGGCGCAAGCAGCACTGGCTTCTGATTGGGCACAAAAGACCACCGGTACGGTCGACGGCAGTGGTTACTCAGCCAAATACTGGGCAGGGCAAGCGGCAGGATCGGCAGCGGCGGTGACGGCCAATACGGTCATTCCCGCCGATGTGTTCACCGGCGATGGCGTGAAGACGGATTTCACAATCAGTCGGCCCGTTGGATATCCCGGCGCACTGATGGTGACGGTTGCCGGGGTGCCTCAAGCCCCCTTGGATGCCTACACCACACCAGCCACGACAACGCTCAGATTCAGTTCGGCTCCTGCCAGTGGCGTCGTGATCAGCGTGCGCTACCTGGACAAGGAAGCGCAGTCTGGCGCAGCCGCAGCCGAGGAATGGGCGAACAAGACGTCGGGACCTGTTTCAGGATCGACCGAGTATTCGGCCAAGTACTACGCACAGTCCATTGCCGCCAATGCGGCGACGGCCAGTCAGCAAGCAACCAGTGCGGCGAACTCGGCAACTGCGTCGGCTGGCAGTGCGACCGCATCGGCGAACTCTGCGACAGCATCAGCAACATCGGCCACCCAAGCTCAGAGCTACATGAGTCAGGCGCAGGGGTATGCCGCTGCGGCGGGTGGCTCTAACGTCGCTCCACAGACCTTTACCGGAAATGGTTCGGCTACTGACTTCAGTTTGAGCACTGCAGCGTCCAGCGTCCATAAATTGATCGTGACGGTCAACTACGTGGTGCAGGACTCACTCGATGCCTACGTCCTGGTCAATTCCGGGGCGACTTTGCGATTCACATCAGCACCAGCCGCCAGCGCGCGGATTGTGGTGCGTTACATCTAACTAGGAGAAATCATGGCGATTACGCGCATCCCCAAAGCGGGGCTGGATGATGCCTTGCAGAACGAAATCAATGGCAAGTTGGACAAGGCCGGTGGAACCATGACGGGATCCATCACGATGACCAATGGAGCCTTGTTCAAGAGCAGCGTCACAAGTGATGACGCTCGAAATACGGGCTACAAGATGGCCGACGGGCAGGACATCGGAGAGATGAATCGCTCAAGTCAGTACTACGACGACCGGGCCACCAACTGCAATGGATATCTGCCTAATGGCAACTGCGCCAGTAACGGGTACTGGAACCCCCCCAATGGCAACTGGTGGACCTGGGGCGCCAGTGGAGTGCCGACTGGAAATTGCGCCAACTGGGGAAGCTATGACGGCGCAGGCGGCACCACTCAGGTCTTCAACGCGGTGTCGGTCGGATTCAACTACGACGGGTACTACGAAGCCGCCAATGAGATCGGTGGTTCTGAATACCACCGTTGGTACCGCAACTGCAACTGTGGGTCGTTCAACTGCCGCACCAATTGCAATTGCAACTGCGCTTGTTGCGGCTGCTGCTGAGGAGACGCGATGAAGGTCTATATCACCCGTCCCCCGGCCTATGCGAGCTCGCCAGATCACGTGGTTCGTGTCCTGGTCGATGCGCCAAAGCAACGCGTAGGCGTGGAGATGTGCATTGTTTTTTCACCCAACCCCAGCGAGCCAGTGTCAGATGATGAGAGTGTTGTGCAAAGCGGTGACAAGTTCTACAAGGTCATCGCTGCCAGCGAGTTTGACTATGAGCTGCTCAAAAGAAGTACGGGGTGGGCGGATCGTCAAGCCTGGCATCTGACATTCCGTTGGGATGTCCGATCGTTCACTGATCCGATCCCGCTCTACACCTATTCCATGGCGACCAAGATGTCGGCTCCGGAATTGTCACGTACGACTTACCAAAACAATCTGTCAGTGGGCTTTGTGGTCCCGTTCTCGGACTCGGCCTTTGAAGACTGTGCTGTGACCGTGAACATCAACCCTGATGTGAACAAAGGCGATTGTGTGGTGCTGGGTGTCGACGCTTCGGAAATCGTACGTACCGATTATTCGGCGAGTGCCCAGGTACGGGAGTTGATCCTTTTGCCTGGTGTCCAGATATCAGCGCCAACGAGCTGTGCACCTGACGGCCAGGTCAACGTCCAAGTGCAAGTGCTCGATGCGAATGACATGCCTATTGAGCACGATGCTGAAATCTTTCTTGAGGCGGTCAATGGCTACCTTCCAAAGACCCGCATCAAAACAGTCAACGGCCAGGCAAGTGTCCCTTTCATGGCCTTGGGCCTTGTGGCAGGAGATTCAGCACGGGTCAAAGCCGGTTTCAAATACTTCAGTGGCGCTTCTGATGTCTCCATCCAGATCCATGACTAAGGAGCTGTTTGGCGCAAGGGTATATATCGGTCTCCATCCATTTCCAGATGACGTGATGCTGGAGATGCGCAAACGGGCGCTGGCTTTACACGAGAGCATTAATCCTCATGGCATGCCATGGTCTCGATGCACACGGGAGAGTTTGCATGTCGCCGAACCGTTTCAGCAGGTTGCGGAATTGATCGAGCATGTGGTCGAGACTGAGTACGGATGCAGTGTGAGCCACCTGACTGGACGAGAAGTGGTCATACAGAACGGGCAATGCCTGCCGCTGCACTGTGAGGACACCGATCTGTCAGCGGTATTCGTGCTGAGTACTGAAGCCAGGGCGAATCCTGAGCGCAGTGATTACTCCGGCGCATTCGTTCTGGTCAATCCGAGTGGAGCGTTTGGATTCAAGCACCTGCCATGGGAGGGGCTGAGATCTGAACTGATTTATCCGGCAGCAGGAATGCTGTTGATTTTCCCGAGCTACCTGGCTCACCACACCCACCCCTACAACGCACAGGAGCCAGCAGTTGAGTTGCACTTCGAACTCAACGTGGTCGACAACCATGCCCATCAACGTTTACGACAACCCAGTTTCCCCCGAACTCTGTGAAGCAACGCGAGCCTGGCTTTTGTCGCAAAGCCCCATCTTCGGATGGCGTGCACACGCGAATGCACCAGGCGTGTTCTGGCATCGCAATTTCGTGTTGCCAGGAATACATCAACACCACTATGACGATGATGCTTGGAATTCTGAGTTGAGTTACGAGGCCTTTTGTGCCTCGAAAAGTCCCTTGGCAGAGGTTGCCGAGATCGTTCGACAGCAGCACTTTGACGGAGAGGCCTTCACTCGGATCTGGGCTAACTTTCAGTCCTTTGGTGACGAGTCAGCATTTCACAGGGACTTCCCTGTTCAGTACGCACGGACTGCCCGCACAGCCGTTTGGTATCCAGTGATGAACTGGGAGAGGGATTGGGGTGGTGATTTCATCACTCTCTCGGATGACGGAGAGGTCGATGCCTGCACATTGATTAAACCCAATCGACTGGTGGTTTTTAACGGGACGCAAACGCATGCGGCTCGTCCGATTTCTCGCTACTGCAGCGAACTGCGCATTGCAGTTTCATTCGGATGTGAGGTGATCAATGCTTGAGCATCTATGGAGCACCCCAGTTCTCCATGAGGAGTCGCCCTTCACCATGGACCAGCTTGAGGAGTTGAAGCAATTCACAACTGAGCGATTTCATAATCACAAAGCCCATCCGCCTCGTCATGCATTGCCTGATGTGCCCGTGAAGTTGCGAACGCAGCTGAATCTGTTCTTGCCTGATCATGAGATGCATGCCCCAGCGGTCTGGTTTGAATTCAAACGCTGGGTGGATCGCACCTACCGCGCCTATCTGAAAGAGGCCCATGGAGTTAGGAATGTGAACGAGCTTGAAGTGCTCGCTCGGTGCATCCCCGTTTGCTACCAAAAAGGCATGCGCGCGCAGCCACATTACCACCACACGGGCGATCATGTGTTGTGTCTGTATTTGGATTGCGGCAACGACCGAATACCTCCTGAGGACCGTGATTGGACGGTCGGAGATGGTGAATTGCTTCTACAAGATCCCCGCCCCATGGCGGGGTTTCCTTTTTGGGAGAAGGTTCGCCACATCGAAACATTTCCCGGTCTGGTCGTATTGCACCCATCGCGGATATGGCACGAGACCAACCCCTTCAATGCACCGAGTGGTCAACGCACTTTGTTGGTCGTGACCCTTCGAGTGGCTTCCCATAACTACACCGAGCTGTACACCCGGCTATGAGCCGATCCGGAGATAAAGATGATTGAGAAAACCATAGACCTCGTTGATGACGAGCATGTTTTGTTCACTGTGACGGTAGTCGAAGGCGAGCGTATCCGCTCCCGTCGTGAGTACCACTTGGCCAAGTTCGCCCACCAAGACGCTGAAGAGGTCTGCCGACAGGCTTGCCCCGAGGCATTCGCACAAGAGCCGTCGGTTCAGAGTGGAGGCGTGTGATGGCCAAGTTCACATTGCTGGCGCGCGATCGTGCCAATTCACCCGTTACGCTGACCTACGACAACCAGACCAGTGAACTGCTTGATGGGGATCTGATGCCTTGGCCTCTACCGTATGTGGAGAAAACATGGTCTGTTGGCCACATTGAGGCGATCAGTCAGACGATGCCAGGGCGCAAAGAGAGTCCAAAAGTTCTGAAAATTCAGCTCGGTCTTTCATGCAACTATTCGTGTGACTACTGCAGCCAGCGATTCGTTCCTCATGCTGAAGAAACAACGCAGTCAGATGTGCCGCAGTTCTTGCATCTGCTCGAATCAAGTCTTGAGAGGGCTCCAGAGCGCATTGAGTTCTGGGGAGGGGAGCCGCTGGTCTACATCAAGACCTTGCGTCCATTGGCCGAAGCCCTGCGACAGCGATACCCGGCTGCTTCATTCAGCATCGTTACCAACGGCTCTTTACTCAACCCTGAGGTCAACACCTGGCTTGATGTGATGGGGTTTGGCGTAGGCGTTAGTCACGACGGACCAGGACAACCCGCTCGCGGCCCAGATCCGTTGAATGATGAGGCGAGTCGCGAAGGAATCATGGATTTGTATCAACGACTTGCACCGAAGGGGCGCATTTCGTTCAATGCTATGGTCCATAGAACCAACACCAGCCGGGAGGAAATCGCAAAGTTCTTCCTCCAGTTGACAGGAGACCCATCGCTGTCAATCGGCGAGGGTGCTTTTGTTGATCCTTACGATGCTGGTGGCTTGGCCAATTCGATCCAGTCTGATCAGGAGGCGTTTGCATTCCGACGTCAATCGCTTGATGAGATCCGTCGTGGTCGTATCGTTCATTTGGACGTGGCTCGATCCCGCATGCAGGAATGGGCGCGCAGTATCTTGGAGCGTCGTCCTGCCAGCGTATTGGGCCAAAAGTGCGGGATGGATACCGCGAACCAAGTCGCCGTCGACCTTATGGGCAATGTTCTCACCTGTCAGAACGTGAGCGCAGTTGCTGTTGCACCCAATGGGCAATCACATCACATTGGCCATCTTTCCAATCTCAAAGAAGTAGCGCTCAACACCTCGACACACTGGTCAAATCGTGCCGAGTGCCTGAATTGTCCAGTGCTTCAAGCTTGCAAGGGAGCTTGTATGTTCTTGGAGGGGCCGTTGTGGACAGCTGCTTGCGATAACGCGTACTCGGACCATGTGCCATTCTTTGTGGCCGCCATTGAACACCTAACCGGGTGTGCCGTTTATCGCATCGAAGGGGATTTGCCAGAGTATCGATCTGACGTTTTTGGGCTGAAGTCGCAGGACCAAAGATCACCGCGACGCAAGTTCATCCCGATCGAGGTCTCAAATGCCTGATGCAGCACTTTCTGAGGCGCTACGGGAGGCTTATGCAAGCGCTCCCAGCAATGTGATCATCCTGCATACCCTGGAGATCCGGCATCCGGATTTTAAAGACGATGCTGGTAATACGACGGCAATCCGTGTGGTCCGTGATCAGCAAGACTTGCTTGCAAGGCTTGAGGTGTCAGCGCCAATCAATGCGGGCCAGCAAGTCCAGTTCGTGGCTATGGGCTTTGAGCTGGATCTGCCGCCGGTGGATATCGCGCCGGTTCCCGAAATCGCGATCACTCTGGATAACGTCACCCGAGAGATCGTGAAGCATTTGGACGAGGCTTCGGTTTCCGAGTCGCCCATTGAAGTGACCTACCGTCCGTACCTATCTAACGATTTAACCGGACCACAGATGGATCCGCCCATCACGTTGGTGATCACCGAAGTCGAGGCCGACGTGCAGCGGGTCACCGCCAAGGCACGCATGGCGGACATTGGCAACAAGACATTCCCGTCACGCCTGTACACCGCAACCGAATTTCCAGGATTGGCCCGATGACAGTTGAAGATTCACCGAGTTGGGCGATCCAGTACATCGGTCGTCCGTGGATTGCAGGTGAGAGAGGCCCCGAGTCATTTGACTGCTGGGGCCTTTTTCTTTGGGTCCAGAAGGTGCACTTCGGTCGTGATCTGCCGATGATTCCTGTCGACGCACTGAATCTGCGCACGGTCCTCCACACATTCAAAAGCCACCCGGAGAGACAACGCTGGGCGGCAGTTGAAGTGCCCAAGCAAGGCGATGCAGTGCTGATGCGTCAGTCACGATACCCCGTACATGTGGGCGTTTGGATCGATGCGGACGGCGGTGGTGTCTTGCACTGTGCCCAGCAAATTGGGGTGGTGTTTCAGCAATTGAGCTCTCTGGCTAGTCACGGCTGGCAGGTGGAGGGGTATTACCGATGGAAGGAATTGCCATGACAAGCGTTTGCATGTCAGGCCTACCCAGTCCTGGACTGGTCATTTGGATGCGAAATCCGTTCGAGCCCAGTGATCGGCAGGTAAGCCATGTGTTTGGTTCGCCCACGATCGCTCAATGGATGAGTCGTGATGGCATCGAGCTCGATCAGCCCACCTTGATCCTCAAAAACGGCCAGCCGGTGCTGATGGCCCATAGGGCTGTGACGCCAATCGATGCGGGTGACGTTGTTGCCTTGGTCACTCTACCGCAAGGTGGTGGAGGTGGGGGCAAGAACCCGCTGAGAACTGTGCTCATGATCGCCGTCCTGGTGGTTGCCAATGCATATGGCGGCGCTCTGGCTGCTTCGATGGGGTATTCAGGCACGCTGGCCACGGCGGTGGCGTCCACTGCGATCGCAGTCACGGGTTCTGTTTTGGTCAATGCACTGGTGCCATTGCCAAATCAGTCTTTGCCTTCGGCATCGGCCAACACTACATCCCCCAGCCCGACTTACTCATTGCAGGCGCGCGGTAACTATGGACGTCTGTCGCAACCCGTGCCCGTGATTTATGGCCATCATTTGGTGTACCCGGACCTGGCCACCATGCCCTATACCGAGTATGAGAACAACGAGGAGTATCTTCATCAATTGCACGTCATTGGTGTGGGCCATTTTCAGTTTGAGGAGCTGTCCATCGATGACAGCCCGATCAGCTCGTTTGCCGAGGTGCAGGCACAGGTCATTGAGCCTGGCGGACAGAACACGTTGTTCAATCCCGATGTGGTCACTGCCCCAGAGGTGTCCGGACAGGAGTTGATTGCAGTCAGCGACGCTGGTTCCATTGTTGGTCCCTTTGCTCTGAACCCCGTGGGCACACAGATCAATCAGGTTGGTGTCGATGTGGTGATGCTGCGCGGTCTTTATTACGCCAATGACAGCGGTGCATTGGAGAGCCGGTCGGTGCAATGGCGCGTCGAAGTTCGAAGCATCAACGACGATGGCGATGCCACCTCAGGCTGGATTCATGTGGCAGACGAAACCTACTCAGCTGCCACGAATACCGCGCAACGCTTGTCGTTCAAGTATTCGGTGACGCCTGGACGTTATGAGATTCGCTTGCAGCGACTTGATGCAAGGGACACCAGCAACCGATCTGGCCACGAGCTGCGCTGGGGGCAGGCCAAGGGCTATTTGGCAGGATCGAATTTGCCCACTGATCTGACCTACTTGGCACTCAGGATGCGAGCAACCGATAACTTGTCGCAGCGCTCTTCTAGGCTTGTCAATTGTCTGGTGACGCGCAAGCTCCCTATCTGGAATCCGAGCACTGGATGGTCTGCGCCGCAACCCACTCGCTCGATTGCGTGGGCCTTCGCAAATGCGGTTAAGTCAAACTATGGCGCAGGGTTGCCTGACAGGCAATTGGATCTGGCGGCCTTGGCACGGTTGGACGCGGTGTGGTCGGCGCGCGGGGATACTTTCAATGCCGTGTTCGATCAAAACCAGACGGTGTGGGACGCCCTGGGGCAGATTGCCAGGACGGGGCGTGCTGTACCGTTCTTACAAGGCGGGATTGTTCGTCTCGTTCGCGATGAACCCAAGACCATCCCGGTGGCGCTTTTTTCTGCAAGAAACATCGTGCGCAACAGCTTGAAGATCCAGTACCTGATGCCAGGCGATGCCACGGCGGATGCAGTCACGATCGAATACGTCAACCCCAAGAGCTGGAAGCCTGATGAATTCACGGTGTCTTTGTCTGGATCTCAGGCTGCCAAGCCCGCGCGTGTGAGGTTGTTTGGCTGCACCGATAAGGCCCAGGGCGTTCGCGAGGGGAAATACATCGCAGCGGCTAACCGGTATCGCCGAAGGATCGTGACCTTTCGCACTGAGCTGGAAGGTTTGATCCCGACCTATGGCGACCTGATTGCCCTCAGCCATGACATTCCCCGTTGGGGTGTGAGTGGTGAGGTATTGAGCTGGGATAGCCGGTCGAGAACCGTGCGGTGTTCTGAGCCGCTGAGTTGGCAGTCGGAAGCCGTTCACTACCTTGTTTTGCGAAAGCCCGATGGCTCAGTTTCCGATGCCATCGAGGTCACGCCGGGCGCAACTGCCAACCACGCCATCCTTAAAACCCAACCCGGCTTTGAGCCACTGGTTGGTGCTGACCGAGAGCGAACGCACTTTGCTTTTGGTGTGGGGCAGTCCTGGTCTCAATTGGCGCGCGTCATGAGCGTCAAGCCCAGGGCTGAGCAGGTCGAGCTGACTTGCGTGACTGAGAACGCGTTGGTGCATACCGCTGATCAATCCTGATCTGAACCTGATTTTTGTAACCGCCCGCCGAGGAGCAATCCTGGCGGGTTTCTTTTTGGAGAAATGAATGCCAGAACCGACAAGTAGTGGGGTTGCCGGAGCAGCGGTGGCCTACAAGGCGCTGGGAGGGACAGCAGCCGCTGTCGCGAGCGGGGCCACTTTGGCCGCCGTGGTGGTCATGCTGATGACCCCACCTCGAAATAAGCGGGAGTGGGCCGTCGGCTTGATCAGTACGGTGGTGTCCAGCATCGGCGGCGGTGCATTCACAGTCGAACATTTCGATCTGCATCACTGGGCGTTCTCAACCATCGGACTGTGTGCCATGGGTGGATTGATCTTCGCCTGTGGCCTGCCGGGATGGGCGATGGTGCGCTGGACCTTTGCTTTCATCGACAAGCGTCGGGATGACTCGATCGACGAGGTAGCTAAAGATGTAAAGGAGCTGCTATGAAACCGATTGAGTTCATCGCCTTGATCGGCTCTTCCGCTCAAGGTACAGCGAAGCGAACGGGCGTATTCGCCAGCATCACTATCGCGCAAGCGGCGCTGGAGTCAGGGTGGGGTGAGTCGGGTCTAGCCAAGGTGGGCAAGAACCTCTTTGGCATCAAGGCAGACAGTCGCTGGCGAGGGGAGACTTTGACTTTGCAGACCAAGGAATTCATCCGTGGCCAGTGGGTTGTGGTGCCTGCTAAGTGGCGCAAATACGCAAGCTGGCAAGAAAGCATTGACGACCACGCCACATTTCTCAAACAGAACCCACGCTATCAGCCGTGCTTCCAATGCTTGACTGCAGAAGCATTTGCTCAAGCACTGGCAAAGGCTGGATATGCCACTGATCCAGGTTATGCCGACAAGGTGATCAGTCTGATGAACCAGCACAAGCTGCAAGCTCTGGACGGGGGTACGTCATGAACTGGATCACACGTTTCCTGTTGGGTCACTGGGGCCTCATTTTCGGCGGGTCCTTGCTGCTCATGGCGCTGATTTTGGGCATCCAAATCGGACAAACCCGTGTTCAGCGTGCCTGGGATGCCGAAAAGCAGCAGGCTGCATTGATTCAAGCCAAGCAAGAGCAACACGTTGCCGACACCCTTCACGCGCAAAAAACCATCAACCAGGAGATCGCAAATGAATTTCAAACAAAAAAGAGTCTGCTGTCTGGCCTGCGGCCTGCTTTGCGTGGCGGTGATGTCGGGCTGTGCGTCCAGCCCAGCCATGATCCCGGCACCTTGCCCATCGTTTCCGCCACTGCCTCAGGAATTGCGGCAAGTACCACCGACGCTCTACCTGATTCCGCAGGCCTTGCGACCGGCATCTCTTGTGAGCAATTAGCCCGCGACGCTGCAGAAACCACCTTGATGGTTCTAGAGCTGCAGCAATGGCATGCCAGGCAGTCAGCGGCTGACGGCACATCCGCGCCATAAACCTGTCATTGATACCTTAGACCCCGTCTTCTCGTTCCCATTTCCCATGGGTGCGATGAAGACGGGGTCTTTTGTCGTTTTTGCGAAGAATTGACTTTGCTTCTGTTCGAAACAGAGCGTTCATGCAGGCATGCAAACCATAGACCCAGCCAAAACGCCAAGGATACTGAGTAGTCAACAAGCCGCCGACCGCATGGGCCTGCCGGTGCAGGCCCTTTACAAATTGCGTGATGCCGATGAGCGCCTGTCCATCTCGCAGACCGGTTTGCAAATCGGCTACCAGCTCGAAGACATTCAATCCTATGAGCGCAGTGAAATGCAGCTTCTGGTGGAGAAGACGCTGGCATCGGAGCGGCCCCTGCCATTGATTCGCGCCATGGCGCAGGTTCTGCGTGCGCCGGTACCACCTGCGCAAGAAGCCCCCGAAAAGCCGTCGGCTCAGCTGTCCAAACCATCCTCCCAACCTGAGCCACCAAAACCAGATACCAAACCCACTTTGGTGCCTGCGGCTGAACCACTGTTACCGCAGGTGGCCACGATCAGTCGGACGATGGACTGGTTCTTGGTGCGCAGCAAGCCGCGTCAGGAGGCGGTGGCGCTGACCAACCTGACTCGTCAGGGATATGAATCCTACTTGCCGATGTTCGCGGCAGAAAAGATCGTGCGGCGCAAACAGGCCATCGTGCAAGAGCCCATGTTTGCGCGATACCTCTTTGTGCGGTTGGACACTACCGGGCAAGGGCAGAGCTGGAGCCCGATCCGCTCCACGATCGGGGTAAGCGAATTGGTCTGCTTCGGCAGCAAAGCGGCCAGGGTCGACGAGTCCTTGATTGCCATGCTGCGAGAAAGAGAAGCATGGCAGAGCGAACAGCCCAAGTTGCTTTTCGCGTCAGGCGACAACGTGGTAATTGCCGATGGTGCATTCGCCGGTCTGCAAGCGATCTACCAGATGAACGACGCCGAAGGCCGGGCTATGGTGCTGCTGGATCTGCTCAGCAAACCGGTGGCCATGAAGATCAACGCGGCCAGTCTGCGCAAGGTGGGCTGATCTGGCATGAGATTGGTCGCTTTATGTCCACAACAGGGGCGAAATGGACTTGATAGCTCTTGGCCTTCGAAGCCAACATGGCTGAAACAAAAACGCCTTGAGAGATCATGACCTTGAATGAAAACCAAACCTTCCGCGCAGCTCAATACGTGCGGATGTCTACCGAACACCAGCAGTACTCCACCCTCAATCAAGCCGACAAGATCCGCGAGTACGCTGACAAGCGCGGGATTGAGATCGTGCGCACCTATGCTGACGATGGCAAAAGCGGACTGTCCATCGGTGGCCGCGCTTCCTTGCAAAAACTGATCGCCGATGTCGAATCAGATAACACCGATTTCAAGCTGATCCTGGTCTACGACGTCAGCCGTTGGGGCCGGTTTCAGGATGCGGACGAGTCCGCATACTACGAATACATCTGCAAGCGCAAGGGCATCAGCGTGGCCTATGTGGCCGAACAGTTTGAAAACGATGGTTCACCGGTGTCCACCATCGTCAAAGGCGTCAAGCGTGCCATGGCGGGTGAATACAGCCGGGAGCTCTCGGCCAAGGTGTTTGCAGGCCAATGCCGCCTGATCGAACTGGGCTTCCGGCAGGGTGGCCCTGCCGGATTTGGGCTGCGTCGGGTGCTCATCGATCAGTCCGGCGCGATCAAGACCACCCTGAAACCGGGAGAGCACAAGAGCCTGCAAACCGACAGGGTGATCCTGGTGCCTGGGCCTGACCACGAAGTGGCCACCGTCAACCAGATCTACCGTTGGCTGATTGAGGATGACCTGCCCTTGGGTGAGATCGCCCACCTGCTCAATGCTATCCCCGTCTACACCGATCGTGATTGCCCTTGGACGTACAGCACCGTGCGCCAGGTCCTAACCAACGAGAAGTACATCGGCAACAACGTCTACAACCGCCACTCTTTCAAGCTCAAGAAAAAGCACGTTGACAACCCGCCGCAGATGTGGATCCGCAAACAAGGTGCCTTCGAAGGCATTGTGCCGCTCGACACCTTCATGGCGGCGCAGGAAATCCTGGCCGAGCGCAGCCGACGCTATTCCGAAGAGGAGTTGCTCCAACATTTGCGGGCCTTGTACCAGGAGCGTGGCACCTTGTCGGGGTTGATCATCAATGAAGCGACGACCTTGCCCAGCGCCGCCACCTACATCCAGCGATTTGGCAGCCTGAGTAAGGCCTATGAACTGGTGGGCTTTCGCCCTGGGCGGGACCTGGAGTTTCTGGAGATCAACCGGCGTCTGCGCCAACTCCATCCTGAGATCGTGTCACGCACTGAGCAGACCATTTCTGAGCTGGGTGGGGAAATCTGGCGCGACCCCAAGACGGACCTATTGCATTTGAACCAGGAACTGGTCATCAGCCTGGTGCTGGCGCGCTGCCAGCAAATGCCCAACGGATTGCAGCGTTGGCGCATCCGGTTTGACCCCAGCCGCTACCACCCAGACATCACGGTGGCGGTTCGCCTCGACCCTGGCAATGCATCCGAGCTCGATTACTACCTGCTGCCGCAGCTGGATCTGCCCAGCCGGGAATTGCAGGTCACGGCCAGAAACAGCGCCGAAATCGAGTGCTTCCGCTTTGACGACCTCAATTTCCTCTACGGCATGTCAGAGCGGGAGCGCCTGCAGCGCCGAATTTGATCAACCCCACGAAAGGAGCTAGCCCATGACCATCAACCACCACCCACAGGCAAGGAGGACGCCATGTTGACCGGAACGCCTGAATCCGTCGCCATGATCCCCATTTCACGGATCGAAGTGTTGAACTCACGCGAGCGCAACATGAAAATCTTTGAGGAGATTGTCGAGAACATCAAATCGATTGGCCTCAAGAAACCCATCACCGTCACAGAACGCTCGGGAGACGATGGCCAGCCCAAATACCTGCTGGTCTGCGGCGAGGGGCGGCTAAACGCCTTCCGCATCTTGGGCGAGACGCATATTCCTGCGCTGGTGGTCGATGTCAGCGATGAAGATGCATTCATCATGAGCCTGGCCGAAAACATCGCCCGGCGCGGCCACAGACCGCTGGAGATCCTGGCCGACATCGAAATCCTGCGCAAACGCGGCTACGACGCCGAGACCATCATCCAGAAAACGGGCCTCTCGCCGAAGTACGTCAAAGACATCGTCTTCCTGCTCGACCAGGGTGAAGAACGCCTGATCGAAGGGGTGCAGCGCGGTGCCATCCCGCTGACCACGGCCTTGGAAATTGCCCGTGCCAAAGACGATGACGAAAAGCTGGGCGACATGTTGCAAGAGGCCTATGAAAACGGCCAACTCAACCGCCGTCAGATCATTGAGACAAAACGTCTCGTCGAAAAACGCCAGGCCTTTGGCCCCGGATCGCCGAACGTCGGTCAGATCAAACCGCCCACTTCGAGCTACAGCCTGGTGCGTACCTACCAGCGGGAGGTTGAGCGGCAGCGCAAGATGGTTTTGAAGGCAGAGCACGCCCACCAGCGCCTGCTCTTGGTTGTGCAGGGCTTGAAGAAGCTGTTTGCCGATGAGCACTTTGTAACTCTGCTGCGTGCCGAGGGGCTCGATACCTTGCCCAAGTACCTGGCTGAACGCATCGACAACCTGAAAGGAATTCCCGCATGAACCCCGCGACCAATACCCAAGCCAACATCATGCCCATGTACCCGGGAATCGACCAACCTGGTGATGCTGACGATGGCCCGAATTTACCCAAGGCCCCGCTCAACACTTTGCTCGGTTTTGATCTGGAGACCTACCAGATCCCGCTAGACACGCTCATGCCCAGCAAGCGCATCCCAGACGGGGTGATGAGCACCCGAAAGTACAAGCAAATCGTCTCGTCCATCCATGAAATTGGCCTGATCGAGCCGTTGTCGGTGATCCAGCACGATCCGGCCAAGTCGGAATTCGTCTTGCTCGACGGCCATTTGCGAGTGCTGGCCTTGAAGGACCTGGGTATCTATGAGGCCCCTTGCCTCATCGCCAAGGACGATGAAACCTACACCTACAACCACCGGATCAACCGGCTCTCCACCATTCAAGAGCACTACATGATCCGCCGCGCCATTGACCGGGGCGTCAGCAAAGAGCGCCTGGCCCGCGCCTTTGGCGTGAACCTGAGCTCCATCAATCGGCGCATCAACTTGCTCGAAGGCATTTGCCCGGATGCCATTGCTCGGCTGCAGGACAAACAGTTCACGCCTGACGTGACCCGGGTGCTGCGCAACATGAAGGCCGCCCGGCAAGTGGAGGCAGTGGAACTGATGATCGCCAGCAACACCATTACCGTCGCCCATGCCGATGCCTTGCTCAAAGCCACACCGCCTGAACAGCGCACCGACTTCAAACCCACCGAAAAGGACAACAAAAAAGCCCCCATTGAGCAAATCGTCATGCTCGAAAAGGAAATGAGCCAGGTCCAAACCCAATACAAGGACGCCGAACAAAACTATGGCTCAGACTTACTGAACTTGGTCGTGGCCAAGGGTTACTTGACCAAGCTGGTCGGCAACGAGGCGGTCAAGAGTTTCATTTTCCGGCATGAACCAGAGATCCTTGAGCAGTTTGAACTGGTGGTGAACACCGTCAGCATGGAAGAAGCGGTCCAACAGCAGCAAGAGCTGACAGGCGAGATTGAGGATGACCTGGAGGGCGAGACCTTGCTGGTCGATGATGCGCAAGATGACCACCCAAGGGGTGCAGATCTGGCTGAAATTGAAGGTCAAGCCCCCTGATATGACTAAAGTCACATACACGAAGCATCTTTTATGTCCCTACGAAGGAGAGTAGAATTATTCCAATAAAGATAACCTTCGGGGGTGATGATGCACTGGTATCTTGTCCATACCAAGCCAAGACAGGAAGTGTGCGCTCAGGAAAACCTCGAGCGGCAGGGTTACGAGTGCTACCTCCCAGTCTTCCCCAAAGAAAAACTTCGCCAGAACCGCGTGTCCATTGCCAGCGAGCCTTTGTTCCCGCGTTATCTGTTCATCCGTTTGGGGCAAGGTCATGCCGACCTAAGCTGGACGCCGATTCGCTCAACGAAGGGTGTCAGCCGCTTGGTGCGCTTTGGAGTGAACCCCGGCAAGGTGCATGATGGCCTGATCGACTCCTTGCGAGCAACAGAAGCTGCTATGCAAGCGAATCCCGAGCCGTTGTTCACTCTGGGCGAACAGGTTCAGTTGACTGACGGGGCTTTTGTGGGTGTCGAAGGGGTCTACCAAATGGCCGATGGGGAACGTCGTGTCATGGTTCTAATTGAGCTTATGAGCAAGCCGGTGGTCATGAAGGTGGACGCAGCCAGTTTGCAAAAAGTCATGTAACCCCATCTTGCGTGACAAATTAACGGCATCACCAGACAAATTCATCGATTTGTCGAAATCTCTTCTTAAAGTTATCTGGATATGAGACAATCGTTCGTCCGATGAACGAGATTTGGTGCAATAGTCACTCCGCTGTCTCACTCGGATTTCCTGATTGCTTCACCCCTGACCGCGCTTGCTGATCGTGAAACAGCACGGCGGTAGCGTGTCTGAACCGACCCGGTGTCGACTTGAGCCTCATATCCCCTGTACAACGACTTGCTGGTTTCCATGAGGAAATCCAGTTCGAAGTCCTGCGTCGTCTGCATCAAAGCCCTGATCTCAGCCAGCGAATCCTGTCTAAGGAGTTGGGCATCAGTCTTGGCAGCATCAATTTTTGTTTCCAGGCCTTGGTGGAAAAGGGCTGGATCAAGATGCTTAACTTCAGTCAGAGCAAACACAAATTGCGCTATGCCTATCTGCTGACACCGGCAGGCATTGCAGAAAAGTCAAAACTGACCGCTGAATTCTTGAAACGAAAAACGGCAGAGTACGAGGTATTGCAAGAAGAGATTAATAGATTGCAAGCAGATATTGCATTTGAGAAGGATTTAGACGAGTGAAAATCGCCATTGCCGGAACCGGTTACGTAGGGCTGTCTAACGGTATATTGCTCTCGCAGCACCATGAAGTCGTCGCCCTAGACATAGTCCCAGAAAAGGTGGCTGTGCTCAATCGTAAAGAGTCGCCAATCCAGGACGATGAGCTGGAGGAGTACCTCAAGCATAAGCCGCTAAACTTCCGCGCCACGCTGGATAAGAAGGAAGCTTACGAAGGAGCGGATTACGTCATCATTGCCACGCCCACCGACTACGACCCAGAAACCAACTACTTCAAGACCGAATCGATTGAAGCGGTGATTCGCGACGTCATGGCGATTAATACCAGTGCCATCATGGTTATCAAATCGACAGTCCCCGTCGGCTATACCGTGAAGGCCCGCGAAGCGCTGGGCACCCAGAACCTGATCTTCTCGCCGGAGTTCCTGCGTGAAGGCCGTGCACTATACGACAACCTGCACCCCTCACGTATCGTTGTCGGCGAGCGTTCTAAGCGCGCCGAAATCTTTGCCAGTCTCCTCCAAGAAGGCGCCATCAAAAAGGAAATCCCCGTCCTGTTTACTGATGCCACCGAGGCCGAAGCCGTCAAACTCTTCGCCAACACGTACCTAGCCATGCGTGTCTCGTACTTCAATGAACTCGACACCTATGCCGCCACTCACGGCCTGGACAGCAAGCAGATCATTGACGGCGTGGGCCTTGACCCGCGAATCGGCACGCACTACAACAATCCGTCGTTTGGCTATGGCGGTTACTGCCTGCCCAAAGACACCAAACAGCTGCTCGCCAACTACCGCGATGTGCCCCAGAACCTGATTCGCGCTATCGTCGAATCGAATACGACGCGTAAAGATTTCATTGCCGACGAGATTATCCGTCGCAACCCCAAAGTGGTCGGTGTCTACCGCTTGATCATGAAGGCCGGCTCGGATAACTTTCGTGCCTCGTCGATTTTGGGCATCATGAAACGGCTCAAGGCCAAAGGCGTGGATGTCATCGTTTACGAGCCCGTGATTAATGAATCGGAATTTTTCCGCTCACGCGTCGTCAACGATCTTGATGCCTTCAAGCATGAGTCAGACGTGATCATCGCCAACCGTTTGACCGATCAGATCGGCTGTGTGGCGCATAAGGTTTATACCCGAGATCTTTTCGGTCAGGACTAATCCAATGAGAAATTACAATCCGCGTAAGCGTATCCTCGTGACTGGTGGCGCCGGCTTCCTTGGCTCGCACCTTATTGATCGTCTACTTGCACAAGGTGATGAAGTTGTCTGCGCTGACAACCTTTTTACTGGAACCAAGCGCAATATCGAGCATTTGCTCGACAACCCACGTTTCGAATTCATTCGCCACGATGTAACCATTCCCTTGTACGTGGAGGTCGACCAGATCTACAACCTGGCCTGCCCTGCCAGTCCGGTGCACTATCAGCATGACCCGGTTCAAACGACCAAAACCAGCGTGCATGGCGCCATCAATATGCTGGGCTTGGCCAAGCGCCTGCGGGCACGTATTTTTCAAGCCAGCACCAGCGAGGTCTATGGTGATCCAAATGTTCACCCGCAGACAGAAAACTACTGGGGCAATGTCAACCCAATCGGAATACGCAGCTGCTATGACGAGGGCAAGCGGTGCGCCGAAACACTTTTTTTCGATTACCACCGACAGCACGGTTTGGACATTCGCGTTGTGCGCATCTTCAACACCTATGGCCCGCGCATGCATCCCAACGACGGTCGTGTGGTCAGCAATTTCATCGTGCAAGCCTTGCGAGGGGATGACATCACGATTTACGGTGAAGGTGCGCAAACCCGCAGCTTTTGCTATGTGGACGATCTGGTTGAAGGGTTTTTGCGATTTATGGCCCTTCCATCTGGCGAGGATGGCAAGCCCGGGTATCCTGGTCCGATCAATCTAGGTAATCCCGGCGAATTCACTATTCGCCAATTGGCAGAAAAGATTATTGACCTGACGGGGTCTCCATCCAAGTTGGTGTTCAAGCCATTGCCAGAGGATGACCCCATGCAACGACAGCCTGATATAAGTCTTGCAGATAAATATCTGAATGGTTGGAAGCCTAGGATTCAATTGGAAGATGGGCTGAAAAAAACCATTAAATATTTCGATGCTTTATTGAGCAAAGATGGTCAACATCATTAATTTAATATGCTAAAAAATTCAACCATTTTAATTACGGGCGGCACAGGCTCGTTTGGCAATACCTTCGTTCCTATGACGCTGGCAAAATACAACCCCAAAAAAATCATCATCTTTTCGCGTGACGAGATGAAGCAATGGGAGATGGCAAAGCTGTATGGCGTAGACGAGCGAGTTCGCTTCTTCATCGGAGACGTCCGCGATCGGGAGCGCCTTTATCGCGCGCTGGATGGGGTGGACTACGTGGTCCATGCGGCGGCGACGAAGATCGTCCCGACGGCAGAGTACAACCCATTCGAATGCGTCAAGACCAACATCAACGGCGCGATGAACCTGATTGATGCCTGCATCGACAAAGGGATCAAGCGCGTAGTCGCGTTATCGACGGATAAGGCCAGCAGCCCTGTAAACCTTTATGGCGCAACCAAGCTTGCATCAGACAAGCTGTTTGTGGCGGGCAACTCCTATGCCGGTGCGCATGAGACGCGTTTTGCGGTCGTTCGCTACGGAAACGTGATGGGATCACGTGGTTCGGTCATCCCGTTTTTCCTCTCCATCAAAGACAAAGGGGTCTTGCCGATCACCGATGAACGCATGACGCGTTTCATGATTTCACTTGAGCAAGGCGTCGAGCTGGTGTGGCGCGCTTTCGAGGACATGGAGGGCGGTGAGATCTATGTCAGGAAGATACCGTCGATGAAAATGACGAATCTGGCTCGAGTCGTTGCGCCAGAGGCCAAGCTGGAGGTGGTTGGCATTCGTCCGGGGGAGAAACTCCATGAGCAGATGATCGGCGAAGAGGACGCGTTCTTCACGTACGACTACCCCGAGTACTACAAGATACTGCCGGCGATACATAGCTGGAATTTGGATGGCAACCGCATCAAGGATGGTCGCAGAGTCCCGGAAGGCTTTAGCTATACCAGCGACAACAACCCGGAATGGATGAGCCCCGAGGCGCTACGTAGGTGGATCGACGCCAATCGGGAAAAGGTTGGGGAGATTTGACGATGATCCCCTATGGGCGCCAGGAGATTACGCAGGCCGATGTCGAGGCCGTAGTTGCAGTTTTGTGCTCGGATTTTTTGACGCAAGGCCCTGTGGTTCCGCGGTTCGAGAGGGAGTTGGCCAAGCGGGTTGGTGCCGAGCATGTGATTGCCGTGAATAGTGCCACTTCGGCATTACATATCGCCTGCCTGGCGCTGGGGCTGGGCCCGGGGGATTGGCTGTGGACTAGTCCAATCACGTTCGTGGCCTCTGCCAATTGTGGGTTGTATTGCGGGGCAAAGGTCGATTTTGTCGATATCGATCCAAAGACCTACAACCTCTGCCCGGTGGCCCTGGAGCGCAAACTCATTCAAGCCGAGCGTGAGGGGCGATTGCCCAAAGTCGTCGTGCCGGTCCATCTGTGTGGGCAGCCATGTGACATGGCTGCCATTCATGGTCTGGCGCAGCGCTTCGGCTTTAAGGTGATCGAAGATGCTTCGCATGCCATCGGCGGTGCTTATCAAGGTGACCCCATCGGGAGCTGCCGCTACAGCGATATCACCGTGTTCAGTTTCCACCCGGTCAAGATCATTACAACCGCAGAGGGCGGCGCTGCGCTCACAAACAACCCTGATCTTGCCGGGAAGATGAGCTTGTTGCGAAGCCACGGCATCACTCGAGATCCTGGTCAGATGACGCAGGCGCCGGACGGGCCGTGGTACTACCAGCAGATTGACCTGGGGTTCAACTATCGCATGACCGAATTGCAGGCGGCGCTTGGTGTCAGTCAGCTGACTCGCCTGGATCGGTATATCGAGCGCCGACACGAATTGGCTCGCCGTTACGATGCCCGGCTTGCAGAACTTCCCGTAACCCTGCCATGGCAACATCCGGACAGCTATTCCGGGCTGCATCTGTATGTTATTCGTTTGCAGCTTAAGAAACTCGCACTTAGTCACAGAGAGGTCTTTGAGGCGCTGCGAGAAAGTGGCATTGGTGTCAATTTGCACTACATCCCCGTCTATCTGCAGCCTTACTTTCAGCGCATGGGCTTCGACCCGGCAAGCTTCCCGCAAGCGCAGGCCTATTACCGTGAGGCGATCAGTCTGCCCATGTATTCAACCTTGACTGAGCAGCAGCAAGACGTCGTTGTGGCGGCCTTGCAGAAGGTTCTGCTGGGAAAAGGCCATGCACACGCCTGAGTCAGCTACCAGCTGATAGTAAAAACAGCCATGCAGCAAAAAGACATCTTTCTGAAATCTGAGGCAGATGCCTGGTTCAAACGCAATCAGGTCGCCATTGCCCAGAAAAACTTTGCGACTGATGATCCGGTGACGGCAACCATCATCGGTATTGCTGCGCAGGCGTCTCCCGAAGGGCGGCCACTGCGCATTCTCGAGGTGGGCTGCGGTGAAGGGAGCCGCCTGTCATGGTTGGCCGATCAACTGTCGGCTGATGTGTACGGCGTGGAGCCATCCTCCATGGCTGTCGAGCAGGCCATCGCCAAGGGCGTCAAGGCAGTACGGGGCACAGCTGACACACTGCCGTATGAGAGCGGATTTTTTGACGTCGTGATTTATGGGTTTTGTCTTTATCTGTGCGATCGACAGGATTTGTTCCGGATTGCGCAGGAGGCGGACCGCGTATTGAGAGCGGATGCCTGGCTGGTTATCCATGATTTCTTTGCGACGACCCCGGTGAGGCGTGAGTATCACCACAAACCCGGCGTGTTCTCGTACAAGATGGACTACCGAAAGCTGTTCGACTGGCATCCTGCATACACCTGTTTTTCACATAAAGTCGGGCCTCACGGGCAAGCTGGTTTTACCGATGATGCGGCCGAATGGGTGTCGACCTCGGTCTTGCGCAAGAAGGCCGACACCAATGAATGAGCGGCTGGCCCTAGGTACAGTCCAGTTTGGCCTTAAATATGGCATAGCCAATCAGGCGGGGCGCGTCGGGTTGCGGGAGGCGGACAGGATACTGTCCGAGGCTTTGGCGTGTGGCATCGACACCCTGGACACGGCGATCGCCTATGGCGAAAGTGAGCAGACGCTGGGAAATATCGGCGTCGAAAAATGGAAGGTCGTCAGCAAACTCCCCGCTTTGCCTGAGGGGGAGGCGTCCGTAGAGGAATGGGTGCTGGGGCAGGTCCGGGGCTCGCTGGCGCGTCTCGGGGTGGAGCGGCTGTATGCCGTTCTGCTGCATCGGCCTGACCAACTGTTCGAGCCGCAGGGGCAGAAACTGCTGGCAGGGCTTGAATTGTTGAAATCCAGCGGCCTTGCACAAAAGATCGGTGTTTCAGTCTACACGCCGCAAGAACTGGACCGGCTGTACAGCCTCGGGCATTTTGACCTGGTGCAGGCCCCACTCAGCATCCTGGATCGGCGCCTCTCGGAGTCCGGCTGGGCCAAGCGGCTCAAGAGCATGGGTGTTGAACTGCACGTTCGTTCGGTATTTCTGCAAGGGCTCCTGTTGATGCCAGCTTCCGCGCGGCCCACAAAGTTTGCGCGGTGGCCATCGATCTGGCATGAATGGGAGCGGTGGCTGCGCGAGCAGGGGCTGCCTCCCCTGGATGCCTGCCTGCGCTATGTGCTGTCTGTGCCCGAGGTCGACAAGATCGTGGTCGGAGTTGACCATGTCGAGCAGCTTCGTCAGATCACTGCGGCGGCAACGGGGGGCTTGTCAACGCTTCCGCAGTGGCCACAGGTTGTTGATTCGGATTTGATCAATCCGGCACATTGGAGTCAGTTATGAAAGTTGTCGCCATTGTCCAGGCCCGCATGGGGTCAACTCGCCTTCCCAACAAGGTCATGAAGTCGATAGGCGGCATGCCCATGATAGAGTTGTTGTTGACGCGCCTGTCGCGCGCCAGAGAGGTCCATGAAGTCATGGTGGCGACTTCTGTGGATCCGCGCAATGAACCGCTGGTTGAGCACGTGCAGGCGCTTGGCTATAAATGCAGCCGCGGCAGTGAAAACGACGTGCTTGATCGCTATCTGCAGGCGGCCAGGCTGGCCGAGGCTGATGTGGTGATACGCATCACGGGAGATTGTCCGCTGGTCGATCCTGAGTTGGTAGATGAGGCTGTGCGCCAGTTCAGAGCAACGGGGGTGGACTACTTCAGCAACGTTGCTCCGCCCACTTATCCGGACGGGCTCGATATCGAGGTCTTTACTGTCGATGCGATGGCAAGGGCGGCGCGGGAGACGAGCAAGGCGGTTGACCTTGAGCATGTCACGCCGTACCTGCGTGAATCCGGAAAATTCAGCCAGGAGGGGATGCGCAATGCAGAAGATCATTCCAAATTGCGCTGGACGGTGGACGAGCCGGCCGACTTTGAAGTCGTCTCGCGCGTGTTTGCCCATTTTTCGCCCGAGATTCACTTTGGCTGGTTGCAGGTGCTGGAGCTGCAGCTGCAGCGTAGCCACCCCGAGATATTTGAAGCTAACAAACAACTGATTCGTAACGAAGGAGCTACTATGGGCACCGGTCAAAAGCTCTGGAAGCGGGCCAAGCAAGTCATACCCGGCGGCAACATGCTGTTGTCCAAGCGCGCAGAGATGTTCTTGCCTGAGCAGTGGCCGGCGTACTTCAGCAAAGCCAAGGGTTGCAAAGTGTGGGACCTTGATGGCAAGGAGTACACCGACATGTCCATCATGGGCATCGGTACCAACACGCTGGGCTACGGTCACGCCGAAGTGGATGCTGCCGTGCAGCAGACAGTTGTTGCGGGCAATATGTCCACCCTGAATTGCCCTGAAGAGGTGTATCTGGCTGAAAAGCTGGTTGAGATTCACCCTTGGGCAGACATGGTGAGGTTGGCGCGTTCGGGCGGGGAGGCCAATGCCATTGCCATTCGCATTGCGCGCGCTGCATCGGGGAAAGACAAAGTGGCTGTGTGTGGGTATCACGGCTGGCACGACTGGTATCTCTCCGCCAACCTGGGTGACGACGAGAACCTGGCAGGGCACCTCTTGCCCGGGTTGGAGCCCAAGGGGGTGCCGCAGAACCTGCGTGGCACGGTGTTCCCGTTCAACTACAACAACTACGCCGAGCTCGAAAAGCTCGTCAACACGCATGACATCGGGGTCATCAAGATGGAAGTGGTCCGCAACAAAGGGCCGGAAGACAACTTCCTGCATAAGGTGCGCAAGCTGGCAAGCGATCGCGGCCTCGTGCTGATCTTTGACGAATGCACCTCTGGATTCCGGCAGACCTTCGGGGGGCTGCACAAGCTGTATGGTGTGGAGCCCGACATGGCCATGTTCGGGAAGGCTATGGGCAATGGTTATGCAATCACGGCGACCATCGGCCGCCGTGAAATCATGGAGGCAGCGCAGTCGACTTTTATCAGTAGCACGTTCTGGACCGAACGCATCGGCCCCACGGCGGCGCTCAAGACGCTGGAGGTGATGGAGCGTGTGAAGTCGTGGGACACCATCACGCAAACCGGCCTGGCCATACGCCAAGGCTGGCAGAGCCTGGCTGACAAACATGGACTACCGGTTGACCATTGGGGCCTGCCGGCCTTGACGGGCTTCAGCTTCCAGAGCGCAAACAATCTGGCTTACAAGACCCTGATCACCCAGGAGATGCTGGCCAAGGGGTATCTGGCTGGCAACAGCGTTTACGTCTGTACGGAGCATACGCCTCAAGTTGTGGGGGGCTTCTTCGAGGCACTTGACCCGATATTCGGGCTGATCAAGGAGTGTGAAGACGGGCGTGATATCGCGACGCTGCTCAAAGGCCCGGTATGTCACGGCGGCTTCAAGCGACTCAATTGAGTGCAGTCTTATGAGGTTTGCCTTCCGGTGTGATGCATCAGTGCAGATCGGCAGTGGGCATGTCATGCGTTGCCTGACACTGGCGGAGGCGCTCACAGCCAAAGGAGCGGAGTGCCATTTCATTTGCAGGGAGCATCCGGGGCATCTCTTGGAGGTGATTCGTCAGCGGGGATTTCCCGTGTCGGCCTTGCCCATTCAGTATCCGTTCGCCGGTGGCGATGGCGAAGCGCATATCGTCGATGAGACGCTGCCTGTGCATTACTCATGGTTAGGTTGTGACTGGAAAGCAGATGCCGAACAGACCAGGGCCATTCTTGCTAAGTTCTGCCCGCAATGGTTGGTGATCGATCACTATGCGTTGGACCGCCGGTGGGAGATGGTTGTGCGTCCATTTTCTACACAGTTGCTCGTTATTGATGATCTGGCCGATCGCACACATTCATGCGATTTGTTGCTCGACCAGAACCTGGGTCGTCGGGCGCGGGATTATGTCAATCTGATTCCAGATGGGTGTGAGGTGCTGGCAGGGCCGCAATACGCTCTGCTACGTCCTATGTTTGTCGCAATGCGGCCCTACAGTTTGGAGCGTCGCCGCAAACCAGAACTCAGGCATATCCTGATCACCATGGGGGGCGCGGACTTCCCGAACGCAACTACACAAGTGTTGGAGGCGCTGCAAGCTTGCGCTTTGCATGACGATTGCCGAATCAGTGTCGTCATGGGCGCGCAAGGTCTTTGGTTGAGCGTTGTGCGCGAAATAGCCCGACGCATGCCCTGGCCAACCGAGGTGCTTGTCAACATCGGCGACATGGCGCAGCGCATGGCTGACAGCGACTTGATCATTGGTGGCGCAGGCACAACAGCCTTGGAGTGGTGCAGTCTAGGGGTGCCAGCATTGGTTGTGGTGCTTGCAGACAATCAACGTAGCGGCGCGCTGGCTATGGCCGAAAATGGCTGTGCCGTATTGCTTGGGGAGGTGTCGTCCATCAAGACGACGCTGAAGCCAGCTTTAGACCAACTGAGTCGATCCGGCAAATTAGAAGACCTGGGGGCGAAGAGTTCCGGTGTGATCGATGGCCTCGGTGTAGGGCGTGTTGTCGAAAAGCTAATGGGCGCGATGGGAGTTCGGTGGAGTGCCCGCCTTGCCTCACCTGAGGATGAGCAATTGCTGCTAACCTGGGCAAATGATCCGATGACGCGACGCAATTCGTTAAGTCCCGAGAAAATTTCAATTTCGGCACACCATTACTGGTTTGAAAAGCGCCTTCAAAACCGAGATGCGTCTTACATTTACATCATAGAAAATGCTGCGCCCGTAGGGCAGGTTCGCTTTGACCGAAACGACGAGGGAGAGTGGGAAATTGATTACTCAATAGCTGCTGACTTTCGAGGAAGGGGCTGTGGCAAGTTTGTTTTATCCACTGCACTCAATGCATTTCGGAAGCTTCACCCTGATGCGATATTGGTTGGAAAAGTCAAACTAACAAATACGCCCTCGTGCCGAGTTTTTGAGGCACTGAGTTTTTCCGGAAGACGAGATAATGAAACCGGAGTAATTGTTTACCAGTGGGGTCTTGGGGAAGGCCAATAGAACGCCATGTCTAGCAACCTGAAAAATGTGATGTGCTCGTTGCTCATGTGTCGAGTGGCGGAGGCCATATGATTAAAGTTTTATTTACCGGTGGCGGTGGCGCTGGCAGTGAGGCCTTGTTCCGATTGCTTGGGCAGCATTACGTGCTTCACTTTGGCGATGCTGATGTCTCCGCTATTGATCCAAGCATTCCCGAAGATCGTAGGCATCAATTGCCTTGGGCGTCCGATCCCGATTTTGTGGTCAAGATGCTTGGAATCTGCGCTCGTTTAGATATCGACTTGCTGGTTCCCGGTGTTGATGAAGAGCTGCTTGCATTGGCGCAGCGAGTCGGTGAGTTTGGATCGACCCGATTGTTATTGCCGCATGAGAGTTACGTCGCGACGATGCTGGATAAATTGCATATGGTGAAGGCCCTGCTGGCACAGGGGATCCCCGTGCCTTCCAGTCAGACGTTGGCCGATGATCTTCAGGGCATTCGTTTCCCCTGCATATCCAAGCCGCGAAGTGGCCGAGGCTCACGCGATGTGCGGGTTCTGGAGACGATGGAGGATGCGACTTCGCTGAAGAGCAGTTTGGGCCCGCTGGCGGAAAAGATGTTGATCCAGGAGAAAGTAGAAGGGGTCGAATACACCGTGCAGATGGTTGCCGATTCCCGTGGCTGCTTGCATGCTGTTGTGCCGGTCAAGGTCGGGGTGAAGCGTGGGATTACCTTGCGCGCAGAAACGGAGGCGGATTCTCGCGTGATGAGTGCTTGCAGCGCGATACACCGTGCCATCCCCACCCGTGGCTGCTACAACATTCAACTGATGCTGAGCCCGGAGGGGCAGGTTCTTCCCTTTGAGATCAACCCGCGTGTTTCAACCACACTCTGTCTGGTTGTTGCTGCGGGGGTTGACCCTATCTCGGTATTTTTTGAGGATGACGAGCGTCGTGACTTCCTGCCATTTGCAACCGGTCTTCAATTACGACGGCATTGGACCAATTATTTTTTCGAAGGACAAAAACATGAAATTCAGTACTCTTGACAAGCGCTATTTGGATCAGAGGCGCAGCTTTTCTGAGGGGTGCGGGCCGCGCGAACTGTGGTCGGTGATCGATCATTAGCCGCTCTATGTTGGCACGGGTAATCTCTCTCGTTTCATGGCGATTAGCGATATGGTGCGGGAAACCTTGGATGTGCCGGGGCATGTTGTGGAGTTCGGTTCCTGGCGAGGGGCCAACTTGATGTTTATGGCCAAGCTGCTGCGGATTTACGATCCGCATGGTTGCAAGCTCGTCCATTGTTTTGAGAGCTTTGCGGGCTTGGAGACTTTTTCGGCCCAAGATGGTGGCGCAGGGTCGAGCGAAGGCGGCACTTATCGCGGGAACTATGATGAGCTGCGAGCGATGATGAGCTTGAATGAGCTCGAGGATGATGTGGTCATCCACCACGGCGATATTCTCAAGACCTTGCCTGACGCTTTAAAGAACGAAGGCTTGAGCTTCTCCTTTGTCTACTGCGACACCGATCTTTACGCACCAAGCCGATTGATACTGGACAGTTTGCATCCGCGGCTATCCAAGGGGGGGCTGATCGTCATGGACGAATGGAATTACGATAAATGGCCAGGCGAGGCCATTGCGGTCAGGGAGTTCATGGAAATCCATGGTGGCGCATACGAGATGCGCCATGTCCGAAATGCGCGCCAACCGAGTCTGGTGCTTAAAAAGGTCGGCTGATGTCTACGTCACACAAGAATCTCGTCCTGGACATTGGCGGCCGCAAGGTCGGTGATGGGCAGCCCTGCTTTGTCATCGCAGAGATTGGATCAAACCATAACCAGAGCTTTGATCTTGCGTGCGAGATGATAGATGCCGCGGCAAAGTCTGGGGTGGACGCTGTCAAGTTTCAAACTTTCCGTGCAACTGATCATTATTCGAAGAAGACCCCGGGCTTCGGATACTTGAATAACACGGACACGCATGAACTGATTCGCTCCTTGGAGCTGGATCGCTCGTGGCAGTCAAAGCTCAAGCTGCATGCGGAGGAGCAAGACCTCCTGTTCTTCTCATCTCCTTGTGATTCGGATGCCATCTCAGGCTTGTCCGAGCTTGATGTGCCGGCATACAAGGTGGCGTCTTTCGATTTGACTGACGACGTTCTGATTTCGGAGATGGCCGCCATTGGGAAACCAATGATCCTGTCAACTGGCATGGCCACGTGGATGGATATCCAGTTTGCGATGGATGCAGCACGGCGTGCCAAAAACGATCAGATCATTCTGCTGCAGTGCACATCGCTGTATCCTGCGCCAGCGCATCTGAGCAATCTTAATGCAATGGCGTCCATGCGTGCCGCGTTCGGCACCATGGTTGGTTACTCGGACCACACGCTGGGGGGGCATATTCCTTTGGCTGCAGTTGCCATGGGGGCGGCGGTCATTGAGAAGCACTTCACGCTCGACCGCACCTTGCCTGGCCCTGATCATCGTTTTGCGATTGAACCGCAGGAGTTGACGGAATTGATGAAGCAGATTAGGGAGATTGAGTCCGCCGCCGGCGATGGCATCAAGAATGGCCCTCGTCCTGAAGAGTTAGAGATGTCTGAGAAAGGGCGTCGTAGCCTTCATGCGCGTATGCCCATTGCGGCTGGACAGCAAATTACCGCCGATATGCTAGTTGCGAAGCGCCCAGGGCTGGGTATCCCTCCGGCATTACGCAAACACGTTGTGGGGCGGATTGCACGGCGTGATATTGATGTAGATGAATGGATCACTTGGGACATGGTCTGATGCGGTTTCTGGTTACAGGTGCACAGGGCTTGCTTGGTGAGCAGGTCGTCAGGCAATTGATTTTCGGCGGGGCGGAGGTTATCGCCAGCGGGCGGCGAACTGCGCCCAGCTTATATTGCTGCGACCTGACTGATCTGTCTGACGTCCGGGCCATGCTTGCGGCAGTGAGGCCGGATCGCATTATTCATTGCGCGGCCAATGTTCCGCAATCCAGCGCTGAGTACAACAACGGCAATCGCGCCAAAGAGAGCCTGCGCTTGCTAGAAAACCTACTGCTCGCCTGCGCTTGTCCCGTTGTATTTATGTCCTCAATGACTGTATATGGCCCGACCCATGAGCGCCCGGTGCGGGAGGAGGATGGTGGACAGCCGCAAAGTACTTATGGCGAAGGCAAATGGCAGGCCGAACTTTTATTGCGTACGCATGATCATCCCACTCTGGCGATAAGGATTCCTGGGCTGTTTGGCCCTGCTCGCCGCTCCGGATTGGTATATAACGTGTTGTACGCGCTCAAGCAAGGCTTGGCCTTGCCGAAAATGCCAGATGCTCCCGTACTGTGGTCCGCCATGCACGTTAGTGATGCGGCTGCCGGGGTGGTGAAGCTTGCAAATTGCACTATCGACGGCCATCAGGCTATCAATTTTGGATACAGAGGCAGGCTTAGCATCAACGATTTTGTGAACATGGCCACTGGGATGTTTACCCGGGCTTGCACCAATTTGCTGAAGCAACCAGAGTTTGAGTTCGACTTGTCGCGCGCCGCGGCGCTGGGCGTGGTCCCGGACAAGACCTTCCGTGAGGCATTGCATCAGTTCGCCGCAGAGATATGAGAACTAGCGATTTTCTGCCGATGATTCAATTAATGTCTACCGTAGGTCAGCATATAGTGACATGGCAAACCGATAAGAAGTTGCAGCATCTTCATTCGGAGGCGGAATTCAAGACCGAGGCCGACCGGTGCGCACATGAGCTGATTTACCTGGGGATAAAAAGGCTTTACCCCGGTGTCAAAGTCCTCTCGGAAGAAAGCCTCCAGCCCATTATTGAAAGGCCCGATGCATATTGGCTGATAGACCCGATTGATGGTACCGCGAGTTGGTTGCATGGTTTTGCGGGGTTTGTCACGCAGGCCGCGTATATTGAGAATGGCCAGCCGATATTTGGGATCATTCACGCTCCGCTTCTCCGCAATACGTGGACGGCGGTGAATCACCAGGGCGCGTACCTGAATGATGTCCGGCTGCCGATCCTGCGAGCCTCAAACCGACTAATCATCACCGACAATACTCCGCAGCCACACGGCATTGCGAAGTTTTGCTGCGAACAGCTGGCGGCGACGGGCTATCGCGAAAGCGGTAGCTTGGGATTGAAGGCAGTTTTGGTTGCCGATGGCACGGCCGACCTCTTTATCAAGGACGTCGTGGTCAGGGATTGGGATTTTGCCCCTGTAGCTGTCATCCTGCAGGAAGTCGGAGGCCAGCTCGGCCTTGCCAATGGCAAGCCCTACGAATTCACCGGAAATGTGGAAAAGCATGGCGGGATCGTGGTGGCGCGTGACAAGGCATTGTTTCGACGGGCAATTGAACTGTTCCCACGTTACGCGCGCGGCGTCTAGGTCAATGCATAGGAAACCAGTATGAATACCGTTTTAGTTATCGCTGCCCATACTGACGATGAAGCTTTGGGCTGCGGCGGCACGATCGCACGATATGTCGCAGAGGGCGACACCGTGTTCGCCGTATTTTTGGCTGATGGCGTGAGTGCGCGCCAGCAAGCGGACCACGATGACCTGACAAAACGCAATGCCGCCGCCGAGCACGCGAGACAAATCCTTGGGATCAGCGAAAACTTTTACCTGGGCCTTCCCGATAACTGCCTCGACAGCTTGCCGCTTATCGACGTTATTCGGCGTCTGGAGCCTATCGTCAGAAAGCTGCAGCCGAACATCGTATATACCCATCACCTTGGCGATCTGAACGTAGACCACCGGGTGACTCATCAAGCCGTACTGACCGCTTGCCGCCCAATGCCCGGTAGTACCGTACGCGAGATATATTCCTTTGAGGTCATGTCCAGCTCAGAGTGGGCAACGCCGTTTGTGGTCCCTTTCCTGCCCACCCATTACGTGGATATCAGCGGCCACCTCAAGACCAAGCAGGAAGCGCTCAAGGCCTATCAGCTCGAGATGCGCAACGCGCCTCATTCCCGAAGCATGGAACACATGATGTCTCTCGCACGCCACCGTGGTTACACAGTGGGGGTCGAAGCGGCCGAGTCTTTCATGACTATCAGAACCATTCGCTGAGCATTATGCGTATCGGATTTGCATCGATCTACTCCTGGCGGCCACATGTCGAACATTTGCATTACCTTGCCTCCCTGGTCAGGGCCGAAGGGCATGAAACCGAGTTCCTGACCTGCGACGGTGATCTGCCAACCTGCTACACGCGGGAATTGCGTAGCGTCCGTCCGGGGTGGCAGGAATGCTTGGTTTGCAGGGTTGGAGGGATTCGTTCTTACGAAAATAGGAACGTGTCTTCCATTGGGGAGTATGCAAGTTCTTTGCTTTCTCCGCCAATTCCGGAAAATTGGACAACTTGGGGCCTCTCCAGTGCCAGTAGTCTTGGAAGATTCGAGTCGGAAGCGGACTTTACCAGTCCGGCATTCCATGCGCTTGCGGAACGTTTGCGGCCCGTTGTCGCAAAAGCTTATGGGGCTGCATGCAACTGGATTGTAAACCGTCGTCTGGATGCCATTGTAGTGTTCAACGGCCGGATGGATGCGACCCGTGCGCTCTCTGAAGCGGCACTGAGTAATGGGATTCCGTTTGCATCGCTGGAGCGAACCTGGTTCGGCGACGGCTTGCAGATTCTACCCGGAGAGGGCTGTCTTGGCCTGAAGTCGGTCGACCGATTGGTTTCGCTGTTTGCGGATAAGCCTTTAACGCATTCTCAGGCAACCAAAGCTGCTGGTTACATTGCCTCACGCTTCCTGCGGCGCAACCATAACGAATGGCGCGCCTACAACGTCAACGCCAATATGCTGCCTTGGCCTACTTCGGGCCGCCGCAAGATCTTGCTGATCCCTGGCAGCATCAACGAGCTTTGGGGGTATCCCGAGTGGGGTTCGAGGTGGCAACATCCGCTCAATGCCTATGATGCGTTGATCGACCATTTTTCGCTTGATCCTGCTGATCTGGTGCTGCGTTGTCATCCCAATTGGGGTGAGCATATCGGCAAGGCGGATGGGCGGATGGCGGAGGCTTGCTACACGCAGTGGGCCGGGCAGCGTGGCGTTTTGGTGATCCCAAGCACGGACAATGCCAGCACGCTGGGATTAATCGAGCAGGCAGATGCTGTGGTCGTGGCATCCGGAAGTGCGGCTCTGGAAGCGGGTGCGCTTGGCAAACAAATCATCGGGATTTCCGGTGCAAATTACCAGATGGCAGGCATTCGCGAAGATGCGAGCAGCGAGCAGAAATTGCGGACGTTGCAATTGCGATCGACGTTGTCTGAGGCCGAGCAGGAGAGCCTCGCTGCTAGCGTACGGCGACAGTCGCTGCGCTTCGCGTACAGCGTGACACATCGCATTCCGCAATATGTCGACTACGTCAAATGCGTCACACCTACCCGGTATCGTTACAAGCCCGGGGCAGACCCCAACAGGCTGGTCAAACTGCTGACCTCCGGAGTGTTGTCGCCTGATGATGGAGATTGGTCAAGGGACGACCAGGGCGAGTTGGATGTCTTGGAAACGATGCGTAACAAACAATGGGAGGCTTTGTTTCAGGCGCGTGAGGATACTTTGGATTACGCATCGATCCGGCGGCGGTTTCCGTATGGCAGCCTCGATGCGATTCGGGCGTTGATGCGCGTAGGAGATCGTTGATTGCATCGACCAGGAGTAAGGGATTTTCGTTGAGCGCGATCTTACGTCGCTACTCGGCGATCGGCTATGTGCCGATTTTGGCTTGTGCGATGGGCATCATGTTCGCCCGTACGCTGTTGGCCGCGAGAGTGCTCGATGTTCCAGAGTTTGGTCTTTTAAGTGTCGGGATGTTGTTGGCCAACAGTTTCTGCATGCTGGGTTGCCTCGGGTTCTACCTGCTGCTGCAGCGGGACCTGCCGATGCTGCTTGCAAAGCGGCGGCGTATTCGCGGTTCCTTGATGTTACGTCAAACCTTGCTGCTTGCAGTTGCGGGGTTTGTTTTTCTGTTGCCGTTGTCTTGCGCCGATATTTTTTCGGTTTCGCCGATGTTCTTTGCGGTTTCCCTTTTGAATGGACTCGCGCAACAGATATTTCTTGTCCTCACGCTGCAAAGCCGCAGCGAAGGGCAGTCAATGCGCTTTGCTGCCGAGAATCTTGGCAGGGCCTTTGCCGTAATTGTGGTGATTGGCTTGAGTGGCATGCTGAGCGGCGCAGCGGTTGTAATGCTTCTTGCCGAGGCGGCGATCACCTTGGTGATTTCCATGGGAATTTTTTCTGCCTTGCGCAGGGGTGAACGGATGTCCAGCATTGCTTTATGGGCCATTGCTGCCAAGTCGCTCACCAAGGTGAGATGGGCAACACCATTGACGCTGCTGGCAACTGGCGTGATCGGTTTTGTCATGCTCAACGGGGATCGTTGGTTGGCGGCGGCTTTGCTTGGCCATGACCAGTTCGCTTTGTATGCGTTTGCCGGAATTGTCTTGTTGCTTGCGCAATCCGTTCAGTCGATGATCAATGTGTCCGTCTTTCCTCATTTGGCTCAGTCTTATGCGCTCTCGGGAAAGACAATAACTGGCCGGAAGGCGCTGCGCTATTCCGCGATAGTTCTAGCAAGCTCACTTTGCCTTTCTGTTCCGGCATATTGGCTTACGGGCTACGCGATAGATGCCCTATTTCCGAATTACGGCATGTCAATGCAGTTACTTGGTTGGTTCTTCCTGATTGCCGCGTTGCGCATGGCCGATTTTTTAACCAGCTTTCTGATCATTTCGGGAAATGAAGTGTGGTTGCTGGCAATCAATCTTGGTGTAGTCGGCTTTTCTGTTCTGGTTTGGGTTGCTTTGATCGCATTCGGATTGGCAGAGATACAGCCCCTCACAATCTTATGGCTTGCCGTTACCGTTGCCGTCTGTAACTTCGCCGGTTGTACGCTGGCTGTTGTATTCCGAGGCTTGAGAGTAGTCTGATGGCCCGCACCTTCGTCGCCGTTTGGCTGCTCTATTGGTTAGCCATAGCTATGTTACCGGTTCATTCGATTTATCCGGGGACCTTTGGTGCAGCGATGCTGCAGATCGTGTTTGTTGTCATTGTGTTGGTAGGGATTGCAATAACGCGTCTGCTTTCAGGCGGGCGTGCCTTGCCAAGACATGGCGGCTACGAAATTCCCACCGCGAACAAACTGATTCGGATAGCACTTTGGATGTCGGTGATAGGAAGCCTCTTACTCATCTACGACAAGGTCTTCGTGCAAGGGGTTGATTACTCGGATGGCTTTGCGGTTGCTCGCGAGCAATGGCGCAAACTCGGAGAGATCCGTGGGGGTAAGGCGTCGTCAATTTTAAGTGTGCTAGGTTACTTCTTTGGTAGCGCCTACTTCGTCGTGATAGTCCTTGCACTGACGCAGGTCCGTGTTGTCTCGCCCAAGTTTAGGATGCAAAGTCTTCTTATCGCCTTCGTATTGCTTATGATAAATGCAGCCATTACTGGTGGTCGATCGAACCTATTACTGGTTGCCGTCTTTGTGTTGGCTGCTTTCCAGTCGCGAAAGGGTCTATGTCTTTCAAATGTATTTCCCCTGGCAAGCCAGGGGCTCACCATTAAACTTGCCTTGTTACTTAGTTTTGCCTATACGGTGTTCATTTTTTATCAGAGAGCGGAAGCTGGGGGATCTGATGCTCTTAATTACGCGATTGAATTCCTGCATTTCTTGGGGCTCGAAGCGTCGTCGGAGTATCGGGCTGGGCTCGATGGCAGTGTGCTAAGTTCAATGTCAGTAATGCTGGTCCTGACCGTTAGTTACGTGACGCACAGCTTCGCGACAGTTGCGGCCATTTTGGATGCCGCTCCTGAGAACAAAACTATTGTCTTTTTGCACCTGGCAGGTATCGCAAACAAATTAGAACTGATTGGTCCTCCAGACGGTGATTGGTTCCTAGCTGGTCGATTCCCCTCTGTCCCTGGATCATTGCTTTATCAGTTTGGCTGGCTAGGTTTCGTCGGTGGCAGCCTTTTGATTGGGACACTATCAGAACTCTGCCGAAGTTGGGCTGCAAAGCGACCCGATAGACTGATGCCTCTTGGCTCATATGTAATGGCTCATGCAACACTACTGTTAACACCAGCGGTGTTCGCTGGTGATTTTCTAAGTTTCCCATTCGTGCTTGGCTCGTTCGTGCAGCTAGCTGTGGTTGACCGATTTCTTCGTCTATATCGTCGGAATACCTAACTCAATTAAATACGTCACTGCCAAGTATGACCTCAGACCTCGTCTCCATAATCACCCCCGCTTACCGGTGCGCCGGTGTGGTCGGAGACACCATTCGTTCAGTGCTCGAGCAGACCCATCCACACTGGGAGTTGCTGATCGTTGAGGACTGCTCCCCGGACAACACGCGGGAGGTGCTGCGTGAGTGGACTAATATCGATCCGCGTGTACGCTTGATTGAACAGTCTAAGAACGGCGGCCCTGCAATGGCCCGCAACGCGGGGCTGGAATGTGCCCAGGGGCGATGGATTGCTTTCCTGGACAGCGACGATCTTTGGCTGCCCCAGAAGCTCGAGCGTTCTATCGCCTTTGCAGAGGCCCACCAGGCGCCGTTGGTGTTCACGGGGTTTCGGCGCATTCCAGCCGATGGGAGCGAGGAGGGACGCTACATCGGCGTGCCACGCACACTGAGTTACCGGCAGCTGCTGGGCAACACGGCGATCGCTACATCCACGGTGCTGCTGGACCGGCACATCGTCGGCGAGGTCCGCATGCGCAAAACCTATTACGACGATTTCGACTGTTGGCTGCAACTACTTAAGCCAGGTCGCACAGCATATGGACTTGACGAAGACCTGATGCGTTACCGTGTGATGAGTGAGTCGGTCTCGCGCAACAAGCGCAACTCAGCGGCCAAGGTCTGGCATGCTTACCGCGACCTAGAGCAGCTCAGCCTGCCAGCCGCCTGCTGGTATTTCACGAACTATGCGGTCCGCGGGCTGATGAAGTACGGGCGGTACTGATGCAGCCCTCGGTCCCAGCGTTGGCCGTCACAGGAAGTTCGGGTTTTGTGGGCCGACACCTTGTGTCCTGGCTCGCGGCGCAGGGGCATGGTGTTATGGCGGTCTCGCGTAGCTCAACCGGGCGGCTGCCTGTTGGTGTTCAGGCGCGACCTGTGGCCGACTACACCGATGTGGCTGCGGTGGCCCGTGCTTTACAGGGCACGCTGGCGGTGGTCCATTTGGCCGCGCGAGCGCATGTGCTGGGCACTGAGCCGCAGCAAGATGCGCTGTCGGCTTTTGAGCGGGCGAACGTTGATGCGGCCCTGGCCTGCGCTGAGGCTGCTCTGCAAGCGGGCTGTCGGCGCTTCGTGCTGGTGAGCTCGATTGGCGTGAACGGACAGTCGACGCACGGCCAGCCTTTCACGGAAGACGGCGAGCCCTCGCCGCAGGAGCCCTATGCAAGCACCAAATTGCAAGCCGAGCGCGCTGTGGCCGAACGCTTGACTGGCACCACGCTGGAGTGGGTGGTTGTGCGCCCCCCCCTCATATATGGCCCAGGCTGCCCGGGCAATTTTCGGGCGCTGCTCGGACTGGTGAGCCGCTTGCCGGTACTGCCCTTCGGTGCGCTGCGGGCGCGCCGCAGCTACATCGGCATTGAAAATCTCTGCAGCGCACTGGAGATGGCGACCCTGCACCCGGCCTGCGCGGGCCGGCGGTTCGTGCTGTCAGACGGCGAAGATATCGACCTTGCCAGCCTAATTCGCTTACTGGCCGACGGTATGGGCCGAGCGCACGTGCCCCAGTGGGCCGTGCCCCCAATTCTGCTACAGGGGCTGGCTATGCTTGCCGGTCGCCGCGATACCTTTGCCAAGTTGTTCGGTGAACTGCGCGTGGACAGCCGCTCGTTCCGCCAATGCACGGGCTGGAAGCCGCCGGTCGCCCTTTCGCAAGGCCTAGTTCAGACTGCCGCAGCCTACCGCGAAACCGCTTTGTCCAAATCTTTATGAATCTTTGGTTACCAGTGAGAATATTCAAAATCGAGTCACACTTGCTTAGTAAAAGGCAATTGCACAACGCCCACTGGGCTCGTTGCATGTAGATATCAGCAAGATTTGTACGTTGCTGGTTTGGAAGCCACCCATTTCAGTAGATTAGGGGCTGCGCAGGGCGGTCCAGCAAAGGTTGTGATGTTACGGTTATTGGATTTGATTTTTTCTTTGGTGGGTTTGGTGCTCGGAGCGCCAGTTCTACTGTTCATCTATCTGGTGGGTCTGTTCGATACAGGTTCCCCACTCTTTTGTCAGGAACGGGTTGGTCGTGATCAAAGACCATTTATCTTGGTGAAGTTTCGCACAATGCGACCAGATACCGCCTCGGTAGCTTCACATTTGGCGGATGCATCAGCAATCACGCGTTTGGGTGCGTTTTTGCGTCGAACCAAACTTGATGAATTGCCACAGCTCTGGAATGTGCTGAAGGGAGAAATGAGTTTGGTTGGCCCACGGCCCTGTTTGTTTAATCAAACCGAGTTGATTGCCGAACGTCACAGCCGTGGTGTTTTTGAAGCACGACCCGGCATTACTGGATTAGCGCAGGTCAACAACATCGACATGTCCACGCCAAAACTGTTGGCAGAAACTGATGCGCAGATGCTGCATAGTTTGACGCTCGCTTTGTACTTCAAATACATATTTATGACGGTAGGCGGCAAAGGTGCGGGAGATAGGGTGAAAACGAAATGACGGACTCAGGACTCAGGACTCAGGACTCAGGACTCAGGACTCAGGACTCAGGACTCAGGACTCAGGACTCAGGACTCAGGACTCAGGACTCAGGACTCAGGACTCAGGACTCAGGACTCAGGACTCAGGGGTTTCACATCATGGATGATGCCATGATCCGTTTATTGAGCCGTGTTGCTGCCCCTGTTTTGGCTTTGCCTCGCCCAATTAAGCGCGGTGTTGCGCTGGGTGTCGATGCCGGGCTATGTGTGCTGACTGTCTGGTTAGCGTTTTATCTGCGCTTGGGAACTTTTCTGCCACTGTCTGGGCCGCCCCTGTTGCCGATGTTGGCGTCAGTCGTACTGGCCTTGCCACTTTTTATCACTTCGGGGCTTTACCGAGCCATCTTTCGGTACAGCGGTATGCCCGCGATGATGGCTGTCGTTCGCGCTATGTTGCTGTACGGCTTAGGGTTTGCGGCCATCTTTACTTTTTATGGCTTTGACGGCGTGCCACGCACCGTGGGGCTGATCCAACCCTTGTTGCTGTTGTTGTTTGTCGGTGCTTCGCGTGCTGCAGTACGGATCTGGTTGGGTGGTCTTTATTACCAGCATCTTCGTAAAGCCGCATTGCCCCAGGTCTTAATTTATGGTGCGGGCAGTGCTGGCCGCCAACTGGCCTCGGCAATGGCTAACAGCCATGAGATGCGCGTGATCGGCTTTCTGGATGATGACGATCGTCTGCATGGCCATGTGCTCAATGGTTTGCCAATCCATAACCCCGCTGATTTGGCTGAAATCTTGGCCGAAGTGCCGGTTACAGATGTACTCCTAGCATTGCCTTCTGTGACCCGCCAGCGGCGAAATCAAATCCTGAGCTCGCTCAGTCAGTACAAGATCGCAGTACGAACCTTGCCAGGACTAAGTGACATTGCCTCCGGCAAAGTCAGCTTGAGCGATGTGCATGACCTCGACATTGATGACTTGCTAGGCCGTGAGCCAGTAATGCCTAATCACATCCTTCTGGCAAAGAACATTGTCAACAAAGTGGTTTTGGTGACAGGTGCGGGGGGCTCCATTGGCAGCGAGCTGTGTCGTCAAATTTTGACCGTAGGACCTGCCAAGTTGTTACTGATTGAGCAGAGCGAATTCGCGCTCTATGCCATTCACCAAGAACTGGAAGAAAAGCAGTCTGGCGAAAAGACAGCCCTAGTTCCGTTGCTGGCTTCTGCCCAAGATGACGACCGGATGCACGAGATCATGTCCACATGGTCCCCCGACACGGTTTATCACGCTGCAGCCTACAAGCACGTGCCGTTGGTCGAACACAACCCGGCAGAAGGCATCAAGAACAATGTGCTGGGCACGTTGCGCACAGCCCAAGCCGCTGCATCAAACGGCGTAACGGACTTCGTGCTCATAAGCACCGACAAAGCAGTGCGTCCGACCAACATCATGGGAGCCAGCAAGCGATTGGCGGAGATGGCGCTGCAAGCTTTGGCTACATCGAACCCCAAAACCAAGTTTTCCATGGTGCGCTTTGGCAATGTACTGGGCTCATCAGGTTCCGTGGTGCCCAGGTTCCGGCAGCAGATCCGCGATGGTGGCCCCATCACACTGACCCATGCTGAGATCACGCGCTACTTCATGACCATTCCTGAAGCCGCGCAGTTGGTGATCCAAGCTGGAGCCATGAGCAAAGGCGGTGATGTGTTCGTCCTTGATATGGGCGAATCGGTCAAGATCATGGACTTAGCTCGTCGGATGGTTGAGCTCTCTGGTTTGACCGTCAAGGATGAACTCAATCCAAATGGTGACATTGAAATCGAGATCACAGGCCTGCGTCCAGGTGAAAAGCTCTACGAAGAGCTTCTGATTGGAGACAACCCCAAGCCCACGTCCCACCCACGGATCATGAAAGCCCATGAGGATTTCATCCCTTGGGCCGAGCTAGAGGACCGACTGAAATCTTTGGAGATCGCTCTGGGCGTGAACGATGTCAGCGTCATTCGCTTGATGATGGCCAAGCTGGTGTCCGGCTACACCCCCAGCGCAGAAATCGTGGACTGGGTGTTCATGGAACAAGAAGCCGAGGCAGATCGCCTTGGGCTCGTAAACAGTTATTGAATCGTGGTCATGCCGATTCCATTAGAAAGCAAAAAAATACTATGAGTGATGCGACGAAAATTGTTGAAGCCAACGACGATGAAATCAATATTTGGGAATTGATGGAGTATCTCAAGTCTGGATGGCAGTGGTTGGCGGGTGGCTGTGCTGTTGGACTTTTGGGCGCGACGGGTTTTCTGATGTTGGCTCCAGCCAAGTACGAGGCAACAGCTGTCGTTCAACCAGCAACAATTGGCATGATCGTTGCGACGACGACGACGACGACGACGACGACGACGACTGTTGAACCAGTTGCACAAACAATTGAGCGATTAAAGCTCGTGACGTTTTATGGCGATGACACCGTCAAGGTCTGTCAGGCTGGATCTGCTAAAGATTTGGCCGAGGGAGTAAAGGTCAGCATCGTTAAAGGCAACAACCTTGTTTCACTCGGTTATCGTGCGGACTCAGTTGCCCTGGCAGAGGCTTGTATGGCTAAGATCATTGGTCAATTGAGTCAATCCCAATACGATATCGCAACCCCTCTGATCAAGGAGCTTGAAGACCAACGGGCATCCACGAAACAACAGATTGACGATGCCGAGAGTTTTTTGGTGCAGCATGAAAAAGGCCTCTCATCGGCACCAACTGGGTCCGTACTTCTGATGCTCAAGCGCGAAGAGTTGATGAAACTGCAAAAACTGTATCGGGAACAGCGTATCCAGCTGACAGAGCCTTTGACTCAGCCCATGAAATTGTTGGAACCAATTTATGCGCCAGAAAGAGCGGTGTTCCCGAAGAAACTGCTGACTGTTGCCGGTGGATTTATCGGTGGTCTATTCTTGGGCCTGCTCGCACTTTTCATCAATCGCGGCTGGCGTCGTTACAAGTCGATGTCGGCTTGAGTTGAAAGATTCTGAAAATGAGTGAGCAAGGATTTTTCGAGCGCGTCCGTGATGGCGTGAAGTCGTACCTGAACCCGCTGCATGGCACAGAAGACTGCCTGCTGTTCATGATCGAAGAAAACGTCAAGCCGCGTGACACGGGCACGCTCTTTGTGGCGTGCGGTAATAAGATGGTGTTTGAAGTGTCCAATCTGGCGCTTTATGGTTCGGACCCCGAGCCCGTGCTGTCCAAGCTGCGCATCCAGGCAAATGCGCTGCGCGCTTGTTCGTTCCCCAGGATCGAGTTCAGAAACGTGTCGCCGTGGCTGCAGGGCGAAATCCAGAAAACGCTTACTGGCTTGCAGGTCGCCGCAACTGCTTGACCGAAGGCCTTACGCTTCCCGTTCCTCAATCCAATGGGTGTCGGGACCGTATGCCTCGTTGCCCGACTCCATGATGATGGTCAGCTCTTGGCGGATTTCGGGATTGTCGGGCGTCCACAGCCCACCTTGAATCGGCTCATTGACCAGGTTCTCTCTGCCCACAATGCTCCACGCGAGTCGGATTTCGTTCATGGTGACCCTACAAGTTGATCAACTTGGATTGAGATTATCGACTTTTGTTGGGTGGAGCGCTATGGCAGCTTAGACGGTCACAGAAACGGACGCCAATCATCGGCGGCGTTTGGTCTGAATAGGGTTGGGTCTTTTCACATCATTGGATTGATCATGCAAATTATTTTCCCAAAGCAATCAGCGGTCGACCCAGACACCATGGGTGTTGCATTTCCTGTCGAGGTTGATGGTGTAAGAAGGCGGGTGCTGATCAGCACTGAAGCCCTTGAAGATCATTTTGGCGGCGACCATAACCCAGATAAAAAGAGTGTTTTTGAGGCCAATCGACACATCATTGAGGCGAAGGCTCGTCAGATCATTGAGAGTGGTGCGCAAGGTGATGTGTTGCTGCGGACCGCGATGTTTTGACATCTGAGTCTGCAATGAGAAACGCCACCTGTGGGTGGCGTTTGTAAATGATGCGGGGAGGTTGGTCACATCATTCGCGTAAGCCCCGGTTGAATGTTGCCAAGTTGGATGATTCGAGGTGGCGTCTGATTTTTGCTTTCAACTTCTGCCGTGCGTTGACGCGCCCAGCTCAAGATTTCCTCTAGTTTGAAGCGCACCATTTTTCCGATGCGATAGTGCGGCACGCCACACTTTTTGCGCTCGCCGGGGTGAGCCAGCATGTAAATCGGGATGTCAATCTTGGCGGCTATTTCTCGGGCGGTCAGAAAGCTCGGGTTGCTAAATTGTTCAGGGTCGCAAGTGACCCCGTCGGTTGATTCGTGTAAAGACTCAAACTCGAAGGCCAAAATTTCGTCGATGGGGTACGAAACCCGTTTCGACAGCTTGAAGTATTTTGGGCCACGACCTTCGCACCGCCAGCGTTGCAAGGTCTTGGGACTGATCCCCCAGCGAGTTGCAAGTTCGTTTTCGTTCAGGGCGATTTTTTTGCTAAGTTGAAACATGTCCATCGGTTTGCTCCAGTAGTTGCAGGGATGACCATTCATGCGTACTGACGGGAGAAAGCCAAGTGGAATGTGGGCAAGTTGCTGAAATCTGACGGATGTTTCCCCGGCGTGAGCCGATAGCCAAGAACCTTACCCCGATGCTTTCAGGGGAGCATGCGATGGCATCTTGCGTATGAGTGTTGCATGCGAAACATCATTTGTTTGCTTCAAAACGAAGTGTTATACTCAAGTTTCAGACAAACCCTAGATCAGGAGCAAGCCATGGGAGCCGTAGCCGAACGTGAAGTGACCGCGTCACAAGACCGTGGCGCTCTGGCCAAAATGGTCATGACCTTGCTCGACCACTGGAAGTTGAGTACCGAGGATCAGGCAGCGTTGCTGGGCATCGCCACCAGCAACAGGGCAGCGTTGTCAAACTACCGCAGCGGTAAGCCGATTGGCACCAGCCGTGACCAGTACGAGCGCGTGGGCCACTTGTTGGGCATCCATAAAAACCTGCGACTTCTTTTCCCGCAAAACCGGGATTTGGCCTACCGCTGGATGACCACCCGCAACAAGGCGTTCGACAATTTGACCCCCGTAGAAGTGGTCAAGGAGTGGGGGTTTGCGGGCCTTCTGATGGTGCGCGGCTATTTGGACCGCGCCCGGGGCGTTTGATCTGCAGCAGGAATGAACTCCCTGTTTGCCCAACTCGCGCTGGCTGACATCCACAAGGATGTCGCACGAAACATCGTGTCCCTGCAGCACTCGCAGGACCTGTTCGATGATCTGACTGCTGACCCAGCCGAGTGGTTGCTGGCGCAGAAGGTGGAAGACGAAATCAAGCCGCCGCCATACCGGTCGCACACGCCCATCATTGATCGTCCGTTTGAGGATGCCGAATGGTTCAATGCCATCACCTGGCCGTTCAAGCATTGGCAGGCCAGCCGGTTTTCTGATGGTACCTACGGCGTTTGGTATGGATCAGACTCTGTCGAGACGACGGTTTACGAGTCCGCTCACCACTGGTATCGGGGCTTGCTGAGTGATGCTGGATTCGAGCGGATGGCGGTGGTCGCCGAGCGAAAGGTGTACTCAGTGGCCTGCAATGCGGCGCTGCTGAACTTCCGAAAAGCAGCCAACGAACATCCTGATCTCTTGCATCCGTCGGACTACGCGTTTTGCCAGTCGGTAGGGGCGAGGATTCATCGCGAGGGGCATCCCGGTCTTTTGACGCAATCTGTTCGCAGACCCGTGGGGGAAAATGTGGCGATTTTCAACCCTGACGTTCTCTCCAACCCCAGGCACAACTGCCAACTGACCTACCGGCTAGAGGACGATCAGATCGTGGTGGAGAAGCAGCCTGGCGTGGCATGGGTCAAATTGGATGTGGCCAGTTTTTCATAGGTGCCGTTCGTTGCGCCACGTTCCGGGGTCGTTTCGCTGTCTGCTAGCGCCCAGTCAACCGAACACACGCGTGCATCGGGAAGTTTCTTAAGGCCAATGAGCAAGTCAGCGAAAATCCCTGGGCTCACCCTGATTTACGCATACGGGGGGTAATTTCAGGACAATCAACCTCACACCTTAGGCAGGTGTGTCTGCGGAGCTGCTAGACTCCACCACCAAAAAACAGTCGTAGTTGCTATGTAACTACGACTTTTTCGTTTCTGCGGCTTGTGAAGTGATGCGCAAAGCCAGCAACAGGCCAAGCCTTGCGTCACTCACCACCGCAACGCCCACCGCCATTTACCTGCGCGACAGTGAAGTTGTGATCTACCGCCGCACACGCAGTCTGCTGTACCAATGTCGTTTCAAATTAGCCAACGGAACCT
>Ga0209442_1000053_pt1 | contig 63524 bp, 72 predicted proteins | sample LauGreSBDMM110DD_2_FD_187565 | JGI IMG/M metagenome (GOLD analysis project Ga0209442, IMG submission 187565) | Freshwater lake microbial communities from Lake Michigan, USA - Sp13.BD.MM110.DD (SPAdes) (version 2) | ecosystem: Environmental > Aquatic > Freshwater > Lake | place: Lake Michigan...
CTGGGCAAATGTTAAGCTTCCCTTTGGACAACCATTTGCAGGACACCGAAATAGCTCATTGAGGGCGGCGACATCGTCATAGGACTGTGTTGATGAATCCGCGACGAAACGATTGGTCGGTGCCATATCGGTAGAAAATGTGCTACCACTTTTTAAGCTTGCTAGGCTCAATGCCTTTCCGAGACCTGCAAGGCGTGCTTTCAACATACTTGACCCCGAGAGACTATTGATTATACCAGCCCTTGCATCATTATCGAAACTCGCCACATTTGTTGCAAAATAGGATGCGAGGCGGTAAGTCAACATCATGCGCACCATGTTTTCAACACCCTTTGAAGAGTTGTCAAAACTGCGCTCGATGGTAACAGGCGGCCATGCATAGGGATTGACTTTCCATGAGCTCACCAAGTACTGCTTAATTGCACCCATGAACTCACCGTCATGAGCAGCCAAATTGTTGGCAAGAAGAAGCTCATAGGTAACATCTGATGATGCGTCCTCAATTTTCTTGAGCTTGGACAAGTAGATGAAGAAGGTGAGTGCAATGGAAATGTACACAATAAAACACATTGCAATGACCATAATCCATGCTTCTCTAGGAATGGCATCCGCCTTTTCAGGCTCTACATTGCGTTGTAAGAGTTGTAGGTCTGCTCGATACTTGAAAGCAATGAGCGCAACCGACAACAACATCAGGGCCGTGATTGGAATGTGAAAAGCAAAGATGATCTTGGCATAAAAGAGCCCCTTTCGTTTAAAAGCGTCTTGTGGTGAGTTGACGGAATTGATCATTTGGCCACGCATGTCATTGCGCATAATGTCCTCATAGCTTGGATCGGAGGGAACCTTAAGAGCAGATGCAAATAGCGTAGTGAAGACGAGTGATATGTAATAAAGAATGAGTGCGATCACAAGAAATCCAAAAGCGAGATAACTTATTGCAACCTTTGGGATGTTCCTTACAAAGTTTGTGATCAACAAAATCCAAGATGTTTTGGGCAACCCTTCAACCTCAGTAGCGTCCGAACCACCATTTGTCATGTAGTTAAGCTCCTCTGTTTTTGCAAATGCTTCGTCTGTGGCAGCACTTATATCGTTAAGTTTATTACTTATCTGATCCTCAAATGCAATGAACACAAGGAAGAATATTGTGCAAATGAAAATGAACGCGCCTAGTACGGCCGTGAGTATTCTAATGACCTTCTTTTGATCCATTCCAGAGGACCCTGTATGCCCCTTGTTTCGATACAATGCCATTTTGGTGATCTGTTTTTGTGAAACTATCACACTCTACACGGTATGTGTGATAAAAAAAGAAAGAAGTTTAGTGTCGACGGTGTCATAATGATCTATAGCGCTTTCAGCATCCACAAGCACAGAAGCACGATCAGCGGGTATGAAAGACGCACCAAGAACTCTTGCGACGTCGTGAGGAATGCGGTGCCAATGTAGCCAGTGAGATAGTGCGACGACATGCGGTCGAGCGAGATGGCGAGCAGCACGACGAGGGACAGCACGATCATCTTGGCCACCTCAACACGCTTGCCGGCTAGGCGATCCCAGAAGGACGGTGCGGCGTACATAGCGGAGCGCGGTTGCGGTGCATTGTACGTAGGTTGCGGTGCCGGTTGCTGGGCAAGGGCCATGGCCGACGCCGAGGGTTGTGCGTACCCCGGCTCCTGCATCTGCTGGACCGCTGGTGGCGCCGGCGGGCCGGGCGGTATAGAGGCATCATATACGGGGGCGCCATAGTTAGGCAACGAGCTCAATTGAGACGAGCCGCCGTTGTAGTTTCCGTTGTAGTTGTTGAAACCGTCATCGGTTCCATCCAAGTTCGCGAAGTAAGACATCTCTTTGTAATCTACAGGTAGGTGTGCTTTTTTTGCTGGAGCTGGGGCAGAGGAGGGAAGAAAGGAAACGTAAAATGCCCCAAGTTCATCCTGCCGTACGCCGAATTCATCGAAAGCTCCATGAGCTCCAAGAGATCGTCGATAAAAAGGCCTCCCAAATGGACCGCAGCAACTACAAGAAGTATGTAGGGCTCTTCGATGATGTAGTGGCCTTTTTGAAACAAAAGAAGGTACTTTTGTACGGCGGTGCTGCAATCAATGAGCTTCTTCCGAAGTCCCTGAAGATCTACAAAGACGAGACGCTTCCTGACATCGATATATTTTGTGTGGAAGGTAAGAAAGTTGCCGAGTCTGTTGTTAAGCACTTCAAGAAAAAGGGATACACATTCACGAGTGCCAGTGAAGCTCTTTACCCTGGCACCTTCAAGGTATATGCTGAAGGCATGCAAGTTCTTGATGTCACATCATTGTCTAAAAATGCTTTCAAGCGCTTGAGCAATGGCGGGCATGTATTGGGCAATGGCCTCAAGACGGTGGACCCTGAGTTTTTGCGGATGACATTACACATTATGTTGTCACAGCCACGGGACAGCCATCGGTGGAGTAAAGTTTTAACTCGCACCGTTGCCTTTTACGAGGCATTTCCATTAACAACGGGGTGTAAGAAATCGCTAGCTAAGTCCCAACTCACGCAAGCGCAAATGTCAAAAATAATTCCAGAGGGCTTCCGAGGGAATGTAACTGAATGGATTCAAAGCAAAGGGCACATCATGTTTGGAAGTGATGTGGTAGAAAGAATGCTGGGTGTAGATGGTGTTGGCTCAGGTGTTATCTATAAAGGCATTGCACCAATGGCGGTGTTGTGTACCAAGTCTACGGACGTTGCCGCAAAGGACCTCATGCGTCATTTAACTCAGTTGGCGAGTGCTCTCCCAACGAACCAAATGACAAGTAATCCATTATACAAACTGGTCACGACCGACGCTGATGATTTTGTGTCCATGCGGACCACATTAGTGGTGGGTGAACAACCACTCGTATCATTTTACGAGGCACCTGCATGTGTGTCTTACATAGAGATTGAAGGTGGCTTAAAGGTTGCTTCAATCCACACCACCCTGCGCATGATGATGTCCCATATGTTCTCCGATCAACCCGATTTGATTGTGGCAGGCGTCACACAACAGTGTCTCATCAATTTGCTATGTGTTTTAATGTTGGAAACAATGACAGGGTCCAAGAAAAAGGTCTTACAACAGTTTGTTCTACAATGCTTTGGAGAACAACCTGGGATTGCCACGATGCGTAGGAACCGCATGAAGCGCCGTTTACCTCGATACATCCATTTGACGGATCCCACAGATTAAATGATTGAACTCTTTTCTTGTAAAGGGATAAAGAGGTATCATGCTATCAACTCGCGAGTTTGTGCTAATTGCAATTTCGATTCTACTTTTGCTTGTCATCGTGTACCTAGTGCATCGCGGATGTGCTTGCATGCGCGAAGGATTCGAGGCCGAGACGGAGGGTGACGCAAAGGTCGACGCGCCCAAAGAATCGGACATTCCGGCGCTCTCAATGTCCCGTGAGGAGGTTGCCCTTTTTGAGGACTTGAAGTCGGAGAAATACAGTGCTCAAGAGATTGATCGCATGGTGGCTGAGGGCGTTATCGACCAGAAATTGGTCGAGAAATTCTTGACGCGCCTTGATGCTGTAGAGAGCGTTGCCAAGTCTTCCAAGAAGGTCGTCAAAGCCTAAATTGTGAATTGTGAATTGTGTATTATTTTTAGCCTAATGCGCCTTTGCCCTTGGCGCAGCTGAGGAGCGCTCAATGGCCGACTTTGACTTTCGTGGCGGCATGCGATGCGCGATACTATAAAAACGATTTATTTTTGGTGGAGCATTGGCTTTTTAAAGCTTTGTGACGTCCACCCACGGCAAGTGCGCAGTGCGGGGCGCACGCGTACGCATGCCTTCGGTCACTTTGGCAAGCCCAAAGCACGGCGTCACGTCCTTCATTTCGGTCAAGTGCTCGGTAAGCAAATCTCGCCGCACAAAGAATGCATTGAAACCAAGCCCCTCGCACCCCACAAAGGCATACGTGTCTTTCAGCAAATGATGGAATGCGCCCAGGCTGGCCCCGCAGTAGTTGGGACCGTTCCAACAGTCGTAGCGCCGGTGGTCAAACGCCGGGTCATATGCCACCGTATGTGTGGAAGTCGGGCCCAGAATGTCCTGGTACTCCAGAACCATGACGCGCGGTCGCAGTACCCCGGCATCCATAATGGCTTTGAGCACGTAGTAGTCAATGCCGTCGATGTCCAGGCTGAAAAGGTCACACTCGCCAATCGCACCGTATTGTTTTAGCACATCCACCACGTTTTCCCGTGTGATCCACGCATGGCAAAAATGCGCGCGCTCCAAAAGTGCGGGGTCACGCTTGTGGTACTCTTCGATGCCGCGCATGAGCCAGTAGTCCGAGCCATCCAAGAGCATCGCCGAAAACCCGTGGTTAAGTATGAGATTGGCAGCCATGCACTCGATGCCATCGCCTGCACCTATTTCCACGATGTTTTTGGCCTCCGACGTGCCGATCTCGGAAAAGATGCGGTGCAGGATGCCGTCTTCGCCGTTTTGCGAAAAGACCTTGGCCCCGTAATCCCACAGACGGTGGCCCTCCGTTGGGGGTGAGAGTGCTCTCCACGCTGCCCAGCCCTCGGCAAGAGGCACGTGCTCAGCGATGTGTCTGGCGTCCATGTCGGTCTGTTTTACACGAAGAGTCAAGCCTTTAAATACTTCTTCGAATTTGTTAAGGAGTGAGGCGTACTGCGGCGGATAAGTAATGGTGTGTACATAATAAAAAATTAGAGCTCAAGAGTGCGCTTGCCTGCGGTGGCTGCACGAGCACGGGCTTGACGAGCAATAGCAGCAGTTCCATTTGACGTGACGGACCCCGGACCGCTTGGGCCACGACGCACGGCATCAGAAATGCCGGCCATGTCCTTTACGTCCTCGATGATGCTCACGATTTCCTCGTCGCTCATGCTCATCGATTCCATACGTTGAGATTGTTGCGGAGGTTGAATTGAAATGTTGGTGTGCCCATTCGACGTTTGATGAGATGGACGCTGGTTGGAGGGTGCTTGAAAGTTCTGTTGCATTGGTTGTTGCGGTGGTCCACCCATCATACCGCCAAGCCCACCACCGAACATGTTGCCAATCATTCCCATGATGCCTTGTTGCTGTTGCATGGGTTGTTGCTGCATGGGAGGCGGTGGAGGAGGTGCACCTGCTGCACGCCGTGCATCCATGTGAGAGTTCATGGCGGCCGATTGGAAGCTCTTCATCAATTCCGGGTTGGAACGCAGCACCGACTCGACGTCGGGCAATGGCTGCTGACGGAACATAGACTTCGTCAAGTGAAACATGAAAGCCGAGCCGGAAAGCGAGAGCATGAGACGCAACTCGGGCGCCATCTTCTTACCGGTGCCCTTATACTTGTCGTGCAACTCGGTGAAAATGTCATTGTAGTCCTCAATATTGCCATGAACATTCTCACTCCAACCATCGAGCCGGAGGTCGAAGGGATCAAAGCGGGTATTTAGAAACTCCATTCCTGTCACAAATGCCACCATCATCTTTTGTTGAAAGCGAATGCTGCCATCGAGCTCCTTCTCCCGCAACACACGGTGGTACTCGGTTCGCATGTCGTCAAGATTGCTCTCCATCGTGAAGCGACGTGGCAGTTGGTAGCCACGGCTCTCAAGTCGGTCCATTTGAAACAAGATCTCGCGCTTCTCATTGTGCTCCGTCTCCATGCGGGCCTTCTCGGACTGATAGCGTTGGCTGGCATCGGCGGCAGGCGAGTTGCCAAAGCCACGCCCTGCTCCGTTGCCACCATTCCAATCGCCGCCTTCAGTGGTCTCCGTCGCCGTCTCACTCTCACTGCCGCTAACCACACTACTAGAGCCGGACGACATAGATATAACGTCCCCCGACACCTTTCGCTTGTTAATCAACATATCTGCCCCTGAGTTGTTGAAGTTACCCGTGCTGAAGCCATTCATGAAGCCCGTGGGACGACTAGGGATTTGAAAGGAAGCAGGTCGGGTGGCAGAGACCTCGATCACCGAGTCATCATCATCGCTTAGCTCAATACTCGGTCCTTGCATCATGATGTCAATCTTGACTCACAGTACTCTTTAAGCCTCTTTTTTAAGGGTTCTTCTAAACGCACGTGTTTAATCAACTATGTCCCAATGCACTATGCGGCATAGATGGCGCAACATAACATCTTTGTCTCCGATGAAATACTCGGCTCCGCGATCGAGGGTGTATGTGCGCCGAAACGATCGCATGACTTTTCGCTCGACGCGACGAGCATTTTTAACATGAAAGGTGGCAATCACTTGAGTGCCCCTTGGGTACTGCCTCAAACGGGCTTCGAAGGCTTGGCATGTGTACCCAACTTTCCACACCGGCGTTCGCTTACACGAATCGCGTGGTGTTTGAATCATATAAATGACACCCGGCTTGTTGCACACACTTGTAGGAACATCAAGGCTATATCGCAAAGCTTGCTTGATTTTACTTTTTGGTCGAAGGATGGGCGCCATGATAAATTGAGTATGTATTGAGAATAATATTCTTCATAATTCTTTAAGCCATAGTAAGTGATATATCAGCATCTAAGGCTTTCAGTGATGTGCTATGCAAACAACAATGGCCGCAGCAATTGATGATCGATACCAACGCATCTTGCAATCCGTGTCTTCTTTAAGTCCAATGGAAATTGATGAACTCTTCAAAATATTGCACGCTACAAAGTGCGAGTATTCTCGCAATGATAATGGTATTTTTATAAACCTTAGATGGGTTGGTGATGATGTGCTATGTAAAATTGAACAGCATATGGCATTTTGTACTAAAAATCGTGTGGAGCTTGAAAAGTACGAAAAGTTGCGCCGCATCATGACGGAGAGCTTTGCGATTCGCCAACCTCGAGCACGTTTAATGGCATTTGCCAAGAGGGCTGTGGCAGAGCCCGGAATTGCCACAACACTTGTTGGCACGGATAATAAGGCGAATGAGGTGAATGACGCAGATGCCGACGTGGATGGAGACGCCGACGTGGATGGAGACGCCGACGGTGATGCAGAGGTTGTTGTTGATGTTGCCGATGGAAGTGTGGCACACGTAATTGCCCCATCAATGCGGGTCGTTTCTGCAACCGGTGCCAATACAACGATGAAGTTTTACTTACTTAAAAAACGCTTTGCAAAACTATCCGGGCAAAGCAGTCGGTATGAGCAAGGCGAACTTTTGAAAGAGTCTGTCTATTAGCCCCAAAAAATGGAGTGCCTGCCGTTTAAAGCAAAGCACATGATACACCACACACATACATAGCAAAATGGGCTTTGAGGCAATACTACGTGCTTTGCCTGCCTCTCAAGAGGGTCCTCTCGAGCTCTGTGAAGGGGCGTCATTTCAAGCATGTGCTCAATATCACGACCGTTTTAAGAGGGGGTTTGCCTTTGGGGATACAAGCGTCCCCGTCGTAAGCCCACATGTAGGATCGTTCTTCCCAACGCTCTCTCATTTGCTGCTTGCACGCGCGGACCCATTGAGTAGAACATACTCGAAAGAGCGACGCGATGACCTTGCCGACGCTCTCAGAACACGAATGTTGGCTTTCTTGACGGATGTCATCCATGTTTCGGCCCTTGGACGCCGGATCGCCCATGATGCGACGTGGTGGTTCTCACAGCCACGCGTGTGGGCCGATCGAGCGGGTCCCGAGCATTGGAAAGCACTTCGTGTCGTCTTGAGCCACTTTGGCATGACTGAAGACGATGCGATCATTGGCCCTAGAAACCAGTGGCAGACACGCAAAGTTGGCATGGCTTAAGGGAAAAATGGATGTTCTTTTTGGTACTCTCTATGGTAGTGGTGTGACTTATCATGGCGAAAATGGTGCTTGCACCCTTGGAAGCAACATGGAAGGCGGCAATTCTCGAGGCACCGGTGGAAGGAGAATCCCCTTTGCTTGAAATCGACGTGCTTCCGCCCATCGGCGAGGGAGCGGGAGTTGATGGAGACGCCGCTCTGTGGCCAATGGCCACGTTCGATGCAGTGCGCAGCGTCCTTGTGTCCTTGCGTGACATCAAAGCCGAAGTGTTGCCCGAGCGGTGGGAAGTACTCGTCATGGACGGCAATCATGCAGGTTGGACGCTTGTGGTTGAAGGACTCGAGCGCATCCGGACGCTATGCGAGACCGATAACCCGTGGCTTGTGTCGCACAAGTGGGTGATGACATGCGTGGAGGATAGCATGCGATTCCCACAAGCACATGTGATCGGCTTTAAAAGCAGCGTGTATAACATCGTCGAGTGTGCCGACAAGGAGACGGGTGGTTGGTGGGCGGCAGCCGAAAAGTTAACTCGGCTTAAGAAGGAGTTTAAGTATGTACATGTGGAAACCGGCATCGTTTATTGCCTTATAATGGAGCAAAGCGCAAATGGTGCGACTTCGGAAGCAGGCTTTCGGCTCAAGGCACGTTGGAGCCATCGGCGTAACAAAAAGAAAGTAGAGCTTCATTCTGACGCTGCAATAGATGCTGCAATCACAACGGATGTGTCTAATGTGTTGCGTCATGGCCTACGTCTCGCATCCATCGCACGTAATGAGCCGATGCCGATGACGATTCGCACGAGCGATGCAATCCTGGCCGGCTATAACAAGCTTATCAGCACAGCACGCCGTAATGTACGTGGCGATAGCCGTCCCTTCTTTGTAGCACCAAAGCCGGTTACATTGGAACAAGTTCACTTAATCGATCCCGAGACGCGCTTTGGGGCGGTGTCCATCCAAGGCAACTATTGTGTGACCGACAAAGCTGATGGTGAGCGTATGCTCTTGTACGTCCATTCGGACGGCACTTGCTACCTCATTAACAATGCCATGGAGCTTCGGCACACCGGTATTGTTGCAAGGTCATCACGTCTTCACAACTCTCTGGTCGACGGTGAGTACATAGATGCCACCTCTATGCGATTTCCAGGACAAAAGAGCATGTTTGCTGCATTTGATGTGTACTTCTTTAACGGTCACAGCTTGATTAACCGGCCATTGATGGAGAGTGGCCAAGACGCACGCAATCACGGTGGTGCAGGACCACGCCAAGGGGCGCGCAACCAAGACCCCGGTGTCAGTGGAGCACGCAATCAAGAATCCGGCTCGCGCAACACCATCATGCGTGAGATGTTTGAGGACATTGGAATGTGGAATGTATCGCAATCGTCAATGACCCTCACGTTGAAGCGACACCGTCATGCTCCTGGTCATGCCATTTTTAAGGCGGCAGCCGATGTGCTTGCCGATAGCGAAAAGCTACCTTATGCCAATGACGGCCTGATCTTTACGCCAGCGAACCTATATGTATGGGGTGTCTATGCCAACGGCCGCCCCGTGTCTATTGCACCTGAGTTGGGCAGATGGGATAGAGTCTTCAAGTGGAAACCGGCTGACCAAAACAGCATTGACTTCCTCGTAAGGGCAACAGATCGTGTAAAGATGGTTGGTGCGACACGGTTCAAGGGCTTTCAACTCCTTTGCGGCCTGAATATGGGCAAAACGAAACCAATCACGGTGCCTGAGGGCATGCGATACTTGCACGACCCCGCCGCTCGCACAGAGGTGATGGCACAACGTGAGCGGTACGAGCCGGCGCCTTTTGAGCCTTTCTCCTACTACAAAGAGGGTGTTGACATCGCATGGATACGTGTCGATGGTGACGGCAAGTGCCGCACCACAGATGGTGAGGTTGTAACGGACGAAAGTATCGTCGAGTTCCGTTATCTCATTCCAACCGACTCTACCATGGAGTCGGAAGCCATTGCAAGCGACATGAACGGTTGGCGTCCTATGCGTCTTCGCGAGGACAAAACACGGATTTACCGCATATCACATAACATATCCCGAGCCGCAAACGACATGAGCACGGCGCGGAACATCTGGATTACCATCTTCGAGCCGGTGACGCGTGAGATGGTGACAGGTGCGGACCCCGTCAGCATGGCCGAGATTGCAGCAAAGGAGGCCAGCGTGGAGAATCGATACTATGCACGCGACATCGCCCGTTACCATCTCTTGTCTGTGAACATGCAAAACTTCCACAATCTCGTGGTCAAGCGCTTCATGTTCGAGTACCCAGACGTGTCTTACAGGCGTACGCTGCTGGAGCTCGCGTGCGGCCAAGCTGGTGATTTGCCACGCTGGACGGACGCTGGTTACGCCATGGTCGTCGGCATCGACAAGAACCAGAACAACATCGAGGACCCGGCCAATGGGGCGTATGCGCGTGGCTTGCGTGTGATGACGGAACGTCGGGGCCGTCACCAAACGGGAGAGCCGCCGGGCATGGCATTCCTGATCGGCGATTGTGGGGCACTGTTGTCGACGGGGGCGGCCTTTCGCGATGCGGCATCCGAGGAGAGTGCACAGCTGTGGTCCGCTCTTTCGGGCGGTAAGACGTCGGCCGAATACGTGCGGGCGATTGCAGCGGGCTTCCGCGAGAGTGCCGGCCCAAGCTCTAGCAGAGGCCTGCACTTTGACGTGGTGTCGTGCCAATTTGCGATCCACTATTTCTTCAAGAGTTCCGAAACATTGGACGCATTCCTTACGAACGTGGCTGGCCATCTACGACCCGGCGGTTACTTCTTGGCGACGTTCATGGACGGTAACTCGGTGCATGAGGCACTTGAGAAGGAAGTGGCTTCCGGCAAGAGTGGAGTTGTAAAGGGCGTCGTGGCCAACACCGTCATCTGGGCAGTGCAGCGTCTATGGAACGGTGCCTACGATCCGGCAACTGAGGACGTCTATGGCAAAGAGATCGGTGTCTACCTAGAGAACACACGGCAGACAATCACCGAGTACCTCGTGCCATTTGACGTGCTCGTCAACAAGGCGGCGGCCCATGGGCTCAAGTTGGAACGGAGCGAGACATTCGCAAGGACGTACGAGCGGGAGAGTCAGGCCCATAGCACGTGGGAGGACCCGCTGCACCACATCCTCGATAAGTTTAAGCGGGAGCCTGTACAGCGTCGGTTCAGCAGCTTCAATCGGTGGGTAGTGTTCCGGAAGGGAACGGTGCAAGCTTAGGGCAAAAAACAACGTCGGTTCTCGGAAGGAGTGTACACAATTGCTACAACATTTTTAGACTTAATACCATTTTTTTGTTCAAAAAACCGGCAATCAAGGTTTTCCTAAAACATGTGTTTAATTGTAAGATAAGGGACGTTCGGGATGTCAGCAAAAAAACAGCGAACGTCTGATGGCATTGATAAGAGAGCAGCATTGCAAGTACCGACATCGACAGATACTGAGTTCATGCAGTTAGCCGATACAATTCGCCTTCTTTTAATACAAGGAGGAATAGGCAAACTACGCGAGGCGATATTTACACATCACACAACGCAAGAAAGAATAAGGGAGTACGTATATTTATTTGAGACTCGACTCAATTTCCTTTGGTGGCAAGAATCCATTGAAGCTTTCTACACCAGACTCCCAAAATGTAACTTTCCTGAACTCTTTCACAAAATTAATCAGAACTACAAATGTGCATATTCATTAGCAAACTCAGTTGGTAACAGCACAATCTTATTTGACGGTGCACCTAGACAGTTTAAGATTGAAGGAATAAAAGGAGGGGTTGAAGATTACTTGATGTGTACCTATAACCCAACCGAAGAGCCATCATTGGAAGAAAAGAAAAAGGAGGATAGGTCTTGTTATGCTGTTTGGGACAAAGAAACTATAGGGATAAGGGGACAAATCAAGGGGGGGAAAATTCCACCGGAAAATGCAACATATGTATCTGCGGACTCCTTTATTCGTGATCATCGTTTTAACATAAACTCAAGGTTGTTGCCAATGTCTCCTACACCGCTCGAGAAACGTTTGAGAGAAATTGTAACAAAAACAAACCAGGATATGTTAAAAATACAGCATTTACCTGCACCATCTTCAAGTAAAGTTGTGAAGAAAGGTTGCATTGTGAATGCACGATTGTTGCAGCCATCTATTGTTCCTCTCATGTACAATCATGAACTCACATCAAAAAGTGCAAAATGCTTATGTTATGTATGTGGCCGGACAATAGATAGTGCAACACAACTAGATCATATAATCCCCCCTATTGTGGCATTCATTTTGGGTGTGATCGACTCCCCACTCAACTACGCACCCACACACTCAGAATGCAATATGAAGAAATCCGATATACTACCTGAGTTTCACATGGCGAGTGTCGCGACATCTGCTTTTTTGAAGAAGTCGGTGTGGCTCAAAAATCTCATGGCGGGAATTGCACAAGAAGAGAATCGCATATTGTTAAATGCCATGAAGTCATTGAACGATGCACAAAAAACACTTGAACTAAGCGTGGCATCCAATGCAATTGGAAATGTAAAACAAGCTAAGCAAGTTATTCTCAATAAGCTTCCTCCTCTGCTTCGATCCATGATTGGTGGGGGTACTCCACAACCATCATCAACACCAATATTAAACCCCGACCATTCCCCCTCGATGGAGCCACGCACACCCCCAAGTAGGTCACTAAAAATCAGAGCACTAACACCCCCAACGAAATCATTATCATCACCATTGCGCTCTCCAAGAATAAGCAAGTCAAAAGTGAGCGAAACAACATCGGTCAAATTACCTTCTCTCACTCCATCCCCGCAAGCAAGTGCACTTTTCTTTCGCCATGCCATCACAAGAATGATGGAAACATCAGATGCTACATCAGAGTTTCACGTCATAGGGATAATGTTATATCAAATTATTCACGACTTCTTTGTCATGTTAACTCAGATAACTCAAACTCAAACTCAAACAATTGTAAGTAATGATGCCGAAATTTCGGGAGGGGATCCTTCTGATGTTGGGCTCACAGAGTATCTTCGAAAATGTTCCGGAAGTGAAGGATCTAAACAAGTAGTCCTTTGGGATATGAGCGATCGCAAAAGCTTTTACAAATTTCGCATGAGGTCAATGCACGCACATTCTATAAAATATTGGGCATTTTCAAATCAGGTAAATGTATCAGAAATAGCTTATGATACGTTTATTTTAAATAGAGTTCAGGCCATTGTGCAGTACATTGTTGGAGGGAGAGAAGATACAAGTTTGCTCATACAATAGAATGCATCGTAATGACTGGACATCATTTAAAGCCCATTGAGTATATTTTTTGTAACTTTTTATTGAATTATTCATATAAAAGAGAAGACAATCCAATGTCTCGAGTCCATGATAAGACAGTTGAGGCATTCACAAAGAATCCCCGATTGATTGGGAGTTTGCTTCATGCCCCAAAGGTTAAAATGTCCGACAAGGAACTACGAACGGAGCTTAAGGACAAACGTAACGCATGGGAGGCTCTCACGCGCCGCAACCAAGACATTGATGATTCATTTATACAAACTGCACCCATTGCTGAAGTAAAAAAACGATTAGAATGGTACGAAAGCGACGAGGCATACATCAGTGCTGCACCATGGCTCATTGGACTCGTTAAACGGTTCGTTAACAAGTAATGTTAAAGTTTTCTATTCGATAGTATCTAGTTTTTGTTGTACGTTTTAGGTAATACAATGCCAAACGCCATTATCATCGTCGTTGGCATCACATCCGCCCTTGTTCTTTTCCTTGTGTTTGCTCTTGCAGCCCACTGGATGAAGCAACTCGATCAAGTGCGCAAAGCTGAGCAAATGGCAATGCCAGCTCCAGCTAAAAATGGACTTCATTTAAAGACAAAGTATGCATAGCTACATACAGACCCATTGGATTACCTGTTGCCTCGCCCACTCTACTACCCGCACACCATGTCTGAGATTGACGACACCATGCCCGTCGAGGCCCCTATTGTCAATGTGCATGTCGAGTGCACTGAGGACACCATCCCCGAGGAGGAAGCCATGGAGGTCGAGACCGAGTCCCTGCCCACGACGCCCGTCGCCCCGATCCCCTTTATGATGCCGGGCCGTCCCATCAAGAAGCCGATCGTCCCAACGGTCCGTGATGGCGACATCCCGATCATGCCGGCCATGGTGCACACATCGCTCTTCGACCTGGTCAAGACGATGCAGGCGCAGATGGTCGAGGACAGCGTGAACGTGCCCGAGCCGTCGGCGGCCGCTGCGGCCCGCAAGGTCCTTAAGGACTTCCACTACTGGCCGGCCCTCCAGGTCAAGCCCTTCCACGGCTCCAAGAACATGGTGCTCCTGCACAACACGTACACGCGCACCGACGTCGACCACTTCAGCAAGCTCTACAACGAGTGCCGCAGCGTGGTGATCGACCTGGCGGCGCCGGAGGGCGAGACGATCGTCGTGTCTCTAGCCAAGAGCATCCCGATGCGCATCAACGACATCCAGTTCCAGATGATGCTGAACGGCACGCCGCTGTCGCCGGCGCACATGGCCGCCCTGTCGCTGACTGAGGCTGCACCCGGCTACGAGGCGCCCAAGATGCGCTGTGAGGTCAGCCACGAGGGCACCATGGTCTCGGCCTACTTTCACAAGGACACCTGGTTCTTCTCGACGTCAACGTGCCCCAACGTCAACGACTCGCGCTTCTCGCACCCGACCAAGACGCACGGCGAGATGGTCGACGAGGCGCTGGCCGCCATCAAGCACACACGTGAGACGCTGGGCGAGCGGCTCGAAAAAAACAAGGCCTACACCTTCCTGCTGGTGCACTACCAGAACGGCCACATCATGAAGCCTGCCGACGTCGCCGAGGAGTTTACCAGCGAGCAGTTCGCAGTCCTCTTTCACATTGGCAGCCGCGATCGCACGACCCTGGAGGAGGAGGATATCCACGTCGACAAGCCGCTCGAGGACGAGGGCATCCTGTATGCCCGCCAGTTCGAGACGCCCAATGAGGCCCTGGACTGGCTGCGTGACCACAAGGAGACGGCGTATGGCATCATGGCGCGCACCGGAACGCAGCTGATCAAGGTCTCCACGATGAACATCATCGACCTGGAGCAGATGGACTACGGCAACAGCAACCCGTGGCAGAACTTCCTGTGGATCTACATGCAGAACAAGCCGCACTTCCACGTGAACGACTACATCAAGCGCTTCTGTCCGGACCTCAAGCTGCCCGTCGACCACCTGGGCCGCGAGCTGGCGCCTGTCTACGTCATTCACACGGTCATGTGCACGGCGCGCGACATCCTGCTGAACCTGTATCGGGCGACGACGCAGTACTTCCCGCAGTTCAAGCGCTTCCGCATGGACAAGGAGATGGATGCCACGTTTGCGCCGATCCTGCGCTTCCACCTGGCCCAGCTGCGCCGCATCCAAATCACCGTGCACACCGACGAGATGGTCAACGGCAAGACGATCTACTCGTACCTGACGGCCCACACGACCCAGAAGAACGTGCGCATGCTCATCAAATTCTTCGCCCAGAGCTCGCAGCCCATGATGAACGCTCGGGCGGCCGAGTGCTTCGCGGTGCTAGACAGCTGCCTGTGAACGAATACACAAGTCTCACAAAAACAACGAAAACAAGAAAAAACAAAAACTAGCATCATTTTGCACACCTCATCTTATTTTGCTATATGCTGCACGCGCGGTTGCTCTCGAGCGTGCTATAGACAAGGTATCCGGCCAATACAAGGACAATAAGAATAATAAGGTTCATGCAAAGACCATATTTCCGGAGCCGCCCATGACTTCGTATTCTTCTTCGGGAAGCGCATTGGTGGTCTTGATCATTGATATTGTTTACTCGTAATGGTTAGCTTAGAAAGCTTATCAATTTTTCAGAATGTATCGTCGCGACACCGATCAATAGCGAAAAACATAAACTAAAGGATTTAATAGAATGAGTATAGGCTACGGACAAGTATCCTTTTCGCAACTAAGAGCTGCATATGGCGGACCTGGTGGCTCTCCTCTTGGCGGAACAGGAATTACTTCACTTTCACAATATTATTTCGTCACTAAATCGTTGCCTGGTTTACCCCTTAACTCATCTAAACCAATAAGTTTAAGTAATTTTTGGTTTACAACAAAGTATTTATCAAAAAAATCAACTCTAACATTTTCAAATGGTGAGCGGTTGGGAATATCAGTTGCACTGTCAAATAATGGAAATAGGCTTATAATGGGGGCCGATCTCGCAAGTGGTTCAGGTGCCATGTATTCCTATGATCTGCAAAATTCTACAGGGAGCCTAGTATATGGTGAAACAGGTGGTGATCAATATGGATGGTCTGTAGCCACATCAGCTGATGGGTCCACAATTGTGGTCGGGGCCCTTTATTATGGTGCCACAAATGTAGGTGCCGTTTATATTTACACCCCTTCAAGTTCAACCTTAAAGAAGCGTTTAGTTGGTGGTGTGGCAGAAGGATGGTTTGGTAGCTCGGTTGCAGTGTCATCAGATGGGACTTTAGTGGCTGTTGGTGCTAAAAAAGAAACACATTCCGGTAAAACCAATGCGGGAGCCGCATACGTTTACAAATACACGCGTGTTTTTAACTCGGAGACTGAACAATATGTGGAGGATTGGGCCGAGACACGATTTGTTGCACCCGATGCTGTAGCAGGAGATGAGTTCGGAGTAACAATTGCATTATCGTCAGACGGCACAGTCCTTGCTGTAGGGGCAGACTATGATGATGTCTCTGGAACAACCAACGCAGGGTCCGTTAACATTTGGAGGTTATCGGGAAGCACTTGGAATCACGAAACAATATTAAAAGCCGGACAACTCAGGCCAGAAGGACGATTTGGTTATGGCTTATCAATGTCTGATGATGGAAATATAATTGCAGTAGGATGTTTGGCTGTAGCAAACGAATACCCACAAAATAGCGGGGGCGTATATGTATTCACAAAAACTACAAGTTGGGCTGAAACAGCTTATTTAACGGCGGCTGACGGAGGAGAGGCTAACGCCTATTTTGGGTATGCAGTTGCACTCTCAGGCAATGGCTATACCTTGTGTGTTGGAGCATTTTTAGATGATCGCGCGGTTGTAGATGCCGGTTCTGTCCATGTTTTTACACGTGCTCAAAACATAAATTCTTGGATATATGTCAAACTCATTGAGCACACCACCGCAGCAGGAGTTGTCGATGGCGTTCTAAGCGATCAATTTGGAATCTCGTTAGCACTCTCATATCATGGTGATTTTTTATCAATTGGATGTGCGAATGATGAAACTTCAGGGAGTACTAATGGTGGATCAGTTACAACTTATATATAGTGAATGTCGCATCACACCACGTTCTTTTTCACACATACATTACTTCTTAAGTGCTCCATCGACCAAACCTCCACTGATAATGTATTCTAAGACACCAATGATCAGATCGTCGATGAACTCTTCGACTCTTCGACTTCTGATTAAACCGGCTATTTTTGTATCAATCAGAATCGTTCTTTTTCGAGGCAGTTTGGTCAAATATAGAACGTGTATCAACTGCGTTTGCACGCCCCGGAAAAATGCAGGCTTAAGCAATAGATCGCAACCATGCCGCCCAAGCGTGCCTCCGTAGCCTCAAGTGTAGTAAAAGCTACCCTTCAGCCTGTGGAGGAACCTGCCCCTGTCTCAACCACGCCCCTCAAGTCCCTCGATCTCTTCACCGGCATCGGCGGCTTCACCCGCGCCCTCGAAGGCATCGCGACCCCGGCCATGTACTGCGAATGGGCCAAAGAGTGCCAGGGCATCCTCTTAAACCGCATGGTTGACGGCCTCCTTCCCACGGCACCCATTTGCCGCGATGTGCGCCTGCTGTCCAAAGAGAACTTCCCGGAGCTCGAGGTCGACCTGATCGTCGGCGGCTTCCCGTGCGTCGGCTTCTCGCCCTTTGGCAAGCGCCAGGGCTTCCAAGACAGCGAGAGCGGCCTGTTCAAAGAGATCGTGCGGATCACCGATGAGTTTGCACCCAAGATGTTGTTCCTTGAGAACGTGCCGGAGCTCCTCTCGTGCGGCGGCATCCATGCTGTCATCGAAGCCTTCACGAGCCGCGGCTACTCCCTTCGTTGGAGCGTGTTGCCAGCGTCGGCTGTCGGCGCCCCCCACGAGCGCAAGCGTTGGTTTTGCTTGGTTGTCAAGCAAGGAGACACCGCTATTGAAAACCTCCTAAAAGGCATCGACACCGCAGCCCTCTCTTCTTACAAGGCTGCGTCATGGGCCAAAGAGCCCGATCGCATGTCGATGACCCCGAGTGCTACAGGCAAATGGCGCCTTGCGACCCTCGGCAACTCCCTCGTACCCGATGTTGCCCGCGCGGCCTTTTTGCACCTCATGGCAGCCGGAAAGCGCCCCATCCACACGCTGTCGCCGAAAGCCTTGGCTCTTGAGTCAACCGACCCTGACATCATGACCCGTGTGCCCCGGACACGCTCCAACATCCCGCGCCATGGATGGGTGGACGTGTCCGAGCCCACAACCATCCGCGGGCTTCCCGAGCCCATTCTCACGTTCGTACCACCGGCAGCCCGCCTGCGTTTGATCATGGATCCTGCCGTTTACACACCACCCCATGGTTCAAGCACAAATGCCTTGCGCACCGCGGAGCGCATTACAAGTGCCACGGTCATGCCACATTGGGCGACGCCACGCCATGGCATGCTCGGGGCCTGCCACGTCCTCTCGAGCCGCTCGATCCGCGACCTACCCACCCAAGTCCGCTTTGAGCAAAGCACGCCGGACGCCGTACGCACCGGCCACCTCCGCTCCGAGTTCGTCGAGTGGATGATGGGCTACCCACAGGGCTGGACCACGGGCATTGCGATGCCGCCGACGGCCACTGAGACGCCGCTCGTGTATAAGGTATAATGATCATGTAGATAGATACCCTTAGCGTTTAGGAGTCTTTTTCTTTGCTTTACTATCATGAGCACGAGTACTAGTAACAGTAACAACATTCTCTAATTGTTGAAGGTTCTTTTGACGTTTATAGTCTTGGATCCACTCGTATCCAAGTATAATTACTTTACCATTATCGTCATATTGTATAGGGCCGTCGTATCCCAATGTTCGCATTACCGAAATATCGATTGCATTATCGTCTATAGCCTTACCTGAGTCAAACTGACCGTAATACAGTGTGCCGCCACCTTGCTTTATTACTAGATTATTATGTGCATATAACAGATTGCAATGTTTTGGATTAAATAAGCACACCTCGTCTGGTGCAGTGTGACTATAATATCCATGAAATTGATATTCTTGAAGACTATGAAATTGAGCACTCATAATGTTGACCAATATCAATGGACGTGTTGTAAGCAGTTTATGAACGTAGTGTCCATATTTTTGAGCTGTTTTCTCATTTTTTGAAAACCAAGAAAGGTCTTGATATGAGTTGTCGAACACACTTGTGTCCATACCCTTGTACAATATCTCATTTGTACACATGATGTTGGTGTCCATAATCAATAATATAGAAACTCGATTATAATAATATAACATGGGACTAAGCATGGATGCCATTGACTTCGACGCGGCCTCCAAAGCATGGCGTGCCAACAAGGTCGCACTAGCAAATGGTTGGTTTCGCTACAAGTGTGCGCACCTGAGCAGGTCGCGCGGTGGCTTCTGTCGTAAAGAGCCGGTATTGGGAACCGTGTTGTGCAAGTTTCACGTGCGTTGCAAAAATTAATCACGGAACATACACCAGCCATGATGCGGAGGGTTGTGGGCTGGCACAAAAGCTTTCTTCGGTCCGTTCAAACACATAATCGCTGACTCGGCCCTGCTCGTCAGTGAACCATGCACGTGTATCGGTAATGTGCAACGTGCAAGGATACCAAGCCTTACAATTACGCCCAATGATCCGAATGCGCTCCCAATCCACCGTGTCCCATGTGGCATTGAAGTCCGCCCAACACGTCTCGGTCCATATTACCGGCGCGTTTATAGTAACAAAGTCTGTCCATTCCTTCGTCCAATCCATAACGCTACCAACGTATGCTTTTGCCCACCGGCCCACTGCAGTAGGCCATGAAATCATATCCATCGATGCACGACACTATTAAGCCATGGGGTTAATAGTGTCGTATTCGAGCTAAGAGCTCTTTTTGGGACGCGACGATTATAGCCCTACCATGCATTATGTGTACTCAATGAACCCGGCCACCGAGAGCCAGCTGCAGACGATGAAACGCAGCGACCTGTTGCGCGTGGCTCTGGATCCGGCCCGTTGGCGCGTGATGAACATGCACCAGGACGAGTTGGAAGGCGCTGACAACCTAGGGGCGTGCTTTCTGTTGGACAAAAATCCTGCCACCGGCGAGAAGAAGCCGTGGGGCTGGTGGTGCGGCTCTATGCTCGACACTGACACCACGAAGAACGTGCTAGGGGACAAATATTTTGGCCCGACCGTGGTTCAGGTAATGGCGGGCGTCCTCTCGGGCCTGTCGTGGGCGCTCAAGCACCCGGATCGCGGCTTGACGTTTCCCGAACAAGTAGATCCGACGTATATCCTCGCCAAATCCAAGAAATACCTAGGCACCTTTTTCTCGGGGCCGGTCACTTGCCCGATCGCGGGAACGACTTTGCCGGAGCTGTTAATTGGGCTCAATCCGCGGGGGAAGAGCACGAAGCTTGAGAGGATGTAATGGGGGGTCGCGTCCCCCCACGACGCGAGCGGCTTCTTGGTTTTTTGGATGGTCTCCCACTACCGTCCTCCTCCTCGAATATTTCCTATGACACAATTGTGCCGTTTTGGACGACAGGCACGCAAACCTGCACTTCATCTGTTGCCTATTTGAATACGGCATGTTCTCCAATTGTGATCGTCATTCAGCATGTGGGCTACGACCATAACCTCGGTAAGCACTTGCGGAAAAAATGAGTCCGCTTGCACAGTGCGGTGGAATGGAACAAAAATGGATATAAGGGCAGGTGCGTCAAGTAACTAACAAAGCTGTGTCGCGCAAAACACTACGATGCCGCGCATTCGCGCTTCCGTAAGGAGCACGTGCTCGTCGCATGAGAGTTGTGGTGGCTCTTGCGGCGACCGCGCGAGCACTAGCGGCGTTACTAAGCGTGCTCGCAATATGTGCCTTGACTGCAATGATAAACAGCCGGTCTACGGCACAGAGTCCGGCAAGGCGCTTTACTGCTCCGGCTGCGCAAGCAAGCGGCCAAACGAAGGGCTTCGCGACGTCTTGAGTAAAATGTGCCTTGACTGCAAAAAGAATCGGCCAAGCTATGGCACTGGTCCCGGCAAGAGACTTTACTGTTCCGGCTGCGCAAGCAAACGGCCGACCGAAGGGCTTCGTGACGTCGTGAGCAAGCGCTGCCTGGACTGCGGTGAGAAAAAGCCAACCTACGGCACCGAGCAGGGCAAGGCGCTCTACTGCTTCGGCTGCAAGGAAAAACGGCCGACCGAAGGGCTTCGCGACGTCGTGAGCAAGCGTTGCCTTGACTGCAAGGAGATAGCTCCAAGCTATGGCACCGAGTCAGGCAAGGCGCTTTACTGCTCCGGCTGCGCTGCTAAGCGGCCGACTGAAGGACTTCACAACGTCTTGTGCAAGATGTGCCTGGACTGCAAGGAGATAGCGCCAAGCTACGGCACCGAGCCCGGCAAGGCTGTTTACTGCTCCGGCTGCACGGCCAAGCGGCCGACCGAAGGGCTTCGCGACGTCGTGAGCAAGCGTTGCCTTGACTGCAAGGAGAAGAAGCCAGGCTACGGCACCGAGCAGGGCAAGGCGCTCTACTGTTCCGGCTGCGCCGCCAAGCGGCCGACCGAAGGGCTTCGCGACGTTATCAGCAAGATGTGCCTGGACTGCAAGGAGACTGCGCCAAGCTACGGCACCGAGCCCGGCAAGGCTGTTTACTGCTCCGGCTGCGCGGCCAAGCGGCCGACCGAAGGGCTTCGCGACGTCGTGAGCAAGCGCTGCCTGGACTGCAAGGAGAAACAGCCAATCTACGGCACCGAGCAAGGCAAGCCAATCTATTGCGCTGGCTGCTCCGCCAAGCGGCCGACCGAAGGGCTCCACGACGTCGTGAACAAGAGGTGCCTGGACTGCAAGGAGAAAAAGCCAAACTATGGCACCGAGCAAGGCAAGCCAATCTATTGCGCTGGCTGCTCCGCCAAGCGGCCGACCGAAGGGCTTCGCGACGTCATCAACAAGCGCTGCATAACCCCCCACTGCACCACAATTGCCGCTATCAAGGCCTACAAAGGTCACTGCTACCGGTGTTTCATCAACACCTACCCCGACAACGCAATCGTCCGCAATCACAAAACGAAGGAGCGCGCCGTCGCAGACTTCGTCCGCAGCATCTACCCCGACATCACGATCGCGTTTGACAAACGCGTCGCCGACGGGTGCTCTCGGCGCCGCCCCGACATCCTCGTGGACATGGGCGCGTACGTCATCGTGACAGAGATTGACGAGAACCAGCACGGTGCATACGACTGCTCGTGCGAGAACAAGCGAATGATGGAGCTCTTCCAAGACACAGGCAGCCGGCCACTCGTGATGGTCCGGTTCAACCCCGACCAGTACTTCAACCAAAAGAATAACTCGGTCACGTCGTGCTGGGGCTACACGAAGGAGAAGGGGCTATGTGTGGTCAAACCGAACCAGACGGCCGAGTGGGCTCAGCGCCTTGCGACGCTCAAGACGACTCTGGACCTCGTGATCGCCCAAGGAACGAAAAAGGAAATTGACGTCTACCACCTCTACTACGACGGGTTCTGATGCAGCCACAACTGCGCCCACTTTGCTTTTGTAAATGAGATTGAGTTTCATCAGGGCGGTGCGCAAGGCAAAAAGCGGATCCTGCGCCGGCTAAGCGGCCGACACAACCTCGCTATATGAAATCAGAATCTCTTTGTATTTTTAATAAAGTGACTTCTATGAGATTATTGGTATTAAGAGCTCGAATTATGAGAGAGTGCATTAAAGAACGCTTTAGTTGTGAAAGAGGCGTCCTGAAGGACAGGGGCCTTGAGGAGGAACCAGGTTTCTCCCAGAGATTCTCAGGAGAACTCATGAGACCAAAATACTTTTTGAAAAACTAGCTCTGGAGATCTACATCTAGAATTAGAGACTAATTTCGCCTGATCGGTGCGGGCGTTGCTGATGGCGACCATGCGGAAGTGGCGGAAGTAGTCCTTGGACGGCGTGCGACACACGTAGGTCTTGGCTTGGTTGTTGGCCGCAAAGCGTTCGTCGCTCCGTTGATCGAGGCGCACCCACGTCACTTGATCGTGGCTACCCTCTACCAGCCAGTCGCGCGGGGAATCGTTGAGTCCCCAATTGTTGTTTTGTTGGATTTGGTAGGCTTTGAGGCAGATGCGGTTCGGGAGTTGAAGGGAGGCCCAGGCGCGCGACCCGGCCGGCAAGTTGTTTTTGGTGTGCCAGCCGTCGCTGACTCCGTAACCCTTGTTGAAAAGCTTGTATGGATGAAAGGTGCTATCGTTGTTGAGTGTTTTGGTGTCGGTGCGCACGCGGTAATAGCCGTTGCCATAACCCATGCCCGTGATGAGGAACGCGATGCCGATCCACGAGACGTAGCCGAAGGAGAGCCAGCCGTCGGGCGGGTATTCACGGCCGTAGGTCTCGAGGTCGCCGCCGTAGAGCGCGTAGGTGCCCTTGGCGTCGACCACGTCGGTCACCGTCTCCAAGTTGGCGGTAAGGGCCCGCGGAATGGCCGGCGTGAGGCCGCTCGGGCTTTCGAACAAGAGGAGGGCGCCGAGCATTTGGCGATAGGCGCGCACCGCGTTGCCGATGCGCGTGGGGCGCAAGGTCCAGAAGGCGTAGGGGCAGTTCGTGTTGGGGCGACTGGCCGTGAAGACGCGCCGGGTGTTGGTGGTGCCGTCCCACGAACCGTAGGCATTGGAATCCACGACGGTCCAGCGGCGGCCGTCGGGCGATCCCTCGAGCGTCCACGCCGTCGCCATGGCAAAATACGCGAGGGAGGGATGTTGGGTGGGGCGCAGGATGTAGCGTTGCACCACGATGGGTTGCGGGAGCTGCACCACCACGCGCCCGGCGCTTGTGCGGCCGTCGAGCCACGCGCCGTCGAACCAGTTCTCGGTGCTTTGCTCGTTGAGGGCCTTGTAGGCGTGGGCGGCGGGGCGCGTCAACAGGTCGTAGAAGGTGCGCTCTTGGCCAAAGAGGCGCCACTCGCTGACCATCATGTTGGCCGTGCTGGAGGCCTGGTTGAGCGTCATGACGAAGCGGAATTCGCGGTAATTACTACGCCCTGGCCTCCACCGAAGACGGCACCAACTACGCCCACAAGGCCTTTGACGGCGACGCCGCCACCTGGTGGCGCACCGCGCAAATGGGGAGCTCGCCGCAGTGGCTCGCCCTTTTTGCCACGTCGTTCATCACCGTCGTTTCCTACACTCTGACGGTGCCCAGCCCCACGCACGCCCCCACGGCGTGGTCCCTCCAGTATTTCGACCCGCTTACGCAGGCATGGATCACGGCAACCCCCGTCGACACGTGCACCGTCACCAACTGGAGCTACGCCAACCTCACGCAAACCTTCACCGTGGCCGTCGAAAAACGCACGGCCCGCAACGCCGTGCGCCTCTACATCACCAGTTCCGCGAGCGGCAGTGCGGCCGAAATCGCCGCCTTCACGTGGAATGGCCAAGAAACCCTGCCCTACGTCTATCCGCCGCAAGTCATGAACAGCGACACGATCACGGTCTCGGCGGCCGCCTACGGCAATGGCGTCTACACCCTCAAGCGCTCCGGAACCATCACGGGGGCCATCGCCTACGGCCCCTTCACCGATCTTGGCACCCAGGTCTGGCAAGACACCGTGGCCTCGGCCCTCTACAACCCCTTTTACCAGATCTCTATGTGCACACCCATGCGGTGCACCTACTACATGCTCCTGCCGTCCTTCAACACCGTCGGCTCCTTTGACAACACCCGCCTCCTCAACATGCCCATCTCCTGGCAGCTCCAACGCAGCGACGATGAGGTCAACTGGCAAACCGTGGACACGCGCGTCAACGTCGTGTGGCAATACCGAAACGAGATGAAGCTTTTCCAATGCAACGGCGCCGTGGACTACGCGATCCATTACCGCATCCTCATCAGTGCCGTCAACGCCAGCGGCACGACCACCGATATTGGCAAATTCCGCCTCTTTGGCGACGAATGGACGTGCTTGGAATACCCGCCGGCGTCCCTCCTCAACGGCACGGGCGTCGTGACCGAGTATTCGAGCGCCTATGCCCTGACCTCGGCCCAGACCACCTACCGATACGGCGACGGCACCTACCAACTCGGCTACACAACGCACACGGGCACGAGCACCAGCGGCGACCGCGCCTTCACCAAGAGCAGCAGCGACAGCTACAAAACGACCGACGGCGATGCCAAATATTTGAGCCTCCGCCTACCGCAACCCATTCGCCTGCTCACCTATAGCCTGGCCATCAACACGGCCGACGCGGAAGCCGCCACGCGAGCGCCCGCGGCCTGGCGCGTGGAGGCCAAGGCCGACAGCCAAACGACCTGGGACGTCATTGACACGCGGAGCGGCCAATCGTGGGCCAACGCCTTTGACCGGCCGTATCGCATCGCCGTCGCCTTCACCGGCGTCATTACTACACATTTGGATGCAGACTACCAAAAAACTGTGGGTGCGGTCGCTTTAAGCCCGCGGCTTCTCATCGGCACGTAACCGATAAGTTTTCGGCCTCGGCTTGTGCTTGATTGCAGGAGCTGTGCGGCGCCCCCGACTTCCAGCACCGGCACCTCCGCTGCCTTCCTTCGGCCACAGACTATCACGGATCTCCTGCATCATAGTCAGCGCCTCCTCCAAGGTCATATCCCCTATTTTCGAGTGCTCGATGAAGTACTTCACGTCCTCTGGCTCGCCACGCACCGCAGCCTCGCGCATCTTGGTTGCGGAAGCCCCAGTCACGTCGTCTGCCTTATCGTCGCGCTCGCCAATGGACACCACGTTGATGCCCAGCTTTCTGTCCGCGGCAGCCGTTGCGTCTACTCTGGCAAAGGTTTTCGTCATCTCGATGGCCCGATCGGACCCGAAGGCACCTGTAAACTGTGTGTAGCCGGCGTCCTTCAGGTGACCTAGGACCGCAAACATGTTGGAACCGAACTCATCTGCACACAAGAAACGCACGGTCGGAAACATACGTTGCAGGTAGTGAAGCTTACGGTCGATTTTTAACGGGTTCTCGTTCTTAGCACAAGACGTAAAGGTACGCTCTGTACGTTGCTTGGCGTAAGCCGGCGTCCCGATCCACTTCTTCTTTTTGCCATCATCATTGCAAGACGCAGAGATAACCACGTAATGGTCTGCTTTGAGGTCTTTCGCGAGGCGTAGCACGTTGTTGATCAGGAGCGCGTGCCCTATATGCGGTGGTTGGAAGCGGCCAAACGTGAACACGACGCGGGTGTTATTTGGCGTCCGGCTTAGAGTGGTACGTGAATCGGCAGTGCGTTGCATTTGGTCGCTCGTGCGCTTCATGCTTGTCTGTTTGATATTTTTAAACAGTGACAATATCTTAAATCAATAGCTTAAGCATTTTGTAACGATAAAAAACGTCTCCCGTATTTGCGAGTCCTTGTTTTCGCGAGTCATTTCTCATCATTATGCTATAATGTTTAAGTGTGTGCATGCAGCACATAAAGACAAAAATAAATGGGGGGACAGAAGTCAAGGGAAATGCTTTTTGTGTTATACAGTGGCATCGGTGCAAACCGGAGTAACAAACATACCACCGACGAGTTTCTCGACATTATGAAGCTGCACTTCATAGACAACAAAATATATGGTATTCTGAACGGAGACTCGCATGATCCCGAAAAATTGCAACTTTTTAATCTTCGGGACTGGCTGGAGTGGTCCGGCGCATGGCTCATGCAGTGCAGCGCCTAAATTAATTATACTTGACTCTTATAAATTTTACTCGTTTTAGACCGATTGGCTCGACAATCCCAAACCATGTGCCGCTTTGTCACGTCCGTTTACATGGACGTCATGCAGAATCGATGTTTTGTGCCATGTTGGCTTAATCGGCCATAGTACTTACATAAGATGCACATACATTTAAGTATTTTTCACGTAGTACAATCCCAAAATGGTCCCATACCCACAAATCTACAAGAGTCCACACTCTACGTTGCGCTTTCGCTATCGCTTGCACCACCACCCACCTCACTTGTCTCGTTCGCCTCATCGCCCCCGCCCTCCACAACAATCGCGCCTCCCACCTCGCTTACCTCGGTCACACCCACTCCATCTCCATCCCCCACCATCACGCCATCCTCGCCTTCCACAACTGTCGCATAGTCCCCGGGGAACTCGACACCACAGCGAACCTGGTTCTCGGTCGTTTCCTTCATGACCAGGCTCTTCCTGCCCAGCGCCGCGAGGACCCGCGATTCCACTGCACCCTTGCCATAGACCATGAAGATGTCACTCGACGACTTCGTGTCCATGCGCTGGAACCGGTGGCACAGCTGGTACAAAGTAATCGTGTTGTACATCGGGCTTACAAAGACCTCGCGCTTGAAGGTACCAAACTTGTCATCCAGGTCGATGCCGGTGCTGCAGACCGACAGGTTCGCGATCAGCAGCCGGTGCTCGCAATCACCCTTCTGGAAGTTGGCAATGGCCTCGGCACGCCGGTTCGAGCTCATGCTGCCTTGCAGCAGCAGGGGCCGGTACTCCACCAGCAGCCCCTTGAGGTCCGCGATGGTCGCACAGTAGTTGACACAGATGACGACCTTCTTGTTCGGGTCGCTCTCGAGTGCCTTGCGGGCGATGCGGACAAAGGTGTGAATCTTCGCCGTCTCGATCTGCATGAGCGCGACCTGAATACCGCTCATGGTGGCGGCACTGTTAGTGCCGAAGTTAACCGTGTTGTTATCGGGATCGAAGCCGCATGCCTTCTTGAGCTTGCCTATGCCCGCCTCGAGCAGCAGCCGGTCTTGCTCGCGCTCCACAATGAACTCACCGTTGCGCTTCACCAGGTGGGTGTCGGCCTTCGGCGGGTCCATGGCGTGTGACAGGCGGCGCTTGAAGACCTCCTGGAACATGCGATAGGCGTAGGCCATGCAAAGGTTCTTGCTGTGTGTGTGAGTCCTGCTGTACAAACCAAACATGGCATGCTCCGGACTGAGGTTCTTGCAGAATGCCTCTATCTCGAGGATGCCTGTGGGCACGAACTGGTAGGTTCCGATGTTGTAGGTCGTCAGCTCGGTAGACCTCATGACCCCAAGGCAACGAAACATGTTGACGCTCTGCTCTCGCTTGTCAATTGGGCTACCTGAAACCAGCAACAGTCGGCTCTTCGCACCCTCCCCCACACCCCGCTTCACGATCTCGGCAATCAGGGCCTGGCATGCATGAAACTGACTAGTGATGTTCTTGATGTTCTGCACCTCGTCGATGACCAACAACAGCCCCTCGTCCACCAACGCCTTGAAGGAGTCGCTGGCCGAAAAGTCGACCCGGTCCAGAAGATGCATCTGGTGGTTGACCCGCACCGACTCTTGGTAGTCCCGGCGCTTCAGGAGCCCATGCTTCGGCTGCTTGCACTTGGTCGACCGGAGCTGACAGAAGCTGATGCAGTCCTTCAGAGGGATGCCATACTCCTTTTTCATGTGCTGCCACTTTGCCTTGACCGACACAGGGCAAATCACGACGATGTGCTTCACACCGAGATCCTCGCCGATCTTGGCGCTCGTGTAGGTCTTGCCAGTGCCCAGCATCGACAGGTCGATCGCAAAGGGCGAGATCTTCAGGTGCTCCTTCAGCACTTCCACGTGGATCTCTTGGTAGGGGAAGATGGTGAGAGGTGCCATGGCGTCGTTTGTTACAATTGCAAAATATTCTGATGCTTCGATTTTTAATGCGCTCATGGACCTCGGCTTGCTTCCTCGTCTCGCCCTCGCATTACCCTACAAATAGAGTGGGCTGGGCATGTAATGGTATTATTCCTACAAATAAAGCGGTGGATTAGCGATGCACAGGACATCGTCTCTCAATCGCATGCTCGACCCTCCATATTCTTCCTTCAGTTCTGCAAAGTTAGCGTTCATCATTGTAAATAGATTTTGCAGTATGTGAGTGGCTTCATCGATGGTCACGCGCGAGTTGTATAGGTCGCGTTGAGTCCGCTTCATCGTGATCAACAGCAAATGGAGCATCCAACTATAGGCGGATCCCTTGTCCCTCGATGTGTAAATGGCGATGATGCGCGAGATCCACTGTTTCTCCGTCATTTCGTCTAACAGGTAGCGCATGCGGCTCTTGTGCAACTCGGCATTTGCCTTGGTGATGATGGCGTACTCGTCGTATAGGTGATCCTTGGTATACTTGATCTCCTTCTTGTCTTCGTAAAGGATGTGTATGATCAGAGAGTCCGAGACGCGACTCTCAAACACATCCTGTGGAATGCCGTCGTCCTCGTCGAGGTCGCACAAGTCCTCTGTGTTGGCACCCACGCCAACACCACCTTCGCCCCGAATGGCCGCGACGCCCCGATAGTGACCGTTCGAGCTGTTGCTCAGCATGCGTAAGGTGCGAAAGTCAAAGTGAACGCCACAGAAGGTGCAGTGCATGTGGTTGCAGCCCATCGTGCGGAAGATGTTGGTGTGGCAGTTGGGGCACGGCTTCGACTCGGTCAGGATGTTCACGATGTTCTTCACCGTATCGTCATTGCAGACATGGTCATCGCGCTTGACCTCGCGGCACCGACCACACACAGGCACCTTGCACACCCCGCACTCCGAGCCGATCACGAAGCCGCGGCATGCATTGGACGGACACGCGTACGTCGTGCCTGCATTGAGCTCCGGCATGATAGGCTTCGGCGGAATGGGTCGATGCTGGTTGAACCGGCGCAGCGCCAGGATCTCGCGCTTTTCCTTCTCCCAATCCACGATGGTCTGAAAGGCGGGCAGTATGTGCTTCTCGGCCTCGATCTGCTGTCCGTGAATGTGCGGCTTGTAGACGTCCTTGACATACTTCTTCCCCATGACCTTCAGTGCGAATGCATGCGAGAAGAGCGAACGGCAGCTCATGCAACACGGCTTCTCATACGTCTTCTGGCAAGTGATGCATGATGCGAATTGGCACGTCGGGCACTGTACGGTCTGCTTGGCCGTAAGGGCGCCGACGCAGATACTGCATTCCGTGGGTGAGGAGTCCGTAGCAGCAGCCATAGTAACTATTTGGTTCGTTGTCAGGGAATGGGAGAAAAAGGGGGCGTCAATTTTTGCACTTTGACTACAGAATGGGGTTGCCGGGGCACATTCCGTGCGCACTGTAGCGGCGCATTATACATGACAATTTCGCCGCCATCATTGTCGCGAGTGATGTCGATGCACTGTACCACAGTGTGATGAACGCCTCGTATATTGGTTTGTATACCAGTGATGCTGCGAAGCCTTTCGATGTTATTCGTTCCACATCTTATTGCGATTCACCAACCCCATAAAAATCTAGGGTTTCTTATAGCATAGAAATGATTGACAAAGCTAACCCCCAGTTGACCAGCGGTGAGAAGGCTGCACTTAAAAAGCTGAAGCACAAGGAGAACCTGGCCAAGTCAAACCCCGAACTAGCGGCCTCCAATAAGGCCATCTCAGACGCCAAGCGCGCACGCCGCAAGGAGGCCGGATCGTCCAAGGAGTTCAAGTGAGCACATCCAACAACATGGTTTTAAAATTGCATAGGATGTGAACACCCCCGTTCTTTCTGCATTCGATGCAGTCTCGCGCTCGTTGTCACCCCTAACTAACAATCCCTTTGTCAAGACCAACAAGGCGTTGAGCCTTAAACCAAATGTCATTGCAGTTCTATTTAAAGCCAGTGGTGTTTTGGGGTGAAGGCTACTATGTTGGAAACGACGAACCGGAACGATGGAACTGCCCCGATGGTCATAAACCACGTCCTTTCGCTCGGTGCCAATTGTCACGTGGCCATGTATTTCAGAATGATGGGTTACCGCAAGTTTGCAGGCCCCTTTGATTGGCTCGCAGCGGACAATGTGGCTATCCTGGACGAGTTGCTCGCTACAGACTTTGCCGACTTTCTTGACCCCGCCCAACTTATTGAGCATGCCACCGGCAATGAGCAGCGATGCGGGCACGCTAAGTATGGCTCCCGCTTCTTTCACCATTACAACCCGCGGAAGCCAGATGCCGTTGCCTACTACCAGCGCTGTGTAGAGCGAATGCGGCAACTGCCTATGTGCGATCCAGCCACAGTACTGTGCTTTCTTATGATCCATGAAGAACCACCAAAGGGCATGCTAGAGCGCATCCATGCCAATTTGTTGAGGGTCATTGGCAAAACGCTAGAGTTCACGGCATGTATCGTTGCCCCGGATATGCCTGCGCGCGCCTTAACTGTTGAGCGCCGCGCGCCGACCTTTGCTCTATGGCGCATGAGTCTGACAAGCCATACCATGGGCACAGGCTTTACCAACCAAAATGACAATACGTTTTTTCACGCATCATTGCACACACATTACCGTTTTGAAATAGCACCTGTGCCGTTTGGTGAGGTGGATCGGAAATATGAGGTAGATGCAGGGTTTGATATTTGAGCCTCCGGCCTTGTCTCTTCGGCGAAATACATCGCAACCAGCGCATGCCATGCCTTGCCCACGAGCCGCCGTCGCAGAGCTTTTGGATTTTGTTTTATTTTGTGTGCTTGTACACAAATGAGCGCTACCAAATTCACGGACTTATCTCTTGACAGTCAAGTGGCCGTTACGCGGCTTTTGAAGCCAGCGGATGCCGCAAATTTTTCTCTTACAAGCAAGTCCGTACACTCGGTCATAAAAGATGAAGTGAAAAAGAAGAAAACCAATCTGTTGCTTCTCATAAATGCTGTTAAAAAGTTGATTGAGATTTTCGACAGGCTATTGAGTTCCAAATCGAGCGATGGTGCACATGGTGTAACCTACAACCATCAACAATATTATATTGATCTCATCATGACGGCGGGTGAAACAAGATTTCAATTAACCCTTTCACATGAAGACGGACCGCGCCGGAGTGGACTCACCAGAGTGGACTGTTCACTCAACCATCAAAATATTCTGCCAAACATGAAAATATCCATACATACAATGAAACGCATCATATGTGTGTTCTTAGAAGATTACCTCACCGTTTCTATCCTTGATAATTTGCACATAGCAGTCAATACGTCGTTTGATGTTGATGAAAAAATTGAAGGTGTGCCCTATGCGCAAAGTATCCGGCGGGGAGTTCACCAAAAGATTTGGAACCGCATGGATGTTGTTGGAAAGCTTGAGGGAATTACATCTGTCACGGAGGATGGGGGTCCACGCATTTATTCAGAACAAAAAGGCTTATCAACATATGAAGAAGTGCTGGAATCCACATTTCTCCGTTCGCCAAACATTCTTCGCGCATTTCCAAAACTGAATTTCTTTCTACCGATCATCTACAAGCAACTTGATAAAATCGTTGCTTTGGAAACCGTGAAGAAAGGAGGCGCTAAAAAACGGGCCCACAAGCGCGCTTAAAGTTCATAGAGGCTCGGTTTCCAAGCAGGGAACATGTTCTTGGTTGTACGTACCGGACCTTAAAAAACAAAACTTGGGTAAAGCATGGTCGTCGAGGGGTCGAGCAACCCGAGCTTCACATAACACAAAAATCAATAAAACGTGGAATAACCTCCCAATTTCCCCTTGCTCTTTTTTATCCGCCGAATCAACCAATGCGTGCAACCATTGGTTGAGCCTGTAGTTATAAACGCTGAGCAAGTGGTGGACGTGGAGCCGATTGAGCCGCATACGCCCTAAAAACACCAAGTATCTGTTCTTTTTTAAACCACACTGCGTAAGTCAATGTCCTAGCATTTGAAATTGATGAAATATGCATTTATCGGAAAATCCATATATGGGATCTAAACTCTGGTGGGGGTCAGACAATCCTTGTCAAGCCCGACCTACCACGTTAAGGCGTTCTATGGAGTTTTTCACGGCGTTGACCATGTCCAACATGAGTTTTAACGACGTGTCCTTGGAGAGTTTCTTGGCGGTCTTGGCCTCCAAGGCATCGGGGGCGGCTTTCCATACGGCATCGTCGGCTTTCTCGTTGGCCTTGCACAAAGAGGCCGAACACTTCGCGAATGCACTCGCGTGTTTTTGCATTTGTGCGTCCGACAATGGCATTGCCGCCGGCTTTCTAAACAGTTGTCGATAGATAAAATCCCCAAAAATGGACGTATATAGAAAGTATAAATACATAGGGAAGGGTGTAAAACACGTGAAGGAGGCAATCTTCCCACGAGTCATCCAAAAATAAGAATATGCCCCGGCGGGTAGCGCGAAGCGAACAGAGCGCTAGCGAGGCGGCGCAAGAGTTGCTTGACGCGGCAATGGTTATGCTTTGCACCACATTGCCATCTCTGGGAATATCATACTTGAACGTCTGTTCGGTGCGCGCGGTCGGCTTCAACTCCATTGTAAAAACGAGGACACCAACCAATAAGCAAGGATCCTTAGATTGGGATAATGGCAGACGTCAAGGGGTCAGAACCGACACACCGCCACGTTACTTCTTACCCGAAGCCTCCTTCTCGGCATCCACAAGCGGCTGCACATACTGGTTAAACAAAGCCTGACCTACCAGCTTGCTGGCATTCTCGGCTGTCATCTCGCTCGTGTCAACACGTGTACGCAGGCCCAACATGGCCTCAAGGCGCCCCATGTCAAAGGCGTCGTCGCAAGCCATATCGAAAAGACGCGGATAACGATCGGCAAACTCGGGGTACTTACGGCGAAAGACGCGAATGCGGTCCTTATGCGATGCTTGATGCCCCCGGATCTCGGTCAGCACCGTCATAATCTCGGCATTGCTGAAGTTAATGCCATCGGCATCCTCCGCACCACGTTTGGGCATCGCGCAATGATTGATTAAAATAGCCGATCAAAGTAAATCAGTCAAGGCAGACGCAAGCCACCACATCATGCCTCTAGATTTTGCCGCAATCGATTGGAAAGGGCCTGTCCCTGTGCCGGCTCGTGCCCTCAATGGCGGTCTTTACACAGGCGAGCCCTTCACTGCAGGTGCACCTTGGGGAAATGTGCCGCGCACACCGGAAGCCCATGTGTACATGGAAGATGTCTCACCTTTCGCCCGCGCCCATATTCCTGGCTATACGCGTCCTGGCAACAACGAGCAACCCATGCCGGCACATCGCCTGGCAAATGCAGAGCGACATACGTCTTACTACTGCGGGTTTACTAAGTAGTGCATGATTTTTTCCGCTTTATTTTTGGCTCGTCTTTCGAGTCCGACCCCGAAGAAGATGAGTTGATAACAATGGGCACGCCTGGTGGCGATGCTGCCACGCTCCTTGCTTCTGTGCGACCATCAAGAATGCTGCGGAACCGTTGGCGGTTGAGGACCGTGTGATACTTGTCATCGCCCGGACCCTTAAAAGCCAGATATTGATAGTGTGTGTTGTCGTCATTCAGTAGAACTGCAACATTTTGGGTTGTTACCGTTTTTAAGAGCGCCGTCAAATCATGTTTCCACTTGCTTGAATCCGATGTTTTTGAGCGTCTTGAATCACCCTCAATTGTACTTATAACAAGGATTGTCAAGCCTCTTATGATGTTTTGAACAACATTCAGCTCTAATGAACTTGCATACATGGCATGTGTTGTGTCCTTCACCTGCGCTCCTATCTTGTTGTATCGAAGTGCACCCTTTGCATTGCAAACATCTTTAGTCAAAAATGGATACATGTCGATCATGTTTGGCACCTCCTTGCTGAGCTCACATAGGTTATTGATGATCAACGTAGTGTTTGCGAAGGTATTGTTTGCAATACTATCTGCAACCCGTTGACGGATGATCCTCACAGCTTCGCGCTCCGCCTTTGGCATGTATGTTCCTTCTATGCCAAGTTGGACTTGCACGGATGGAGACTCTTTCAAGACGTGATACATGGCTCGATAAAAACAGTTTCCATCACCTTTTACATCTTGTATTTTGTATTTCAAAAGGCCAAGCATTTTTGAGCGAGGACTGGGAGATGCTTTTGATGTGCTTGGCTTCGTGGCATTTGCGCGATTCATCCGTTTTTTCATAAGGTATCTCTTACTGAGTCAACGCAAAAAAGACGATGAATGTTAGCCTAGATCGCAATGTTCTTTGTCAGACGCTCTGCATTTGACATTAGGACGTGAACGATGAAATTGTAGGCTGCATCTACTTGGGGAATGCTTGTGGCCCCTGTAATGAGAATCTTTCCGCTTTCAAAAACGGCAATCGTGACCTTTTTGCATTGGCCGACACCATCACCGGTCCCTTTGCCCATGCATGGTGCATCGGCATTGTAACGTTGGGCACATTCACAACGCCCATGCGGACACTTCTTGGTGTCTTCCATAGGTTCGTTTATGTTGTTCCAGAAGTACTGGATTTTTACGCCCGGATATGTCCCGGGTTGAAAGCTACTTATGTTGTTGAACGGCGCTGCAATCAACATGTTATGTAGGTCTTTCCTGCGCACCCGAAACGGTGCACCGAAGTCGCTGTTGATCATGCGACACTTAAAAGCCGACGAATAAATGCAAGTTGCATCCTTAACGACAGGCACCCCAACTGCTGCCATCGCTTTAAGCTCGTTAGCGAGCCGGTCGAGCATGGCCTCTCCATCCTCAAGTGATCGGATGCCCGTCATGTGGACGTTGCCGTTCTTGAAGAGCTTTATGTTGGGCATGTACGGTGTCTTGAGTCCAACCTTCCCATAATCGTAGATCAGCGTGACTTGGTTTACAAAGCTTTTGCGGTCCTTGTTGTTGCGGCGCTTTTCATTAGGGTCAAGGCCACGGAACTCTTGCATATTGAGCTCCACAAAGACCCATCCTGGGGACTTTTTGGCTTCCAATACCGTCGTAATTGGTAGGTTTTCGTAAAAGTCACGCAATACAATTGACGTCCCTAGGTCGCCATTGCACGTTATCGTTGAAATGCGATAAGGGGTGGGGGTGGTGGGCAACGCATCCTTCTTTGCGTTTGTCATAGTGGCAAATGGCACACTGCGCTAGCACTTAATTGTTTACGCATTTAAAGGTTCCTTTTTTCTTTAAGTGCTGATTGAGGACCCCCTATACTTGGGCTATGTCTGTGCCTGTGACCGTTAGGTTCATTTTGACCTCTAGACTTTTCTTAGAGTCCACGAGAGAGCGCTTTCGAGCGAGCTTTGGGCCTCCTTGTTCACCACCAATCCCTATAGAGGATGTATTAACCCACTCCACTTGTGGTTGGACGCTAACGAGGGGTGGGACATTGACGACGATGGTGCGGCTCGTGCTCTTGAAGGTCGCCCGGAACTCATCAATGGTGAGCGGGCCGCCGAACATCTTAAGGACATAGCGTGAAGGTGCAGGCCGGACAGGCCTCGGATGGTTGTACACGTGTGCCATCATCTGAATCCATCCGTGAATGTCCCACATGCGGTCACTTCCCATATGTTGAGATGCATTATAGGCAGCAGCACATGGAAGGGAACAATAGTGCCCGTAAACATGGAATACATTATGCACGGTGTCATAGTCAATTGGCATGCCATATCGCCTTGTATGAATTGGATGGCAACACCAAAAGCATGATGTTTGGCTTTCGGCAACCGGAACATGTGTGGTTGCATCATGCACACTGTTAGTAAGATCAGCATGCATCATCCATGTGTCAGATGCATAAGGAAGGGGGGCATCGCCATGAGCACTCATCGAGCCTCCCAAAATGTGTTCGATCCGCGTGCTTGTAATGGGTAGTTGCATAATGACATGGGAGCCTGATTTGTCTACGTCCATATCGTCCTCTGCACCCTCGATCCCCACATTGTCCGCTGCATTTTCGATCCCTAAATCGTCCTCTACATCCTCGATCCCTACATTCACATTCTCCGCAATTGCTTCAAGGATCGACACATTTTTTTTCGTTGGCCGTGGCGCTCTTGGTTTAGGAGGTGCCTTGGGCTTAGGCTCTGCCTTTGGCTTAGGCTCTGCCTTTGGCTTAGGCTCTGCCTTTGGCTTAGGCTCTGCCTTAGGCTTAGGCTCTGCCTTTGGTTTGGGCGGCATTATAGCCTATCTTAATTATGCTATAAGCGTCTTTTCCTTAAGTTCATTTGCTGCCCTTTGAAGCACGCTCGCCCACGTCGACGTCCATCCAATGGCACTGACCACGAGCGGTTGTTCATCGATCGGACACTGCTTTTGCATCTCATAATACTTTGCAGACATGCGCATGTAAGCTTTTTGGGTAGCCCATGCCCCCCATGCGAGCGCTATGATGAGGACAATGATGTATAGCTTCATTCGGGATTGTCACTGTGTGTTACAATCTGTTACCAAAAACAAAGATAAGAAGGCTTGTTGAGCCAGAAATGACCATTCTAACCCACATCAACAACTAACAAGGATTACGAATGAGCAAGTGAAGTAACATTTCAGTGTTGATAGTACAGTAAAAGTTCATTAAGGTGTAAACTTGAGCCCCCCAATCCCCGCCATAGCCTCAAAAACGTTGTAACACAGTGCATACACGACACACTCGTACTCCACGTCCTCCGACGGCGGCGGGTTAACGGTGATCGCCAACTGATTGGCCGTGATAATAGCCGTGTTGTAAGCACCGCTAGGTTGCCATCGCTCTGGGTACAATGCAAAGGAATACGTGTAAATCCCAGCACGCGGCGACCCTGAATGGTGTTGAAAGGTCTGCATGAACTCGAAGAACTCGGCCGGCTTGTCCTCGATGCGTTCGTAATTCTTGTTCCATACGAGTTTGGCGGTTGACAAAATACCACTCCCATTTTTTTCAGTGAATGTTGTCCAATCATTGCGTTCTATGGCATCGGCGCGCCGAAAGAACCAGATAAACTCTTTGACCGGGTTGTTAAGTGTCAAATTGATGACCTCGTTGTTTTTGATGCCGCCTTTTTCAAAGCGAAAGACCTGCTCCACCAATATTTGATGGTGAGCAAACGTCATTGCCGTGCGCTCATCACTATCGAGGTAAACATATTGGCACTCCAAGTATGCATCGAGGGCCACTTGGGTCTGCCCTACCGTAGTACCATTCGGCGACATGAAGCGGCCTATGGTCGTGTCAATGCCAGCATGCGTTGGGTGGCTTGCATTCCACGTCGCACGGCTTACATACTCGCCACTATAGACATCAAACAGTTGGTATAGTTCGTCAAGTGCTCGCGTTTCAATTGTGATGTTGAGTGTTTGCAATTGAAGGGCGCATAAAGGCAATACCAATGCCGGGTTTTTGCTAAACCAAAAAGGGAGTGGGACGAAAAAGCGCCGACCCGGGATCGATGGATTTCCTGCGGAGCCAACTGGGTAGAAACGATAGGACAGGCGGTTGTTTTTTAAGAACACACGTGGCCGGGGATCTGTTGGGCGTGTCCAAAGAGGGTCATTTCCCGTCATACGGTTATAAATACCCCTTTTGTTCTCGGAAAGTGTGAGCTCATTCCAAACGTCCATCCACTCGCCATACTGATCGTCAATACTCCGGCCATTGTCGAGGGTAATGGATGTCCGATAGATCATATAGTTAGCAATGCGATCGACCCATTGGAAACGCATGGTGTCATCACTATATATTGCAGGAAGCTTGAAGCAAAAGTAAATCTCTTTCAAAGCATCCGCACGGCGACCACTAAATGTGCATGTAAACCGGCCGCGCGATGACTGATCGAGGACGGGCGTGTTGAAGAATGACTCCCGGACACTTTGCATTGCGAAATTGGTGTGGCGACGGTAAACAAACTTGAAAAAGCTCATTTGTGGCTGCCCAACAATAAACTCCATTTGGGCGGCCTCGACCGTTGATGCAGGTGCAATAAGCTGGAGCTCACCTCCTCCCATTCGTTCTTTTTGTGGGTGCCGTGTGCCGACGACCTACTCTATTTGTAAGGACCGGATTAAAGGCTCGGTTTTACACGCAAGGCTTGTAAAACGGTAAAAATGATTGAATCTATCACTGTGAGGGGCGTCATTTGATAAACCAAAATGCATTATGTGTGTTTAAACTCCTACCAAGCACGCAAAACAGGTCTGCCATCAGTAATGCTCTTGTTTTCTGCGGTGGAGCCGTAACGATCGGTATTGAGGTCAGATTGGTTGACTGCCGGGGCAACCTTTTTATCGAAACCTTGTGCATACAAGCTCTTGACCTCTTCAGGGGTGACCGCATAATTGCGGTAAGAAAGGTTTGCCATGAATAACTTGATTTTAGCATTGTTTGAAGGTACCCCATAGGTGCCTGCAAACGGAACGCCATTGCCGGTCGCTGTAGCCGGAGAAAATGATGGCGCCACGTAAAGTGGGCCCATGTTTTGGCGTAAAATGCTTGGTGTTTCGGCAGAACGTTCGCCGATGTAGTTATCCACATAGCGCTCGAGTTCAAGAATACCGTTGATGTACACACGAATCTTGATTTTGTTGCGCAGCGGGAGAAGGTCAGCGGGCTCTGTGTCGGACACTATGATCGTCACCATGAACCATTTACCTTCGTAATTGGGGTCAGAGAGGCCCGTCACACCGATTTTGTGATCGTTTGCCTTACTCCAATTCGTTAACGAGTTATTGCCGCAGTTATTCCGAGATGTTTCATGAACACCGTCAACGGCATTATTGGTATTGAGCTCAATTGTGAGAGCATCCCAATTGGCTCCTTGGAGTTTGACTAGTGGGCATTTGATCATCACATTCTTAGCTTGATCATCAGCACCTGGAGTCAAATTACAAATGTTTGCAAACTTTGTCCGTCGGTTGGACCCACGCATGAACAAAACAACATCCGTTGCCGCAAGATTGTCCTCGATGCCTTTCGTTACAGATGCCGCAACACCGCTCCGGCCGGCCTTGTACAACCAAAAGTTGTATGTGAACTCTGCACCTCCGGCTTGGTTAATGGAGGCCGGCATGTTGCGGAATGTAGGGTGATCCCGAGTCAATGTGTCGTAAACCTCATTTTTGGCAGTTCCGAAATCCTTGATGCCTCGAAAGATGTCGGTAACGTACTTAATGGAACGCTTTTGAACGGCCGCATCAATCGCCTCTTTGTTGTACACGAAAAAAGCGAGTAGGAAAAGGGCCATCACGATGCCGACGGCCACAATGATTTGCACAAAGGCACCGACACCTTCCAAGATGGCAGCCATGTGGATTTAAAGGGAAAAGCCGGTGCTCTAAGTAAAGAGGGAGGATTAAAAAAGTAGAGTCATGGCATCATTATTAGCGAACAGCTTGCATTTTGTGACCCGGGGAATCGTTCCGCGCCACAACGGCCGAGACGTTGCCCATGTGTTTCAGAGTCGAACCTCTTTGTATTGTGTACATCGTGAAGTGCTGACATTGCAGGGAGCCCCGGTGAGCAAGAGTTGCCTCGTGGCTTTTAGGCACCACAAGCATGCAGAGAAAGTGCGAAAGGCATTGATGGAATATCAACGTAAAGGACGGGTCATTGACGGGTTGGTCGAGGCTGATGGCTCTATGCAATTTCCATGCACCCGAGGGCGACCAATCATGCCTCTTGACATAACTGCCGGCCGTATGGATGACTTAGAGCGCGAGTGCTTGATGAACTTTTTTGACTTATGGTTGGTCGTCGATGTAGACAATGTCCTTGACTACCCATCGCAAAAACAAACTGTCGCTGAGAGAGACAATGTAGATTTTGACACTCAAAAAACAATGGTATTGAATATTTATGAGTACACAACGACCGAGCCTCCTAGTAGGTCAATGATGAACCATCAACTTGAGCGGCTCCTTCGAGGTTGATACTAGACAACTTATATGCGGTACACAGGCGACCGCACGCCGTAAGCCGGTAGGCCAAGCTTTGCCGCCATGTTGTCCACAGGGCCGCGGGCATAGACCTCATAGACCTCCTTGGCGCTCAAGTCGTGGTTGTAGAACGAAATGCCGGCGACTAGGCCCGAAAAACCAGGGCCCACGGACTCGAGGGCGCTGCCACCAGTGTAGATGTCGCCGACCTTGTCGAGGTTGAGGTCCATGTACGCCCGCTTTTTGGCATGCTTGGTGTAAATAGTTGTCTCTAACTCTCCCGCACCTGCAAACTTACCCTTAATAGGGACCGCATCATGTGCGACCACACTGCCACTTACCAGCTGTTTGACAAGCTCACCATCGACGTAGGCATAAATGATGCCGCCGTTGACCTCCTCGTTCACCACGACTGAGACGTGAACCCAACGTTGTAGAGGAATGTAATCGATTGTGATGCCATGATCCACTAGATCCATGTGGTTGGCAATTGCAGCATCATCGATCTTACCAGTGAAGAGGGTTGACGTCGTTACCTTCATGCGTTTCTCCTTGAAGGTGGCATCATAAGGCTTAACCATGCTTAGGTCGGAGGTGATCTTATTGATTTTCTCAAAGCGAACGTGCAGCTTGTTGGAGTTGCGGTCAAGAAAGACGAGCGGCGAGGCGCCTTGCACGTCCTTGTCGCCACGGTGCCAGATGTGGCGGTATGTGCCCTTGTAGCGATCGAGGTCATGAATATAAATCCAGAACGACATGGTCATGCGCTTGCCGTTGAATGCACGGGGAATGGCGCCGCCTGAGAGTTTTTTGTACTCGGTGCCAGACAAGGGCACCTTGCTATCCACCAAGAGGTGTGATGTTGTTTTGATAGCGCCACGCTTCATGATCCACCAAAGAACAAGTACGACGCCACCTGCCACAAGAATGACTGCTAGCGTTGTAAGGAGGATAGTAAGGGCGCGCTTGCCATCAAAGTTGCTAAACATTGACTTAAGGCTCGAGCTGGCCGAGTTCATACGGTCCGATACTTGCTCGCTTATGTCAGATGCCCTTTCGCGCGCGGACGATGCCATGCTAGGGGCTGCCGGCTCAGGAGTGGGTGCCGGCGCTTGGGCAGGTGCTGAATTGAAGTCGTCGCCATCGCCACGGTCACCACGGTCGTCCCCAAAGTCGTCATCGCCAAATGGATCCCGGCGAGAATCACGGTTTGCTTCGGCCATGATGTGCTCCTACTGCTATCTATGTTCGAAATAAATGAGGGCTGTGGATCACCAACCAACAGGCCTTCCCTCATATTCGGCCCTTTGATGTTTTTTTTGCAATGATAGTTGTGACAGAAGACGTGTAAACGATTGTGTGTGAGCAGGTGGCGGAGCCTTCTTTGGCCGTCGCAACGAACCCAGGTGGACGCGATCTAGTCCGACTATAAACTCAGAAGCCATCTCGAGGGCATTGCCCTCAGCGCTTGCCACCAAATGGTCCCAGTCGACCAGGCCAAGTAGTGTTCGTCTATAGCTCATAAGCTTGGCACTCACAAGGCCTCCCCTATATTCAATTTCTTGAGGCAAATTTTCATAAAAGCGCATTGGGTGAAACCATGGATCATCTTGGACGACATCGCGAATATCGGACCAGGTTGCTCTAGGATCGTACATGACCTCCGACCCTTGGTGCCGGTCCATGTGTTGCTCGGTCATGGCGTTCGATTGGGAACACATATTTTGTGCATCAATACATGGCAGGTTTTTTATTAAAACCTGCAAATACGCCATATTACCTCCCGCTTCTTTGAGTACGCTATCTTTGACTTGAAGATTACCTAGCCATTGTTTGACCTCGCTCATCGTCGGCTCAGGTAACTTCATAACAACTCCTTTACGCACATCTCGAGATCGCTTTTCAACTGCAAGAGACCCCACAAATACGAGTGCAGCTTTTCGCCATTTGTGCACGTTCTTTGGGGATTGAGATTCCTTTAAACAATCTGCGATGTTGCCGAAAAAGCTGCGGTCCACTGACGCAAAGATGTCAATGTCATCGACGACAATGACTTTGGGACGTTTGTTGGCGGCAAAGATGGCGGAAAATGTGGTTTCGAAGGACAATGTGTTGCATGCCTTGCCTATTTGATCAATGACCTCCTTGCTAGAGGTATGAGTCTCAGGAGCAATTGTGAACAACTCGGCACCTGCATTGACGGCCCATGACTTTACCAAGGCAGCCTTACCGATGCCTTCTATGCCCACAAGCCACACGACGCAAGCTTGATTCCAAGTAGTTTGGGCAACCGCATGAGCTAGGCTTGCTTCAATTGCGCTTTTGGCTTCAAGATTGTACAAAAATGTTTCGTTGGTTGTCATATTTACAAGCCCTCCTTTATCTAAATACCAGCTCGCTTCTTAAGCGCAAACTCAAAGATAAGTACAACGTAATAAATGAATGCCGCCAGTAACGGGAGGAAAATGGCCGCAGCCAAGATGGATTGTGTGCCATCTTGTGCCAGACCAGGCGACTTGAGACGTCCTGCATCGTCAAACATAAAGGCGGGATGCATCCAAGCGATAAGACCAACAATTGCAAGGAAGGTGAAGATGGCGATGAAGACACGCATATCGGCCAAGTGCTTTGCTTTGATGGAAGAATAAAATAGGCCATATCGGTAATGGTGCCAATGTTGAAGCCGTGGCACCCATCGACGGTGGTCATGGTTGTGGCCTTTTCCCTCGTCATGTTGTTATTGGCCTTAGCCGCGGGTTTTTTGCAGCCGAAAGAGTACTTTATTGACTCATTAAGCCCCCAAGTGCATTGGGTGGGTGACAACCCAATGAACATAGAGTTCAAAACTGATGTATACCGGCTTGAGCGAGCCACACTAGGGTCCTTCGACGTAAAGACATGGCCTGATGTTTTCATGAGCGCACCCAATATACCTTCCAACCTAAGAAGTGCTGTTAAGGATGTGCCGGTAGTCACTGTTTTAGCAGTTGATCCTCAAGATGCGGGACGTTGGGCAAGCCGTCCAACGTTCTCGATGCCAACTGGCTACATCGTGGGCCTTGCCAACTTGACGGCCGCACTCGGCATGACCTGTGGCCACGATTGGGTGGGTCGCACGATTGGGTACACCGACCGGACATCGTTGCTCTTTGTGCTCTCGGTCTTACATGGCCATCGCATTGCCCGTGAGTCTGTGCGCATTGTTCGCGTACCGAAGGTCTATTGGGACAAGCTTGAAGAGGTGCTCACCGAGACAGTTGGCGTCATTGTGACGTATGTGGTGCCCGGGTCACCCATGCACAAGCTAATATTAATGCAAAACGTGAGCGTGATGGGCTTTCAAGGCATTGAAGCTGCAAGAGTGCGACTCACATCTCCTCACATCAAGCTTGAGAGCGTCAATATGGGCAACATTTTCGGCGGAGGTGTGGCTCAAGTCATGGGACGCGAACGGACGTCGCGTGTTCCAACACTAACTCATACAGGTGTTATGATTTATGGTGCCGCTGATGTGGCAAGGGACCAACTTGTGGAAGGAGCGGAAAGTACTGGCGAACGCCTCATGGCACTTGGTGTTGAACAAAAAGAAAACTTTATTTCGCGGCTTGAGTGGCCAGCTGACCAAACAGATGAGCGATACCAATGTTATGGCGAGATGAAAGCTACAACGCGGGCTGCGTGCAATAGTCCATACGACACTGTTGGTCAACCAAAAGATCTTTCTACAGTTTGGGATCGACCATGTGAAAATGACGATGAATGCCCTTATGCATCGGGAACCCGTGGAGGGTGTGTTGATGGTTTTTGCGAGATTCCAGTTGGTGTACAAAGAAAGTCATTCAGACTTGCCATGGAGGAGCCGCCGTACCAACCATTCTGTTATAATGCAAAGGACCCATGGGACCGATCGGGATGCAAGTCAACTCCTAAACCTTCATATGCATTTAAGGATGATGGTGGAGCGATTGACATTCGCAAAACAGCAGACGAGATTTTGGCGGAGCGTGAGTAAGAAACGAGTGTTTTTTCGGATCTTAGGTATAAGTGTTGGTCGATCTTGAAGGTTCATGAACTACCTTGAGTTCTCAAAGCTACGGTCTCAAGTAGATTCACTCACTGCTCGAGTAGATGTCCTTGAAAAAACGTTGCATGACATTGCCACAACTATCAAATGCATTGACGGTGAACGAGCTCAACGCACACTTGACTTTGAACAAAACATGTTGCTTCTTCAATCAAAAATAACGATGCAAAATGATGAATACCTGAAAACGCTTGACGCTGCCATGAAAGCAAACGCAGTAAGTTTGCGTGCAGGATGTTTGGCCGAGGTGCGCGCAAGTGCTGATGCCATCAAGATAGAAGTGCGCCAATATATAAAAGATCAAATGTAGTTTATTAAGTGAATGACCTTGTGAACTTGCGCCGACCAACCCCCACTTTTTATCTATGCCATCGTTTAGAAACTTGACACATAAAGTTTAATGCGGGCCGTCGATATTCAGCGTTTGCAACAAAAGGTTGACGAGCTTGGCGATGTCATGTCCCGGATGGGTATGCCATCAACTATGGAGCCCATGCCTATCGTTCCTGTCATTGATGCTTCCATTGCTCCGATGAAAGCCGATGTTGACGAGCTGAAGGCAACTATCACGACCTTTGAGGGCATCTTCTCTGCTCTAAAGGATGAGATCGCCACGTTGAAGGCCTCAATCGCCACCAAGGCAGATGTTGCGGAAGTTGCTACAAAGACGGAGGTCGCTGATATCAATGCGGAAGTCGCCGATGTCAAGGCGAAGGTCACCGATATCAAGGCTGAAGTTACCGACATTAAAGCCATTGTGGACACTCTTTAAACTACAATAGTGCGGTTTTATCAGAATATTTTAAAGCTCCGCTTACATCTTGCAAGTCCGCTTGTAAAAACTTGTGGATATTGATAGAGTTTACCATTATGTCCGAGTTGTTCGTTAATAAGCCTCCGCAACCGGAAAGATCTTGCAATGATGCCATGAAAAGCTGCCGAGCCTTTTCGTTTTGGCCCGCCCGATGAAACATGACGCCGAGCAAGTGCCCAAAGTCGGGAGAGGTACATGAACCATTTGTGTACATACTAAAATAGCGTTGAAGAACATCTTCCGCCGGTATTATTTTTGCATTTATGAGTTTCAGTAGGTCCATATACTCCTTATTAAAGACGAGTGAGTTGTGTGTGTGAATGCTTGATGGAAACGCACCAACCTTACTTCCGTCCACACTGATGCATTCTTTCACATACTGAACACGTTTAGGATTCAAAAATGCCCAATGAGAAAGGTGTCCCCGTGCATTAAAACGGATTTGCTCTGTGGCCGCCAAAAGGCTCCGTGCACCTACAGGGGAAACTACATACGCTTCCTTGCTGTCCCACAACTTCTTATTTGTGCGACAGCAAAGGTGAATTAGATCCGATGTTGGGGGTGCCTTGGCCCACGATGCAATCAATGTAGAAAGGACAGTGTCAGATGTGAACAAAACGTCATCCTCGATCACCATGTGCAAACTACCCTCTTCTCTTTTTTCACATGACCGCCATACTCTACGATGCTTCTCAAGATTGGAGATTTCTTGAATGTTCAGCTTGTGAATGTGTGCATCAAGCTCAACATCGTTAGTAAGCTCATACTTGATGCGGGCTTCAAGATCTTTCACGGACAAGTCACTTGGATTTGGGGTCAAAATGTATTGAACAGCGATGCGCCACCCCTCCTTATCAGCCATACTCTGAATGCATTTGACGATACGTTGCATGTTTTCATGCCTGACTTTCAAGGACTCTGTGTGAATAACATAAAGATCGAGTGCGAGCATTGTTCGTGACACCGCAAAAAACGAACCCCACTTAAGAGTAGTCGCACCCATACTCTTAAGTAGGCGTGTGCACACAACCATAAGATGGAGTTCTGCGACGGCTGCCGCAACATGCTATACTTACGGACTCAAGAGGCAACAGCAGATGGGACCACGCAACATGCTCTCTTCAAATACTGCAAGGCATGTGGCCTTGAAAAGCAGCATGACGGTGGCGCCTTCCGAGTCTCGCGCACAGTGTACGCTGAAGAAGACTTGTTGTACTTGCAACATCAAAACCCTTACTTGCGTCACGATCCAACGTTGCCGCGTGTATGTGACCCAAAAACGCCGTGCCCCAATGCTGCATGTACTGGCCCGCATGACAAGCCACAAGTATTATACGTCAAATACCACCCTGTGCACATGAAGTACCTTTACTGCTGTGATTACTGTGGGCACTTTTGGCGGGGCGAGTAAAAAAGGAGCTCAACTTAAAGACTTTACAAGTTAGTAAGTAGAGCCGATCGGTGTTAAGTATGGCCGTGGTTGACGACATTGCAAATGTGCGCGAGGTGTTAGGGGCGACGCAAGATGGGGTCGCATCGCCAGGAAGCTTTGTCCGCAACATAATAACAAAGTACGAGTTCAATCAGGTGCTCTCATTACGCACATTGCATCTATCCAAGGGTGCCCCACCATTGATCGAGCTTCCAAAGGACTTTCGCATACGTGGCAATATGGAGCTGCGGGCAATTGCGTTGCGCGAGATCCGTGAGGGACGTTTGCCTTACTTGGTTAAGCGTGTTATGCCGAACGGCAAGACGGAGTACCGAAAGTTGGCGGATCTTGACATGTCGGCTGTGAGACATCTTATGCGTTAAATGTGGCAAACCCGTTAAATTGAATTATTTTTGTAACAATGTAAGCATGTATGCCAAAAACCTAATACATTTCGATTGATGATTCACTCGAGAACCATTGCATGCGACCCTACAATTGGAGTTGACTCCTGAACTTGTTGAAATGCGTAAAAAAATGGAAGTCACATCACCAGGTGCAAAACCACCCAGGAAAATGCATCCAATCGGCATAACATGCTCTACATGCGAAGCTTTCATATGTTGGAAACGACTGTTCTTTACAGGGGTTGAATGCTCTTGCAATGCAACATTTGCATCACTTTGTCGAGACATATCAAATCAATATAAGCCAGTTACTTATCTTATTTTCAAAAATGATAAATGCCACTACGTGGGAAGCACTATAAACTTATATCAACGACTTCAATCGCATAAATACAAATTTGATGGTCATTTGAAAGGCTTATCGAAGTTAAATCAATGCTCATTACATGAAATAGGGTGGTCAATTCGCGTAAGTTTGATTCTAGGAGAAGTAGATTGCTATAAAATCATGAAGCCACTTGATAACAAAGTTATGCCAAGTGGTGATAATGCCAACATTACGCGTGTCCGTTACGGGGGCCAATGGCACGCCAATGATGGGGGCACAGCTTCATACTTTGATTTTACTAAAGTTGAAACCATAAAACGTCAACGTTGGTTTGATACCGAATATAACCATTGCCATCGAGACCACTACTATTACCCTCAGATAGGCATTCTCTTTGGTGAAAAAAGAACTGATTATCCATATCAGCCGTACACATCTGAGAATAGATGTTATAAAGGTGGTTACTGCAATTGCAGCCGAAAATGCACAGTTCATTATAGGGGTCTTAAACGCATTGGAGTTGTGAAGGCGTATCCTGATTTTATTGAAATTATGCAGGCAAAGGATTGCGTTGCGCGAGGTCCGTGAGGCATGCCTGCATTACTTGAATCAAGTGTATGATGCCAAGACGGAGTATCGCAAGTTGGAAGGATCTCGACATGTCGGCTGTGAGACATCTTATGCGATGAGCGCTTCATGCTATTTCTTGTAACTTTCAAAGATCAACCCTTCTGACTATTTAAGTTTATCAAGACGATTGTTGATAATCTGAATGTATTCTGTGACCTTGGCGTGTTTGGAAGGGGTCAGAGTGTTCACGTACTTGTCGGGGTGGCACACGAGCTGCATTGCCTTCCGGAGGTGGATGCGCCCTTGGCCATCGCCCGTGGCGTATCCGTAACGACGAGCCAGGGCCATACCAAGGTTGACGAACTTTACGTTATCCTTCTCCGAAACTGCAAGTGCACTCAGCTTTTTGCAATATTGTAGACGTTTAGCCGCGGACTCTGCCTCTTGACTCATGTTTACCGACACATTGCGCGGTGGTGGCGCTTGGCCTCGAGGTTGACGAGGCGGCGGCGGTGGCGGCGGCGCTTGACGATGGCGAGCATCATAGCGCGCATTGTCCTCCTTCCATTTCGCATCCATGTACTCCGCTTCCTCCCTCGCAGCCCTTACGCGAGATATCTTCTCACCATGTCCAACACCACTCGGATGCCAACGCTCTCCCCACTTAAATGCATAAACGTACTTCATATATTCCTCATCAAGTGCCCACTCCCAATCATCCTGGCGAGCACGATTCTTGGCATTTTTACGCTGACGAAGAAACTCATCGGGGATAGCATGACCAAACTTGTTTTTGCATGCTAAAAACATGGTGTACTTTGTCTCAATGCTCGTTATGCGACGTCCTGTCAAAGGATTCACATTGGGATTCAACTTAAACTGGTTACATCCATCCTCTGTGATAGAAGTGTAGAATTTGCTAGGCATATTTGTCTTGCCTACTTTTCCGCCTTATACTTTTCTAATTGAGGAGATTGATAATTATTGACTCGTGGTTTGTGTGCTGTGCATATCAACCTTTTTTTCACGCGAAACACTAAGCCAAACCGCATGTCGGTTACAACATCAATGCGGGCACCTGCATCCATTTCCGACTCACTACCAGATTCTGCCCAGACGCGGTCAGACAATGAGCGGGCATACAACGTCTTATGGACCGAATGGAAAAAGAAGGCATTTGTTGAGTTTTACCTACAATTGCAGTCGTTGTACGTGTATCGCCGCATCCACAACTCTATCACATATCCCATGATAATTTTAAGCACCATCGCCGGTGCAACCATTTTCTCGTCGAACAACCAGGCCATACAATACGTCGCGGCCACCTTCAGCATGTTGAGCGCTCTTCTCACAGGCATGTTGCGCCAGATCCGACCCGGCGAAATCGCAACAGAGCATTTATCGGCGATGCGAAGATGGAGCAAAGTATCTCAACAAATCCAACAAGTAGAGCTTTTGAACTCAATGCAGGACAAGAACAACGTGGAACTCATCATAACAAAGCTTCAAAGTGAGATGGATTCCATTACGTCTAGCCAACCAGAGCCCCATGTGTCCGCAATTCGTCTGATTCGCGAAAGGTATGGCCCCGACATGATGGACAAGATTTGCTTCGGTCAAGACATTCGGGAGCTTCAAGAGGAAGCCGATAAAGCATTGAGCACATTGAAGCGCAAGAAAGTCGAAAAGGAAGAGAGCAAATGGGCACGTATTAAGGACGTCTTTCTTCCCGACATGATCAATAACCGCACCATGAGTCCTTTTACATTCAAGCGATCGGCAACAGTGGTGTCCGACGATGCGGACGTCTAATGTCAATCACCGACCCGGAACATGAACGACGGCACAAACTTAGTATCCTCGTCGGGCAAGCCACGTTGGTTGCTCACGAGGGTCGTGCCTTTGATGTGCTGGATGTGGCTATGATGGGTGTGTCCATGGCACCAGACTGCAATGATGGATGTGAAGAGGGATGTGAGGTCGCTTGCATAGGCGCTCTTCAAACGGCTCTTATCGTGGTGTTGAGGAGACGTCCCCTCGATGGCCGGTGCGTGGTGTGTGACAACAATGAGCCGCCGACCTTCGGCTTTTGCACAGGCGATTTCTTCTTTGATGTAGGCCACGGTCTTGCAGTACTCTAGATTGTTTTTGTCGATGTTCCAATCCTTGATGTAGCGATAATCCGCAATGAAGCATTGGACGTCGGGACGTTGTGCATCAATAACATAGGACCAAAGTGTGGCGCCGATAATGCGCATGCCGCCTGGCAAGTCATAGTCGCTCTTATTGAGGTACGTTACATTGGGCATCTTGGCCGCAATTGAGCCTATGAGATCATCGGTCTCGAGCAACGTACGTCCCCAACATTCGTGGTTGCCCTTGATGATGAATATGTGAACATAGAGGGGTGACGCAATCTCGATGAGCTCGAGGTAGGCAATGGATGCGGGGTCCCCGATGTCCCCGGCAAGGATGAGGTAATCGGCGCTTTTGTGTTTGATGAGCTTGAATGGTGCCCGCTCGAGATGAAGATCTGAGAGGAGTTGGAAGCTCATGTACTTTGCTTTGCTATGGGTGACTCTCACGTGTCTCTTAAACCCGCACCCGGGCAAAATACCTTTATGCATAACCCCAAAAATGGATTTTACATCAACAATGACATAAAGACGAATCGAAAACAATGATGGACACCATAATAGAAAACATGCGTGTCCTCAACATCCAACCGCCGCCCGATGCATGCGTCTATGGGACATGGCCGGTGACGCTCGTGCCATGCCCGGAGGACGTAGGCTTCGGGTGGACGGTGCATGCGTTGACCTACATCCCTGCGGGGACGTTCATGGGCGATTTGCATGGGCGGCGCGTCTATGCATGGGAGGTTACGAACACCAATCGGCATTATGTTGTCTACGTGGACGACGAGTTTGCCATCGACATGACGCAAACGCCTAGGGACGTCATGGCCTACACACGTGAGCACTTTTACACGGCGAAGCCGGCGAATCTCGAGTTTGTGTGCTTCCCGGACGCAGAGGACGAGAGTTTGCTGCGGGTGGGGTTTCGGACGCTGCAACCGATTGCGGCCAACGAGGAGCTCATATTTAAGCGGCATCCGGATTTGGCATGGATGTAAAGAAAAATCATTGCCTTGTGTAGAACGTCAACTTTTGCATCTTAACATGGAGAACATTGATACTCGTCCCGTAGAAGAAGAGGCCTTTATTGATGAGGAAGATAGCTTTGATGATGGTTTCGCTAACGCCGCATCACCCTCCATTGACCCTTCGGTTACCCCCATGGCAGGTGGTGCCGGTAAGCGCTCGTTCACCGTGGTTGCTGCCAACCATGGCAAGAACGGCGGCCGCTACATGAGCGCCACGCCCATGGCCGCCGCCAAGAAGGCCGGTCGCCAGCTGTTCAACGAGGCCAAGAAGACCATTCGCACGATCCACTTTGTGGTTCGCGAGACCACGCGCGGGTCCGCCAAGAAGGAGTTCAAGTACGTCATCACGAAGCACAAGCTAGCTAAGGCAAAGACCATCGAGCGTGGTGGTGTCAAGGTGCACGTGCACCACGAGTACGCTATTGTCGCCGATAAGTAAGCCAAGATGGTATCTCATTTTTTTATTGATAACATATGTCGTTATTGTGTGCGATTTGCAAAAATAAGATAATAGATATGTACTATGCTTAACTATAACCATGTGAGTTCGAAACGAATGATAACCATATGAGTGTTGTCTTACTTAGCTTTCCGCGAAGCTTTCTTACGCTTGGCGCCACCTTCAATTGTGAGTTGTGCAATAAAATTATTTATCGCTTCAACCTCTTTAAGAGTAAACGTTTTCCGAAGACGCGAAGGTTTATCGTAGAGCATCTCTTTTAGTCTCTCATCATCGATAAGGCGAAACTTGACACTATCAACTATCAACTGTGGTGGCGTTGGTACATATGCACCAGGGTCTTCTTGCACGATTGGCTCAGTGGTGATCGGCTCAGTCACAATTGGATCCGTACCTCCGCGAACTTTGGATCGCTTGGAAGGAGCTGTTGGCAGTTTAGGCATTTCTAATAATGGGTCACAATTAAAACTCAGTGTGCTTCGCTCAATCCTTTCTTCCATTCACGCATGGCACCCTCCATGTACTGATTGATCCGGGTCTTCAGATCAAAGCGGCGCTCCACGTCACCTTGCGAGAGTGAGCCACGAATGTAGCCATGCGTGAAGCCGTTCACGATGATCGAAAGAATGGGAGGGTGCGGAATGGAGTTGCTCTGAATGTGAGTGATAATATCGTCCATAGTGCCATATGTGAACACTGTGCGTGTAAAGGGTGACGACGGCAACTCGCCCTTCGAAAAATCCTCCATCATGATTTTTATGAGGTCGGCCACATCGTAACAATAGCCATCGCTCATGGGTCCATAACGGCGATGTCGGGGAATCTTGCCCCATGCGTCGCCTAAAAGTGCCGTGTTGTTACGGCATTGCTCGTTCATGGTGTCAACTTGCTTTCGGGACATGCGCCACCGAGCAACTATGCGATCGTGATTGTCATGGATCGTATTTGCCAATTTATCTTGAGCGGGTTGAAACTCGGGAAAGTCTTTAAGGGGCTCGCGGTAATGTGAGGAAAAACGTGGGACGTTGGTGGCCGACACATGCTTTGCACAAGCCTTTACAATGGCCAGGATGTGTGCGCGGTCCTCCAATTCAGTGTCCGTTAGAAAGTCGAACATTGATTCAAATCCTTGCTTTACCTCGATGGTCTTCCAACTGGCAATTGGGCCAAGGAGCTCTTCGAGTGTTTGCGGAAAGTTAAGGTCACCTGCGCCGTAACCAGATTCAAGAAGGTTATATATTAGATGCATTTGCTTGGGCTGCATTTGATCAAAGTACCTTTTAAGGATCTTGATCGGCACATGCTGCCGGATGTAATCCCGCATTTGGCGTAGGGCGCGTGCCTGGTTTGTGCGAAAGACATCCGAGAAAACACGAGCCGTGACAAGGTTGGGGCGCCCATTTGGCGACGAACCACTGCTCGATGCCGATAATGGCGACAGGTTGGCCATGCCAGTTATACTATTCTATGAGGCGAAAGTTCAAGAGGCAACGGCAATACTTCCCTTTGATACACAAATCATGAAGACATATGTATTTAAAAAGAAATGAGAGGTGTTGCATGAATTACTTCTTGGGGCTTACAAGAGACATGATGGTGAAAAGCGTCGAGAAGACGGCGGCCACCGAAATGTAGCCGGCCACAATCCAAGCATACACGGTGCAGTTGCCAACAACTGTGCAATTTACGACGTAGGTCGATAGCGCCAACATTAGTGCGTAGAATATGATGTAAAGAAGACCAATGATAAGCCAAGCCGCGATGGGAAGAGAAAGGGGGCGCAAACCGACGAGAACATGGCCAATCATGGAGATGGCCATCACAATAAAGGCAATGAAGACAACCTTGGCTTGAGGAACAAGGGTGAGGGTCTTGGTGCCGAAGCGGAGGGTGAGAGGGGTTGTAAAGAAGGCAGATGTCATCGGTGTTTAATAGCATGCATGATTTTAATCATGGGTGTAAAAAGCACAATTACAAAAAATAATATGGATCTTAGTGTTTCCATCTGTTTCCGCAGTTCAAACACCTTACGAATGTGGTAAGGGGTTCATCTGCAGACCTGCACTGAAGCTCATAGTAGCTTGTTTTATTTTTCTTGCATTTGCCACAAGTGTAAACATCAGTCATGGCCGCTACCGACCCCTCATAAGCCCCTTTCTTCCTAAACTCCTCCCCTGCCACGATCCCCTCCCAAGCCTCCGGCAACAGCCGGTCCGGCGCCATATCCACGAGCTCGTGAGGCCGAAACTCCCCCTCCTTCAGACGGTGTAGCAAGCGCTGGTTACCCACATAGCTGTCCGGGTTCAAGTTAACAACCATGGACCTCGCCTTCGACATGTAGGCTTCCAAGAATATCGGATTTACCCAGCTCGCTGCAAAAGGGAACGACCGAGCGATATCAATTGTGTAGTTAAACAGACCAACTTCCAAATCTTGAGCTTCAAGCGTGCTGAGCCCGCAATGCTCAAAGAGTTCGCGTATGTTTGACCTGATCGGGTTTGCATTCGCAGGATGTGCAGCCTCCGCCATGGCGTTCTCCGTGTGCCCTTTATATCACTTAGAGCATTGTCTTGAACATTTGTTTAAGTCCGGAGCACTCCATTTTTGGGGTCAAAAAAGGATCCCCCTCTTTTGACATTACCAACCACCAAGCATACCATGGACGTCATAAATGATTCATCGTTTTTGGAAGGGGCCAACGTCCTCGACTATATATGGATCGGTCATCATGCCCGCCCCCCGATGCACACATGGTCTACCGAGGGCGCTGATTGGATCGAGTGTTGCGTGCCCCCCAATCATGTCATGCAAGTGTTTGGGGGACGGCGTACCGGCACTACCCAAAGATTGGTGGAGTATCACAACGCTCACATGACGTACTCATATGACCTCGCAAATGACGCACAACGCAACATCACCGAGGTGACCGTCCGCGATGCTTTTAGTGGTCCCTTTTATGTACGTGCCCTTCTTGAAGACGTGATGCCTTGTCATCAATTCCCATGCACCGACGACGTGGACCTCATTGCCCACATTGAGCGCACGACCCATCAAATCCATCACCGCATCGCTTGGATCATCGATCGCGTTGCAGAGCAAAAAGAAGGAACAGTGGCGGATTTTCATGAGCCGTATACGGTAGCACGTCTACGTTACACACACGCCGACAACGCCGACATGAGCAAGATCCGAGCCATCCTAGGCGAGACCCTAGAGAAGTGCGGGGTCAAGGTGTAAGTGTGGGGTTTGTACTACTTTGGTGCACCCTGCCCCCTCATCAATGCAAACGAAAAGTACAGATCCACGATGTTTGCCATTGCTGTCGAATTTGAAAGTGAGTTTGCATGCGTGCGCATTTTGTCGGAAATAGCAAGCTCACGGTTAATTACATCCGCATCTTGAGCAAGCTTTTCGGTTGCAACGGAATCATTCTCGATGTAACGCCCCTTAAGCTCCAAAAGGCTATCAAAGATAGATTGTTCGTGTTCGTTCAATATGTAGCTTTTGCAATCACAGTCGCTTTCACAAGAGGACTTATCGGAATCGGTACCATCATAGGTTTCGGTGTCGCAGCCCGAGCAATCGCTGTTCACATCACTGCTGCAAAATTAGACGTGTCGATTAGACGCCATTGTGATAGCTAGCTTGGTATGTATTTTTCCCTTTAAGTACATGCCTGCACCGGCACGTACTTCTGGAACTCCTCGTGCCACGTGCAATCAAAGCACGCAGGCTGGGCCACCGTGCGCGACCGGAAGATACCCCGTAACATCTTGCTTATGCTCAAAGTCGGCACACCCGCAATGCCAATCTTGGCCGATGTCACCGACTCCCCAACAGACACGTCGTAAATGTCGGGGTTTTCTGTTTTGCGCAGCCACAACTTCCTTGTGCCCTCGCCGTTTGTACTTGCCACGACATGCTCAAGTGGCATAGGTAAAACAATAGGTTGTGCCACCACCACCGCTTCATCAACACTCAAGGAAGGCAAGGTCGCAAAGAACTCCGGTGCATCCTTGACCTTGCGCACAACCGCCTTTATGATGGTCTCGTCGAAATTATAAAGCTTGGGCTTGATCGGCGGCGCTCGCGGGTTGTTGCCGCCGTCGGGCCAGAAATAGAGACCACGCTGCGTGTATGGGTAGTCTGCTGCGCTTTCGATCAGTGCCGTGAAGCCCTCTTGAGTTGGTGCAAAGTAGCGTTTGACTTGATACACACAGCTGTCCATATGGGGATCTACACGCTTTGCACCGATCAACTCTCGAGCACGCTCAAGGCGTTGGAGAAGGGTAAGTCGTCGGCGGCAATTCACACCGTACAGCACCTCACCTGCGTACGCAATTACATCGTTCACAAGGTATGCCCAACCACCATTGACGTCCCGGACCATCTCACCGTCCAATACAGTTCCGGTACCTTGAAAAGCTTTGAGTGGAAATTGGCCACGTCCCAATATCATGCGGGGATACTCATAGCCAGGTTGCACCTTTTTGTCAACATACACCATGGTAGGCACGTCGTCGAGGGTTGTAAGCACGAGAAAGTAGGGATTGCCATTTGACCTCAAACACATCCAATGGCTACCTTCGTTAGGACGAAGTCCTCCCATTATTCCACCACGGCCTTGGCTTACGACACCTCCACCTTTTCCTTGATAAACACGATCTACGCCATCACTCACCTCAAAGCGATGCCAATGACGTTGAAGGATGCGCACTCCATAGGCACCCTCCATTTTGTGCAACATCAAATCCTTGAAAGCGCTGCATTTTACGTTAAAATGAATGCGGTCGCAAAAAGAAATTACGCCCGTGTGCATGGTTGCTTTTATCCAATTGAACCACCGCGCTCCTTTTTTAATCATCACGCGTTGCCCTCTAAATGGGGTGTGGGGTGTCTTTATACAACATTTGATGCATCTTGCGGGTTAAACATACACATTGGCATGTTTGCCATCGGCAACGATGAGGACATGGGGCGCATGGGCGGGCAACCATCGGTGTAGACCGGTAGCTCGACCGGTACATCGGCGCGTGCACCCTCAAAATAGCCATCGAGCTCGGGTGTGCCTTGTTTGGACTGATCGGTCCGGCGTGTAAGGGTGCTGCAAGGGTATACGAGCGACCCGAAGCCACTTGAGCCTGGTGGCGGCGGCGCCATCAGCATTGAGCCATCGTCCTCGGGAGTCATGGGAAGACGATACATGCTCGCTGCGCTACCAACCGAATCAATTGATGTCGGGCCTATGAGCGCCATCGGCCGAGTTGCATACACTATGAGCAAAGCAATGGCCACCGCAAGAGCAACAGCAAGCCCCACGTTCATGTTAATGTTGTTATGGATGGATTCCCTCTGCATACTCTGAACAAAACATTCTGCTTGCGCCTTAGGACCAATGTTCCACCATTTTGATAAGCTTTGTCTTGTCTGCACCCACTAGACGATCGACTTCAACACCCCCCTTATATGCAACAAATGTAGGCAACTTAGTCACGTTTGCCATTTTTGCAAGTGACGCAACCTCGTCAATATTAACAGCCAAAAAGCGAGACTTTGGATAGGCAATCGATAGTTGTTCGAGTACAGGTTTCATTATCTTGCAAGGGCCGCACCATGTTGCATGATAGTCTACAAACACGAGTTCACTCGTGCTACTCAGGGCCACTGCAAAAACGTGATCGTCGGGGATGTCAAAAACAGTCATGTGCCTCGCTCTATATCTTTTGCACATTCAGAGTTACACATGGGAAACGCAGAGGCGGATTTTATTATCATCGGTGCCGGTATTGCAGGCCTCTATACAGCATACAAGCTTCGCAAGGAAGCGCCAGCTGCTACCATTCTTGTGCTCGAGGCGTCTACACACCCGGGCGGCCGTGCGGCCATGGCTCGTTTTGGTAAAATGGATGTCGTTCTCGGCGCCGGTATTGGTCGGGCTCAAAAGGATGTGCTCCTAACAAGTTTGCTCAATGAGCTTAAAGTGTCATTTCGCACGTTCCCCAGAACGCACGACTACGGTCCGAACATCATTAATGCACCCCATGTAGGCAAGGACATTGCGACCCTTCAAAATGCATACAGAAAAGCAACATCCGGTACCTTCGAGGCCTTCGTTAAAGGTCAATTCGGCGCAGTCAAGGGAGCTGCATTCTTTGAGAGCTTGAGCTACACGGACATGTTGAAAGAGGATGTGGGAGAGGTTCTGCAACATTATGGACTTGACGATAACTATGACCCGCTGAGAGGGCAAAAGGCTCAGGGCATGTATGTGCCATGGACTGACCTAGTGAATGCTCTCATTGCTAAAGTCGGCAGGCGTTCCGTGATGTGTAATGTTACCGTAACAAAGATATTGTCGACCTCGGGGGGCGTGAAGATTGCCGTGAAAACCGGAGATAACGATGCGACATTTACAGCCAAAAAGAAACTTATCATTGCGGCCACACAACCAACATTGCGTGCCCTAATGCCCAAAGAGAAAGCGTACAAACAGATCGGTGTTAACACCTTTTTGCGTGTCTATGCAAAGGTGAGCCCATCATCTTGTAAGATGATGGCCGTCGCCGTACCTGGCTATATGGTGGTCGAGGCCCCATTGCAAAAAATTATTCCAATGAACCCCGATGCCGGGATCTACATGATTGCATATAGTGATAATGTATCGGCCGATACGTTGCGTCCGCATTTGCGAAACACGGCACCTAATAGGCGATTTTGGGCCCGACATGTTGAAAAGGCCGTTGGGCTTCCTAAAGGTGCATTGGATATTGAGTCGATAATGGGCAAGTATTGGGAGGTGGGCACACATTATATGAAACCGGGCTTTGCAAGTAGCTACGCGAGCACAAAGGCATTTTTCGACCATGCCCAACATCCACTTCCCAATGTTATGGTTGTTGGCGAGGTAGTGTCTGCCCACAACCGAGGATGGGTCGAAGGCGCTCTCGAGTCAGTAGAGGCCGGATTGACACAAATGTGAATAATCTAGCATGCAATTTCACACCCTTGAAAAATGACTTAAGGATGTAGGAACGATTGATTTGTTGGTACCCATGGACAGTGACATGCCTTGTGAACTTCCGACCGACTTACAAAACTGGCTTGCGTCGAGTCTTGATGCAATTTACAATGTTACACTCGTCAAAGAGCCGCGCATTGATCTTACCCATGTGCTAACACACATGATTTGCTTTGGTCATGCTTCATATGGACATGACCTGACAGCTCGCCTCGTTTATGATTCGGAAACGGGCAAAATAAAGAAGCTATTGTACGATGGAGCATGGCTCGAGCGAGAGATCATGGTATTTGATAGCTTCATTGAGTTTATTACCCAACATATGACAGAGATTTACCCTTTGTCATTTGAGGGGCTGTCAAAGTGGAAGCTTAAGGACGAGCTCATCTTTGCATAAAAATGATGTGATTGTGTGTCAAGAGTGTGAAAGATCACGTGGCAATGATTGGCGGTGGGGTCCTTGAGCTCATGGCTCTTACAGCAACCGCCATTTGTTTTGTAGACTTGTTCACGAAGTGTATCCAAGTAACCACTCGACACATTGATGGGCATGGTGGCATTTATATTCTTCGTGCGCATCCCAAGCCGTTGTCGGCAGTGTCAATTGATGATGTTGCCCCGAAAGTACCAGGAAAGACACTTGATGCAATATGCCCCATCTGCCTTGAAAACCTTGTTGATGTAGCCGAAGTGCGCAAAACACGATGCGGCCATCCATTTTGTTCCCTTTGTTTCGAAATGTGGTTTGCACGTTCACCACGCTGCCCTTTATGTAATGAAGATCTCAATGCATCTAGTGCCCCATTGCCCATGAGCATCGTTTACGAAATGCCTTAATTACCCCGATGTATCTTCATCATCGCTTTCCATGACGGGTGCCTCATGTTTTTCCTCGTGCATCCTAACAGAGGCCTTTGTTTTGCGAGGCTTCTTTACCTTTGTTTTTTCCATGTTTGTAGATGCTTTATCTGCATCGTCCTCGATGTGTTCCTCATCGTTGGCACTTTCAGTTTTTTCAATCTTCTCGACCACATAGCCGCTCTTGAAGTAGAAGTCACGCCGGCGTCGCCCTTGGTTGTAGTATAAGCTGTATTGGTCCCACACATCAATGGTCATTGGTGTATGCGTCCGCTCGCTCGGCTTTTGACGTTGAATACGGCCGATTGGCTGTTCGATTGCCGAGACGGGCGTAGCGAGGACCAAAGTGTTCAACGCAGGAATGTCCATTCCTTCGGCGCTCATTGCTAGCGTGGCAAGCAAGATGTCCTTGGACTCACTAGCCTTGAGCTCCGCCTCCTTCATGCCACCCACGTAGTAGCCGATGCTAACATAGCCCCGTTCACGTAAGAGACGCTCAAGCTCTTTGAGGTGTCCGCGCCGATCGCTCAAGACAAGGGTCTTTCGCTCAGGCTCTTTCTTAAGGACCTCTTCGAGCAAGTCGACTATCATCAGAGTGCGTGGTGCATATGCACATAATGCCGAGAGCATGGCGGCCACGTTGCGCTTGCCATTCCACATGTATTTCTCGACTCCATAGTTCATAAGAGGGTCATCGTCACAGTAAGGCACCATTCTGACAATCATTTGAGACTCAGTGCGCACCTTACTCTCGTACACCGGCGGCCCAAGGTACCATTCGAAAACCTTGCGTAAACCGTCCTTGCGGTCTAACGTGGCCGAGAGCCCAAGGAAGACACGTGACGTCACCTTGGGAAGTGCTTGACAGAAAACTTGGGCGCTTAGGTGATGGCATTCATCAGCGATCACGAGGCCGAAGGAGCCTAATACGTCCGGATCATAATCCTTCATGCTGAGCGACTGCAAGCTGGCCAACACGATGTCACACCCGTCCACTTCAACCTTCTTGGCTTTGATGATGCCGACGCGAGCCGAGGGAACAAATTGGCCTATGCGCTCACGCCATTGATTTAAGAGAAACTCTTTGTGGCAGATGATTAATGTTTTTTTCTTGAGACATGTTGAAATGTACAAACCCATGACGGTCTTGCCACCCGCACAAGCAACCGAGACAATACCACCCCCTCTTGATGGATCCTTGGCCGCAATCAGAAAGGCATCTGTTGGAGCCTTTTGTTCTGGTCGCATTATGCCCGCAAAGACGAGTCCGGGGGCGTCGTCACCCTCATGTAGTGTGTCGTGAGTGGGTGCCCCAAAGAGCTGGAAGCCAAGTGCCCGTGGTATGTATAGCTTCTTTGAGCTTTCTTGGAAGACAGGAAATGCGACGACCTCCGATGCACCCGGTGCATCGGGATGTGTTTTAGGCTTAACAGTTAGTAGTTGTTTTAACATGTCAATCGTGGTTGTTGCATTCTCAAAGCCATCTTTGTCTATTGCGTAGCCGCGTTTGGAAAGATAGGTTTTGGTTGGCTTATTTAAAACTTTTGGTAGAGGCGCCATGATGATCGTATAACAATACATGTCTTGCTCTTAAGTCCATTTTCGGGGTATGTGGCCCCATTTTTATGCGTCTACGATATAGAAATGCCCACCAAAAAAGGAAATAAGGAGTGTGTTCGCAGCACAGATTGCAAAGACACTACAAAGCCTGTCTGCGACGTCAAGGCTTACACTTGCCGTGCCAGAGCATCCAAGAAGAAGGCTTCTCCGGCTCCGGCCATGAGCCCCAAAGCATCGCCTGTCAAGGCCATGGCGGCCCCTGTTAAAAAGGCCGCCGCCCCGAAAAAGGTTGACCTAAAGCGTGCAATTGCCCTTAAGAGTGCCGAGGCCCGCGAGGTTGCCGTCCGTACATTCCTTGAACAGGGCCCGCTCAGTGCAAAGAACGCGGGCATCGCTGCTGAGGCATTTGCGTCGCTGAAGGGCGAGACGCGCGACCTCATGCTTGCTTCCCTCAAAAAGTTTTACCACGACAACGTGAGCAAGGAGAAAGGCAACCTCGCGGACTACACTATCGTCATTCCGGTTGTGAATGACGCTGTCCTTGCAAAAGAGCTGAACGAGCAAGTGTCTTGGATGATAACGCACACGTTCATGGCCAAGCGCTTCGGTGGCGACTTCATGGAGCTTCTTAAGAACATTGATGAGTCAACGCATGTGTCCTCGACTTTGAAGAGCCAAGCACATCGGTTCCGGATTGCGTTGTACCAGGTCAAGATTTAGATACAAAAAAGTCAATGTGTGTTTTTTCTGCATGTGAGGTAGTGTTACCGTCCCTCCCGTGTTAATGAAGTCCGACCTTGCCGCCACAGCTTTGCTCCGCCTTCTCTCGGCAACCATCCTTGTTCTCGCATTCTTCGTGGACATGTCTAAAATGACATGGCTTCGTCGTGACGATGTCCAACTAGTGCTTGCCGTTTTTGTTGTGACCTTCCTAATCTTTCTCGATGTCTACAGCGGCCTGCTCCTCGGCATCGCTTTGCTCACGCTTTACTTCCGAACGCACCGGTCATTGTTTGGCGGCCCGGCCGATGCTTGGACGTCTCATACAAAGGACGGTGGCTTTCTGTTGACGACGGAGGACTACATAACGCCTGCTCACCTAGAGCGTGCACAGTCCAACATCTTTGACGAGCGGAACAGCCGCCAGCCCATGATCGGCATCGAGGGTGTCTACGGGGAATCTGTCTATGATGCCCAAGGCGCCTTTTTTGCCGCCGCCGATGGTCGTTCGTCAATTCCCGCCCCCCTCTAAAAAGATTTGGGCGCCTTTGGAGGCGTTGGCGGCGTCTTGACACGTGGTGCACTGCGCACAGGTAGACCCACGCACACAGCCTTAACATAATTATTTTTGAACCGCAATGATTGCACACAATCTTCAAGCCCCATATCCTTGATGTTGGTTTTAGTAAACACATTGTCCCACCGCCGTCCCGACCGAAAACAGCCTTGCATGGCGATATTGACCTTAGACAGCACATCCATGAGCTGCAATAACGTATCATCCTGGCTCACATCGTGATAGGGATCTGTGCGTGCCTTAACCTCACCGAAGAGTGCAAAAGGGTTAATTGTGATTGCATTCTTCCGATTCGATGGATTGAGAGAGTTATGTGGGTGATCATCTATCAAAATTGTATTGCACTCCGAAAAGCATGTGATGCCTGCATGGTACCACAACATGTTAAGGTCCTTGTTATTGCCATGCAGGTCCGACGCTAAGTCACCATGTTCGTCTGAGTTCAAAATATGCACCAATTTGCGCTTCGTATTCTTGACTACAAACATCTTGGCCACGCCCTCTGCATACTCCTTATCAGATAGCGTCCATAGGCTTACATTGAAAGACTTGAACAAGAACTTAAGGAAGGTGTCCAAGTGTGGACGCACAATAAACACACCACTTCCATTTGCCTTAACTTGGTATTTGGCCTTCTCTGTAGGCGAGAGCAAGTCCCACGAGTGCGGAAAGTACCGCTTGTTGATGAAGTATACAAGTGTCTCGTCTATATCTAGAATGATATTGAGCTTTTCGCATGACGTTGTGGTGGATGCACCAGAGGAGCTTGACGCATTTGACCCTTTTGAGCCCTTTGAGCCCTTTGAGCCCTTTGACCCGTCCT
>Ga0209442_1000054_pt1 | contig 62929 bp, 73 predicted proteins | sample LauGreSBDMM110DD_2_FD_187565 | JGI IMG/M metagenome (GOLD analysis project Ga0209442, IMG submission 187565) | Freshwater lake microbial communities from Lake Michigan, USA - Sp13.BD.MM110.DD (SPAdes) (version 2) | ecosystem: Environmental > Aquatic > Freshwater > Lake | place: Lake Michigan...
TACAGGACCAACAGGTTCTCAAGGTATTCAAGGCGAAGTAGGTCCAACAGGACCACAAGGTATTCAAGGTATTCAAGGTGATATCGGTCCAACAGGTTCTCAAGGCATTCAAGGTGTTACAGGCCCTACAGGTGCTCAAGGCATACAAGGTGAAGTAGGGCCTACAGGTGCTCAAGGTATACAAGGTATACAAGGTGTTACAGGCCCAACCGGTGCACAAGGTATTCAGGGCATACAAGGCGTTACAGGCCCAACAGGTGCTACTGGACAAGGATTTACATTTCGTGGAGAGTGGGTTAATGGTGTAGAGTATGTTCCGTATGATACAGTTACATTTGGTGGAGAATCATATGTAAACATTTTATCTACTAACGGACTTCAGCCATACTATACTAATAGCTGGACTAAGATTGCTGCACAAGGTGCTACAGGCCCTACAGGTGCTCAAGGTATACAAGGCATACAAGGCGTACAAGGTATTCAAGGTGTTACAGGCCCTACAGGTGCCACAGGACTTGGATTTGCAATTGCAAAAACATATTCTAGTGTAGCAGCATTAACGGCAGATACAGCACCAACAGGAATTATAGCAGGTCAATTCGCTGTAATCAGTACTGGTAATGTAGAAAATCCAGAAGATTCTAGACTGTATTTATGGAACGGAAGTTCTTATACTTATACAATTGATCTTAGCGGAGCTAGCGGACTACAAGGACAAACAGGTTCACAAGGTATTCAAGGTGTTACAGGCCCAACAGGTGCACAAGGTACTAACGGTGTTATAGGCGTTGACGGTGCTACAGGCCCCACAGGTGCTCAAGGTATTCAAGGTATTCAGGGTATCCAAGGTATACAAGGTGTTACAGGACCAACAGGTGCTCAAGGCGTTGACGGTGTTATAGGCGTTGACGGAGCTACAGGCCCCACAGGTGCTCAAGGTATTCAAGGTATTACAGGCCCAACAGGTGCTGTAGGCCCGACCGGAGCACAAGGTACTAATGGCGTTATAGGCGTTGACGGTGCTACAGGTCCTACAGGTGCACAAGGCATCCAAGGAATCCAAGGCATCCAAGGTATACAAGGTGTTACAGGACCTACAGGTGCTCAAGGTGTTGATGGCGTTATAGGCGTTGATGGAGCTACAGGTCCAACAGGTGCTCAAGGTGTAACAGGTCCTACAGGTGCACAAGGCATTCAAGGTATCGCAGGCCCCACAGGTGCTCAAGGCGTTGACGGTGTTATAGGCGTTGACGGAACCACAGGACCTACAGGTGCACAAGGTATTCAAGGTGTAGCAGGACCCACAGGTTCACAAGGCATCCAAGGTATACAAGGTATACAAGGTATCCAAGGCCCAACAGGTGCTCAAGGTATTAATGGAGTTACAGGACCCACAGGTTCTGACTCTACAGTGGCTGGACCTACAGGTTCTCAAGGACCCACAGGTGCAAGCGGATCACAAGGTATCCAAGGTGTTGTAGGTCCTACAGGCCCACAAGGTATACAAGGTATTCAAGGTGTACAGGGCGTTGCAGGTGCTGATTCTACAGTACCAGGACCTACAGGTTCATTAGGGCCTACAGGTTCTACAGGTCCACAAGGTCCAGCAGGTACTGGCAGCCCTTTTATTATAGTAACTAAAACTTTTACTGGTGATAATAGTACCACAGCATTTACAGTCGATAGCGGATATACTACAGATAGTTTACTAGTAATAGTTAACGGATCAGTATTAAAACCAACTAGTGATTATACACTAACAGGAACTACATTAACATTTACTGTTGCCCCAGAAACTGGACAAGAAATCGTAGTCCGTGAAATGATGGGCGATGGACCTACAGGCCCACAAGGGTCGCAAGGTATCACAGGACCCACAGGTCCACAAGGTACTAATGGTGTTATAGGTGTTGATGGTGCTACAGGCCCAACAGGTGCTGTAGGACCTACAGGTTCAACAGGTGCTGCATCAACAGTTGCAGGCCCTACAGGTGCTCAAGGTATTCAAGGTACTGCAGGTGTTGTAGGTCCAACAGGTTCGCAAGGCGTACAAGGTATTCAAGGCGTACAAGGTGATGTAGGTCCTACAGGATCTCAGGGCACTCAAGGTATAGCAGGCCCAACAGGTGCTGCGGGAACTAACGGCGTTATTGGAGTTGACGGAGCTACAGGCCCCACAGGTTCTACAGGCCCAACAGGTCCTGGCGGAATTGGGATACCTTTTACAGTTATTAGTAAAAACTTTACTGGTGACAATACTACCACTAACTTTACAATTGATGCTGGTTATACAATTGATAACTTACTAGTTGTTGTAAACGGTATTGTACTAAAAGCTACTAGCGATTATACACTTAGCGGAACTACACTAACATTTACCACTGCTCCTAAAACAGATCATGAGATCGTAGTGCGTGAAATGAAAGGCGACGGACCAACAGGTTCTCAAGGCTCTCAAGGCTCTACAGGTCCAACAGGTGCACAAGGTATACAAGGTGTTGCAGGCCCAACAGGTTCGCAAGGTATTCAAGGTACTCAAGGTATACAAGGTGTACAGGGTATTCAAGGTAATGATGGTGCTACAGGTCCAACAGGTTCTCAAGGACCAACAGGAGCAGCTGGAACTAATGGTACAATAGGTGTTAATGGAGCAACAGGTCCAACAGGTGCACAAGGTATACAAGGACCCACAGGCCCACAAGGTACTAACGGCACTATAGGTGTTGACGGTGCTACAGGTCCAATAGGTCCAACAGGCGCTACTGGTCTCGGATTCACAATTGCCAAAACATATGCTAGCGTAGCAGCACTAACAGCCGATACTGCACCAACAAGTATTGTTGCAGGACAGTTTGCAATTATTGATACTGGCGATGTAAATAACTCCGAAACTTCTAGACTATACTTGTGGAACGGTTCTGGTTATACATATATAACAGATCTTAGTGGTGCACAAGGTATTCAAGGTTCAACAGGTCCAACAGGTGCCGTAGGTGCTCAAGGCTTAATAGGCCCAACAGGTGCTGATGGTATTCAAGGTTCACAAGGTGTAGCGGGTCCAACAGGTGCTCAAGGTGCTCAAGGCTTAACAGGCCCCACAGGCGCCGACGGTTTAGCAGGTCCAACAGGGGCTCAAGGCACTGCAGGTCCCACAGGAGCTCAAGGTCCGCAAGGCATTCAAGGTGCTCAAGGTACTACAGGGCCACAAGGCCCAAGCGGTATTGGTAGCCCCTTTACTGTTATAACAAAAGCATTTACTGGCAATGGTACTAGTACAGCCTTTACAGTAGACAGTGGATTTACAGTTGACAGTTTACTGGTAACAGTCAGCGGTGTTGTGTTAAAGCCAACTAGTGACTATACACTAAGTGGAACTACGCTGACATTTGTGAGCGCACCAGGAGCAGATCAAGATATTGTAGTTCGTGAAATGCGTGGTGACGGCCCAACAGGACCAGCTGGTACTAATGGTACTATAGGCATGGATGGGGCTACTGGACCAACAGGTGCACAAGGTAACACAGGACCAACAGGGGCTGCATCAACAGTTGCAGGACCCACAGGACCAACAGGTTCATCTGGTACTGCAGGACCCACAGGACCAGGCGGAGTAGGACTACCATTTACTGTTATTACAGAAACTTTTACTGGCGACGGTACTACTACAGCCTTTACAGTTAACAGCGGCTATACAGCAGACAATATATTTGTTGTTGTTAACGGATTGTTAGTTAAACCAACTACTGACTATACACTAAGTGGAACAACACTAACATTTGCCGCTGCACCAGATGACGGAAACGAAATCGTAGTGCGCGAAATGATGGGTGATGGACCAACAGGACCACAAGGTTTGATTGGACCCACAGGACCACAAGGCGTACAAGGTATCCAAGGTGTTCAAGGTACACAAGGCGTTACAGGTCCAACAGGTGCTCAAGGCAACACAGGGCCCATAGGACCAACAGGTGCCGATAGTGCTGTGCCAGGACCAACAGGACCACAAGGTCCCGCAGGCGGACCTACCGGACCCACAGGTACTCAAGGACCAACAGGTCCTGCAGGAACCAACGGTATTATTGGTATGGACGGAGCTACCGGCCCAACAGGACCAGCAGGCACAACGTATATTAGTGATACAGCCCCTAGTAGCCCTACTACAGGGCAGCTGTGGATGGACTCTACTAGTGGAGAGTTTTATATATACACAGGTACTACCTGGGTTATTGCTGTGGGAACAACAGGAGCAGCTGGAGCAGCTGGAACTACTGGACCAACAGGTGTTGCAGGACCAACAGGACCAGCAGGATCTGGCTCATCAGCAAAAACTTTAGGCTATTCATTAGTATTCGGAGGATAAAATGGCAGCACCAAATTTAATTGGAGCAACAACAATAACAGGCAAAACAAGTGGCACTAGTTTAACAACAACTAGTGCCACTAGTGTGCTAAGCAATGCTGATAGTAGTGGTAAATGCTTAAAAGTCAATACGCTAAACGTAGCTAATACTACTGGTACTGCTGCAACTATTACTGTTTCATACTATAATGCAGCAGCTATTGGTGGTACTGGTTTTGCAATTGTAGGAAATATGCAAGTTCCAGCAAATTCAACAATCAACGTAATTGACAAGTCTAGTCAATACTACTTAGAAGAAAATTCAAGTCTAGGAGCTACTGCAGGTACAGCAAATGCACTTGTAGTAACCACCAGCTACGAGGATATAAGCTAATGACTAAAAGATACATCGGTGGAATTTTATCTGCAAATATGCTTAATGTGAGTGCTACCGGTGCATCAGGTATCTGGAGCCCTAGTATGGCTGCTGGCTATAGGGCCGGGTTTAAATGGCCCGGCTCAGCTTATCCTGTAGAATATTTTGCAGTCGGAGGTGGCGGTGGTGCTACAGGAGGCACTTACGCAGTAAACTATGGTTCTGGAGGTGCTGCAGGTGTAGTACGTACAGGTTCAGCATTTTTTATACCCGGGACTAGTTATACCGTTACCGTTGGTGCTGGAGGTGCCGGATCTAATGGAGTAATAGCAGGCAGCGGCGGTTCTAGTATTATTAGTGGTACTGGTATTACAACAGTTACCGCAACAGGCGGTGATGGAGCAGGTACTGGATTCATAGGAGCCAGTAATGCAGATTTTTCTGGAGCCAGTAATCCTGTAGGGCAATATGTTGCTGGTGGCGGAGCAGGTTCAGCAGGAAGTGGTAATAATGACAGCGGTGGTGCAGCAACTTCACTAACTTGGACAGGTACTACCTTATATTTTGGTGGTGGCGGAGCAGGCGGTGGTGGATCTGGAACAGCAGGTACAGGTGGTGGCAAAGGTTTTGCAGCAGGAGCAACAAATACTGGTTCTGGCGGAGGAGGTGCTGGCAGTGATACTGGTGGAGGGGCCGGAGGTTCTGGGTGTATATTAATACGAGTACCTGATACTATAAGTTTAGCTACTACAACAGGCAGCCCAGCAATAACAACAAATGGCGGTTATAGAATATATAAATTTAATGCCTCTGGAACAATTATATTTTAATAGGTAAATACTATGGCTTTTTCATTTCCAAGCAGCCCCACACTAAATCAAACACACGTTAGTAATAATATTACTTGGACCTATAACGGTAAAGGTTGGAGTAGAGAAAGTATTGGCGGAGGCGGAGCTTCTGTAACAGTATCGGACACTGCACCTGCTAGTCCTACGGACGGAGCTGTTTGGTTAGCTTCAGATACTGGCGAACTATATGTTTACGCAGCCAGTAACTGGGTTTTGGCAAACGGCATGAGTTTAGCTAATTTGCAACTTACTGGTTCAAATGTTGGATTACCTGTAGGTACAACTGCTGAAAGACCTAGTACTCCAGCAGTTGGCATGGCTCGATATAATACAACTATTGGAGCAGTAGAGTTCTACACAAATATTGGTTGGGTTCCATACGGTAATTTAGCAATAAGTACTGTAGGACCTACAATTTACAGTGGAGCATCTGGTACTAGTTTTACTATTACTGGAAACGGTTTTATACCTGGGACTGTTGTTAAATTTATAAATAACACAGGCACTGCATATACAGCAGGCACAGTAGTAATAGAAAGCTATTCCCGTTTAGTAGCTACTACTCCTCAAAATTTTGACGCTACCCAAGGGCCTCTAGACGTTCGTGTTGAAACACCTGGCGGATTAAGTGTTACGTCAGTAGACTGCATTAGTACTGGTACAGTTCCAGTATGGTCAACAGCAGCAGGCAGTTTAGCTACAATTACTGATGTTAACAGATTGCTTTATACCCCATTATCAGTAGTTGCAGTAGACTCAGATGCGGGAGCTACGGTAAGTTATTCACTTATTTCAGGCTCTGTACCAGCAGGATTAACACTAACTAGTAGTGGACAACTAACAGGTACTCCTACACAGGTAGTTTCAACTACTACAAGTACATTCACTGTGCGAGCTTCCGACGGCGTAAACTCCCCCAGCGATAGAACTTTTAGCATTACAGTCAATGCTCCAGTAATAACAACGCTGGACTTTACAGGATCACTACAAACTTTCACAGTACCTGCAGGGGTTACAAAACTAAAGATTTACTCTTGGGGCGGAGGCGGTTCTGGTGGTACGGCGGGTGGATGGAGCGTTGGTTCTCCAGCCGGAGCTGGTGGATATGCAGAAGGTATACTAACAGTTACTCCTGGTAGTAGCATTTATGCACTAGTAGGAGGCGGAGCCGCAGTAAATAGTGGTACTAGTGCGTACGGCGGAGGCGGTAACACTAACGATGCCGATAATCGATATGGCGGATCTGGCGGTGGATATAGCGGAATTTTCTCTAGCACTACTATTAGCCAAGCAAATGCAATACTTATAGCAGGCGGTGGTGGTGGTGGCGGTTCAAGCCGAGCAGGGGCAGGTAACGTAGGCGGTGCAGGTGGTGGTGCTACTGGTGTAGATGGTACTTCGGCATATGATGGTAAAACTGCTTATGCAGGTAAAGGCGGTACACAATCCGCAGCCGGCGCCGATGCTTCAAGCGATGGTCCTGGATACGCAGGCGGTCAAGGTGCATTACAGGGTGGACACCCACGCACAGGTGCTTATGGCGGCGCAGGCGGTGGTGGATACTATGGTGGTAGCGCTGGTGGATATTCAGAGTCTAATACCATGGCAGGGGGTGGCGGTGGCAGTGGGTATTTACACCCAACACTAATTGCCAGCGGAGTATTAACAGCTGGAAGTGGAGTTACTCCTGGTAACGATACTTCTACACTTCGTGGTACTAAAGGGGTTGGTGGAGCTGCTGGAACAGCAGGAACAGCCGGACGTATAGTAATTCAATATTAAGGTTATAACTATGGCTTTTCAATTCCCTAGTAATCCCACACTAAATCAAGCGTATACATATAATTCAATAACTTGGACTTATAACGGCCGTGGCTGGTCAAGAAGCACTTTTCCAAATGCTGGTTCTGTGATCACAGTAACACCAGCCAATGTAAGCGACCAAGCAAATACAAGTACAGGATACTTTAGTATTCCCAAAGGTACTACTGCCGAAAGGCCAGGCACTCCTACCACTGGTATGATTCGCTATAACAGCACTCTAGGTATTGTTGAGCAATATAATGGCAGTGCCTGGGCAGCAGTAGGAGGTGCAGTAACTCCTGATGCAGTAAGCAATCAAGAAAACACAAGTACTGGTTACTTTGATTTACCATCAGGTACAACGGCTCAACGACCAGGTACCGCGCCTAATGGAGCTACTCGATTAAACACTACAACGAATTACTTAGAAATTTACAATAATGGTAATTGGGTTAATTTAATATATGTTGGTATAATGGTTGCCACCTTTACAGGTACCCCAGTAGTTTCTACTACAAGTGGGTATACTACACTTACGTTTAATTCTGCTGGATCATTTACAGTAACCAGTGCACCCGCAGGCTCAGTATTAGAACTAGCTATTATAGCTGGTGGCGGTGGCGGTGGTAACACAATGGGCGGAGGTGGAGGTGGTGGTGGTTTAATATATACTAACACTTTTAATCCCGTAGTAAACTCTGCTTATGCTATTACTATTGGAGCAGGCGGAGCTGGAGCGCCAAATCGTAATACTAAAGGCAGTAATGGCTCTAATAGTACTGGTTTTGGTTATACTGCCATTGGTGGTGGCGGTGGTGCAAGTTGGAGTTCTGGCACACCACTTATTGGCGGATCTGGTGGTGGTGCACCTAACAATCAAGGAGCAGGCCCCGCTACTAGTGGTCAGGGCAATCCTGGTGGAAATACTGGCACAGATACTGCGGGTGCTGGAGGCGGGGGTGCGGGAGCCGCTGCAACTAACACTGTTACAGGCCCAGGAGGAGCAGGACTTACATTACCTAATATTGGTGGAACATACGCAGGCGGTGGTGGAGGCGGGGCTGGTAATGGTAGTTATGGAAGTCTTACTACTGGACTAGGCGGTTCAGGTGGTGGCGGTCGAGGAGCCTTAGTAGGTTTTGCTGGATCTGATGGTACTGCTAATACTGGAGGCGGTGGAGGCGGTGGAAGCTATACTACCGGAGATTACGCAGGCGGAACTGGTGGCTCCGGTATAGTTATTGTTCGTTATCGTTCAAGTTAATAGGAATAAAATGGCTCATTTTGCAAAAATAGATGAAAACAAAGTGGTTACACAAGTTATTGTAGCCGAACAAGATGTAATCAACACAGGTTTATTTGGTGATCCTGCGTCATGGATTCAAACAAGTTATAACACACATGGCGGAGTGCACTCACAGGGTGGTACGCCACTGCGCAAAAACTTTGCTGGTATTGGGTATACATACGATCAAACCAATGATTGTTTTACACCTCCACAACCTTTTGCGTCTTGGACACTGGACACACAAACATGCTTGTGGCAGCCTCCTGTGGCAATGCCCACAGACGGTAAAATGTATCGTTGGAATGAAACCACCCAAGCCTGGGACGAAACACCCGGAATGGTTTAATAAGTAAAGGACTACTCTATGAGTATAGCAGCATATTTAGGTAAATTAGCCCAAGGCTTAAGCTCACAGGGTATTCTAGGTCCTGCAAAAGGCGGAACAGGTGTTTCAAGTCCTGGTGCTACTGGTAATGTATTAGTTTCTGACGGTACTAATTGGACTAGTCAAAATATACCCCTTGGAGCAACCGGGCCTACAGGGCCAGGTGGCTTGGGGTTTACCATAGCCAAGACTTATGCATCCGTAGCAGCACTCACAGCCGATACTGCTCCCACTGGAATCTCCGCAGGACAGTTTGCATTAATCGACACTGGTGACACCAACAACGCAGAAAATTCGCGGTTATATGTATGGACAGGAAGTGTGTACACATATACCAGTGATTTAAGTGGAGCACAAGGTATTGTGGGCCCAACAGGACCGCAAGGAACAAACGGAACGATTGGTGTTAACGGCACTACAGGACCTACGGGCCCAACTGGTCCTGCTGGAACAGCACCCACAGGCGGTGCAAGTTTCTACACTGGAGATATTGTAATCAGTGCAAATACCGCTCAGTATACAGCACCCACTTGGTTGCCTTGTAATGGGGCTATGTACACGCCAGGCACGTATCCACAACTAGACACACTTTACCAAACTGCTGGTGATTATAACTCAACCCCTACAAGTTTTACAGAACCACGCGATACTAACAACAATACACTAACTTGGGATACTATACATACTGCTCTAGCCGTAAATGTACTAGACCCTCTTACAGGCGATCTATTAACATGGAACGTTAATTTTGGCGTAGGATCAAGATGTAGACTAATACAGCGTGCTAGTGATGGTCGTTTTATATACAATGCTGCAACTGGTCCTACACTAATAACTAATGTTCAAGCGGATTATGGTAGCAACGGCCAACCTTATTTTGCAATTAGTCCTGATGGGCAGTTATTGGTAGCTTATCGTGGAAATAGCCCTGTACTAACTACAATATATAAACGTAATACTAGTCAGGTAGAGGCTAGTACTGGGGTTCGGTGGGCACGCGCCACAAGCTCAAATGTTGTAGCTGGTAGTACTATTTACTATAGTCTGCGTATTAATAATAACGGTTTAGTTATATTAACTGGAACCAACTCTTCAGCTGTGGGATTTATAAAATACGACATTGCCAGCAATACTCTAGGTAATCCTGTTAATACTGGCGGCACAGTAGCAGTAATGGCTAGTTTTCTAGAAGGCAATAATGGTGTAGAGTTTTTACCTTCACAACTTCCTAATTACATGATATTTGCAAGTTCTAGTACCAATCCTGTTTCAGGAGTATGGTACTGGAACGGTAGTACTTATGTATTAAATAGTGGTATCGTTGGCAGCTTTCGTACATGTGCAATTAATAAAGCAGGTACTGTTGCTTATTTTGGGAAGACAAATGGTACCATAGAGGCTTATACTATCAATATTTCAAACGGCACGCTATCTCTTGCAGCAACTATAGGCGTCCCTAGCAGCCCTAGCCTAATCACTTGCATAACTTTTAGCGATGGTGACCAGTTTATGGCAGTGTCTCATGGTAACGGTATTACTATGTTTAAACAACAGTCTGCTGGATCTGCTAGTTATACTGCTACTGGATTTGATCCTGAAAATTACGCTAACTACGGTATTGTTAACGGCAATTGGAGAGTTGTTTTTGACCCTGTGTATAATGTGTTAGTGGGTTTTGGTAGAAATAGCACCACTGCAGTTTATACTACACAAAACTGGAAAGGTATTGCAAAAACAATTTTACCAGTTATTCCAAATCCTGGCAATAAATTAAACTACTATATTAAAACAGGAAGTTAACCATGAGCACAGCAACAAGATTAGCAAAATTAGCAGAAGGCTTAGACTCAAACGGTGTTTTAAGTGCTGATAAAGGCGGTACAGGAACTACCAGTGGCGGAGCCGCTACAGTAGTTGCTGCCACTGCTCCAGTTAGTCCACAAACAGGTTCTTTTTGGTTAAATTCAGAAACCGGAGACTTGCACGTATACGCAGGTGGTTCTTGGATATTGATTGGTAGTAGTGGTGGTAGTAGCGGTAGCTATTTAGATCTTACTGACAAGCCTACTATACCGACAGTAAGTCCTTCCGCTATTAGTGACCAGCCAAATTCAAGTACTGGTTATTTTGACTTACCCTCAGGAACAACTGCTCAGCGCCCCGTATCTGCCACAACAGGAGCATTAAGATTAAACACAGAAACCAATTACTTGGAGATGTACAACGGAACCGTCTGGGTAAGTTTACAGTATGCAGGCGCAATGATAGCTGCAACGTATACTGGAGCAACCGAAACTACTGTAGGAAACTATAAAGTATTAACATATACTAGCAGTGGTACTTTTAATGTTACAACTGCGCCTATAGGCGCAGCTATTGAAGTATTGATTGTAGGCGGTGGCGGCGGTGGTACAGGCTATGGTGGTGCAGGAGCAGGAGCAGAAGTAGTATCTATTCCAGCATACGCTGTGGCAGCTACAGGATACACTATAACTATTGGAGCAGGCGGATCTGCCAGTGGCGGTGGTGGTAGCGGTCTAGGTATTAGCGGATCATCTACTAGTGCATTTGGCGAAATTGCAAAGCCTGGTGGAGGAGGTCGTGGTACCGACTACACTGGTGCTGTGCCTACAACAACACAAGTTGGCAATGGCGGAGGTGGCGGAGCACGTTCAGCTCCGTATGCTGGAGCAGTCGGTACTAGCGCAGGCACAGGCGTTATTAGATACGGCGGTTACACTGGTGGTGCTGGTCAAAATTCACAAACAACTAGCGAAACTTATCCTTGTGGTGGTGGTGCAGGGGCAGGCGGCAATGGCGGAACCCCTACTTCAACAGTATCAAATGGCGGTAATGGTGGCATTGGAGTTCAAAACGCTATCAACGGTACAAGTTACTATTGGGGCGGTGGTGGTGGAGCCATGCTTTACTACAGTCAAGGTACTTATCGTGGTGGTAATGGTGGACTAGGCGGTGGCGGAGCAGGTTGGGCAGGCGGTTCTCTTAATGGTACACCAGGTTTAGGCTTCAACTCAGGTGGAGCAGTATCTGGGTATAATGCTGGAGCAGGCGGAGCAAACACCGGTGGCGGTGGCGGTTCTGGAGCTGGCGATGGCGCGGGCAACGCTGCTACTGGCGGTAATGGTGGCTCTGGAATTGTAATAGTTAAGTATAGGTATCAATAATATGGCAATATCATTTCCTTCTAATCCCACATTAAATGACACCTATGTCTACAATTCTATTACTTGGACTTATAACGGTACAGCGTGGTCAAAGTCTCCTACAGCCGCTTCGGCCTTACCAACACAAACCGCTAATAGTGGTAAATTTTTAACAACTAACGGCACTAGTGCTAGTTGGGGCACTGTTACAACTACTCCTGCAGATGGATCCATTACAGCGGCTAAACTAATTGCTGGTACTGATTACATGCCTATGGCTGTTGGTACAACTGATCAAAGGCCCGCATCCCCTATAGCAGGTAGTATGCGTATTAACACTACTACTAACTATTTAGAAACTTATTTAAATTCTGCTTGGGTACAAATTTCTTCTATTGGACTAGGTAAATCTTCTACTAATCCCGCCACTTCTGTAGCTCAATTAAGAACTAATGGAATTACGACAGATGGAATTTATTGGTTTAGTACTTCCTTATCTCCAACACCGTTTCAAGCCTATGTACGGTTTAATTATATAGATGGCGGAGATTGGTATTTACTATTAAAAGTTCATAGCCAGGGAGACATGACTTCTGGTAGTACGTATTGGACTAATACCTCAACGTATAACAGCTCTGATTTTGATTTAGTTTCTGGTACTTGGGCTAAGTATCAAACCTGGAATGCATTTTCATTTAATCGTGTAATGCTAGAAATGAAACAAGGTGGAGTATCAAAAATACCTCCTATTATGATATGGACTAATCCACTAAGTAGTTTTGCGGCAGCAATAACAGCAGCAGGAACTCCAGCTAATACTTCTGGTCTGCGTTGTGACTCAACAGAGCCTCCAATTGCAGCAAATGCAACAGTAGCAAACGTAACAATGAAGTCAGGTACTGCGTTTACGAGTACTCCAGGTACTGAGCCTATTATACAGCACTACGGTATTGGTTGCTGGGCAAATAACTCAGCTAACTCAACCACAGCAGAAACTTTTGCAAGTATTGGTAGAGCTGGCGCCTGGATAGGGTGCCCATTAGATGAGCAGGGACATACATTCAATAACTATGCAGCGTCAGGAGCAGATTCTGGTTTTGGTTTTGGATGCGGAGCAGGAAATCCTGCTAAAACTACTAGTGCTGGCTGGGGCGACTGGACCGCCGGAGCATCAGTTAATACACTACCAGGATATGTCTGGATAAGATAAAAGGAAAACTCTATGAGCATAGCACAACGACTAGTAAACTTATCAGACGGCTTAACTGCTGATGGAGTTTTAAGTGCTGCCAAAGGCGGTACCGGTACTACAACAGGAGCGGGCAGCAGTACTCCAACAATCTCCACAATTAATTATGGTGGCGATGATACCGCAACCAACCCAGCTGGCGGAGCCACAATTACTCTTACAGGTACAAACTTTGCCTCAGGTGCAAAAGTACTAATCAACACAACACCTGTGGGTGTTGTTACAGTTGTGAGTGCAACACAGATTACATTTACAGCACCTCAACTAGCAGCCGGCAGCTATATTCTTTATGTGGTTAACTTAGATGGATCAACTGCAATTGCAGTGCCTGGTATTCAATATTCTGGAACTCCAGCCTGGACAACAGCTGCAGGAAGTTTGGGAACTAGCTACGAAACTGGGGCAGTTTCAAGTACGGTATCCGCTACTAGTGATAGTGCAGTATCTTATAGTGTTATCAGTGGCACACTGCCTGATGGTGTTACAATCAACGCATCCGGAACTATTTCGGGCACTAGCCCCATAGTAGCCGGATCAACCACTTATACATTTACAGTTCGTGCAACTGATCTGGAACTGCAAGACACAGATCGTGAATTCAGTTTAACCGTTAACCCAGATACAGTAACTTGGTCAAGCGCAAACGCCGTTGCCGTACAGCAAGATGCGGCTTCAACAACCACGCTTGTAGCCACATCAGCAGCAGGTCAAACGGTTAGCTATGCTGTGGATACCTTGCCCACAGGTTTAACATTAAGTGGTGACACAGTAAGTGGTACTGCTACTGTATCAGGCACAACTACTACAACTGCGACTGCAACAGCTGCAGTTACTGGTAAAACTGCACAACAAACTATTACTTGGACGGTTAGTATAGCTGCGGATACGTACTTTAAATATACCACACTCCTATTAAATTCCGAGACTAGTGCAACACCGTTTTTAGCAGATGCCTCGGTCAATAACTTTGCTCTAACCAGTTTTGGCGACACAAAGCCTTCGAACTTTAATCCTTATACTCCTGGATATTATTCCAACTATTTTGATGGTGCTGGTGATTACATAAGTGTTCCGGATAATGTTGCGTTTACTATGGGAGCCGGGGACTTCACAATTGAATGCTGGGTATATTTACAAAATGTTGCCCAACAAATTTTCATCGGTACTTGTGACGCCGGAGGCAGTCAAGGATCAATGAGTTTTGTACTTGGACTAGATGGTTCATCATACCCTTTAGTAGGAGTAGGTTATGGGGGAACAGTGTATAAATCAACTTTTGGCACAGTTGCAACAACAAACCGCTGGTATCATATTGCAGGCGTACGCAATGGTGCAATGGTTAATGTATATGTTGATGGTGTTAAAGGGCCAAATTTAGATATGGGTGCCTTGGCAATTACTGATTCTACTCAGACCGTAGCTATTGGTAGAAACGGTGCTGGTAATTTTGAGTATGTCACAGGATACATTTCTAATGTTCGCATTGTTAAAGGTACGGCAGTCTATACAGCAAACTTTACTCCTCCTACAAGTCCACTAACAGCTATATCTGGTACAAGTTTATTAACCTGCCAATCTAATAGATTTATAGATAACAGTACCAATGCATTTGCCGTTACCAAAGCTGGCGAAGCAAAGGTCAGCAGCTTTGACCCATTTGTACCTAACTCAAGTTATAGCACACTTGGTTCCGTCTATTTTGATGGTAGCGGAGATTATTTAACTGCTCCTAGTAGTTCTGCCTTTACATTTGGTACAGGTGATTTTACTGTTGAAGGATGGGCGTATGTAACTGCACACAATGGTGCAGGTGCTAATGGTATTTTTCAACAAGGTACAACTTCTTTTCCTGCAAACACAACAAACACAGTTGCGTTTGGTACAGTTAGCTCAGGGCAAGTATGGCAAATCTATGCAAAAAATACAAATACAAGTTCTAGTGCAACATGGAATTTTAATACTTGGTATCATTTTGCAGTTGTCCGTAGTTCCGGCACAACTAACTTGTATATTAATGGAGTTGCAGTCATCACTGTAGCCTCCGATACTACAAACTATACAGGTACATATTTTGGTATTGGTTCTATATATGGTACTGGCTATAGTCAACTTGGCTATATTTCTGATGTCCGTGTAGTTAATGGCACCGCAGTATATACTGCTAACTTTACGCCTCCCACACAACCACTAACAGCTGTTGCTAATACTCAACTATTAACTTGCCAAACCAATCAACCACACACCAATTCACAGTTTTTAGACAACAGCTCAAATGCACTTAACATTACCCGTACGGGAAACACCACACAAGGCTCATTTAGTCCATACGGAGCAAACTGGTCAAACTACTTTGACGGATCGGGGGATTATTTACAGTATCAAGGATCTGCAACAACTACACTTTCAGGTGATTTCACTCTTGAAGCCTGGGTTAACGTTGTAAACTTTAGTTCTGCTCGTACAATATTATGCATTGGCGATTCTTATGCAGCCCCTGGAGCTATGTTCTATATTGACAATGCAGCTAAGCTTGGTCTTGCAGTTCCTAGTCGTGTATACACAAGTTCAGGCACAGTACCTGCTAATACCTGGACTCACATAGCACTTGTGCGTAATAGTGGAGTAATCACTGGATATATCAATGGCATTTCTCAAGGCACTGCTTCAAATTCCAGTACTATTTCGGGCACAAACTCTTATATAGGTCAAGAAATCTATAACGGCGGCTTGGGCGGAGTGGTAATGTATGGTTATATGTCAAATTTACGGCTTGTAAAAGGCACAGCACTTTATACAGCTAACTTCACACCCCCAACTGCACCTCTTACGCCCATTGCTGGTACTTCTCTGCTTACCTGCCAGTCACCTTCACTGGTTGACAACAGCATCAACGCATTTGCTCTTACACGCAACGGTGACGTTAGTGTACAAAAGTTTTCGCCTTTTGCAACCGTAACGCAAACTCCACTCACACACAGCGTGGGTTTTGATGGATCAGGAGATTATTTAACTGTACCATCGTCCTCAAATCTTGTGCTTGGCAGCGGAGATTTTTGTGTTGAAATGTGGTATTATCAGCAAGCAAACGCATTTGCCGCATTGTTTAGTAATGCTGTAAGTTCTGGTGGTGGCGATGCACAATTTGAAATACAAATTGCGTCTTCAACATTCTATCCAACTCTAATGGGTTGGGCTACAGCATTTTTAACATCAAATGTAGCCTCAACACCTAATGCATGGAATCATATAGCTGTGTGTAGAAGTGGAACAACTCTATCTATGTTTTTAAATGGTACACGAGTTGCAACTACTACTACATCAAATAACTTTTCAAGTACCAACAGTTTTCATATAAGTCGTCAAGCCGCTGGCGCTGCTGCTTATATAAATGGTTACATATCTAATTTACGTGTAGTTAAAGGTTCTTCTGTTTATACTCCAAGCGCAACTACAATAGCAGTACCTACTCAACCATTAACAGCCGTTGCTAATACACAATTATTAACTTGCCAAAGTTCTACACTCATAGACAACAGTGTTAACCAATTTGCTATAACTGCAGTTGGTGATGCAAAACCTCGTAGATTTAATCCATTTGGATGGACAACTTCAAGCGCACAGGACTACACACCAGCTGTGTTTGGGTCAAGTGCATACTTTGATGGTATTGGAGATTATTTACAAATATATAACGCTAACTCACTTGTTATGAGTACAGGTGCTTTTACTGCAGAAGCTTGGGTTTACCCACTAGTATCTGATACTTGGCAAGGTGGCATTTCTACTATTGGTACTTCTGGAACCGGATTTAGCTTTAATGTATCTAATACAAACAAAGTACGTTTTAGTATTGGTAATAGTGGAGCAGGTACTGACTTAGACAGTACTGCTAGTGTTATTAAAAATACTTGGACACACATTGCACTTGTCAGAAATTCTAGTAGTACCATGTCATTGTTTATAAATGGCGTTTTACAAGGAACTGCTACCTCTAGCGCAAATATTACTAATACAGAATGTATTATCGGCAGAGGATATACTAACTTAGATGTAAACTATTTAAACGGATACATATCAGATGCACGTGTGATTAAAGGTCAAGCACTTTATACTAGTAACTTTGTACCACCAACTCAACCGCTTCAAACTGTTCCAAATACCACACTGCTACTCAACATGGACAAGTCCGCCATACAAGACAAGAGTGGTAAGGTGGTGTTGGAAACTGTAGGTGACGCCAAGGTATCAACTGCACAGAAAAAGTACGGAACTAGTAGTTTATACTTTGATGGTACTGGAGACGGTTTACAACTCCCTATTACCCCTCAAGTATATTTAGGCACAACTTATACAATTGAAGCTTGGATATACAGCGCTGGTGGTCTTTATTACCAAGCTATTTTTGAATTGTGTGAAAATAACACAGGTGGATTTGCAGGTTTAGACCTAATTAAAGTTGGGACAACTATAGCCGCCTCAGTACGTACAACTACTTTAGGAACCCCTGTTGCTATTACAGGAGGTACTTTAGTAACAAATACTTGGCAACACGTAGCACTATCAGTTAATGCTGGATCTGCAAAGTTATTTCTAGACGGTATACAAATTGGCTCTACAACAACATTTCCAGAGTTTCCAATAGCAAAAACACTGTTTGCTGCTGTAGGAAGATTTGCTAATGGTTATACTGCAGCTGATACTAATAGTTGGAATGGGTACATTGATGACTTACGCATCACCAAAGGCTACGCTCGCTACACAGCCAACTTCACACCGCCTGCTCAGGCATTGTTAACAAAATAAGGAACACAATGAGTATAGCAACATACTTAGCTAAATTAGCCAGAGGCGTTAGTACACAAGGTGTTCTAGGCGCAAGCAAAGGCGGCACTGGCGTTACCGCGCCAGGCGCCGCTGGTAACCGATTGGTATCAAATGGCACTGATTGGGTAAGTCAATCTACCCGAATAGTGGACATAACTGATGCTACATCAGTTACACTTAATGCAGATACCACTGACGTGGCACTGCAAACAAACACTCAAGCAACTGGCACATTAACCATTAACGCAATAACAGGCTCGCCCGTAAACGGGCAAAAAATAATTTTCAGACTAAAGTCTACTAATACACAGACCTTTAGTTGGAACGCAGCTTTTCAAGGCTCAGTAGACTTAGTGCTACCTACTGCCTCAACTGGCGGTGATAAGTTTGATTATTTTGGTTTTATGTACAGTAGCAGTACTAGCAAATGGCATTTAATTGCCAAAAATTTTGGATATTAAAATGGGAATCGCAGAAGAACGACTTGCAGCATTAAATACTGAAATAGACGATAAGGTTATTCGTAAAGACGGTAGAGTAATACATACTTTTGTACGAGGTAGTCTACCTTACTGGTACAAGGGCTCAATTATACTACCAGAAGAACGATATAATTTACTTACACCCGAAGATATTGAACAAATAAAAGAAAAAAGATACACAGAATGGTTGGCAATTGTTAATCCATTGTCTGAACCTAACGCATAAAGGGCATTTAATATGGCAGAAAGAATTTGGATGGGTACCAGTGACTCCAATTACAACGGTAATTGGAGTACTACCGGATGCTGGTCTGTAGATGGAATAACTAGGGGTGCATCTGTACCTACTGCAGCTGATGTGGTATACTTTTATGATTATGGTAGTACTTATACAGTAACAATTTCGTCAAGCGTTCTATGCTATAGCATGTTTAACTATGGCTGGAGCGGAGTAACTTTTACTGGTTCTGGTAATTTAAGCATCTGGGGAAACGAAATATATGTAGATGCTGGAAATTCTACTTGGAACGTTACTGGCGGAGTATTTTTTAAATCTACAACTGTTCAGACTTGGGTAGCGTTTACCGCCCCAATACCTTCTGCAGTATATTTTCAAGGCAGTGCTGGTGTAATAATGTCAGGCACTATGAGTTTAAGCGGTACCTCAAATAGTATATTTCATTCACTTGGACTAGTAGACTTAAATAGTTTTTCAATTAATTGCCCTATATGGAATAGTAACTACACAACTTCAAGATCTATTGATTTTAAACTTTTTTCACGTATTTATTTAAGCCAGGCTGGCTCAGGAGCAACTGTACTAAGCCTAGGTACAGCAACTAATTTTAATGCTGTGTACGATCCTGATTGGGACGGTACCTACGGAGGTTTTTCCTCTGTAACAAATGTAGCCAGAACTTTCTCAGTTGGAGCACCAACTGGTACTAATAATCCTCCTAATTTACAAATTACTGATGGGGCCGCCGTTCCAACTATTGCTAGTGGAAGCCATTTTACACGATTAGATTTAAGTGGCACTACAGGCACAGGTAGTTTAGGTACTACAACTATTAATTGCAAATCTATTATGTTTGGTTCTAACCCAGCCACGGGCGTAACATTAAACATGGTAAACGGAAATAACATTAGTTATTATGGTATTGGCGATTTTAATGACCCTACATATGAAAAAACCATTGCTAACTTAAATATTACTCTGCCCGTAACTGTTGGCGCGGCAACTGCGCAATTTACTGGAAGTACTTTGACTGTAACAGGCACAACTACTATTAATAGTGGCACACTACGTATGCCTTATGGTTGCACTATATACACAGGCACTTTTTCGTCTAGCAATAGTAGTATACGAGGTTTAAGTGGGGAAGGCTATAATAATATATATCTTACTAATACTGGTTCCGGTACTACGCTTATTAACATGGCTACCGCAACTAACTTTACATTTACAGAACCAGGGTATTACGACCCTCTTTCGTTTGTAGTAGCTAACTTAAGTTCTGCTAAAACATTTACTGTGGGCACTAGTGGAGCTCCAGTAAATAACATTGGACCACGAATACTTGTACAAGGTGGTAATGCTTTGCCAACGTTTACTAGTGGTAGTTATATTGGCGAAATTATTGCAATGGACGGCATTAACTCTGCTTGGAGTATTAACGTACTTAATACTGTTTGGGGAGTTTATTATGTAAATCCACTAGGTACGAAATCAATTACTACAGTAAATACGTTTGCTACAGATAATACTTATCCAGGTTGTTACTTAGCTATAGGAGGTAATATTGGTACAGTCAATATCAATAATAGCCCTAGCTATAGTGTAGGCACTGTTATAGATGGAAATAGTCCTGTAATTACTGTTATCAATCATAATAATGGTAGACTTGAAGTTAGAAATGGCAATACAACCACGGCACAATATAATGTACCTTATAGCGCTACAGCAGAACGAATGCTATATTTAGAGACCTATAATATGGTTCTTACTGGAGCAGCTAATTCTACTCCACTAAATGCTCCTCGGCCTGGTAACTTTATGTTTATTGCTGGTGGCACTGGCGAAGAAACAATTGTAAGCACTACCAATGTTGTTAAAAACTTTAACTGGGCTAATACTTCGTATACTAATAATGAAGCTATGGCTCAAGGCGGTTACACACACCCTAATCTTCAACTAAGTGGAAATATAGCTCCAGTTATTGCTACCAACTCTTGTTTTAAACGACTAGATCTTAGCGGTATGAATGTAGCTGTTTCGGTTGGAGGAGGCACGGGCGTTATAAATGCGGCAAGAATAAACCTATCTCCTGTTGGTACAAATGCTTTTATAGCCAGAATTGGTGGTTCTGTTCCTAACTATGAATGGTCTGGAGAAATAGGTGGAGGCATCGTTAGTAAGTTTGAAATTACAAATTACATAGGTGCTGCACTAATTTCAAACGTTACTGCAACTGAAACTGCACCTATTTCGGGTGAAATACTTTTACAAGGTTTTACTTTAAACACTAGTACATTTACTTCAACTACTGCTAATAGTCGTGGTATAAGCGGTCCTGGAGTGGTTAATAATGTATCTAATTGGACAGCATCTGGAGGCACCTGGTCAGGCATATTTAACACTTATACAATTAACATGATTGGTAGTACTTTTAATGGTGGTAATGGTAATTATGGTATACTTAATAAAGCCAATACAGGAACTTTAACAGTTACTGGCTCTAATTATTTTAGGAATTTAAGTGCCACAACTCTGCCTGCTACTTTTGTATTTCCTGCTGGAAGTACTCAAACATTTGAAGAATTTACAGCAACAGGCACTGCGGGTAATTTAATTACTATTCAAAGTAGTACTCCTGGCTCACAGGTTAATTTTTCAAAAGCCGGTGGGTTTGCCACACCTAGTTATATTAGTATAAAAGATACTAATGCTACAGGACTTGCTGAGTGGCATGCATTTAACGGCACTATTACAGATGCAGGCAATAACACAGGATGGTACTTTATTAGACCATCACGAGTAAACGGACAGTTTCTTGTCTTTTTTGAAGGAATTTCATGACCCTAGTCGTTCAAAACACTCTAGATCCCGCACTATATAATTCACTGGCTACTTTAACGGGTAGCCAGGTTATTGCAAACAAAACTTTAAAAGTAGTAAAAGAGCCTGTTACACTAGCAGGTGTAGCACCAGGGGGGTTAGTAGATTTTGATGTTGCCACACAATCGATTGTGTTGTATAATACAGCTACACAAAATTTTATTTTGAATCTTCGCGGCGACTCCACCACACCTCTTAGCTCGCTAGTTAACGTAGGTGAAAGTGTTGGGGTTACACTGCTTGTGCCCAACGGTTCGGTAGCGCATTCACTTACTAATGTAACTATTGATAGCGGAGCAGGAACACGTACACTACAATATCAAAATGCAGTAACAGCGCCAGCAGGCAACAGTTTTTGCACAGATATATACGTGGTATATGTAATTAGAACTGGCACTACCACTTGGAATGTGTATATTTCACAGACCAAATACGCATAAGGATTTTTAGATGCCTCCAATATCCATTGTATCAAGTACAACAAGTAATTTTGCATTTGCAGGAGGCGAGTATGTGCCAGAAATATATAAGTTTCCAGCAAATACCTTAATCCCATATTACGGTAATACTCCCCTTATTTCTGGCTGGGAAAGATATGCGGCCGCAGATGGTAGGTATTTATACAGTACTCTTACCCCTGCACAAATAGGAGCTGCTCTAGCAGGAACAAACGGTAGCGTTAGTGCTAGCGGTTCTACCCCCTCTGCAGGTGTTCATAGTGGATCAAACTTTAATCAAAACATAACTGGCAGTACCGGAGGTAGTTTAGGGTTTTTAACTGGTAGTGCAGATAATCACTCACACAGCTTTAATGCAGGTACGTTAAATGGTGCAACTGAAAATATATTGAATCGACAAAGAGTAACTTTTTTGCGTACTAAAAGTTCAGTTGCCAGAATTCCTGCTAACTCATTGGTTGTAAAACAAACTACTCCAATAAATGCCTCGGCATTTATTGGAGCTCAAAGTGTAGCAAGTGTAACAATCAGCGGAACTTGGTCTGGTTTTACTCAAGTTACTTCAAAAGTTACATTCAGTGCCCCCGAAGTACCTGGTGGTGTAACAGCTACGGGTACTGTAAAAATTACACTAGGTGTTCCAACATCAGTAACAGTTACTAATAAAGGTTCAGGCTATAGATCTCCTCCAACAGTTACTATTACTGACACCGATGCTGATGTAGAAACAAGAGGTACAGCAACAGCAGTATTAACAACTGATAGTAAAAGTTATCTTGTAGGTGCCTTAAATAATCAAACTTTTACAGGAGGGGTACCCTATAGTGGTGGCATAGGCGTAACTATGAGTAGTAATGGTGGACACATACACATGGGAACAAGTACTGCGTATAGACCTATGGCTAATGGTGCTTACTTGCGTAACTACAACTATCAATATGCTGGAGCGCACGAACACACCGCAGCACTTTCGCTTTCACAGTCTACAATCTCCAGTAAGTTATTAAACTTCTGGAAAATGAATCTTGAAAGCAGACCACAAACAGATATGATTGTTATGTATGTGGGAACTTTAGGAGCTATTCCAGCTCCTTGGTATGTGTGTGATGGAAATAATGGTACACTTAATTTGGGCAGTTATGTTATAGGCTATGGTAATAATCAATGGAATGTAATTACCAGTGCTGATAACATAGGTTATCTATCACTTAATACTGCTAGCGTATCACACTACCATAACAGTGGGTATGCTTATACACCAAATACAACGGGCTCAGGCGGACAGCACAATACTGTTTCTTGGAGCCATACACACGGCCCGATGGTATACAGCGGAGCGCCTTTTGTACCACCACGAATTGGTGTTGCGTTTATACAATATAAAGGAGTAATACCTTGAACAATACTGATATGATTTCTTTTGACTTTTTTAATTCACACTTTTTCTTACGCATAGACGGTCAAGGATATCACTGGGAAAGTGTAAATAAACTTGTTGCAGACACAGGCTATCCTTTTGCAAATACTTCTGCGTTTGTTTCTTATGAGCCAAACAGAGAAATATACCATGTTCAAAAACAAGGTAGTAATGAAGTACTTGTTGGAGTTGAGCAACCAGAAATAACTTGGTTCTTAAACAACAAAGATAGTTTGTTACAAACAATCAACATTTTAATAGAAGCTGACAAACCAGTAATTACTGTAGAAATGCAGCGAGCTCAATACCTTGCTGAAACTGATTGGCTTGTGCAGCGTCATCAAGAAGAACTATTGCGCGAAGCAACGCCTACACTAGATGAAAGTCAAATTCGCGCTTTACTAGACTACAAGCAAGAGCTGCGCGACTTAACCCAACACTATTCAAAAGACCAACCAGCGGAAACAATTAGCTGGCCCCAAAAACCATTTAACTTTTAACTCACATGAAAATAGCAGTATACGCTATCAGTAAAAACGAAGAACAATTTGTTGAACGATTTTGCAAGTCAGCCATAGACGCTGATCTAATTTTAATTGCAGACACAGGATCAACAGACAACACAGTTGCAGAAGCCAAAAAATACGGTGCCGAGGTATATAATATCTCGGTACGTCCTTGGCGTTTTGACAAAGCTCGTGACACTGCCCTTAACTTGATTCCAGGTGACTATGATGTCTGCATTAGTCTAGACTTAGACGAAGTCTTAGAACCTGGTTGGCGAGAAGAAATTGAACGAGTTTGGACTGCAACAACTACCAGACTCCGTTACAAATTTGACTGGGGTCAAGGCATTAGTTTCTTTTACGAAAAAATTCATCACAGGACTGGATACCACTGGCATCATCCTGTGCACGAATATCCCAGGCCGGATAACCGTACCAAAGAACTGTATGCACATACAGATATGTTGTTGGTTACGCATTTACCAGACAACACCAAGTCTCGCGGACAATATATGCCACTGTTAGAGCTGGCAATTGCTGAAGATCCACACTGTCCTCGTAATGCATTTTATCACGCACGTGAACTAACTTTTTATTCACGCTGGAAAGAAGCTATCGAGTACTTAAACAAATATTTAGCAATGCCAGAGGCTACTTGGCAGAACGAACGTTGCTATGCTTACAGATTACTAGGTAAATGTTATACTGAATTAGGTAACTTGGAACAAGCGATTAAAATGTATCGCTTAGCAGTAGCAGAAGCCCCCGGCACACGCGAACCTTGGGTTGAACTTGCCACACTTGCTTACCGCACTAGTAATTGGACGGAGTGTTATGCAGCTGCAAAGTCTGCACTAACTATTCGTGACAAAGCACTGGTTTACACAATGGACCCAACAGTCTGGACAGAGCGTCCTTACGATTTAGGGTCGATTGCTGCTTGGAATCTTGGCTTAAAAGACGAAGCCATAGACTTAGTAAAAAAAGCACTTGAGTTTGCACCAGAAGATACTCGACTGCTAAACAACTTAAAGAGCATGATATAATATGTGGATACTACAATTTTTACCTAATTGGCTATTTTTTGTGCTATTCTTTGCATCCTTAGCAGCATTTTTAGCGGTTAAGTTTCTTAAGTTTTTACCGCATGGCGAACTCATTCAAGCAGGTAGCATTGCTCTAGCACTATTCTCAATTTTTATGATTGGGGCTATAAGCAATAACGACGCATGGTTAGCTCGTGTCAAAGAATTGGAAACAAAAGTTGCGCAAGCAGAAGCACAAAGTGCAACACTTAACACCGATATTGTGGAAAAAACAGTAGTAAAAACTCAAGTAATCCGTGAACGTGGCAAAGATATTGTAAAGTACGTAGATCGTGAAGTGGTTAAACATGATGTTAACTGTGTGATTCCCAAAGAGTTTGTTACAATACATAATCAAGCAGCAGAGGCACCAAAATGAAATCTTTAGCAATTGCACTAGTTTTCCTACTTAGTGCTTGTTCTACAACTGTGCCAGTTACAGCAAAATTTCCACAAGCTCCAGGTAAATTAGTACAAGAACCTTGTCCTAATTTACAAAAATTGCAAGATGAAGCCAAATTGTCAGATGTGGCAAAAACTGTAACAGTTAATTATACCGAATACTATTAGGTGAACGCTTTATGATAGGCCCTACTATAGCAACAACAAGTTTATTTATTCGCCCACTAGATTACACCGGTGGTTAATAAACTCAAAAAAAGTTCTTGGTACAAGTATACCAAGAACTTTTTTAAATATTAAAATTTTAACAAAACTGTTTGTTAATTCTCATTATTCAGGATAGTTAACTAAGTTAAAAATCCTTCTTTTATAAAAAACTTTTTTGGAAAACAAAAATGGAAACAGATTGCCCCGTAGAAGCTCAATATAAAGAGGTTAACTTAGCTAACCATCTTTTGGCTATAAAATTAGCTAATTTAGGTCCAGCAGATCCACGTCAACCTAATACCCTATACTGGGGTGATAAAATGGCTTTATGGATGGTGGAAGAGGGTCAGGCACGCACACAATTATGTATGAATTGTGGATACTATGACTCAAGCCCAGAAATGCTACAGTGTATTGCTACCGGCGAAGGCGGAACACTAAAACCTAGCGAACTACCAGTTGAACCAAAGTGGGCAGATATTTCTGGAATGCCTTCTGCAATTTGTACTCGTTGGAATATTACTTGCTCAGCACTTCGCACTTGCGATGACTGGGAAGCATATGAACATGAATCAGAATATGAAACTGAAACTGAAACTGAAACTGAAACTCCAGCACAAGCCGTAGACTCAATGCCAGTAACTTACCAAACAGATAAAAGTTCAGTAGAAAAAGCAGTCGACCTAAAAAGAGGTGACAGTGTAAGCTGGAATAGTAGTGGTGGCACTGCTCGTGGTAAGATTACTAAAATTATTACTAATGGTAGTGAACAAGTACCTGACAGTAGTTTTACTATTACTGGTACTCCAGAAGATCCAGGTGCTCTTATTAGACTTTATCGGGAGTTAGATGGTGAATATAAACCAACTGATACTATTGTAGGACATAAAGTAAAAACTTTAACAAAAATTCCTTCACTAACATAAACAGAGGTACGTATGATCAATCATTATGATAGTATTATAAAAGAGCTAGAACGATTGGAAAGTATAGTAGAAATACTACTAGATAATACAGAAACTTCTAATAAAGAAGTTAAAATGTATAAACCCACAGACGGCATGGCAGCAGCAGCTGTTCGTGCTTTAAAGTGGCGTGAAGAAGGTTATCAAGGCGGTACCATGGTAGGTCTTGCTAGAGCCAATCAATTAAAGAATAAAGAAAATCTTTCCGAAAGCACAGTATTAAGAATGTACAGCTTTTTTAGTCGCCATGCAGTAGATAAGCAGGCAACTGGATTTTCAAGTGGAGAAGAAGGCTTTCCAAGTAAAGGCCGCGTAGCTTGGGATCTATGGGGCGGGGATCCTGGGGAATCATGGTCACAACAAAAACGTGATCAAATAATGCGGGACAGAGAAGGTAAATCATTAGACTTAGCAAAGCTAATTGTAAAAGGTTCTGTATCTGTAACAACCAGAATGGCTGCAGCTCAAACCCTAGAAGATTACGCAAATGAAAATATTAGCGAAGAAATAGAAGCATTTGGTCAATTTATGTATCATGCCGAGCTATTACGAAATGACCATTTAGATGTATATTTAATTGATCTACATATGGTAGACCAACCTTATCGTGATATGCTAGTTAATGTATTTAGCACTTTTCATAATATGGAGTCATAATGTGGATAATGAATTTTTTACCTAGTTGGATTTTTCACTTATTATTTATAGCAGGTGTCTTAGCTTTAGTAGCTAGTTTTGTGTTAAAAGCTGTACCACTTTTAACACAGTATAGAATACCAGTTCAAATAGCAGCAGTAGCAGCTATTTTAATAGCCACCTGGTTTGAAGGAGCTATTAGTAATCAAAATGCTTGGGTAGCCAGAGTTAAAGAAATGGAAGCTAAAGTAGCTAAAGCAGAAGAGCAATCTCAGCAAGTTAATACTGTGATCAAAGAAAAAATAGTTAAACAAATAGAAGTTGTTAAAACTAGAGGTGACGATGTAATTCGTTATGTTGATAGAGAGATTATAAAATATGATACAAAGTTTGCAGCGGGTGGACAGTGTGAAATACCTGCAGAATTTATCAAAGCACATAATCAGGCAGCGGAGAAAGTAAAATGAAATATTTACTATTATCTTTACTACTTTTAACAGGTTGTTCAACTACTGTACCAGTTACAGCAAAGTTTCCACAAGCTCCAGGATTACAGTCTCAAACACCGTGCCCTAACCTTAAAAAGTTAGAAGAAGGTGTTCAATTATCTGATATAGCTAAAACTATTACTGTTAACTACACAGAGTACTATACTTGTGCTGTTAAACTCGATGCTTGGATTGAATGGTATGCCAAGCAAAAAATTATTTTTGAGGGAGTTGGTAAATGAATTTAACGCTAACACAATTAAAACAGTTGTTACCTAAAAATCCTTATGTTGAGCAATGGCATAATGCACTGGAACAACTACTACCAGAGTATGAGATTAATACTCCTCAACGTATTGCAGCATTTATTGCTCAGTGTGCACATGAGTCAGGCGGCTTTACTGCACTTAAAGAAAATCTTAACTATAAAGCAGCCACTCTTAGAAAAATATTTCCAAAGTATTTTCCTGATGAGGATACAGCTCAGCACTATGCCAATCTTCCAAACAAGCAGCAAGCTATAGCTAATAAGGTATACGCTAATCGTATGGGAAATGGTGACGAAAATTCAGGAGATGGATTCCGTTATTGTGGAAGAGGTTTAATACAGTTAACAGGTAAGGACAATTATACCTGGTTTGCAGCAAGTTTAAGTATTCCAGTAGAAGAAGCCTCGGAATATCTTCAAACATTTGAAGGAGCAGCACAGAGTGCGTGCTGGTTCTGGGAAACCAATAAGTTAAATCAGTGGGCAGATGCTGGTGATATTGTTACTTTAACTAAAAGAATTAATGGTGGTACTATAGGTCTAGAAGATCGTAAAAAACATTATGAACATGCGTTACATGTATTAGGAGTTTAATATGATTAAAAAAGTTTTAGCAGGTTTATTAATAGTAAATAGTGTGGGTGCTCAAACTCTTATTAATCAAGGTACGTACGATTCAAAATCACTAGTAGATACAAACTCTACTAGTGTTTCTACAAGTACCGTTAATACTAACTCAAATACTACTAGTAATTCGAATTCAACCAGTACTTCAGCAGTAAATTCAACTAGCTTAAATACTAATAATAACAATAATAGTAGTACTTCTGTTAATACTAATAATAATGTTAACTCAGGTACAGTTACTAATAATAACAATAATGTTAACTCAGGTACACTAACCTATAATAACAATAATGTTAACTCAGGAACTATGACTTACAATAATAATAATGTAAGTACAAATGTAAATACTAATAATAATATTAATTCAGGGACTATGACTTATAACAATAATAATGTTAATCAGTCAACAGCAACTAATAATAATGTTAATACCGGTGATATGACTAATCGTAATATTAATAGTTCAACCTCGACGAATAATAATATTCAATCTGGTTCAATGACTAATATTAATCAGAATAATAATTCTAGCACTTCAACTGCAACAAACGTTAATCAAAACACCAGCGCTAATACTAATGTTAATCAAAATATTAACAGTGGTGAAATGACTAATCGTAATATTAATGAGTCAACAGTTACTCAAAAAGTAATTCAACCACCACCAACTGCAGTTGCCCCCACGATGATGAGTGGCGGAAATGCAGACTTATGCTCAACAGGCACTTCAGGCTCAGTACAAACACAAATATTTGGTGTTTCAGGTGGCGGAACAACCCGTGATATGAACTGTGAACGCTTAAAGTTATCAAAAACTTTATATGACATGGGAATGAAAGTAGCTGCAGTTGCTACAATGTGTCAAGACCGTAGAGTATTTGATGCTATGATTGCTGCTGGAACGCCTTGTCCTTATGAAGGTAAAATAGGTGAGCAAGCTAAACTTGCTTGGGATACAAACCCTGATAAGATACCTAAACTAGAAAAAGAGGAGATGGTCGATGACACTACTAAGAAAATTGGTCTTGGTGCTCTGCTTGGGGCTCTTGTCTTTAAATTATTCTAATGCACAAACAATAGATACAACAGGTAATATTGTTGATAATAATACATGGAATAATGCAGTATATCAAAATCAACTAACTTGCTGGGCCTCGGGAGATCCTGGATATTGTGGACCAAATCCCATAGTACGTCCAGGCGGTAATATAAATTTTAGTTATGGTACTGCTGATTTATATCAGATTAAGGCTATATCAAGTGTATTACCAAACTCAGCAACTGGACTACAAGTTAATGGATTTACTTTTGGATTTACTGCTAAAAATGGTAATGGGTGGGATAATGGTCAACAAGACTATTTATCAGCATATGTAACCCTATATAATAAAACAGGTGCTGTAGCTGCTGAGTACGATTATACCGCTTATACCAATCAGAGGTATAACTGGAGAACTTTTAGTTTCTCCGAAACTTTTGCTACTCCTTACGCAGCGCCTGAACTATCAAATGTTAGATATGGTTTAATAGGTAGAGACAGTAATGGCTGGGCTGGACCTTATGGACCTGAAGTATATGGAGTTAACTTTTCGTTAAAATACTCAGTAGATCCTTGTGCAACAAATACTTTTTACAGTCCAAGTTGTGCAGGTTACTTTGATGCACTAGCTAAACTAGCCCCTAAATCTAGTAATAACACTGATACTACATTAGCATATACTCCTGCTCCTGATAGTCCAGAACTGCCACCTCCACCACCCGGAGCACCTCCACCACCTGGTCAAAATGGACCGCCTCCACCTTCTGGAGCACCTCCTCCATCTGGTAGCCCTCCGCCACAGCAAGCTTCACAACAAGCAGCTTCTACACCTGTAAATAGTAGTGCACCGCAAGAAAAGTCTGCGGGAGGCACACCAAATCTAGGCTTTGCTCTTTCCCTAGTAGCTAAAAACTCAGATCGTGAAAAGGCTATATCGCAGCAAGCAGTAGCTACTTCAATAGCAGAAGCACAAGCAGCAGGTGACCGTGCGCAACAAGTTGGTACTTCAACAGCTAGTGCAGCAGTATCTGCAAGTACCACAAGTGCAGAAACTGCATTTACTGGCTCAGGATTGCAGGTTACAAGTTCGAGTACCAGATCTAGTACATTATTAGTTAACGAAACTCAGCAAGCAAGTTTAAACTTATTGCAAAATACGCAAAGTTTTAATAGCGCATCTAATACTCAACAAAATGCGGGTTCTCAATTATTAGCTCCCGTTACTGTTGAACAGATACAAAGTACACAAAATCAAAGTATATTTAGTGTACAACAGTATAGTCAGCAAGAGGCAGAACAAGTAAGCCAACAAATTAGTTTTTTAACTGATTTAAATAATCCTCTTAAGCAACTTATAGAATCTCAACAGATTCAGCAGGCTCAACAGGATCAACCTCAACAATCTCAACGTCGTGATATTGCACCAAATGAATTAGCAACTGGTGTTAATTTAGCACAAATAGCAGTAGTTCCTCAAGGCTACGCTAGTTACACGAATTTTATCTTGCGTGATGCAAGTTTTTATGAACCACGGGAAGTTTACAAAAATCAGATAGTTATAGATAATGTTAGAGTTTTACGCGGTTTAGGGTCAGATCGTAAGCATCAAGACTTAATAAACTTGCAATATAAATAGGAGTTAGTATGGCGGAAGACCTAAACAAAAAAGTTGACCAACTAGAAGCTGCAACTAAAAAATATGCATCTAAAGATACTGTTATTAGTATTGGTGGATATGAATTTACACCAGCTAAATTAATGGTAGCCGCAACTATTGTTTCATCTATACTTGGTGGCCTTTATGGTACATTTGAAGTATACAAAGACTACATTGGCATGAAGAAAAAGATTGCAGAGTATTCTGCTCCTGATTTATCCGATTTTGACAAGCGTTTAGCGGTAATAGAGGAAAATAGTGCAAAGACTAGTGACTATACCAGAGATATTAAAACCGATTTAAAGAATGACTTACGTCGTAATGAATCAGTTACTGAGCAAGTAGAGCGTAGCGTTAAGTCAGCTCAACGTGAAACTGAAACTGAAATGCGTGAAATGCGTAAAGCAGTTCGTGAAGATCTTGAAAAAGCACGTAATGAAGCTAATACAATCCGTAGAGAGATGGCGGATGCGCGTAGAGAAATAGAGCGTGAAGTAGTTCAACTCAAAAAAGAAGTAGATAGCAAGATACAGAAAGCTATAGACAATCCTTTAGCTAACAAATAATGTCAGCTATATTTATTACCTTTATTCTAGCATACGCTAAACCAGAATACGAATGTGTCAGATGGACATGGTCTGGTGATGTGTATAATCGAAAGGTAGTTTGCTTAGAATGGAGAAAACGCAAATGATAGATCCAATTACAGCACTGGCGGGTATTACATCCGCTATTAGCATGGTTAAAAAGGCAGCAAAAGTTGCCAATGATCTAGGATCTTTAGCACCTATGATTGCTAAACTTTTTGACGCTAAAAGTACTGCTACTAAAGCATTAGCTGAAGCTAAAAAGTCTAAAAAAGCCTCTAACATGGGTACGGCTCTTCAAATTGAAATGGCACTAGATCAAGCCGCTACTTTTGAAAGAGAATTACAGCTATTGTTTATGCAAGCTGGTAAAATAGACGTGTGGAATAAGATTAAAAATCGTCAGGCGGCAATGGACAGAGACGATGCTAAAGAGATAATTACCTCTAAAGCTGAGGAAAAAAGACGTAAAGCCAAAGAAGAAGAAATGGGTCAAATTGCTATGGCAATTGGAGCAGTATTTTTTGTTTCATTTTTAATTTTTGTAGGCATATATGAATTAGTACAATTTTGCCAAACAACCGGTAGGTGTGGAAGATGAATGAAGATCAAAAAGCTTTTGATTTAACATTAAAATTACTAATATATGGAATCGCAGCAATATATTTTCTTAACCTTTTAGAGGTTTTGCCAAACGATATAGCAGATAAAGTTGTTAATTTACTATTAGGGAAAGTTGGCTTATAAAAATGCATAATGATTTAAAACTATTTAAATGGGCACTAGTATTACTACTATTACCATTAGGACTGGCATTCTGTGGGGGAGATAGGTTCAGATACCCTTGCCAAGACCCAGATAACTGGGAAAAGGATTTTTGTAAATTACCAAAATGTGATGTAACAAGAACTTGTCCAGAACATATATTTAAGGGACAAAGAGACCCAAGACTAGGACCACCTACTACAAGAGTAGAGCCTATAGCTATATCACAATGTACAACACCCACACAAGGAGCTAACTGTGGAAAATAACTCAATAGTATATACCGAAGACCAGTTAATGGCTCGTCTTAAATTTTTTATTGGTATTTGTTTAGCACTTACACTTACTGGTATTGTATTTGTAGTTCTTTACTCCATTATTTTTATTACACAACCATTAAATGCAATAAGTCCTATTGATCAAAAGTTTTTTGAGATGATAATTCCTATTGCTACTTTCTTAACAGGTACACTAAGTGGCATTATGCTAGCTGGTGGTAGTAAGGAAGAAATGGAAATGAAAAGGGACATGATTAAGCAGGCTCAAGAAACCTCTAATACATATGCTAAAGCTAATCCTATAAAAGTTGAACCAGCTTTTGCACCAGCAGCTCAAACAAATAGTGGGTTTAATAATACTTCTGCAGTTAATGCAAATGTAGTTTACATTAATGGTAAACCTGCCCCAGTTCAAGCACCTCAACCGGAGATTTAAATGGCACCACTTAGTACTATGCTATCTGACAGCACGTCTATTAGCAGTAAACGAGTTATTACTTTCCTTGCATTTGTAATGTGCGCAGTCGCTTTTATAGCAATGATACTAGGTCATCCAATAGATACAAAACTATTTGATTCTATGATGTATATTGTAATTGCAGGATTAGGCTTTACAGCAAGCGAAAAATTCGCATCCAATAAAGAGAGTAAGCAATAATGGATGCATACGATTTACATGAAAAATTATTAACAGAGTGGAGACGGCTAGCTTTAATACCAAGCGCAGACTCTGTTAAGAAAACCTATAACGAGGTTCCTGTTTATATTAACTTAAATGATAATACGTATACAGTAACTGATGTTATTACTAGAGACGGAAAATTAATTTTGGAGATTGTATGAAGAATATTTTTTGGACATTATGTTTAGCACTTAGCGTATCTTTTTTACACTGGAATAATGCAGTAGCTGCGGCACCCGCAGCACCGGCAGTAGCACCAACAGCAGCAGCACCGGCAGCGCCTGTACAAACTAAGAAAGTTTGTGTGGAGCAAAAAGATGCTAAGACTGGCAAAATGAAAGAAGTTTGTAAAGACGTCAAACAGCATAAAAAGCTAGAAGGTACTAAAGTACCTGAAAAGAAGTAACTTAAACTTAGGCTACCAACGCCTAAGTAGGCGTTGGTTTTTATTAACTAACCAGGTGTAGGTATGGCAAGTTCATCAGGAAAAAAGGCTCGTAGAGCACAAAGTTCTCAACCAAAAAATCCAATTGAGTTTGGGTTTAGGGATGTTAAACCTTTGAATTTTATTCAAGGAGAGTATTTAGAAGCTATCAAAAGTAATGAAATTATTTTTGGTATAGGTTCAGCAGGTACAGGAAAAACATTTGTAGCAGCTTCATATGCTGCAGGAGAGCTATTCCATAGAAGAATAGAAAAGATTATTTTAACAAGACCTAATGTAGAAACTGGTAGAGGCTTAGGATTCTTACCAGGAGAATTAGAGGAAAAATATGCACCTTACTTAGATCCTTTTGACCAAGTATTTAAAAGGTCACTTGGCGCAGGATTTTACGAATACGCTCTAAAAACTAAGACAATAGATCCAAAGCCATTGGGATTTATGCGCGGAGCAAGTTTTGAAAACTCTATAATACTAGTAGATGAAGTTCAAAATATGACCAAAACTGAGTTTAAGATGCTGTTGTCTAGAATAGGTAGGAACTGTAAAGTTATACTTTCTGGTGATCCAGATCAGACAGATATTCAAGACTCAGGTCTTAAAGATGCCGTTAATAGACTAGAAGGCATACAAGGGATAGAAGTAGTTAGATTCCTAGATGAAGATATTGTTCGCAGTAGAATGTGTAAACAAATTATAATAGCTTATAGAGAGTAAAAAAAGCCCCTATACTGTAAAGTATAGGGGCTTTTTTCATTCTGCTACTGGTTCAGCAGCATTAATATCAGCAAAGTCTTTAATCATTTTACTAATTAGTGGCTGAGATACTTTAAAAGGTAACTCACTAAGTGCAGCAATAATCATATTTAACTCATCTTGAGTAAAACTCATACTGTATTTTTTTGGTTCGATTGGTTCTGTTTGTTCCATATTTATTTTATAGGGCAAGCGCCAGTTGAGCAGTCATCCGATACAATTTCATCAAAACTATTTGTATCATCTAAACTAACGGGTTGAAGAAATTTAATGTATTCGTCATAGTCTTGCTCACTTACTACTTCTTGTGGAAGATATAAATAACCAAGATCTTTAGCTGTCATACTCGGATCAGTACGATAGATAAAACTAACTCCTACATAGCAATCCCAGTTATTTAGCAGCCACTGAATAATATCTTCTACTTCATCTAAGGAGTAGGAAATGGTTACTGAAGTGTTCTGCTGAGTCCAGCTGGTCTGGATTAATTTATACTTCTCTAGCTGTTCTACTGCGGAATCTAAATTTACCTCTTTGCCTTTAACTTTATGAAAAGGAACATCATCCCATCTTACTGGGAAAGTAATTAAGACTCCTGAATCATCCGTTGGATGATTAATAACATTATATCCAGCAGCTTTTAGTTTCTCAACTACTGGGTCATACTTTGAGAATTGAACATTATTAAATATATACTTACCTAGTGGTTTATGAATACCCTCGGTAGTATCCATAATTTTACTTAATGTACCAGAAGGTTTAACACAAGTAATATTTTTAGGACTAGGTAGGTCAAGCTCATCTGCCATACCAATAGCAGCAGCAGTTGCTGTGCGTTTTAAATATTCGTAATCGTATCCACCCATATCAGGGCGTTTGGCAATACCAGTAAGGCCGACACCACACAGACGAAGAAAATAATTATTAAGATGCCAAGATTCTTGAAGGATACCATCATTTAAGTTTACGCAAGTTTGACGATAATTTGCTCGTGCAGCAAGTCTGATCGCCTCATGTAAGCCTGCAGTATCTCCTTTGAACTTACCAATATCTGTTTCGGTAAGGTTGCAGAAGGATTTATTTCCCAATAAGATTTCAACGCAGGGATTGCACCCAGAGAACCAGGGGGCTCTGCGGGTAGCTTCCACTGCATTAATGAATCCAGGCTCGCTACCCCCCGCATCTTCCATGAGATCGAATATTTTTCGAAGGTCTTCATAAAGTGGTTTTTCTTTAAATACTAAACTATTATTAGACTGTTGGCGATGACTATTGTTATGCAACCACCAGTCTTTTTTGCCTACTGCAAATTCTTCCCATTCAGGTTGGCCGTATTCAAAAAGTGCAATTTCAGCACTTCTACGACTACTAAGAATAGTACCTAGATGGTTAACAATGTCAAGAATATCCATACGAGTAAGCAGACTATCTGCTCTACCATTAAGTATATTAGCAATTGCTACATAAGCTGTACTAATTGCTGAATCTCCTGAACTAATCCACCCATAACCTTTTAGTCTATCACCGGCCGGTCGTAACTGTGAAAAATCTAATACTAGTTCTTTGGCAGGGTATTTACCTGCCATTAGCTTACCTACTGATTTAGCCCAGGCTTCGGCAGAGTCTCCAACTTGAATAGTCCAGCTTTTAGTTTCTGGATCCCAAGTTTCCGTATTATGCTCATTACCGCCCTTGGCAGTACGAGTAGAACGAATTACTCTAATATTCTTGATTGGTTTTGAAAAACCATTTAGTGTGCCTACTACTGGCTTAAATCCAACCCCACATCCTTGTAATAGTAACCATAAACAGTCTACTACATCATAAATTGTTTCTACTTCTGTAAAAGAACAATTAAATTGAGATGCTTCTCTTTTTTGTGCAACTGATGTGCCACCTAACCAAAGAGAACGACCGCTCATAGAAACTTTACGATCTAACATTAGCTGTTCTAAATCATATAGTTCAGCAAACTCAAGATCCGTTAAATCTCTATTAGCGGCCCGTTCCCATAACCACTGTTGGTGGTCTATAACCCTGGAAACTGTTTGCTCCCAGGTTTCAAATTGTTTTCCGTCGTCTGTAAGTGGTCTGTTGTATGTGCGTCTTGTAATTACTTGTGCTCGTGTTGAGACAGTCATTGCTCCCCTTCTCTAGTTATAAAACTAGCTAATATTTCTTTTTCAGACCTATTCAAGTTATTAAACATATAGTTATTATCTTCTTTGCAAAGTACTAATGCATCTTGTTCTGAAATTATTCTGCTAGATACTATTGTTTCAGTTAGGTGTTCTTGCGAAAACTCTTTCGCTTCTTCCATTGTAACCGTATCTAGCGCCCATTCTTTTTTGCCCTTAGGCACTTCAACTAAGTATCTTGTACGAAATTGATTAATACACTCTACCAAAACAAGTTCAGTTTCTTGCTTTGATATAATAATAGAACCGTTGTCTTGAACATTCCAATTAATTTTATCACCTGTTTTTAGTGATAAAGCTTCCAATACCTCAGGTGGCAGAGGTAGCATTAAGTCCCCCGTATCAGGGTCTTCTTCTATATTTACAATCCAGCGGTTCATGGTATTATTAAGTTAAATCTATACTGTAGTTAACATCTTCATCTGGAACATCACGAACAATCGTTAGTTCCATCTCGTCAAGATCAAAACCTTCTTCTTCAAATAGTTCACTAAGGTCAAATGCAGCGGCAGAACCTGCTGTGCCTTGGCCAAGGCGTACATGAGCTACTAATGTATTGATACAATTAATATGATCCTCAGTCAAGCCTTTAATAGTATAAGTATCGTTTTGTTTATATTTAAGTTCTAACATCTTTTATTTCCTTTAATTTAAGTTCCTGTGCTTCCAAATCCACCTTTACCGCGCACAGTATCATTCCATGCATCAACAAAGTCTACTAACAAAACTGGCATAATTACTAGTTGAGCAACCCTATCACCACGCTGAATTTTATATGGGTCATCTCCAGTATTTTTCAAAATTACTTTTATATTACCACGATAATCACTGTCAATAACGCCTACTGAGTGAGGGATAGTAATTCCCTTTTTTCCTTGACTGCTTCTGTTAAAAACAAAGCCTCCGTAACCCTCTGGAATTTTAACGGCTACTCCTGTATCAACAAGTTTTTGATCTCCAGGATAGATTTCCAAATCTTCTGTGCTTACTAAGTCAGCTCCTGCATCTGTTGGATGTGCACGTTTTGGTAGAAATGCGGAATCTTCTACTTTACACTCAATAATTTGATTAACTTTTGTATCCATGTTGTAGTCGTATTGTTTATTAATATTTACAAATTTACTCATTTAAGTATTCGTCCATTATTTTATTTATTTGTTTACAGTTTTCTACCCCGATAGCTTCTTCAGAGTTAGTTACTAAATCCATTAGTTTATAGTTTAACATTAAATTATCTGCACCAAATTCATTTAATGCAGAAATATATTTATATTTACTTGAGATAGGTAGGGCTGATATAATATCATAAGTACTACCATATTCTTCGATTAATTGTACGGCACGTTTTGGTCCTATACCTGGGACGCCCATAACGTTATCGCCACTATCGCCAGTAAGACATTTAATACTGATATAATCGTCAACAGAAAAATCATAATGCTCATTCCAGTTATCTACTGTAATCTCTTTACGAGTTACATAGGAAAAACGTGATACTCCATCTGTAACAAGTAAGTCCCAGTCTTTATCTGAGCTAATTAACCAAATTTGATCTAAGCTATAGCGTTTACGCTTTGCTACTATATAAGCGGCAATATCGTCTGCTTCTACTCCCTGAAAACGAACTACAGGAAACTTGCCTTCTTCTTCATACATAGATAAAATCTGTTGTACTTCTGCAAAGAATTGCTCGAACTCTTGTTGTTCTTCTTCAGTTTGGTTTGCGTATTTATCTTTACGATTCTGTTTGTAAAGTGGATAAATTGCTTTACGATATGAACTTGAGCCCATATCGCCTGCAATTATAAGTTTTTTAGTTTTATAAGATTTTTGCAGACTCTCGACTGTTCTCATATAGTCAGTAGCAAAATCTACTGCCTTTGAGTGTTTATATCGAAATGCAAGGTTTAGTGAGTCCAAAATCATTAGCGATTTAGGGTCAGTGTGGTTTATTTGTTCAAATGTTTTTGTCATACGAATATTATATCAAAATTGACTAGATGTGTCAAGTGATAAATTTTGGATCCTCGTACTTTACAAAGTCTTCTAGTAAAGAAACATATACTTCATAACCCAATACGCTTATAAATATGTATCTATAATCACAAGTTGGCATACACTCAAATGCACAAAATACCTTTGAACGATCATGTTTAAATATAAGTAGAGGAGTTTTATCAACTTGCTTACCCTGCCTTACTGCTTGAGACCACCATTCAAAAAATTGAGGGCTCTTGCCTGTAAGAATAGCACTAGTAAGGTGATCTTCTTCATAGTGTTTAACCTCTACAGAGTAAAGATTCTTTTCACCAGGAACGTATAGATCACCTTTTAATTGGTGTCTAGGGTCTAGAGCTCCTGATGCAGGTACTCTTTCCCATTTGAGACTAGTTAATTGGCGTAACTGATCTCTAATTAGAGTCTCTGCTCGAGCCCCTTTAGCTCTAGGATCAACCATTATCTATCCTTGACATATTTCGTTGCTTTACTACTTGTAATTTTTCTAGTAAAGGATGTGAGAATCCGTGTGATATTAAGAAAGTATTTAGGCTTTCCTCTTTTAACAAAACTTCAATTAACTTTTCTTTACCTTCTGCATCAAGATTTTCTACTGTCTCGTCTAATATTAGTAAATTAGTACGTGAGTTAGAAAGTGTTTGCATAAGTTTGCGAATAGCTAGTAAGGTTGCTACATTAACACGGGCACGCTCACCACTAGAAAGGGCGAGTATGTCTACGTCATGTCCATTATCTGTAATAACAACATTAAGTTTATCTGATGAAGCTATTTTAAATGATAGTTGGAATCTTCCATCAGCTAGTTCAGCTAAATACTCATTTGTAATAGTTTCTAAATCTTTTACTAAACATTCTATTTTATAAGCTACAAGACCAGTTGTTGAAAAGGCTTTTACAAGTACTTGTAAATTGGAAAGCTCGGAAGTATGTTTTACTAATTCAGTAGTATACTCAGCAAGCTCTTTACGCATATCTTCCATTTGATCGGCTATAACTGTTACTCTGGAATTATGTTCAGCAACAGTTTTATTTTTAGCCCTTACTTTGGAAATTGTACTATTAATCTCATTAATAGCTTTTTCTAGGGCCGTAATCTTACTAGAAAGTTCATTTTTATCTAGTACTTCACTGGTCAAGTCATTGTCAATTAAAGCATAGTACTTCTCCCACTCAGTAAAATTTTTCTGATAAGATTGATACTTAGAAATCTTACTTTCTAATAATTTAATACTTGCTTTGAAACTAGTAATATCTTGTTCAAGACTTACCTTATCTACATTAAACTGTTCTACTAAACTAAACATGGTGCTATTATCCATATCCTGAGAACAGGTAGGGCATTTAATAGTAGGTCCGGAACATTTCTTAGATAGTGCAATACCTTCTTTTAATTGATACTCTTTATTAGCTAGTTTTGTTTTTAGTTCTGCTAATATTGTTTCATTAACTTTTTCAGGAACTGGGTCATCAACAACTATATTGGATAAAACCTGTTTATAGGTATTATTCTGAACTATTTTTTTATTAGTAGACTCAATGTTAGATAGTTCATGTTTTAACAAAGTTGCTTCTGATACTAGTTCACTAGGAGCCGTAGGCTCTTCTTCTAGTTCTTTTAGAGAAAGGTCTTCTTTTTCATACTTTGATAACCAACTACGTACTGTTGTTAATTTAGCCTGCACAGAATCTACTTGTTTATTAGCTTCTGATGAAAGCTCTTTAAACCTCTCTGAAGCCCTAGTATATATAGATAGATTTAATAACTCTATTAAGAACTTTTTTCTAGCTGTATCAGTAGCAGTCAAAAATTCTAGACTAGAAACACTACTTTGGTATACTATCTGACTAAAGGTTTTATGGTCAAAACCAATAATGCCTTCTATTTGTTTATAAGTATTAGTACTAGTATGACTACTAATATCTTTACCATCTTTCAATAGTTTTACTGTTGCAGATGCTGTGGCTCTAGAAGTTTTAATTGTGTAATCTGAACCATCTTTAGAAAAGTCTAATTCAATACTGTAACTTTTATCAGAACTGTACCTATTAAGTATATCTGCTTTTTTTATTTTTTTGGAGTTCTGATTATATAATATTTCTTCTAATATTAGTGCAATAGAGCTTTTACCATGACCGTTTTTACCAACAATTTGGGTAAGCGGTGCAATGTCTAATTTAATAGTATTATTTAATCCATATGAGAAAGCATTACCCCATCTAATTTCTTTAAATGTAATCATTCTGTAGTAATCTTATCCAAATTATTATTTAAAACCTGCACTATATTTTCTACTGTAGAGTCAGGTAATTGCAGAATATATAATAAATATTCTTTCAATTCAGCAGCTAAAGTCATACTAGGGTCTAAAATTAGGGCAGTCTCTGTCTCTCTGCGCACTATCTTTTTATCTATTAGACTATTGTCCTCCATGGCGCCCAGCTCACTCATGTCGCCTTCAACTTCGTAAATGGTATGGTCATAGGTAGTAGCTGGCATTTCTTCGCCTGCTTTTATAGTTTTACGAATAAGCTGTGGTAACTTTAACTTTCTCCACTCATGCTCTAAACTATTAGTATCAAGTATGATAACGCCGGTATCTACATTATTACGATGAAAACTAGTAGTAGCAGGACTTCCAGGGTAGAGGATATTTCTTTGCGAATTCTCATAACTATGTAAGTCTCCAGCTAAAACAACTTTCCATCTGTCAAATAGCTCTAAGTCTAGCTCTGGCTTTACATGGGGCGGTATCTCGCCTCTAACATGTGTAAAACAAATATCTCCATGTACTAAGTGTGGAGCATTTTCAAATTCTTTTAATTTATTATATGGAATAAAATCCATATTATCAATAGAATAGTAGTCATCAATAACTGTAACAAGTTTATTAAGTCTTTGAGTACTACGTTTAAGACTAGTAAAGAAAGTGGTGTCTTTCTTTAAAGCTTCGTGATTTCCCGCATATATAATGCAAGGTATCTTAATAGACGATACTAGATCAAAATAAACTTCTAGTTCATCCATTGTTGGCATACGATCAAATACGTCGCCACCTAATACTAACAGATCACACTCCTGTTGAATATCGCCTAGTTGTTGTATGAATAAATCATAACGATCCTGGGCCCAAGGTATAGGAACATTTTTTTGACCTAGTTTAATATGAATATCAGCTGTAAATAAAACTTTCATGATTTGTAGTCAAAAAAGCCCCTAAGCTGTTGAGACTTAGGGGCTTGTATATTAAGCTGTTAAATCGCTAACTGCTTCGGAATCAGTAGCAGGATCTTCCTCAGCTACAGCTCCATTAACGATGCGCTCTAATGTAGCTTTTACTTCTTCGGCAGTTTGACGTGGGTACTTAACATCAATGCTTTCAGAAGCTGCTACAGCCTCTTTTTCTTCGGCAGTAAGTGGGCGTTTTTTACAACGCAGTACTGATAAAGTATACTCTACATTGAATGGTAGTGGCCCAGTCTTAACGCGTTTGAATACAACATCCCAACCTGTATCAGGATCAGTAGGATCGCCCAAGTCTTCTGCTGCTGAGCACACTTGCTCAAATAGCTTCTTTTTCAGATTAAGAATTTTTACTTTTCCATCTTTAAGATCAATACAGTTTGCACTGTAAGACCAAGAACATTTCTTATCTGAGAAGTACTCTGGAACATGGTCATGTTCTTTATTATTGAATTTTTCAGCATCACGATCAAATGCTAAGCACTCAACTGGAATATCTTTTCCATTAGTGCCCTTTAACCAATAAACATAACGGGGTAAAATTCCCCCAATCAAACGTACTGTATTTTCTCCGTCTTTGTATTCAAAGGCGTCAAAAGATTTTTTAACTGCTTTGCCTTTAGTTGCTGTAAATGCTAATGCCATTTTTAATTTTCCTCGTATTTAAAGAGTATTTCTTTGTTTGTTATTTTTAATAACGGATTGTTTTTAATTAGATCAATGTTTATATCAGGAAAAAACGATAATTGTAATCCCCGATATTTATACTGCTTATATAAATTATAGTCTCGTCTAGCTGCTAGTTTAATATATTGTATTTTAAATAATATATCTGTTGATTTATCTGCAAACAGGGAGAGTGGATTTAGTATAAAACAGTTACCAGCTAGTGATACTTTACTAGGTTTAACCTTAGAGTATTTAAACGGTAATTTTTTAGAATAGTGATACTCTAACATAACCATAAACTTACTTGCATCACCATCTGACTGCTCTTCAAGAGTTTTTAGGTTAAAGAATAGAGCCATAATTACTGCTGGAAGATATATTATATCATTGTTAGAATACATTTGCAAGTGTATTTTTTACAAGCCCAGTATCTCCCAGCCCTTTCTCATATAAAATGCTATACGATCTTTATTTTGTTTTCTATCACTTGCTCCACTAAACTGCATATCTAGAACTAGAGGTGATATTTTATTTTCGTGTTGTCTCATTATACGTCCAATAATTTGCTCTAAAAGACCATCATTGGCTATTGGTACAGCTAAAATCACACAACTTAATATATTTACTGATATGCCTTCTGCAAATATTTGACGGCTTCCAGCAATGCAACTTTTTTGTCCTGATTCGACTTGTTCTTTAAGTAGGACTCTTTCTTCATATGTTGTCCCCCCAGTAATGCACACACACGTTTCACCAATTAGTTCTCCTACTTGTTGTAAAAATTCTACTCTATCAGCAACTATAAGCACTTTGTGCCCTTTAGCAATCTGTAAGTTTGCTGCTGCCGCTATAAATCTTTGATAATCTGTGTCGTATAATAAGTTATTTATTTTCTTAACCCAAGTCTCGCCAGGAGATAGGGCTATTCCTGTACGAACTATTTGTACTTTTGGAGTAAGAGTATTTTCTTGCGGTGGTTGATATAGTTTACTACCAAAGAAGTCTCGAAATAGTACTTGTTTACCGTCTTTGCGCTGCATTGTACCACTAAGACCTATTTTATATCTAGCATACATGCCGTCTATAAAAGCAGTAAAAGTACTTGCGGGGCAATGATGTGCTTCGTCAACTATTACAGTACCAAACTCTTTACAGATCTGTGGCACTAGCTTAGTTAAAGTCTGTATATTACCAACTACTATTGAGTGATCTATATCAAAACTGCCAGAACCTATAACTCCTACGGGCATTTCAAATAATTTTTCTACTTCTTCTATCCACTGATCTCTAAGCATTGTATTGTGACATACAATTAACGTCTTTTGCCCAAGTTTTCGTGCAATGTGTAAGGCAGTAAATGTCTTACCCCAACCTACCATTGCGTTAATAAAGCAAGTATCATCAACTTCATTAAATACATCAAGCTGTGTTCCTCTTAGCGGAAACTTAGGGTCAGGAAATGGAAGCTCACATACTATTCTTTTATCTACAATTTCATAACCTTCAGGTATTAAATCTAGCCTACCTACCGGTATAGACATAACACTTTTAGGCAACACTTTGTAATTCTTAACTATATCGTACTGTATAAAGTGACTTTTAGCACCCGGAATATTTCTTCTAATTTTATATGTAAGCGTACTTATTAGTTTTTTTGCTATTTCAGGCGTAACATCTAAGTATATTTTATTTGATATTATTGCTTTTGGCATTATATTTTTCTCCAGGTTTTTGAGTATGCCTGATTATAAAAGCCATATAAAATCAGAGATTTACCATAGTGTAGAATTCCAGCATATCTATTAGCAGTATCAGGAGTATATAAAGCCTTAAATCTAGTACTTAGATTTTCAACTTCTATTATTGCTCCTCCAGTTTTAATTGGTATCACATCTGTAACTTTATGAAAGTGTAATTCGGCTTTAGTAGACTTTATGTATTTAAATGTTTTGCCTTCTGAATCTATAAACCAAGTATGCGGTGTAGATAGCTTTATTAAATCACCTAAAAAATAGATAGCTTTACTTATTTTAAATAGTTCTGCACCCTCTGCTTTTAATTTAAGTCTACGTAAAGCTAAACTATCTTTTTTTATGGTTAAATCATCTACTATTTTTAATTTACTTACAACTTCTTGTTCGTCTGAAATATATTGATAGAGGTAAAATACTACTCCATCAATACTTTCTGGCTTAACTAGACCTAGCTTAAATATTGGATAAGCTAGTTCCTTCAACGAAATACTGTTTATCGAATTTTCCAAAGCTATAATCCTGACCTATTTCTTGATCTACACCGATTGGATATCCTTTAATAGAACATCCTCGGTCTTTTTGTGTGTTACGCTTTAGTATTTCACAGTATTCTTCTACACACTCATCTTTAACTAAAGCAACTATTGAGTCATGTACTAACATAAAGATTTTTGCATCAATACCCTTAGCTTTAACTTCATTAGCAGTATCCATAGCACCAAAAAGATTCATGTCAGATGCTAAGGATTGTATTTCTGCGTTGATTCCGCTTCTGACTTCATGGGCCGCAATTCCTTTGTCAGAGGAAAACACATTGATAAGACGACGCTTCCTGCCAAAGAAGCTATAAGTATAACCATTAGCTTCAATAAATTCTTTGCGCGATTTAAGCCACTCTTTAAGTTTATTAAACTTATCAAAGTAGGATTTAATATCTTGCTTTGCTCGATCGATACCATAATATTCTCCTGTTGATTTAGATACTGTATCAGAAACTTTCTGCGGCCCTGATCCATATAAAATGCCGAAAGAAATTGCTTTAGCAGATTGACGCATAGATCCAAACTTACTTTTTACATCATCTACTTCGCAGGTTAAGTCAAAAACCATTTTAGCAATAGTTGAGTGAAAGTCCCCACCTGAAATAAATACTTGTTGTAGGTTTTTATCATTGCTTAAAACAGCAGCATAATACATCTCAGCTGTTGTTAAGTCCTGGCTTACAATTTTGTAGCCATTAGGTGCTTTGATACATCCTTTAATAATTGGATTATCTCTAGGGATTTGCTGAGCATTAAACTTGCCACTACTAGACAGACGCCCACTAGTGGTAAAAATAAGATTAAAGTTTGTACGAATGCGTTCATCTTTATCTAACTCCGGTAAAATCTTACTGATATATGTATTTTTAATCTTTCCTAGCTGCCGTACTTTAAGTATAGCTGCTGGCAGAGGGTGTTCTTCTGATAGCTCGGTAAGTACTTCAACGTCTGTGGATATTGCTCCAGTTCCTGTTTTCTTACCAGTTGGTGTGAGTTTAACATAGTCAAATAGTACTTTACGCAACTGTTGGACGGAGTTTGGATTAAATATAATTCCTGCGTCTGCTTCAAATTGCTTAACATGTTCAAACCCATAAACTTCTTGCTTAGCCTCAGCTATTTGTTTATCTAGAAAGCCTTCAGCCGCTAACATTCTACTGCGGTCAATAGGGATTCCTACTTCTTCCATATCCATTAAGAATAGTGTACCTGGAATTAGAATTGTTTTATATACTGTTAATATTTTTGTATTCTTTTGTAAGTTTGGCCAGAACTTATTAAATAATGTAATTGTTACAGCAGTATCGATTGCGGCATACTTTGAAATTACATCAAAGGGTATCAAATCGTAGGTAAAATCTTCAAGAAGCATACCTTTACTGGAACAATAGGACTTTTTAAAGTCATCTAGTTCTGCATCATAATCACCATATTCAGTGTATTTTAATGCTAACTGCTTTAGTCCGTGACTGTCATTTTCATCTAGAGCATAGTGCATTAACATTGTATCATGCACTCTAGCTCTGTTAAATTTAATACCAATATGATATTCAATCATTTTAATATCAAACTTCATGTTATGAAATACTATATCGTATTTCTTAACGATCTCTTCTAAAAGATCAGTACATATACTATCAAGACAATCAGTAGATATGTAAGCACCGTGTTTATCCTTATAACTGATAGACAAACCCAGTACATAACCATTTCTAGGATATAAAGCTGTAGTTTCAGTATCCATTGCTACATAGCCTTCGGCATTTTCTAAAACTTCTTTTAGAAACTCTATAGCTTCGGCTGTGTCAACAATACCAAGATATTTACCAGTAGCACTAGCATTGCTAATGGAACCTTCAATATACTTGTGGATACGATCTACTGATCTTTGGAAATCCGGTTTTCCTTCTGGCTTAAAATGAAGCATTGATGGATTAGTAATACAAACGAATTTGTCGTGCATTAGTTGTCCTGCATAATTAGTTACTGAACTAATTTTTGCATACTCTTTAGCTGCTTCAGAACCTACTAAGATTACTAGATCATACTCTTCTAAATAAACTTCTAAGTCAACATCTTTTTTCAATAGTTTAGTAATTGGTACTGAACTCATATGATAAAGGTCAAAATCAAAGTTAAAATGATTACTATAGTTATTTTTACTAGGGGCTTTGTCTATAATTGCAATTTTTTTCATATTTTTGTATATTCTATTAAAGAGTTTACATCCTCTTGTGTGATTACGCCAGGGTCTTGACCTTCTGGCAAATCAATAATTTCTGTTAAAAATCCTGCTTCCTCAATCAGAGGTTTAATTTTTCTAGCGGCTTCTCTGCCTGCGTCGTCTCCATCATAAAGAATAAATACTTTTTCAATACCCATTACCTTATAACTTAACATTTTCTCTTTTACATCATTTAGTAGTTTTGAAGTACCAAAGGTACAAACTGTATTCCTTAACCCTTTATCATAACAATTAAGCATATCAAATATGCCCTCTACTAGAATAATAGTTCTATACTTTTCTTCAAATTTTGCAGGAAATAGTGGTATAGTTACTCCACTAGGGTAGTTAACATACCTAGGATTACCGTTAGACATACTATGTCTACCTACATAGCATACTGTTTTACCTCTAACATCAGTTATTGGGAATACAATACGATCTATCATCTTTTCTACTTGATCTGTTTCAAATGCTTTAAAGTGCCTCAAAGTCTGAACGGATACATTTCTAAAAGATTTGTTAATAGGTTTAGCCCCCTCTAGCGGATCTAGGCCGTTAGAAGACTCTTTTAAAACATTTAACTTTTCTTTTAACTTTGCTATTCTTACAGAGACATTGTTTGTTAATAGTCCGTAGTATTTAAAAATATTAGTTTTAAATCCACAAGAAAAACAGTGAGCAATTCCCGTAGATCTATCTATTCTAAAACTTGGATTAGAATCATTATGATCTGGATTAAAGCAAGATGTAACATAATCTCTTCCAGATACTGAAAAAGCAACACCCTTATCTTTGAGTAGGTCTAGTACTGGATCGCTCATTATGTGTCCCAGGGTAAGTCTGCGGCAGGCTCGTCTACCTTACCTGCTCTTTTAATCTTTTTTGGTTTTTCTTCTTGTGCAACTGGCTTTTCAATAGATATTGGACTAATACGTAGGCTTTCCCAATCCATACCGCTTGTAAATTTCATCTCTTTGGCGCCGCGAATTTTTGTGGTTTCAAAACTCATTGCTGCATCTTCTTTGGTATTGGCTTCCATCAACAGCGCAATATCGGCTGCATCAAGAATACCTTTAGCAAAGCGAGTTTCTCCACTATTATCAATCTGATATGGACTAACCATAACAATATCATATTTTCGTGCCATCTCTTTTAGTTTCTTAGAAATAATAATCTGGGGTTGCCAGTCAAACTGACTAGCTCCCTCAACTACAATTTGATTTAAGTAATCAATAACTGCAACTGCGAATTTATCTCCAAAGCGAGACTTCATTTTACCTAAGTGTAAATCGATCGAACTTAGGGTCAGTGCCCTATCATCAATAATTACCATTTGATTGTGCTCTTTAAGACTGCACTCTCTAACCAAAGATTCTTCAAACTTATATTGATCCCTATCTTTGATAAAATCCATTACTAATTTGTCTGAGTCTTCGTACATTTCTGCACGAGATTTAACCACTTTTAATAGTTCTGCATCGGTTAATGTGTTATTTTTAAGATTTTGATGATTGACATTAGCTAAAATACTCATATTACGTTGCAGCGTTTCGTGCGCTTCCATTTCAATAGTGAAATAGATACAGGCATTTCCTGCCTCATACTGATTAATCATAATATTACTACAAGTAATAGATTTACCAGAACCACGTTTACCGCCGATTAATATAAGCTCTTGTCTAGCTACACCGCCTAGTACGGAATCAAAAGTATTATTAAGACCAAGATGTACTCGATTCTTGGCTAGTTCATCAGGTCGAATAAATACCATGATATCATTCATGGTATAAACACCCTCTGTTGTTAGAGTTTTTTCATCTAAGGTTAGTACTATACTCGCTAAATTATCTTTAATTTCTGTACTATCGTATACTGGTAATTTATCAATAAATTTATCTAGTAAGGCAATAGCTTGATTTTGAGTATACTGATCTATTAGAGCATCTAATGCTACATCGGCAGTAATGTCAGTCTCATCAATAAGACGAAGGGTCGCTAACGTTTTTTGCGCCAACCCCTCTCTAGCAATAGCATCTAAGTCATCGAACGACGGTATAGTACTATACTTATCATAGTATCTAGTAATTAAACTATATACTGAGGAGTAGGCAGGGTCAAGAAACGCGAGCTTTAATTTGCTCCAAACATCTAAATTCTTTTCAATTAGTAGTTTATTAATGACAACTGCGCTAATATCCATTACTCTACCTTACTTTCATTGTCAATAATTACTTGGTCTAAAATTTCCTCTAACTTATATAGAGTTTCATTACGTAATTTTTGAATACTAGCTTGATAGCCAAATTTATCGTCAAATAAAATGCCAAGCTGTTGGTGTGTTATAATTTGTTGTAAACCAAAGTATATTAAGTCGTGAGGTTTATTAGACTCAGGAGTAATATCTACTTTAATTGATTTACCATAGTTGTGTTCTGCTTGTTTAACCACCTCTTCAACAGTGAACGACTCTGTATCGTGGTATGTAATTGTTATTTTCATAGTAGAAATAAAAAAGGCCAAGAGCTACTAAATAACTCCTGGCCTTTGAATAACCTTAAGGGTTACAATTAAGCTGCTTTAGCTTCGGCCTTAGCCTTCTTAGCTGCACCATCGTAGTCCTTAACGGTAATACCACGGCGAGTAAGTAGGGTCTTAAGACCACGTTCTGTCTTGTCGACAGCTTTAGCAATTTCAGCAACTGTCATGCTAACGATATCATTACCAAGTGCTTGCACTGGATCAATTACGTTTTTAGCATGGCTATCTTTTTGTGCAGGGATACGGTCAATCTGACCCTTGCGTGTCAAGCTGAGTGCTTTACCACGAACTGAAGGAATGCTTTTACCTAGGGTAACTGCGATTTCTTCAATGAATTTTCCTGCTTGAGCCATTTTGATAAATACGGCTTCTTCTTGCTCTGTGTATGTACGAGCAGCTTCAACTTTTTCAGCTGGCTTAACATTGCCAGTCAATTCCAAAGCAAGTAACTTGCCTTGAATTTGCTTAGCAGTGAAAATACCACCTTGGAAGCGTTCAGCAATATCCTTATAGGTCATTGCACCTGCATTGCTTGTTACCAAGTTAGACAGTGCAGCGCCCTGCTCAGGTGTAAAGGCAGAAACCTTTTCCTTAGCCATAGAAGCAACTTCACGGTCTAGTTGACGCAGTTTTGCACCTACTGAACGCACTGTTACGCCCAGGGCTTCAGCTGCTTGCTCAACCCGCTCGACACTTACTGGACTCTGGTTGCCAACGATGGACAAAAGTTGAGCGACAGCTTGGTCAGACCATTTTTTAGCTTTTTCAGTCATTTATTTTTCTCTTTTTTAAATTTTTGATACAAAATCTTTTAGATTTGTTACTATTGTTACGCCATATTCTTCTGCTTTTTTGCGTTTTGTACTTCCTTTATCTTCCTCATCTATTAAGTATTTTAAAGTCTTTGTTACAGACTCTACTACTATCAAGCCTGCGGCTTCCAATATCTTGGTCGCTTCGGCTTTTGTTTTAAATGAAGTCAATTTACCCGTAATGCATACAGTGGGGCCGTCTACATTACTAGGTTTAACTTTGTCGGATTTGAAAGAGAATGGCAAGAACTCTTTCATTTCTGGGTATTCCAGATTAATCCAATTCAGTAAGTTAGAAGTAACTTTCTCTCCAAGACCTGCTTGTTTACAAGTTTCTTGGGTAATTTCTTCTATAGAACCAACTACACTGGCAATTTTTTTAGAAGCTGTCCCACCCACTAAGGGGATTGAGAAAGCGGCTAAAACGGTGGCCAGATCAGCACCTTTAGCTCGTTCGATTTCATCTAAGAGCTTATCCGCTACTTTTTCACTACCAAGGGACTCAATAGCTGAATCTCTATCTAAGTAAAAAAGTTCTGTAATATCAGCTAGACCAAGTTTCTCGATAGTCTTTGGGCCGAAACCTTTAATACCAAGAGTTTTTGTAAAATGTTCTAGCTTTTTACCTAATTGAGCCTCGCAGGATAAATTTCTACAAAACAGTTGTTCATTAACTGTTTCTAGATTATAGGAACAGCATGGACAAGTTGTAGGAATTTCAATCTTTTGCATAGTTTTTTCAATTTAAGTAGTAATTATACAGGAAATGGAACGCTTTGACAAGTCTATTTTTTGTATGCCTGGAGCACAGCTCGAATGATTGAATTTTGTTATGCTGCTACCTTGTGAGTAATACAGGGAATAATTTCTCCACCTAGTACTACACCTACACGATCGCCTATACAAATATCCAACATCTCTATGAACCCAGGATTATTAAGAGTTGCTTTGCTAACTAACTTATCACCAATATAAATAGGATCTAAGTGAGCTACTGGAGTAACTTTACCAGACTTACCAACACTCCATTCAACAGATAAGATTGTAGTTTCAATGGCCTCTTGACGCTCTTTTCTAGCGTAAGCCCCCCGAGGATGTTTAGATGTATACCCTAGACTTTCAAAGTGTTCGTTATTGTTTGCTCTAAATACTAGCCCATCGCAGGGATAAATATTATGCAAATCTTTTTCTAAAACAGTTTGAAATCCTTGAGTAGTTAACAATACCATATCTCTAACAAATGTAGTAGATTGATACGGATAAACACCATATGCATAAAACGACACTGCACGAGTTTTAAATTCATTTAAATCTTTTAGATTTAAAGAACCTGCTGCATAGTTACGGCTATTAGGTATTTCTTTAATGGCTACAACTTCGCCAGTAACCTGAAACATATCTAACCTTGGTACCGATAAAGGTACTAGGTCTTTTCTAGCAATAAACTTTTCTGTAATATCTGTGCCTTCAATACCATCGCCACGAGTTAGTGCTTGTACTAGAAGGCCATTGACATAAAGAAGACTTACTGCTGCACCGTCTAGCTTAGGGGTTGTACTAATATCAGTGATATCTTTTAGAGGGGCTTCGCCTTCATCGGCATAGTACTTTTGCAAACTATACATAGGGTATATGTGTTTTGCAATATTTTCGTGCTGTTTAGCACCCACCTTAGTATAGCCAGAACTTTCAGCTAGACGATCAAAGGCCTCATCAGAGATGATAGGGCTGCCAGAATAGTAAGATATTGAGGCTTCGTCTAGGTAGGCTTTTAATTTATTCATAACTTATATTATACAATATTAAGCAATAAACTTCAAGTTCAAATTTTGAAATTTATTAGACACTTTACAAAAGTACTCATATGTACTGCATGAACTGGGTCGTAGTAGTCAGGCATATTGCCTTCTTCATACCACCAGCTTAGAGCTTCCGGGTGACAACCAATAATACCAACATTATCTTGAATGATAGCCATAGCATCACCATTAGCGTACTTAGCAACAACTTCCATGTCTTCACCAATGATAGCGCACCCATCATAGAAATACATAGTTTCATCTAAGCCCATCCAAGTAACATATGCTATGGTTGGGCCTTCAGTAGTAATATCACTAGTAGGTCGTTCAATGTATTGGCCAATCTGCAGGTTTTGGGTTAGATCGAAATATCTTTCTCCTGCCCAGTATGCTCCCATGCAGATACCTAAGTACTTACCACCATTATCCACATAGTTTTGTACTACTGTTATATCTTCATCAGTAAAGATATCAAAGAAATCTTCAGCATCTCCCATTCCTCCTGGAAAGCATACTGCATCAAACTGAGCTAAAAATTGATGGCTAAGGTTATTAACACCAAAAGTTCTGATATCAAAATCACGAACCAAACCGTCAATCATGCCCAAAGCACATTCAGTTTCACATTGTGGTTCGTGAATAAAAATTGCAAGTGTCGGTTTCATGGTTTTATCCTTAATCTAAGATATATTATATCAAATTATAGAGTATAAGTCAAGTCTAATTTTAATGAGTAAAGTTAAACCACCCAGTTACAACATATTTTGTCTGAGTTGGGGATGTAATTCCGCGATGAGTAAATGTCCAGTCTGTGGGCCATATTAATGTTAGCCCTTTTTCTGGCTTAACTTTAAGTTTCTGATGCCAGAATTCAGTCTCACCAGAGTCAGTAACATCATTTAGGTAAGTCATAAATACAAGGTGTCTAGAAGCTAAAACAGGTGATGTACCGTTTGCTCTCTCAGTATGCCATGCATGATACCCTTGAGTAGGGTTATATCTCTGAATATTTACATATTGCCTAATATAAAAGGCTTCATATGCATTAGCTTTTGGATATTTTTCAATATATAAATTTACAACTTCTTGTAAGCTTTTTACATAATCATTATAAAGCAAGGTATTACCATCTAGTATGCAGTCAGTGGAATCTTTTATATCAGTATTAAGACTCTGCACGTCTTTGTTACCACTTACTATACCTTTATATGTTCCACCCTCTACTTTTTCCATTGTTTTATGGTAGTCTACTAGCCTGTCACATATAGTATGATCTTCTAAGTACCATCCACCAATAAAATTATCTAATTCGTTAACTGTGTGTTGGCGCATCTTTGGACTTTTCTAACCTATTACTAAAGAATTCAAGTATAGTAGCGTCTGACTCTTCTAATGAGCATATCTCCATTAATCCTTCTAATAATGATAGGATGTTATGAATGGAGGCTTCCATACTTACGCCTTCTCGTGAAGGAACATATTCACCTTCATAACTAAGAAAGTATTTACGAAGGTGAACATACTGTACTCCCCTAAATTCATTAACAACTAATTTAAGTTGATACCCTTTAGGTTCGTTTTCATATATTAGCTTTTCATAAAATTCTGGTTCGTGTTCTGTCATATTCGTACCCCAAGTTTACGTAAATGTTCTAGACTTGCTAGTTCATATGCTTCTTGATAGGCTGACTGTAACCATTTCTCAGATAGAAGCCACACTCGATAAATAAATCCATATTTATCTGTATTTTGTTCAGTATCAATACGAGCTAAGCTATCATAGCGCGCAGAATACACTACTTCACCTACTTGAAAACGCTCACGCATAGCCCCCTCAGGGACTAACTCTGGGGTGAAATAGGTAGAACCAGGTATACGCATAGGAACTGCGTTTACTTCCAATATATTTTTAACAAAACTAGAACTACGATATGTAATTTTAGATATTGCATCTATAGTTTCACCATTAAGATATTCACTTATAATATATACTACATCTTCCTGTGTTGCTGGCTTACCACGCAAGGCTGCTCTACGCTCGGCATTACGGGCTTGCGTTTTCTTGAAGTCGTCAATAATGGTACCAAGACGCGTAGTATTATATGCCATGCCAAGAATTTGACAAGCATCTTTTTTAGTGATAGGTTTTACACCTTCTTCAGTAGGCTCAAGTAAGCGGATAACTCGCGTAATATTTGCTGCTGTCATCAATTCTTCTTCACTGGCCGATTTTTTGCGTGTTGCCATATAAGTTCTCCAAGTAAGTATATATTATACCAGTTTAGGGTCAAATTGTCAAGTATATTAAATTACTTCGTAGTCTTCTTTACCACAACCACACTCAGGGCAAAGAAAATCACTTGGTAATGATTCCCACGCACCTTCTAGTTCTTCATCATGGATATGTCCACAAACTACGCATACATATTCTGAAGTCATAGTGATTCCTTTATCTTTGTATACGCCTCTGCGTGGCGTTTTTCAATTTTGGTAAGAGCTGCAAATCTTTTTTCTGCTTTATTCAAGATCTGTGCAAACTGCTCTGCATGTTCTTTACTCTCTGTAATTTGTTCAATAGCAATACCTGCTGCAATAGTATTGCCGTCTTTAATAGCTTCTTTATGGAACTCTGGATACATTGTAGTGAACTCATATGTTTCACCCTTAATAGCCATCTCTAGACATTCTTTAGTATCTGGAGTACCAATAAGTAACTCTAAATGCCCCCAGGCATGTAGTAGTTCCTGGTCAGCAGTATGTTCAAAGTGTTCTGCAATTTCATCAAACCCTTGCTCCCTTGCCATTTTAGCAAAGTAGCGATATTTTGTATGAGCCTGAGACTCCCCAGCAAATGCTGCTTCTAAATTTTTTATAGTAATATTCATGTTTTATAAATGAAAAAGGCAGCACAAGGCTGCCTGTTTTTAACCAGCAATAACTTTGGTAAAATATGCTGCTGCTTTTCCAGTTAGTTTACTGAGAATTTCGTCATCAATCTCACCACCTTTGGTCTCAATTGCTGAACGAAGTTCAGCGATTTGTGACTCTTTACTAACCCTTGTAGCTCCAGTAGATTTTGCAGTCCCTGACTTACCACTAGAAGTACTTGCTTCTTTTTTAACATAAACCCCTGCTTGAACTAGAACCATACGAACGCCATTTGCGCTTTGTTCCATCTCTTCAGCAATCTCTTTAATCAATTCCGTAGAATTTTCTGGAGTAGGGTTACCTGCTTTATATGCTTCGATAACTGATTGTTTATCTTCTTCTGTCCATGCCATTTTTAATTTTCCTTAATGAATTTGTTGTCTGTTAATATTTTGAGGGCTACTATTAGATTGAATTAAACCTTCAACTAATAGTTTTTCATACATAGCTATATAGCAATTTGCTATATCATACAATGTTTCTGTTGGTACTGTTGAAATTAATACTTCATTTTCTTCCAAAATTTTTTCAGAGTTTGATATAGACTCCTCAATAGCGCTTTGGTATTGTACACATAATTGTAAACTATCATGTAGTAGTTTGCTATCCCAAATTCTAAATTTTCTAGGATTATTCTTTTGTTCCATAATTACTACATAACTGGTGCCGACTATCGGATTCGAACTGATGACCTGCCGCTTACAAGGCGGCTGCACTACCCCTGTGCTAAGTCGGCTTTTATTTAAACGATGGTTCGATCACTATATTGGTCATTTTATCAGGAGCAAAACGACGATAGTTATGATTGAGATCGAATTCATCTTTGATTTGAGTAATTTTGTTTAAATACTCTGTATAAGCTGCATCCATGTCTTCTGCAAACATAGCCATTTCCATTGGCTCAAGGCTAGTCATATCAATACCTTCATACATAGTATTTGGTGATACTGTTACCGCAAGTACTCGATATGAGCTAGTTCCGTCTGATTTTGTATATTTAAATGATATTGTTTTCATGATCTGTTGATTGGCTGTTTAAGTATATATTATACACAATTAAGCAGATGAGTGCAACTGCAAAATTTTTATTCTTCTGGGAAGAGTCCCTTTTGCAGAGAACTTTTAAACCTACTACTCCACGAGGGAATTATACAGCTAAAAAATACAAAAGGGGCGAAAACAGCAGTTATAGTTAGAAACACAATATATATTGTTAATTTCGAACTAACTGGGCCGCTCTCGTTAGCTTGTTTGTATATTACTGGACTTAGTAGTTCTATTGTTGCTGTAATTGCTGTTGTTAGACAAAAGATTATATACCAATCTATAAAACTCATTATCAACTACCGCCCTGAATGCGAGCAGCAATTGAGAAAAAGTTTTTATCGGATGATATTGCCATAGACTTTGTTGGCTGACTAACTTTACCAGGTTTTTGCATAGCAGCCGCTGCTACTGTTGGATTTGAACTCATGATATCACGATCAAACCTACCTCTAAATAATTTAAAAAGCTGAGCAATACGACGCCAACTATGTGACCACTCTCGTGCATTAGGAGTTTTACGACGACGATGAATGTTTTGCAAAGCTAATTCAACTTGTTTATTGTTTGGCTGTAGTTTTAGTTGTTTTTCCAACTTTCGTTTGCGATTAACTTCCCATCGATTTGATTTACCTGATGGAGCCGTCACCGCTTTATTCTTAGTTGCCACTTGTAGTATCCTTGTTGAATTTCACGATTTATTAAATGGTGGGACCTCTCAGAGTCGAACTGAGCACCAACGGATTATGAGTCCGCTGCTCTAACCAAGCATGAGCTAAGGTCCCTTATATGGTACGAGTGGCCGGAATCGAACCGGCACGCCTTGCGGCGAGAGATTTTAAGTCTCTTGTGTCTACCTATTTCACCACACTCGCATAGTTATAAATTATTTTAGTAATTTGTAACATAAATAATTATATCAAAATATACATAAGAGTTCAAGTTAATATTTAAACTCCATAAATTTAAACTAAAAAGAGGACTAGCTGTTACACTAATCCTCTTTATGGTTTACATTATTTCAATACTACGAGGCTTTCTGGCCTCAGGTAAAACTCTTTCAAGTTCTATAATAAGTAGTCCGTCTTCCATTGAAGCGGATCTTACAACCACATGTTCAGCAATAGTAAAGTGATGATTAAAACTTCTAGCACTTAATCCATGATGTAAATACTGATGTTTATCTTCTTCTTTTTGTTTTGTACCTTTTACTACTAACTTATCTTTATCTAATTGTACTGTAATTTCTTTTTTTCTAAAACCTGCTACTGCAACTTCAATAACATAGTGGTATTCGTCTGTTTTAATTACATTGTATGGTGGATAGTTTGTAGCTGTACGAAACTCTAGTGTATTGAATAGATCATCAAATCCAATCAAAGCACGATTTAGCGGTCCAAAATTAATATTACCAAGTCTAAGTTCTGTCATATTTTCTCCTTTTATAAGCAAGAACATTTGGGCAATCTGCCCAGGTGCAATCCCAGAATGGGCATTGCAAAAATTGTGGCGGTACCAGGGGGTAACGATCCCCCTCCTCAGCAGTGACAGTGCTGTGTGCGTCCATGAACACCTTGGAACCTAAATTGAATTTGTAAGTTGTTCCACCCACTTATTGGAACCATTAGCCTGATTATACTAGTCCGGACAGGAACTTGGTACGCTACTTGGGATACTAGTCCAGCGTATAGACCTTTCTACCTCGGACACTACGTGCCCGGGCGGGGATCGAACCCGTTTGCCTTCTACTATAAAGTACCTTCGAAGAATACAGTATAGCGTGATTTTTTCTTGCTAGCACTTACAAAAGTTGGAATAGCGGGTGAGATTTGAACTCACGGTTTTCAGGATTTGCAATCCCGTGCATTGGGCCACTCTGCCACCGCTATATATATATGGTACCAGGAGACGGGATCGAACCGCCCACGCACAGATTTTCAGTCTGTCGCTCTACCAACTGAGCTATCCTGGCATGGTACATCCTGACGGGATCGAACCGCCGACCCTCTCCGTGTAAAGGAGACGCTCTACCGCTGAGCTAAGGATGCTTATCCAACTGTAACCTTACGCTAAACCGTTGGCGTTTTCGCAGCCTTTTTTAGAGTCACATAGGAACTGACTAATTCTATTTAATACTGCCTGCTTCTCTTGATCTGTAAGATCAGACCAAACAGTTATTTCTTCGACAGATCTGTTGCACCCTATACAAACTTTGTCTTTTAAGGTACATATGGAAATGCATGGTGATTTTACCATAATAGTGGAGCGGGGTGCGGGAATCGAACCCGCAACTCTAACTTGGAAGGATAGCATTTTACCACTAAACTAACCCCGCATACTTTATTTTAATGAATTTAAATATTCTTTACAAGCAGCAACCCAAGCTATTACTGTTATATTATCTGTAACATTACCATAGTTACTAATTACCCAGTTACAAGTATCTTCATTTTTGGCATGATAGCCACATAGTATATTCATATATTTTTACATAATAGGTGGTGCGGGCTACAGGGTTCGAACCTGCGACCTGTTCGTTGGCAACGAACTGCTCTACCAACTGAGCTAAGCACGCAATTAATTTTAATGGCCCGTCCTGAAGAATTCGAATCTCCAACCTCTAAGTTCGTAGCCTAGTGCACTATCCAGTTGTGCTAAAGACGGGTAAAATATTTAGGGGTGACCGATGGGAGTCGAACCCATACTAAGAGAATCACAATCTCGGGTGCTAGCCGCTACACTACGGCCACTCCTAAATACTCTGGCAGAGGGTACAAGAATCGAACTTGTGACAGCGGAATCAAAATCCGCGGTTATACCATTTAACTAACCCCCAACTTATTATAAGGCGAATCTGGTAGTTCATCAATACTACACTCAGAGTAACCGCCATCACCAGAGTTAGTATTTGCTCCAGCAATAATTTGTTGTAATTGTTCTTGCGTAAGAGCGCCCTCATCCGCCTCATATTTAGGCTGTACATCTCTACCAAAAATAGCATCCCATCGAGTTGCATACTCATGATTAGTAACGCTAAAAGGTCTTGGAGTTGAACCTTTGCTCATTATACTTTCCTTAATTATATAGAAACACTCTGTTAGTGCTTGAATCTAAGGTAGCCCTGCTCTTCATGGCACTTCTTACTTTACTGCAGGTTTAGTAAGTTTAGTGTTGTTCCACTGTAGCTACTCAGAATGTTTTTATATAATGGTAGGACTGAAGGGTAACGATCCCTTTTCTACGGATTAAAAGTCCGTTGCTTCACCTTAAAGCTTCAATCCCATAGTCGCTTCCATTCGCCACGAAGCTGTTTGTGGCTTTTCTGATGTAACCCACTACCGTTGCGCTTTATGAGTGCTAAGATAATGTGATTTCTAGGTTTTCGTGTTTTCATAAATTGTTGACCACTGGTTAAGTTTTTCTACTTTAGCATGGGCAGCTGCCTCAATACTTTTTTCATCTACTAGTTTTGCATCTACCATGATATTAATCATGGCTACTAAATCTCCTAGTTCTTCTTCTAGGTGTTCCCGATTAGTTTTAGGTTTGCCTGGCTTAAAATTATCTAAGCCAAATCTATTTACTTTACTAACTGCTTGAATAACTTCTGCACATTCTTCTTGCAGAATACCCATAATTTCTTTTAGCTGATTCTCTGTCATTAAAACGGTACATCCTCAAAAGGTTTAACTTCTTCTTCATAGTGATACTGTATAGCCCAAAAAGTTTTTAGTGCTTCACATTCTGCTATGACCTTAGGTTCAAACATATTTTTATTGTTATTGTGTAAGAATATAATATAATTATAATCCATTTGAACTATAGAGTCAACTCTGCAATTTTGATACTTTCCAAACTGAAAGAAATCAAGCATACCCAAACGGGTAGATTTTAATGATTGAAATGTTTTTGCCATTGTGGTACCCCCACCGGGACTCGAACCCAGATGAACCAATTATCTGTTGCTTACGGGATATAAATCCGCCGTTTTACCATTAAACTATAGGGGCGTATACTTTGGCGGAGAGTGTGGGAGTCGAACCCACTCGCCCCTTTCGGAACGTCGGATTAGCAATCCGATGCCTTACCATCCAGCCCACTCTCCGAGTACTCTATTTAGACTCAAGCAGATCTTCTAAATCCATAATTTGTCTTTTTAAGCTTTCAATTTCTACTGCTGCTTCTTCTAGTAGATCTGCAATACGATCAGACTTACCTTCTTCTACCGATTTGCGACCAGGTATTTGTCTGCGTATCTCTGCACGCTTATTAAGTCTATATACTAAAGATTCCATACTATTCTCTTAAATTTTGGTTGCCTTGGACAATTTCGAAATGTCGGCCTATCGCTTATCAAGCGATTGCTCTTCCTCTGAGCTACAAGGCAGTGGCGGAAAGCAGAGGAGTCGAACCCCATCCCGATTAAGAGAACCTGGTTTTCAAGGCCAGTCGCAGGACCAACCCCGCTGCATTACTTTCCATTATGCTGTTTTTAAACTGTTAAATCTATCTGCAGCATAAGATGCTGCAAATGCATTAGGTTTAACCATAGGTATTACATTACAAGTTCCCTTAATATAGCCTATTGCTTGTTGTACTACACAACTAGATCCGTGGGATATGTCTGGGTTAATATCTAAATGTACTTCTACTATACGATCTTCTAGTGCTTCTTTTAAACTCTGAAATAGTTCTGATACTTTATACACTTCATTCATTAGTCTCATTGAAGGCTTACTTTGTTTTTGGTCAAAGTCAAGTTCAGTTTGTGTTTCGCCAAAAATTTTACAACCATGACGACCATCAATATGTACAACTACTACTAGGGTATAGTCAGCATACCAACGCCCATAGCGCTTTACTCTAATAGAGTCTGCTCCGATATATATCTTTGTATCAGGGCCTTGCGATTCTATGTATGCTTTAACTTGCTGAATATTTAATTTTTTCATTTTGTACTTCTAAAATCATAAGGTAGTATACTAACCCGCGGAAGGCGTGCTCGAGACTGCTCCGCATATATGTATTAAGTGGCAGTATACTACCTTATGATTGCTGGGTTAAACCCAGCAATCTGTTTACTGTACATTCTCATGTATCCATTTCCAATATTCTTCGGTTGTCATAAAATGCTTTCAAGTAATGGTGGTTTTGATTAGATTCGAACTAATGACCATCTCCGTATGAAGGAGGTGCACTACCGCTGTGCTACAAAACCTGGTTGCAGAGGCAGGACTCGAACCTGCGATTCTTGGCTTATGAGACCAAGCGGATGACCGCTTCCATACTCTGCGATATTTAGTGCCAGTATTCTGTTACGAGGAACTGGCAAAACCCTAAGCAGCGTTTAGGCTGCTAATGCGTAAACTTGATCGTTTGCGTTTATTTTTGTTTTGTTGCTACGGCTGAGAATCCCCAACCCTACGGCTTTCACATTGCCGAGTTGTCCACTCTAATACTTTTTGCCCTGTCGAAACCATGGCAGGCCCATCAAAAATACACTGTAAAACTTCTCTAGCATTAAGAATAACATGTCTCAAGCCTTCGTCTTTGGTTTTATACCAAAGATCTTCCAGCTCTTTTAGATGCTTTTGTTCAAACTCTATGTATTCTTTGCTAAATTTTTTCATAATATGTTTTTGGTGGACCTGGCGGGACTCGAACCCGCGTCCAAGACACTTTTCTCTTTGCTTCATACAACCATATAGAAGTACCCTAGTGTTCCTAGGTCAGGAATTCCAGTCCTCGGCTGCATGAGAACAGCCTACATACTACCCTACTCAGTACTTCTATATGGCACCTCACCAGGGACTCGAACCCCGACCAACGGTTTTGGAGACCGCTATGCTGCCATTACACCAGCGAGATGCATTTTATTTTCGTTTTATAACCCGTCTTGCTGTAGCTTTAATACTACGCTTATGGTGGGCTTTAAATTTAGCCATACTTACTTGCGTTTACGCAATTGTCTGCGTACAGCTGCTTGAATTTTTGTTTTTGCTCTATAAGCCATA
>Ga0209442_1000058_pt1 | contig 62271 bp, 59 predicted proteins | sample LauGreSBDMM110DD_2_FD_187565 | JGI IMG/M metagenome (GOLD analysis project Ga0209442, IMG submission 187565) | Freshwater lake microbial communities from Lake Michigan, USA - Sp13.BD.MM110.DD (SPAdes) (version 2) | ecosystem: Environmental > Aquatic > Freshwater > Lake | place: Lake Michigan...
GTATCTACGTCCGCCAACACCAATTGCCATGGTGCCCTGCTTGCGCAGACTGCGGATATCGTCTTGGAAAATCTTTGCTTGTTTGTAGGCAAACCAGAGCTGAAACAGCCACATAATGCCGATAAGGATAAAAAGTTTGCCTAGATTACTCATGCGCTCTTGACCACCGATGGTTGTAGTGATTTAACAACAGAGTTAGCACATGCTAAATCCACAATTAACGTATCAATTAATCCCGCGTTCGCCGCCCCGACCACACCGGCCACCTTCTCAGCACCTGATGCAACACCAATTACACGGGGGATATTTTTAATCTCTTCTAAAGTAAGCCCGATAACACGGGCATCCATGGTTGAAGAAAGTGATGAGCCATCTTTTTTATAGAAGCGGGCTGCGATATCTCCGGCATAGTTTGAGGCCAATGCCTCACGATCGGCCTTAGAGATCTTAAATTCAGAAAAGACCATCTCACTTGAAGATGAACCGGCGGAACCGATTCCAACCAAGGCCACGTGAGCACCGCGTGCAAGCTGTAGTGATTTAGCGATACTTTCCTCTTCAAGAAGTGAGTCACGCACTTTGCGGCTGTTAACCACAACTGGAGATAAGAATGGAATGAACTGAGCGTTAAGGTTCTTAGCTAGGTTGCGGCCTAGCTCCTCTGCGCTCACTGAGGTGCTGACCGTGGAGAGCGAGCCCATAACCTGAGTAACTTTTAAGCCTGAGAGAGTCTCTGAGTGAGCGTTAACCACTGTTGCCTCTAAACCACGACCCCATGAGATTGCAATAGTTTGGTTATCGCGCAGGTCTTTCAAAAGAGCGCTGGCAGCGGCTCGACCGATCGTATTAAGCGTTAAATCATTGGACTCTGTTGCAATTACTTGAACATCTTTAATCTTGAGTAGCTCTGAGAGCTGAGTAGAAAGTGATTCATGCTTATGAGTCGGAGAGACAATCTTGATCTCAACAATGCCTAGACGTTTTGCATCAGAGAGCATGCGTGAAACGTTAGATCTGGATGTATTGAGTTTAGAAGCGACCTGATCTTGTGAGTAGTGGCCCTCGTAATACAGGCGTGCTGCGCGCAGAATTAACTCCGTTTCGCGCTGCTTCACTATCGTCACATCCGTTCATTAAATGAGCAATTGCACTAGTGTGCATTGCTTCACACAGGGAAAGCAAGAACATAAGTGAAGATTTGTAAGATTTTCGATGAGTTTGTTTAGGCCTAAAACAGCCCTAACGGGGGATCTAAAAGGGGCTAAAGGCCCAGATTGGCTAACTCCACCAGCTTTTTACGGGCAGAGCTTTTAGCCTCCATAGCTGTATTTGCCGCAGCGGCTGCAGCACCGGCCAGTGATAACTGCTCAGATGAATGCGCCGTTATCGCCTGGGCCACATCGGTCAAGGTGGCCACACTGCATGAAAGCGATGAAACGCCCATGCCAACTAGAACAGCTGCCAAAGTTGGATCAGATGCTGCCTCTCCGCAGACACCAACGGGACAGTTATTTTTAATTCCTGCCTGTGCAATGTGATGAACAGCGCGCAATAGAGCTGGCTGCCATGGATCGTTAAAGCCTGCAAGTGCTGCGGATTCACGATCTGCTGCATGTAAGTACTGGCCTAAATCATTTGTACCGATAGAAACAAAGTGACACTCTTTTGTTATCTCTTCTGCGAGGAAAACCGCTGCAGGAACTTCAATCATTACGCCAGCTTTTTCTAAACCATACTCTTTTGCCATTGCAACAAAGTTTTTTGCCTCTTCTGGCAAAGTGATCATTGGTGCCATAACCCAGACCTCTGCCTTTGTTGCTTGTGCAGCAGCTGCAATTGCCTGCAACTGTGTGCGAAGCAGGTTCTCATGCTTATTAATTGTTCGATAGCCACGAACACCTAACGCTGGGTTTGGTTCGTTATCAAAAGAGATAAATGCCATTGGCTTATCGGCGCCGGCATCTAGTGTTCGAATAATTACTTTTTGGTTATTAAAGGGTGTGAAAAGCTTTGTATAAATAGCTGTCTGTTCTTGAAGAGTGGGTGCATCGTTTCGATCTAAATACAAAAGCTCTGTGCGAAGTAGGCCAACACCATCTGCACCCGCTGCTACTGCAGCAACTGTGTCTTCGATGCGTCCAATATTTGCATATATTGGAACAACTTTTCCATCGGTTGTGACATAACCATCTGCAGAGCGGGCAACGGTCTTTGATTTACGGGACTTAATCTTTTCAATTTTGCTTTCGATCGCAGATTGAACCGCTGCATCTGGATTAAAAACAACATCACCTGTTGTTGCATCTACAGCTACCTTTGCATGTGGCGCTGCAATTGCCGCCTCAACAACTCCAGGACAGGCAACAATGGCTGCAATTCCATTTGATCTAGCGATAATTGCAGTATGGCTAGTTGGACCGCCACCTGCAGTAACAATTGCCAGTATTTTATCGGTCTCTAAATCTGCCGTATCTGCTGGAGATAAATCTTGAGCAATAAGAACTGTTGGAACATCAAAGTGTGGAATCTCTGGGTATGAAATACCTGCGATTTCACACAGCACGCGGTCTCTAATATTTGCGACATCACTTACCCGCTCTGCTAAATACCCACCTGATGCAGTTAATAGCTCCTGAAATACCTCTGTTGCTTTAACGATTGCATAGCTTGCTGTGCGCCCACCGGCGATAAATGCTGCAGCCTCTTCTGCAATTGCAGGATCAGTTGCTATCTCTGCCATTGCAACCAAAATCTCATGGAGCTCTCCAGTTGTGCGCCCAGCACGTGCATCTAAATCGGCGCCCACTCGTGCGATGGCACCGGTTAAGGATTGTGTTTCTTGCGCACTACTTAAGGATGATTGTTGAGCATCTGCAACTGGAATATTTGTATTGAGTAAAAAGAATGGACCAATTGCGGCACCAGAACTTGCAGGTATACCAGTGAGCATTTTGGGTGGATGTCCTTTTTTGGGTTGTTTGGGGCTTGTTATAGGCAAGCGATGAGAGCATCTAAAAGTAGTGCACCATCATAAAAGTCACAGAAGTTTAGATCAATAGTTAATGAGATATTTTTTGTGCTCTGGCTGTCATAGCCAATAGTGAGTGAAGTAACCTGATTTGGGAAAAGCAACGGTGTTGCAGAGCTCATGGAATATGTGGTGAGGTCAAAAATTGTTGTAGTACCGCCACTGAGCATTGCGATAGGAACTTTTCCATTTTTTGCTGCATCAGAAGTGGAGGCAACTAAACCTCTTAGCTCTTCAATATTTACTAGATCTGGATCTTTAAAAACTGGAAGCGCGCTTCCGTATTTGGACTCAATTATTAGCGCAACGCCAACATGTTCATGTGCGGCCAAATCTGGACGAGCTCGCAAAACCTTAGCCCAAGCAGAGATTAACTGTGCATGATCAAAGGTTGCATTGGCACGGCGGTTAAAGGATGCCTGTGCGATACCGCGAGTCATTTCAATACCCTTAGCGATGAGCGCTTTGTTTGCGGCCTGTCGCTTTAAAATTGCTGGATCAATCTGCGCAGAGTTCACATCAGAGAATGTGATTGTTCGATCTGGACCGGTTGGATGCACAGTACGTAGATCGATTCCACGGTTAGCAGCTTCAACACGGGCCTTTGGTACAGCTTTAACTGAGGTGTTAACAATTATCGGCGCGACAACAACAGGTGCGACAGGTGCTTGCACAACAACTGCTTGCACTACTGGTGCTACAGGAGGTGGAGTTGGCGCAACAGGTTGCACAACAGGGGCTGCAACAACAGGTGCTGGTGCTACAGGAGGTGGAGTTGGAGCAGGTGGAGCCGGGCTATCTCCACCGAAATCAAAGGCCATAACCTCTGTTTCTGTGAGCATGATCAATACTGGTTTACCGATTTCAATTACATCACCTGGGTTACCAACTAATGTTTCGATAACTCCATCTGCAGGTGCTTCAACTTCCATGTCAATCTTGTCGGTCATTACTTCAAATAAAACATCGCCAGATTTAACTTGGTCGCCAACTTTTACATGGAAAAGCAAAAGCTCTCCAGTTTCCATAGTCATGCTCATCTTCGGCATGACAACGGGATATTTAAAACTCATCGCCAGTTTTTAACAATCTCGCGAGCAGCAGCCTCGATATCTTCAATTTGTGGAACTGCGGCTTTTTCTAGCTGAGGGGCATATGGAATAGGAATATTCATTCCGGCTAGGCGCTTGATAGGTGCAATCAGGGAACCAAATGATGAAGAGCCAGCCATCTGCGCAATTACTTCATTGATAAATCCTGCATGTGCTGGACCTTCTTGAACAACCATAAGGCGACCAGTTTTTTCAACTGACTCATATACAGGCTGCATATCAAGAGGAGAGATAGTGCGTGGATCAATTAATGTGACGGAGATTCCTTCGGCTGCTAATTTCTCGCAGACTTCATAACTCTTGTTAACCATAATTCCTGTTGCAACAATTGTTAGATCTTTTCCTTCACGCACAACTTTGGCAACACCTAAAGGAATTCGCTCTGATCCTTCTGGCACTGGATCTCTACCCGGGATCTTGTATAAAAGCTTGTGCTCTAAGAAAATAACTGGGTTTGGATCATCAATTGATGCAAGCAATAAACCTTTTGCATCTGCAGGATTTGATGGAACAACGACTTTTAATCCAGGAACCGATGCAAACCATGGCTCGAGATTTTGTGAGTGTTGAGCAGCAGCACCTGTGCCAGAGCCTTGCGGTGTACGCAAAACCATCGGCACGTGTAGAGCACCACCTAACATGAAGTGAATCTTTGCTGCTTGGTTTGCAATCTGATCCATTGCTTGGGCAGTAAAGTCTGAAAATTGAATCTCAACAATAGGGCGCATTCCAGAGAGAGCTGCCCCCACTGCAGCGCCAACAATTCCAAGTTCTGCAATAGGAGTATCTAGTACGCGCTCTGAACCATAGCGATGGTACATATCTCCTGAAACACCAAATGCACCGCCGTAGATTCCAACATCTTCTCCCAATAAAAATACCTCTGGGCGTTCATCAAATGCGATGCTCATAGCTTCGCGGACCGCTTCGGCCATTGTTAACATGCGATCGCTCATGCTGACACCTTCTTAAACACAGCATCTAATAAGCCAGCAGGGTCGGCAGCTTTGGCCTTTACTGCCTCATTTACTGCGGCGACAATGGCATCTGTTGCCTCTTGTTGAATCACATCGCACTGCTCTTGAGTCAATTTTTTTTGTTTAATAGCACGAGCGATAAATTTTGGAATCGGATCTAGAAGGCGCCACTGCTCGATCTCTTCTTTAGTTCGATACAAGTTCTTATCTGATCGTGAGTGACCTTTCCAACGATATGTCTCAGCGATAATTAACGTTGGTCCTTCACCTTTTTTAGCACGATCTACTGCAATCTGAGCTGCCTCATAAACTTCAACAACATCATTTCCATTTACGTTTACTCCAGGGATTCCATATCCCTTACCGCGATCGGCTAAGTTATCGATTGCAAACGCCTTCTCAGTCGATGATGACATCCCATACTTGTTGTTTTCACAGAACAAAATCATTGGTAGTTTCCAGATCGCAGCCAAGTTTGCTGCTTCGTGGAATGCTCCTTCATTCATTGCGCCATCGCCAAAGAATGAGACAGCAACCGTTCCCTTTTTCATCATTTTTGATGCAAGTGCGGCCCCAGCTGCGATTGGAATTCCACCACCTACAACTCCGTTTGCACCCAGGTTTCCGGTCTCAACATCTGCGATGTGCATAGATCCACCGCGACCGCCGCAGTAACCAATCTCTTTACCCAGTAGCTCTGCGATCATGCGTGTGAGGTCGGCGCCTTTTGCAATGCAGTGACCATGCCCGCGGTGTGTAGAAGTAATTTGATCTTGCAATGTTAAGGCCATGCACATTCCAGTTGGAGATGCTTCTTGTCCGATCGATAAGTGCATCGTCCCGTGCATCATTCCGCGTCCAAATAAATCTTCTACCGCCTCTTCAAACTTTCGAATGCGGCACATGTATAACAAGGCATGGCGTGCGTGTTCGGTTGAAGACAACGGATGGCCCATTAACAGGGGATTTGCGCTCATTTTCCAACCCTCACATTTGTTCACATGGCTGAGTAGATGTTCCTATTAAACACCATCAGTGCGCCCGTTACGATAGAGCAATGAAAGAATTTCGCTCAGTTGTCGCCTCCGCAGTAGGCCTGCATGCTCGACCAGCCGCACTTTTTGCATCGACTGCAAAGGGCTCGGGAAATACGGTTCGTTTAGCAAAGATTGTCGATGGCACTCCATCTGCGCCAGTAGATGGTGCAAGCGTCTTGAGAGTGATGACGCTGGGAGTTAAATGTGGCGACGAAGTTCTTGTAACAGTTGAGGGTGAAAGTGAAGATGAAACCTCTGCCAAGTTACAAGAAATTGTTGAGAGCAACGATCATTGAACTCTAAATTACGAACAGGCATAGGTATTGATGCCCATCAATTTGGTGAGAGTGGGCCCCTTGCGCTCGCAGGTTTGGCTTGGCCGGAAACAAAAAAACTAGTTGGGCACTCCGATGGTGATGCAGCTGCGCATGCAATTTGTGACGCAGTTTTATCTGCATGCCAGTTAGGTGATGTTGGAAGTTTTTTTGGAGTCGATAAACCAGAAATGGCTGGAGCATCCGGTGTTGAGATGATTACAAAGGTGCGAGATTTTGTTGTAGAAAAAGGTTTTGTTATTAACAATGTAGCTGTGCAAATTATTGGAAACACACCAAATATTTCATCACGACGAGATGAGGCGCAGTTAGTTTTATCTAAATCTCTGGGCGCACCCGTATCAGTCTCAGGAACAACAACAGATGCTATGGGTTTTACGGGCCGCGGTGAAGGTATTTGTGCGATCGCAACTGCTCTGGTGCAGATTCCGTGACGCTTCATTTATATGACACTGCAACACGAGTAGTAAGTGAGTTCAAATCTCTTAAACCATCACAGGTCTCTATTTATGTTTGTGGTGCCACGGTGCAGGGCCCACCGCATATCGGCCATGTTCGATCTGGAGTTAACTTCGATATTTTAAGACGCTGGTTAATAAAATCAGGATATTTAGTTACTTTTATACGTAACGTTACTGATATTGATGACAAGATCTTGCACACTGCAAAACACGATGAAATGCCTTGGTGGGCAGTAGCAATGAAGTATGAACGGATATTTACTGCAGCATATGCAGAGTTAAACATCTTGCCACCAACCTATGAACCCCGAGCAACAGGGCATATAACTCAGATGATTGAACTGATGCAAAAACTCATAGATAACGGGGCTGCATATGCACCGGGTAATGGTGATGTTTATTTAGAGGTTCGAAAACTAAAGAGTTATTTAACATTGTCTAGGCAAAATATTGATGACTTACAGGCATCAGCTGATGCTGATGAAACAAATAAAAAAGATGTCCGTGACTTTGCATTATGGAAAGCGGCAAAGCCCGGCGATCCCTCTTGGCCAACACCATGGGGACCAGGCCGACCAGGATGGCACTTAGAGTGTTCTGCAATGGCCCACGCCTACCTTGGAGAAAAGTTTGACATTCATGGTGGCGGTTTAGATTTAGTTTTCCCGCATCATGAAAATGAGATCGCACAGTCTGAGGCGGCAGGATATGGATTTGCTCAACGCTGGCTCCACAATGCGTGGGTAACACAATCTGGTGAAAAAATGTCTAAGTCATTAGGCAACTCACTCCAGGTACATGAAATATTAAAATCTGTCCGTGGAATAGAGCTTCGTTGGTATTTAGGTGGAGCTCACTACCGTTCCATGTTGGAGTACTCACCAGCGGCGCTAGAAGAGTCGGCAACTAACTTTCGCCGAATCGAAAGTTTTTTAAAACGTGCAACAGAGGTAATGGGAGAAAAACCTGCACTACAGCTCAGTAAAGAGTTTAGAGATGCAATGAATGATGATTTAGCTGTTCCTGCAGCACTTGCATCGATTAGTGAGAATCTACGCCTTGGTAATCAGGCTGTTACAGATAATGACAAAGCAGCAATTGCAAAAAATGCGAACGAGATTCGTGGCGCCCTAGATATTTTGGGTTGTGACCCATTTGATCCAGTATTTGTTCAATCTGGCGGCTCTGATTTAACTTCTGCCTTGGATGGAACCATTAAATTAGCTCTCACAGAGCGTGCATCAGCCAGAGAGCGTAAGGATTTTGCTGCCTCAGATGCAATCCGTGATGGGCTTGCTGATTTAGGAATTACAATTGAGGACACGGCTCAAGGACCTCGCTGGTCTATCAATTAAGTACTGAAACGAGAATTAAAAATGGCTGGCAACTCATCCCGTAAAGGCGCTGTTCGCCAATCAAAAAAGGGACCATCCTCTGGTACGGGTGGCAATAACAAGCGACGTTTAGAAGGTAAAGGTCCAACTCCAAAAGCAGAAGATCGTCCTTACCACGCAGCAGCAAAGCGCAAAAAAGCTGCAGAGAAAAAAGAAGTTCGCACACCACGCATGCCAAAAGGTGATCGACCACGCGGAGAAATTGTTGCAGGACGTAACGCAGTTCTAGAAGCCCTACGTGAAAGCGTTCCAGCAACAGAACTGTTAGTTGCACGAAGTATTGACGTTGATGATCGCGTTGCAGAGAGTTTAAAACTCGCACTTCACCAAGGTCTTCAGATTCGTGAAGCACATCGCGCAGAAGTAGAAGGCATATCACCCAATAGCCAAGGAATCATCCTTGCAATCAAACCATTTCAGTACTCAAGTTTTGAAGAGATAATCTCACGTGCTAAAAATCCAGCGTTGATTGTTGCCCTAGATGGAGTAACAGATCCACGTAACCTTGGTGCAATTATTCGAAGCGCGGCTGCATTTGGCGCAGCAGGTGTGATCATGACCGAACGTCGAGCTGCAACTATGACAGCATCGGCTTGGAAATCTTCTGCAGGAGCTGCGGCGCGCTTGCCAATCGCACAGATTACAAATCTTGCTCGCACAATTGATGCAGCTAAAAAAGCTGGGATGTTTGTAGTTGGGTTAGATGGCGAATCAGATGTAGAAATTAGTGCGATGAAAGTAGCTACAGAACCACTGATGGTAATTGTTGGATCAGAGGGCAAGGGCCTTGCACGTTTAACTAAGGAAAAATGTGATCTTGTAGTGTCAATTCCAATCAGTGCCACAACTGAATCTCTTAATGCAAGCGTTGCAACATCGATTGCTCTGTTTCATATTGATCAAGCACGCCGCGTTAAATAAGTTAAGTAAGGTAAACCATGAAATACCAACGTTTTATCGCACTGGGTGACTCATTCACTGAAGGTATGTGTGATGAAAAAAGATATGGCCAGTATCGTGGTTGGGCAGATCGTGTTGCCGATGTGATGGCCGCAAATCAACCCGGATTTCAATATGCAAATCTTTCGATCCGTGGCAAATTATTAAAGCAGGTAATCGATGAGCAGTTAGAGCCTGCTCTAGTGCAAGTAATTGATAAATCAACTTTAGTTTCATTTCATGCAGGGGCAAACGATGTTATTCGTCCAAAATATAATCCAAACGTTGTCCTGCCTTTATATTCACAAGCCGTTCGAAAAATTGCTGCATCGGGTGCAACCGTTATGTTGTTTACAGTTTTAGAGGACAGTGGAAAAGAAGGTCGGTTAGCAGAATCTTGGAAACATCGATTTAAGGAATTTAATAACAATGTTCGGAAAATGGCAGCTGAAGTAGGTGCCATATTGTGCGATGGCAACGAAGAGGCCTCACTAAAAGATCCACGCTTTTTAGCATTTGATCGTCTCCATTTAAATCCAATGGGACACGATCGGGTAGCACAAGCAGTACTTGAAACGATAGAGCTTCCATTTGATCCTTCATGGCGAAGACCACTTGCACCTGCAGAACCAACAACGAAGTTTGTACAAACCGGTGTTACAACTTTGTGGTTTGTAACCTTTGCACTGCCATGGTTGTGGCGACGCGCACGAGGTAAGTCTTCAGGTGATGGCCGAACCTGTAAGTATCCCCACGCAATCAAGTGGCCGCTTGCTCACTTGGATTAAACCAATGCGATCTCCGATTATCTACCTTCTAGTTACCTTAAGTTCATCTCTGCAAGTCATCATTAGGCGTGGAGTTCACAGTGCCATTTATTGATCGAGAACAGAGCTGGCTTGCCTTTAATCAGCGGGTACTTGAGTTAGCCGAGGATAAAAGCATTCCGTTACTAGAGCGAGTCAGATATCTAACTATATTTGCATCAAATTTAGATGAGTTTTATATGGTTCGCGCCGGATCTGTATTGGGAAAAATAGAGTTAGGAATTACTGCCGCAAACTCTGCTGGTCTGACACCTAAAGAATCATTGGAGCAGATATCTCGTAAGGCTGGGGAGCTCTCATCAAGGCATGCACATTTATTTAAAGATGATTTAATGCCAGAGCTGCGTAAAAATGGAATTGAGATAATTACCTGGGACCAATTAACGGACTCAGAAAGAGCACACGTTACAAAACTGTTTACCGATCGAATTTTTCCAGTGCTTACTCCACTTGCAGTTGATCCATCTCATCCATTTCCATATATTTCTGGGCTTTCATTAAACTTGGCTGTTATTGTTAAAAATCAGGATAGTGGCGCAGAGTTCTTTGCAAGAATTAAAGTACCGCCAATTCTTTCACGATACATTCCAACAAGTGCATCTGGTTCACTTCGCTTCATCCCTATTGAAGAGTTAATCGTTATTCATCTGCAAGAACTGTTTCCAGGAATGTTGATTCAAGATCACTACACATTCCGTGTTACCCGAAACCAAGATATTGAGTTAGATGAAGAAGACAGTGATGACCTGCTCGATACTTTAGAACAGGAGTTGTCTCGTAGAAGGTTTGGGCCACCGGTTCGACTTGAGGTCGAAGAGGGCGTAGATCAAAAACTTTTAACTAGATTATGTGAAGAGTTAGACATAAATCCATCCAGCGTATTTTCACTTCCTGCTCCACTAGATCTAACTGATCTTCTTCGCATTACTGATTTAGATTTTCCAGAGTTAAAGTATCCACCATTTAGATCAAAAACTGTTGCAGCCTTAAGTGAAATAGATCCTGAGGAGCCAGATCTATTTTTTGCGGCGATTCGCCAAGGCGAAATAATGTTGCACCATCCCTATGACTCCTTCACGACTTCGGTCGTTCAATTCCTTCAAAATGCAGCGCAAGATCCTCATGTTTTAGCAATTAAGCAAACTCTCTATCGCACCTCCGGTGACTCTCCCATTATGGAGGCGTTAATTGAGGCGGCAGAGGCAGGTAAACAGGTACTTGCAGTTATTGAACTTCGTGCACGATTTGATGAGCAAGCGAACGTGCGTTGGGCCCGCAAATTAGAGGCCGTGGGTGTTCACGTCGTTTACGGACTCATGGGTTTGAAAACTCACGCCAAACTCTCACTTGTCATTCGTGATGAAGCCACAGGAATTCGACGTTACGCCCATGTTGGAACAGGAAATTACAATCCAAAGACTGCACGTTTTTATGAAGATCTTGGAATTATAAGTAGTGATCCCGAGCTAACTGAGGATTTAACAAAGCTGTTTAATCAGCTCTCAGGATTTGGACCCCAATCCACATTCTCACGTCTTCTAGTTGCTCCCCGCACTTTGCGCCCTGGTCTGCTTGAAAGAATTGAAAATGAGATTGAAAATTCAAAAGCCGGCAAGATCTCTGGCATTCAACTCAAACTTAATTCGCTTTTAGATGAAGAGTTTATTGAAGCTTTGTATAGAGCATCACAGGCCGGTGTCCCAGTAGATCTAGTAATCCGAGGTATTTCTTCTATCAAACCTGGGGTTGCTGGCTTATCTGAAAACATAAGAGTTCGTTCAATTCTCGGAAGATTCCTTGAGCACTCTAGAATTTATCACTTCAAAAACGGCGGTGCTGACGAGTATTGGATTGGAAGTGCAGATTTGATGCATAGAAATCTAGATCGTCGGGTTGAAAGTTTAGTTCGAATTGATAAACCTGCCCATAAAAATATGCTTCAAGAGATCATAGATATCTCGATGGATCCTAAAACTTCTAGCTGGCATCAACAAGATATGAGTTGGAAACGAGTAAATACGGACAATCTCTCCGGGGATTTAGTAGATATCCAATCGGTATTTATTAAACGTAGTAAAAAGGGACGAAAGTAATGGAGACCCAAAAAATCCAGGCAGCAGGTGCTGTTTTATGGCGTGAAGCAGATGAAGATGTAATTGAAATTGCCCTAGTACATCGTCCTAAGTACATGGATTGGTCTTTGCCAAAAGGAAAGTTAAATAGAGGCGAATCCCATATCGCTGCGGCATATCGAGAGGTTTTAGAAGAGACAGGTTATAAATCTAAATTTGGTCCATTTTTGGGCACCATAAATTATAAAACCGACGAAGTTGCAAAAGAGGTTCGATATTGGTCTGCAAAAGCTTACAAACTTCCCGAGACAGATCCCTCTGCAGATGAAGTAGATGAGCTTCAATGGATCTCATCGGTTGAAGCTAAAAACTTACTTACAAATGAATCTGATAAAGAGATTGTTGATAAGTTTTTAGAGATTGGTGCACAAACACAAACTTTAATCCTGCTTCGTCACGCCAAAGCTTTAAGCAGAGACGAGTGGCAAAAAGATGATGAGGATCGTCCCTTAGATCAAACTGGCCAGATTCAAGCAAAAAATCTTCCACAGTATTTACTTGCCTATAACCTAGATCAAATCTGTTCATCAGATGCCATGCGTTGTGCTGAAACAGTTCTACCGTTGTCTCAGGCGATTGGCAGGTCGATCACATATGTTTCAGATCTATCAGAGTATGCCTTTTATAAAGATAAATCTGCTGCCTATGAGTATGTAAAAGAGTTAATTGAGTCTGAGGGTGCGCATTTAGTTTGTAGTCATAATCCAATTCTTCCGAAAATGACAGAGAAATTAATTGGGAAAAAATCCTTTAAATCTTTAAAGAAAGATATTGCTCCTGGTGATGCGATTGTTCTTCATTTTCGAGATGGAGATGTTGTTGCTTTAGATTGGATTAACGCTCCATCCAATCAAGCCATTTAAGCACGATTCCCTCACGAAGAGCCCACGGGCAGATCTCCAGTTGAGTAATACTTAATCTCTCCATGGCAGATTTTGCTACTAATGCACCACTAAGGATTTGACCGGCTCTACTCTCTGAAACTCCAGGCAATTGCGCTCTTTGTTTATTAGTCATTTCCGCTAACTTTGGAATAATTTTTTCTAGAGAGGAAAGTTGAAGGACATCTTGATTATTCTCAAACCAGTGATTTCCAAGTCGCGCTAATGTGCGAAAAGTTTTGCTTGTTGCAATACATCGATCAGAGCCGTGAATCTTTATCTCTTCAGGAATTGCTGCCTTCATTGACTCACGGATAAATGAATCTAACTCTTTGATGTCTTTTTCTTTATAAGGATCACCGTTTAAATAATCACGGGTCAATCTAGAAGCACCCAAAGGAAACGAGATTGCTGCATCTGGTGCCTCGTCCTCGCCCACCGCTATTTCTAGAGATCCACCGCCAATATCTAAAACGAGTAATCGACCACTTGACCATCCAAGCCAACGTCGAACTGCTAAAAATGTAATTGCCGCTTCTTCTTCACCAGTTAAAACTTGCAAATCAATCTCATGCTTGCGATTTAGTTCGTCAAGAATCTCTTTACCGTTTTTAGAGTCTCGAATCGCTGAGGTAGCAAAGGCTAAAATCTCCTCTGTTTTGAACTCATGGGCATGCGCAACTGCTGCATCAATTGCTGAATGGAGTAAATGAATTCCCTCTTTTGTGACAAATCCTGACTTATCAATATATTCATGCAGACGAAGTTCAACTTTTTGATTTGTTGTCGGATTTGGGCGAGCACCGGGATAGGCGTCAACAACTTGAAGGTGGACTGTATTTGATCCAACATCTAGAACACCTAATCGCATCTGCTAAACCTACCAAGAGGCTGGGCTTTAGGGCCGATTTTCACTTAAGGGCCAACACTGTCATAATTGCCCCTGCTGCATTTGAGGTAACTCAAAGAGCAGGCCTCTCTAGCTCAGTGGTAGAGCAGCGCACTTGTAATGCGCAGGTCGTCAGTTCAATCCTGACGGGGGGCTCGTTTAATGAATTGTTTTCTTGAAATTAAATAATTTCAGGATTTATGCGCTTAACTGGCGCATATGTAATTGGGTAACTTAGATCCTCCAAGAACGCCACCATAATTGCATTAAATAACTCTGGCTTTTCCTTTATCAAAGCGTGTGATGTGCCTGGTAATACCGCCAGTTGTCCAAGTGGAATTGATTCATACAGTTTTTGAGTATGTGCCAATGTCACAACATCATCATCGCCTGAAACAACTAATACAGGACATTGAATGCTTGCAAGCTGTTCATCTGAAATATTTGGTTCTTTTTTCCAGATTTCAAACATTCGCGTGGTTTTCTCTAACAAAGTATGTGGAGCATCAGGTGAGATCAATGTGTACTCGGCAAGATCTTCTTGGCTGACCATTGGCTGTCCCATGTCAAATTCAACACCTGAGTAATGTGAGTTTCCACCGATTGATACAACCGACTTCACTAGATCAGGTCTGGCAATTGCAACCATGAGAGCGATGATCGCACCATCGCTATATCCAACTAAATGTGATGGAGTTTTTACGATATCTTCTAAGTAAGCGATTGCTTCTTTTGCTTGAAACTCAAAGTGCAAACTTCCAGGTTGATCAGCGGTAAAACCATGTGCAGTTCGATCATATGCATAGACATGAAAATCATCTTCTAAAGCTGGAACAATTAAGTAATCCCAACTAGATGTTTTACTTAATCCACCGTGTAATAAAACAACTGCCTCGCCATCATTTTCCCACTCGTATTCATAGATCTCATGACCACGAAGATTGATGTATTGCGGCATTTACACAGAATCCATGATGTGGCGATTGCCACGATCAAAAGTTACGTAGTTCCAAGTCCAGTCGGCGATAGTTCCGATTTTATTGCGCCCACCCAAGAGATAAAATAGGTGCAGAAATAGCCAGGCAAACCATGCAGGGATTCCAACTAAGCGGAATCCTTTAACTTCTACAATCGCTTTATGGCGACCAATAGTTGCCATTGATCCCTTGTCTAAATACTTAAAGGGTTTTAGCTCTTGCTTAGATGCTAAGCGCTTAATCTGCTTTGCAACCCATCTACCTTGCTGCATTGCAACAGGTGCAACCATAGGCAAGAAGCGTCCATCTTTTCCAGTAAATCCTGCAACATCACCGATAGCAAAAATATGGGGATACTTTTTAACTTGTAATGTATTTTCAACATCAATTCTTGTATTAACTATTGGCAGATTTAACGTTGTGGCAGCAGGTTCACCACGCACACCTGCAGCCCAAATTGTAATTGCTGAATCAATTGTTTTTCCATCTTGAATTTGAATTGAATCAGCCTTAATCTCTTTTACCGCAGTGTTGATGTAAACCTTTACATCTAACTTCTCTAGATCTGCTTTTGCATGTTGAGAGAGTTTTTCTGAGAACATCGGAAGAACGCGAGGGCCTGCTTCGATCAAATTAATTTGGATTCTCTCTGCCGCAACTTTTTGATCATTTTTGAGTGGACCCCGAACTAATTCGGCGAATGCTCCAGCCATCTCTACACCGGTTGGTCCACCACCAATTACTGAAATGGAAAATACAGAGCCATCCTGAACGCTGCAAAGCTCTTCAAAGGCTCGCATCACTTTTGCTCTAATTGTTGTAGCTTCATGCACACTCTTCATTCCAAGTGCATGCTCTGTAACACCAGGAATTCCAAAATCGGTGTTGGCAGAACCTAAGGCGACTACAAGGTAGTCAAAATCTAAAACCTGTTTATTATCTAAAGTAAGTGACTTCTTTTCGTGGTCGATTGCCACGGGAGAGCCCATCTGAAATTCAACATCAGTTTTGCGTAGTGCCCCACGGATTGGGTGAGCAACGTGATCTGCGGCTAATCCTGCCGTTGAGACCTGATAGAGCAGCGGTAAAAAAGTTTGAAAGTTATGTCGATCAACAACTGTGACCTTTGCAAAATCTGCCATCTTTTTGGCAGCGGTCAATCCACCAAATCCTGCTCCGAGTATTACTACCCGAGGCTTCTGAAGTGTGTTTTGCATGGAGTAAGTCTAGGCTTACTAACATGAACATGCACAATCCGCGGAGAAAGCTCCTGATTACAGGGGCCTCTGGTTATGTGGGCGGGCGATTAGTCAGAGCCCTAGTTGAAGAAAACTGTGATGTTCGAATTTTAGTGCGCGATGCAAATAAAGTTATTGATCAACCATGGGCGCCATGGGTCGACATACGCACTGGAAGTGCCGAAAACTATGAGGATGTTTTCGATGCTCTCATTGGTGTTCACACCGCTTACTACTTACTTCACTCCATCAACCTTGGGCCTAACTTCAATCAGATAGAGGCCGATATGGCTCGAAATTTTGCAAAAGCTGCAGCCGATGCAGGGGTTCAACAGATTGTCTATCTTGGCGGAATCGCAAATGATAAAAATATTAGTAAGCACCTGTCCTCGCGTGCAAAAGCCGGAGAGCAGTTGGCATCAACCTCAGTTGCTGTCATAGAGCTACGGGCTGGAATAATTATCGGTTCAGGCTCTGCCAGTTTTGAAATGCTTCGACATTTAACTCACCGTTTGCCATTAATGACAACCCCAAAGTGGGTCAGCAACAAAACGCACCCCATTGCCATTCGAGATGTTTTGTACTACCTCAAAGCAGCGGGTCAGTTAGAAAAGCCAGTTACACAAGTCTTTGATATCGGTGGGCCTGAGGTATTGACCTATGCCGACATGATGCAAAAGTTTGCAAAGCTTTCTGGACTAAGAAAACGGTGGATTATTAAGGTGCCGGTTTTAACGCCAAATTTATCTAGTTTGTGGATTGGATTAGTCACTCCAGTCCCAACTGCACTTGCTAGACCGCTTGTTGGATCACTTATTAGTGAAGTTGTTGCCGATCCTGCAAAAAGTATTGATGGATTGATTCCAAAACCTGCTGAAGGTTTATTAGATGTTGAGACTGCAATTAATTTAGCGCTTTCTCGAACTACAACTCACGGTGTGGAAACACGATGGTCGGATGCAACTATGCCAACAGCGCCTTGGCAAAAAGCGCAAGGTGATCCCTCATGGGCCGGTGAAATGGTATTTAGAGATCGCAGAGAAGCAACAACAGAGTTATCGGCAGATTTAGTATGGAAACAAATTGAATCTATCGGTGGGGATCATGGTTGGTTTGGTGCAGATCTGCTCTGGTATGCCCGCGGCTTACTCGATCGAGCATTTGGTGGAGTCGGATTACGTCGCGGCCGCCGGGATCCAGATTTCTTGCGTGTTGGAGAGTCATTAGATTTCTGGAGAGTTGAAGAGTTGGAACGTGGGAAACATCTCAAACTTTATGCTGAAATGATTTTGCCAGGTAAGGCATGGTTAGATTTTCAAGTTGAAGAAGTTGACGGCAAAACTCATGTCATCCAAGAGGCAACATTTTCTCCTCGAGGACTTGGCGGCCAACTGTATTGGGCGGCAGTCTCACCTTTTCATTCATTTATCTTTCCAACAATGCTAAAAAATATAATCAAAAAAGCAAAGGTTGATGCATAAATTTACTTGTCCAGTAACACGGCTAGCCACAACTAGAATCTCAAAAAATCACAGTGACCATGTAGTTTTGGACAGGCTCTAAATCCCACACTTTTTGCAGAGGCTGTTCTAAGATTTGCCATATGTCAGCCCAAGAAGAATCAGCGATCAATAAACTTTCTGGTGCCGGCTTTTTATCTAGCGAACATGCCGGATTAAGTGAGCTGGAAGTTCGGATATTAGATTTTGAAGGTAATTGGTGGCGCTATGCCGGTGCTAAAGAGACGGCTATTAAAGAACTCTTTGATTTAACAGCACCTCGTTATTACCAACTTCTCAACGATTTAATCGACCGGGACGATGCCCTGATGGCATCTCCAATGCTTGTTAAGCGCCTTCGCCGCCTGCGCGAGGCTCGTATGGCCACACGCACTGCTCGCTAGACAATCTCGTTTTGCTCCTTTGAAATAAAGGCCCTAGATTTGGCGTTAGCACTCTCGGGGTGCGAGTGATAAGGCGCCCCCCAATAGATAAAAAAATTGGCTAACGAACGATTAACGCAAGGAGCACATCTCATGGCAAAGCAAATCGCCTTTAATGAAGAAGCACGTCGCGGATTAGAGCGCGGAATGAATATTTTGGCTGATGCAGTCAAAGTAACCCTTGGACCTCGTGGACGAAATGTTGTCCTAGAAAAAAAGTGGGGCGCACCAACAATTACTAATGACGGTGTTTCAATTGCAAAAGAGATAGAACTAGATGATCCATGGGAAAAAATCGGCGCAGAGCTTGTTAAAGAAGTTGCTAAGAAGACTGATGATGTTGCCGGTGATGGAACAACAACTGCAACAGTGTTAGCGCAAGCGTTAGTTCGCGAAGGTCTTCGAAATGTTGCCGCTGGTTCAAACCCAATGGCACTCAAGCGTGGAATTGAAAAGGCGGTAGCAGAGATTGTTGCTGAACTTTTATCTATGGCCAAGAGCGTGGATTCAAAAGAGCAGATTGCAGCTACGGCTTCGATCTCTGCAGCAGATGCAACTATTGGTGAAATGATCGCTGAGGCGATGGACAAAGTTGGAAAAGAAGGCGTGATTACTGTTGAAGAGTCAAATACTTTTGGTCTAGAGCTAGAGCTCACAGAAGGTATGCGCTTTGATAAGGGTTACATCTCACCGTACTTTGTAACTGATCAAGACCGTATGGAAGCTGTTTTAGAAGATACATATGTTCTGATCTGTAATTCAAAGATTGCAAACATCAAGGACTTAGTTCCAATTCTTGAAAAAGTCATGGCATCAGGTAAGCCACTTGTGATTATTGCTGAAGATGTAGAGGGTGAAGCCCTTGCAACTTTGGTTGTTAACAAGATTCGTGGAACATTCCGCTCTGCAGCTGTCAAAGCTCCAGGCTTTGGTGATCGCCGCAAGTCAATGCTTCAAGATATTGCAATCCTGACAGGTGCAACTGTTATTACTGAAGAGGTTGGACTTCGCTTAGATACTGCCGAGATGGACCTATTAGGTCGTGCACGCAAGATTGTTATTAGTAAAGAAGAGACAACAATTGTTGAAGGTGCTGGCGATGAGGCTCAGATTAAGGGCCGTGTGCAGCAAATTCGTACAGAGATTGAAAACTCTGACTCAGATTATGACCGCGAGAAACTGCAAGAGCGTCTTGCAAAGCTTGCCGGTGGCGTTGCTGTAATCAAAGCAGGTGCTGCAACTGAGGTTGAACTCAAAGAGCGCAAGCACCGCATTGAAGATGCAGTACGCAATGCAAAGGCTGCAGTTGAAGAAGGAATTGTTGCCGGTGGTGGCGTAGCTCTTTTGCAGGCCGGTGCAGCAGTATTTAAAAAACTATCTGGTCTAACCGGTGATGAAGCAACAGGTGCAAAGATTGTCGAATATGCAATCGAGGCTCCAATAAAGCAGATTGCAATTAATGCAGGATTAGAAGGCGGAGTTGTAGTTGAAAAAGTTCGCCACCTTCCAGTCGGACATGGATTAAATGCTGCCACTGGTGAATACGTTGACATGATTAAAACTGGAATTATCGATCCAGCAAAGGTGACACGATCTGCATTGCAAAATGCGGCATCAATTGCTGCACTCTTTATTACAACTGAGGCGGTCATCGCAGATAAGCCAGAGAAGAGCGCGCCTGCCCCACAAGGCGGCGGAGATATGGACTTCTAAGGCACCGCTCAAGTAATTAATAGAGCACCGTCCGCGCGAACTACCAGTTAACTGGCTCAGAAATAAGCCAATTAACGCGAGGGCGGTGTTCTGCTTTATCCTTATCCCATGGCTAAGAAACCAACGGTAAAAAAAATCTTCCAGCGTTCATCAAAGAACGCTGTCGAGGCCTTTGATGCGAGCGAGCTTGCTCTTGCTGCAATTGTTGAGCAAGCAGAAAAATCAGAGCATGTTGGTGGATTTGTCTCTGTTGAATTCGATGATGAAAACCGCGTCGCCACATATCTTTATGAAGCAAATCTTTCAGGGTACAAAGGTTGGCGTTGGTGTGTAACGGTTGCAAAAGTTGACGAAGATTCAGAGCCAACTATTTGTGACGTTGTAGTTCTACCGGGCCCAGATGCTTTGCGACCACCAGAGTGGGTTCCATACCTTGATCGAATTCTTCCTGGTGATGTTGGCGTCGGTGACATTGTTCCTAGTTCATTAACTGACACTCGTTTAGTTCCAGGACAGCAAAGTCTCCCAAGCGATGAAGATCTTGATACTGCCTTAGCAATTGAACTTGGTTTTGGTCGAGCACGTGTCATGTCAATCGAAGGACGCGATCAAGCAGCAAAGCGTTGGTATGACGGGGAGCGCGGACCGAATGCACCTGTTGCACAGTCGGCGCCAAAACCATGTCATAGCTGTGGCTTCTTCATTCCAATCGCAGGATCACTTCGATCAACTTTTGGCGTATGCGCCAATGCCATTTCACCCGAAGACGCCCGCGTCGTGAGCGTAGATCATGGCTGCGGCGCACATTCGGAAGCGACCTTAACGGAGCCGGTGTTAAACTAAGCACCTGTTATCGCTACCGCGATACCGATTAAAACTCACGGAATACGAACGAGAGCCACAAGAACTAAAAAATTAAGCATTAGGTAGAACTAGCGCACAGTGGATTTAGTAAAGAATTAACTAACAAGCCAGGAAAGAGAGCTCAAAATGCCTACAGGACATGTCAAGTGGTTCTCACTTGAAAAAGGTTTTGGCTTCATTGCAAACGATGAGGGCGAAGATGTTTATTTAGCTGCTACTTCACTTCCAGAAGGTGTTGCAACAGTTAAGCCTGGAACAAAGCTTGAGTTTTCAATTGCAGATAGTCGCAAAGGGCCACAGGCAATGTCAGTGCACATAATTGATGCTCCTCCTTCACTTGTTGAAAACTCCCGTGCTAACAGCGATGACCTTGCTGCAATGATTGAAGATACGATCAAAATGTTAGATCGAGTTGGAAACGGTCTACGCAGTGGTCGCCATCCAAATGCACAAGAAACTGATCGACTTGGTCGCGTATTGCGCGGAATCGCATCACAGTTAGGTGCATAAGCACACGCATTTATTTCGTTGGTTTCAAATCAGTGAATCAAAAAATCAGCGTATTAAGTTTGAATTAAATGCCAGATCGTCGATTGCGACGAATTGTGTATCGAATTCCAACCAGTCCAAGTGCCGTGCCTGAAACGCAGGTCCAGATTATTTTGGATTCAGCACCTATTGCTATCGAGATCACGCCAGCAACAACCCAGCATGAAGTTCCAATAGCCACTAGAGTAACAACATTGCGCAGACGAGAACCCATGGAAGTAGAGTAATGCGTTTCAAGGTGAAAACAGATGGCAACTGGCGCTCTTTTCGCCATCGTAATTTCCGTATTTTTTTTCGGGCCAGCGTTCTTGCAAATATTGGTAATTGGGCTCAGCGAATAGCTCAAGATTGGCTTGTCTTAGAATTAACTAATAACAATGGAACATACCTGGGGTTAGTAACAGCAGTTCAATTTGCGCCGGTGCTTTTCTTCTCTTTGTATGGGGGAAAAATTGCAGATAGATTTAATAAGCGAAAAGTATTGGTATTAACTAATGTGGTGGGAGGTGCAACATCTCTCACGCTTGGCTTACTTGCAATAAGTAACAACGCCAAACTCTGGCATGTTTTTGTTTTAGCAGGAATTCTGGGCATTTCAACTGCAATAGAAGCACCGGTACGGCAGGTGTTTATCACTGAAGTTGTGGGTCCAGTTGATCTGCCCAACGCCGTTGCTCTTACCTCAGCAAACTTTAATGCTGGCAGGCTAATTGGGCCTGCAATCTCAGGAATTCTGATTGCACTCTTTGGAACGGGAGCATCCTTCTTAGTCAATGCTCTGAGTTATGTCTTTATTGTTGCAGCCTTATTCAGACTTAACGAATCGGCATTCTTTCATCAAGAAAAAGAAAAGACTTTTGGGAGCATTCGCCAAGGTATTGCATATACAAAGGCACGCCCCGATATTTATGTCGTTATGCTTTTAATTTTCTTCTTGGCCACATTTGGTTTAAACCTTCAAATTTTTAATGCATTAATGGCAACGAAAGAATTTGGCCTAGGGCCAGCTAGTTTTGGAATTATGGGAACATTTCTTGCGATCGGCTCATTGTCCGGGGCACTTGGAGCGGCTCGGCTTGAAAAATTTAGGGATACTAAATTCGTAATTAAGGCAGGCATCACATTTTCAATTTCAGTGATGGTTCTCTCTGTTTTACCAACTTATACAATTTATATTTTTTGGTTACCTTTTTGTGGACTAACAGCCTTAACTACTCTTGTCAGCGCCAACTCAATTGTTCAGACCGGCTCGGATCCTGCAATTAGAGGGCGAGTAATGGGGCTGTACCTACTTGTCTTCATGGGTGGAACTCCATTTGGTGCACCATTGATCGGGATTTCATCTGAGTTGATTGGAATTCGTCCCACAATCGCTATCTGTGGACTTATTTCTTTACTAGCAACTGTCTTGATATGGGTTATTTACAGAAATCGAGTCTCACTACCGACCGATATCTCTGTAGCTACAGTTTTAAAGAGCGTTAACCGCGATTAATATAAGTAAACCAATTAGAGCCAAAATCGTTACTAACCGCCTAGTTTTGTAGTTCATACGGCTTCCTTAACGTGTGAGGGAACTAGCTTAATTATTGCAAAGGCAATTACTATCAATACAAAAACCATTATGTATGCTCGTGAGATACCAAAACTATCTCCTAATAATCCTAACAAAAATGGAGCTCCTGCTATTGCTATACCAGCGGCAAGTGATGCTCTTCCAATTGCTAGATCTGGCCGTCCCTGGCTTAGACCAATCAATCGAATCGATGAGAGTGCAAACTGCATCGATACTCCAAGACCAACTGTGAATAAACAGATTAATGAGATCACCATGTCATGGGAGAGCCAAAAACCTAAAAATCCAAAAAACTGGATAGCGATAATCGAAAGCAACTGAGAATCTAAGGATAGTTTTTTTAGTACAAGCCCTCCATACCAACGTCCTACTCCCATTCCGGTACCTAGGGCAACGATTGCAACAGTTGAGACTGCAGCGGTAGAGCCAACACGATCTTTCAAAAGTGCAGCGGCCCAAAAAGATGTAGCAAATTCAGCAGAGATACAGGCGATAAAACCCACCCATGAAAGCCAAAAAGCCGGTGAAAGTTTTCCACTCTGAGGTCCATCCTCATGCGGTATGTGTTCCTCACTATTTTTTTCTCGACCGAAAATAAAAAGTATGAATGCAATAGGAAGAGTAAGGAGCAAACCTAAACGCCAAAGATTTGGATAGATAATTGCAATAGTTCCAATTAATGCTGTCCCCATAACAAAGCCCATAGAAGCAATTCCATTTGCCTGCGGAATCGCAACTTCAGCAGACTTTCCAAAGCGGTGAGACAATTTTGTGAGCATTGTGTTGATGGTTAGTGAAGTACCAAATCCGGCAAGAAGAGTTGCGGGTAGTGTAAGAAAAACTGGTGGAGAAAGAACAAAGAATGTAATTCCAATACTAAAAATGGTAAGTCCGATCCAACTTGCCTTTTCACGCCCATATTTATGGGCAATATGAGGATTCGCCCAACCTGCACAGATTGAAGCAACCCCCATTGCTGTGCCGTGTAATCCAGCGATTGTCAGGGAAGTCCCTTGATCTGCACGCAAAAGAGATTGGGCAGGACCAAATCCACCTAAGTAAAAGTTTACGATTGCAGTCTGAAATGCAGTGATCCAGAAAAATCTATCTCGGTGAAAGCTCTTCGGCATTACAGCGCAGCTACAACGTAGTCAATGCACTTTGTGAGAGCTTCAACATCACTTGGATCAACTGCAGGGAACATACCAACTCTTAATTGGTTCTTGCCTAGTTTGCGATAAGGCTCTGTATCTACAATTCCATTTTCGCGCAGGGCGGAAGCAATTTTGGTGGCATCGATGGCATCATCAAAGTTAATTGTTCCCACTACTTTTGAGCGCATTGCAGGATCTGTTACAAATGGTGTTGTGTAACTAGTTTTTCCCGCCCAGGAGTACAAAATCTCTGAAGATTTTTCACTACGACCTGCAGCAAAAGTTAATCCACCATTGGAGTTCATCCACTCGATCTGCTCAGCTAATAACATGAGCGTCACCAATGCAGGAGTGTTATAAGTTTGATCTAGGCGTGAATTTTCAATTGCAATATCAAGATCAAAAAACGCTGGAATCCAACGTCCACTTGCCTTAATTTTTGCCGCCCGTGCAATTGCTGCAGGGGACATGATTGCAATCCAAAGTCCACCCTCTGATGCAAAAGATTTTTGCGGAGCAAAGTAGTAGGTATCAAACTCTTTTGCATCAACCATAAGGCCACCAGCTGCCGACGTTGCATCTACTAAAACGAGAGCGCCATCGGTACCCATGGGGCGAACAATTGGCATCGCAACACCAGTACTAGTCTCATTATGTGTGAGTGCATAGACGTCTATTCCTACTTCAGCAACTGCTACAGGATGTGATCCTGGTTCAGTCTTAATAATCGTTGGCTCACCAAGAAATGGTGCTTCCTTTGAAGCAGCAGCAAACTTGGATGAAAACTCACCGAATACAAGGTGTTGTGAGCGAGATTCAATTAATCCAACAGTGGCAATATCCCAAAAAGCAGTAGATCCACCATTGCCAAGAATTACTTCGTAACCTTCGGGAAGATTAAATAGTGAAGTAAGTCCTTCACGCACACGCTTGACTACATTTTTAACAGGCTTTTGACGGTGAGAAGTTCCAAGAATTGTGTTACCACTTTTTGACAGAGCAGCTAATGCTTCTGGTCGTATCTTGGATGGGCCGCAACCGAAGCGACCGTCTACTGGCTTTATACCTGCTGGAATAATGATGCTCATGCGCTAAGACTAAGGGTAGTACCTCGTTAGTTCCCAATCGGAGTTGGTACTGGTTCGTTCATAGCGCAATCGATCATGCAGTCTGGAGTATCGTCCTTGCCAAAATTCAATGTTCTGTGGAACTACGCGATAACCACCCCAATACTCGGGGCGCGGAACAACTGAACCTTCTGGCCACTTAGTTGCTGCACCTTCATAGCGTTGTTCTAGTTCGGCGCGAGATGACAATGGTGATGACTGATGACTTGCCCAGGCGCCAATTTGTGAACCCCACGGCCTTGTTGCAAAGTAATCATCTGATTCTGCTGTTGAAGTTTTTTCAACAGTTCCACTTATTGATACTTGGCGTTCCATTGCATACCAAGGAAAAAGAAGTGAGACATTTTCATTTACATTCATAGCATGTGCTTTGCGAGAATCATAGTTTGAGAAAAAAGTGAAGCCACCTTGAGAGATATCTTTTAGCAAAACAGTCCTGGTGCTTATTTGATTGTCAGGATGCACAGTTGATAAGACCATTGCATTAGCTTCAACAATTACCGTATTTTCATGAGCTTGTTTTAGCCAGATTGAAAAGGCTTCAAAAGGATCTGCAGGCAAGGTGTCCATGCCTGCGTCGCTATAAGAACGTCGCATCGCTCGAATCTGATCCCGAGTGAAGGCTTCATTTTCCATGGGCTAATCGAACCTCATTTTCATCTTCTTCGCATTATGGATCTCTATGATTTAATCATCCCATGCCCAAGGCGAAGTGCTCAATCATCTGGTTTCGAAGAGATCTTCGCATAAATGATCATCCAGCATTGCTAGCAGCAATTGAATCTGCCGAAACAGTTATCCCTCTTTTTATTTTAGATAAGCAACAAATCTCCGAAGCAGGAGACAAACTTTTGGCTTATATGGGTAAATCACTACGTGCATTGGATGAATCACTGGGAAATCGACTGCACATCATCGAAGGCGATCAAGTTGAGATCTTAAAAGAATTAATCGCACAGCATGGGATTCTAGAAGTTCATATTTCAGCAGAGTATGAAAGGTATGGAGCCGAAAGAGATGCAAAAGTCGAAGCTTCCGGCATTACGCTAGTTCGAACTGGCTCTCCTTATGCTGTTGCACCGGGTCGCGTCTTGAAGCCAAGTGATGGCACGCCATACAAGGTATATACGCCTTTTTATAAAGGTTGGCGTGCCCACAGTTGGCGAGCACCAGCGATAACACCAAAGAAATTTCAATTGATGCAACCAACTGCAAAGTATCGCGCTTTCCCTGATTTTCCAGAGGAATCAGGTTCAAATGTAATTGAAGCTGGAGAAAATGCTGCACTCATACGATTCCAAAGATTTGAAAAGAGTGGATTGGATTCATATGACGAGGCCCGCAATTTAGCTGGGATAGATGGAACTTCAAAGATGAGCAGTTATTTAAAGTTTGGTGAAATTCATCCACGCACTCTGCTTCAAAAACTTGGAGAGAGTAAAGCTCATGACACATTCCGCAAAGAGATTGCGTGGCGTGAGTTTTATGCAGATGTTCTTTTTAACAATCCCAATACTGATACTCAATACTATGCACCAAAATTTGCAGAGATGCGTTATAACAAGCCAGGCAAAGAGTTCAAAGCGTGGTGTGAAGGCAAAACTGGCTATCCATTTGTCGATGCTGCAATGCGTCAATTAGTGATTGAAGGGTGGATGCATAACCGGACTCGAATGGTTGTGGCATCGTTCTTGGTAAAAGATCTACATCTAGAGTGGCAGTTAGGTGAGCGTTTCTTTGCCGAACATCTAGTTGATTATGATGTTGCATCTAATGCCCATGGTTGGCAATGGACTGCAGGATGTGGAACGGATGCATCTCCTTATTACCGTATTTTTAATCCCATTGAACAAGGCAAACGCTTTGATGAGAACGGTGACTATATTCGCAAGTACGTTCCAGAACTTGCCCACCTTGCTTCAGATCAGATTCATGAGCCATGGCTTTATCTAGATGGATATAGCAAGGGATACGCCGAACGTACAGTCGATCATGCTTTAGAAAGATTAGAGTCTTTGGCTAGATTGCAAGAGATTAAAGCGGACAAACCCCTAGACCCTCGCGCTTAGCTTTATACATCGCTGTATCTGCGCGAAGAAGCAGATCAGTATCTCCAGTATTTTTTGCAACGCCAATGCTGACACCTAGTTGAATCTCTTTGGTATCAATATGTATTGGATATGAAAGTGTTGCCCGAAGTGCAAGTGCGATCTCTATTGCACTCTCATGTAAACCTTCGATAAGAACTCCAAACTCATCTCCGCCAAGGCGTGCGAGAAATGCACCATGTGGCAGGGCGCGATCAAACCTAAGTGCAACTTGTTTTAGAACTTTGTCCCCAATCTCATGACCGTAGGTGTCATTTATTGGTTTGAAACCATCTAAATCAAGTAAAAGTAGAGAGCCTTCTTTATTCACGAACTCTTCAATCTCGGAGATTAATTGCCGTCTATTTGGCAAGCCAGTAAGTTCATCAGTTCGCGCCAGTAATCTCTCTGTTCCTATATGTCGTGATTGATTGATCGCAGTAGCTAAGCGGGAAAAAGCCAGCACAAGTGTTACCACCGCAGGAAATGCAACATAACGAGGAAGATAGTTTGGTTGCAGTGCAATAAGCGCAAGAAGTGTTGCGCTCAAAAAAACTGAAAGTGTAATAAAAATGGGATTTCTTGACTCTACAACCATCGAATGCGATTTGTCTTTACCAGAATCCACATGCCAGTAACTCTCTGAGATCAGAAGAACTCCAAATAACCATCCATCATCAACTAATGTTCCAATTGAATAAAGGGAGTAACTATCTAAAGATAGATATAGAAAATCTGTTGAAACAAAAAAGATTACACCGAGGACAAGCAGTAGAGATCGAGAAGAAAAGCTTCGAATACAAAGCAGGGCGATCACAATTGAAGCCAGGAGTAGATCTGCAAGTGGGTAGGCAAGTGGATAAAAAAACTGCCTAAACCCTTGATCAAAATCTGGTAAAACTTGAGGAAGTAAAACCGCCGTTCCAAATGTGGTTACACCGAAGCCAATTATTGCACTATCTAGTACTTCACTTTTTTTTGTATGCAGATTGCCCACGAATGATTCGAACTGAGCCGATTAATATAAATGGATAAAAAACTAGATACATAAGCTCTCCAAAAGAGGTGAGAAGAGTTGTGACAAAGTTGTAATGAGCAAAACTGGCAATTGTTGAACCAATAATCCATGCAAGTATTCCAAGGCCCACTGCAATCTTGGCTATAAGAAAATCAACTTTTGGAGAGAATGCAATTGAGGCAATCGCAAAGATGCCGATTAAGTTATAGAGAAGAACTTCTGTCCATATTGATTGATTGGTCGTTCGTAAAATGAGATGAAGTGCAAGAAGTGCTGGTCCGAGTAATCGAACTATGCGCATGCCTCCATAGTAAAAACATGAAAGTCAATTCAGAATAGGGGAAGCCTTAGTCAAAATTAGATTTATTTCCGCTGTTTTTTTCGTAAGTTCATTCCAACTTTGCGCACTATTGACCTAGGCAAAGTAGTCATTACAAATATTAAGGTTTTGTACTGCCAACCAGGAATCGAAACCGCCATTCCTTTTTGCGTATCGTTCCATGACTTAGCAACTACGACATCAGGATCTAGCCACATAAATTTTGGTAGACCCTTCATTGACATACGACCGCGTTGATGAAACTGAGTCCTAGTAAATCCCGGTGCTAACGCACTGACTTTTACACCCGTTCCAGCAAGTTCGGTGTGCATTGATTCAGAGAGAACTGTCAGATAAGACTTGGCCGCGCTATAGGTGCCACCGGCAATCCAAGCTGCAACTGAAGTCACATTAATTACAACACCCTTATTGCGAGCTTTCATTAATGGTAGGCAGGCGTGCATTAACCGCATGGGAGTGCGAGTTAACACATCAAACATCTGTTGCTCGGCAACAATGTCTGAGACTGTAAATGCCTTATTGATTCCAAAGCCAGCGTTATTGATTAGGACTTCAATCTCATTATCGGCAATATATTTTTCTACAGTTTCACAGCCTGAATCGGTGGCCAGATCGGCTTGAATGACATGAGTTTTGACCCCATAGGTGGCTTCTAAAGATTGTGCTCGCTCATTTAGTTTTGGTAGATCACGTGCCACTAGAACTATGTTGTAGTGATTTGATGCCAACAAACGTGTAAAGCTTTCACCGATTCCAACGGTTGCCCCAGTAACTAGCGCCCAACTATTCATCACTATCTCCTATTCGTGGGGCATGGAAATGATGTTAAGCAATTATGCCAGTTGTGTCTTCGTCGCGAACTTTCCATTCAGTGCCATATGAAGGAAGTAGTTCCAAGAATGGTTTTGCGTCAAACCACTCTGGTCCAACTACACCTTCTGGTTTCCATACTCCGTTGTGGATGAGTTCCATCGCAATAACTGGATTGATGGCAGTCTGCCAAACAACTGCTTGATCGCCATATTCAGACATTGACCATTCGTTATCTACAACGTTATACATATAACAGGCATAAGGTTTTCCTTCTTTATTGAGTCCCTTTACTAGGGCTCCTGCACAGGTTTTACCCTTCATACGAGAACCTAACGTTGCCGGATCCGGCAATGATGCGGCGAGTAGATCGCGTGGAGAAACTTTTACACCTTGTACATCAACATTTTCTTTACTGTCCATGCCAAGCATGTGAATAGTTTTCAAAGTCGAAATGAATTCGGCACCAAGGCCGTATTTGAAGTTAACTTTTTTCGCATCAACCTTTTGTGGAATCAATACAACCTCTTCGTGTTCAACGTTCACGCATTCAACAGGTCCAATTCCTTCAGGAAAATCAAAGACCTCAATTTCACTAAATGGCTCTGTTGTGTACCAACCACGCCCGTCCTCCCATACCAACGGGGGATTAAGGCATTCTTCGATTGTTGTCCAAATCGAAAATGAAGGAGCAAAGTCATAGCCTTCTACGGTTAAGTTAGAGCCATCAAAGATCGTTAAAGAATCTATTCGACTAAATAAATGATCTTCTGCGTATCGAGCAAATACATCGCTCATTCCTGGTTCGATTCCCATTCCAACTAGAGCATAAATCTGACGCTCTCCCCAGTTCCAATCTCGGGCAAACTGCTCGTCGCCAAGCTTTACGCCGGTCTCTGAATCTGGGTAGTGAGGATGTGGCCGCGATAGCGACATTGCCATATCGATGTAGTTAGTATTTTCAATTTCGCACGCCAAGAAAATCGGCATAACAAATCGTGGATCAACTGCGTTGATAACAACGTCAGGCTTAACTTTACGAATTAAAGAACGAAGGTCCTCAAGCTCAGCAGCATTTACCTCTGCTGCAGAAAATCGAGAATCTTTGACTCGTGCAACAGCTTCTTCCGCGCGTGACAGAGTTCGATCAGCGATAACCATCTGTGAAATAAATGATTTGCGTGATGCGATATTGACGATTGCTCTGCCAACTCCGCCCGCGCCAATAACTAGCGCCTTCATTGTTGGCCTCTCATGAGGAAATAACATCCTTTACGTTAGAAAATGAATCCTACCCTTTACTCGTATTTACTGGCAAGGTGCATGTAATTCATGCGAAAAATAGTGAACACCATGAAACTCATGACAAGATTGGCACTTACATTACATTTGGTCCCCGTAGCTCAGTGGATAGAGCAACCGCCTCCTAAGCGGTAGGTCGCAGGTTCAACTCCCGCCGGGGACACAATTAAATTAAGAAAAAACTACTGTTCGCTTTCCAACGATGAATATTTTGTCATCAGCGAAGTATTTAACTGCCTTTGATAGCACACGGCGTTCAATGTCTCGACCGATTGCAATCAACTCATCTGGTGTGGCTATATGTGTCACATGTGCAACATCTTGTTCAATAATTGGACCTTCATCAAGATCATTAGTAACAAAGTGCGCAGAGGCACCAATGATCTTCACGCCTCGATCATGTGCCTGGTGATACGGCTTAGCGCCTTTAAAACCTGGCAAGAATGAGTGGTGGATGTTAATTATCTTTCCTGGCAATCTTTCACAAAATTGCTTTGACAAAATCTGCATGTATCGAGCTAAGACAACAAAATCAATATTTAGCTCGTTTATTAACTTTAAGACTTCATTTTCTTGATCTAACTTAGAACCATCTTTTACAGGTAGGTATTTAAACTTAACTCCATGTGACTCAACCAACGACTTTAGATCTTCACGATTTGAAATTACCAGTGGAATTTCAATTCTTAGTTCGCCCAGTTCAACTAAATACAGAAGGTCACGCAAACAGTGACTCTCTTTTGTGACCATAACAAGAACGCGAGGCTTTTCCTCTGTCGGACGAATATGTAAAACAGGATTGAACTTGATGAGCCCGTCGTTGAGAGCCTTCGTTGCACCCTCTAAATTTTGTGAGGTTTCAAAACGAGTACGCATAACAAATGAGTTAGTCGTTGGATCCGTGAACTGTTGATTTTCTATAATGTTGCCACCACATGCAAGGACAGCTGAGGTCATTGCATGCACGATGCCTGGCTGGTCTTTGCATTGAAGGGAAGCGATTAAATCCATGCTCTAAGGGTACGCGAGGTTAGTGGTGAAGAGTAAATCGCTGCATCCACTTTGGCGCCCACCAGTTGCGTTCGCCCATCAATCTCATCAAAGCCGGCACTAGTAAGCCTCTAACTATGGTGGCATCCAGAATAATCGCAAAAGCCACACCGAATCCCATCGTTTTAATTGATGTGACCCCACTAGTAATAAATGCGGCAAATACAAATGCCAAGATAGCCGCTGCAGCTGTAATGATGCGCCCGGAACGTTGGAGACCAAGTGCAACAGAATCAACATTTGATTTACCAGCCAAGTGTTCTTCACGAATTCGTGAAAGTAGGAAGAGTTCATAATCCATCGACAGCCCAAATACAACAACTGCAATTAAAATTACTATCGATGTATCTAATGTTCCGGTCTGAGTAAATGAGCCAACTAGCCACTGAAGATTGCCGTCAACAAAGACCCATGTCAGTACTCCCATGGTTGCAGCAAGGGAAAGAATGTTTAATATAACAGCTTTAATTGGCAAGATTATTGAGCCAGTAAAGATAAATATAAGAATAAGAACACTTAATGCAATCCATCCAAATGCCCATGGAAGTGTCTGTGCAATTGCATCTTGTGAATCTGTGTAGTCAGCTGCAACACCTCCAACTAATGTTTGATCCACAGAGACTAAATCTCTAATCGAGTGAATCAATGCTTGAGCCTCTGGCGTGCGAGGCAACATTGAGTGATATGCAATTATTCGAACATCATTGCCATAGATCTCTGGTGGAAGTACAGATACAACTCCTGCTTCAACCTGAAGTTTCGACGTATAACTCGCAATTTCTACTGTTTTATCTGAGCCACCTTTAATAATAATTTCAATCGGTTCACCCGTGCGCCCAGCAAATCTTTCAGCCTGAAACGCGGTTGCAATTGCTGCCTTGTTTGTTACCGGCAACATTCGTGAATCACCCTGAGAGAATTTAATATTTCCGATGGGAGCTGTCAGTATTCCAATAAAAATCAGTGACAAAAGAACTACAGCGACAGGTCTTTTCATGACTAACCGTGCAGTCTGCGCCCATCGACCATCATCTTTAGGAGTAATTGAAGATTTACGAATTACTCCTTTATCAACTTTGTGGCCAATAACTGCCAAAATTGCAGGTAGTCCGATGATCGCACCAACGACAGCAATTGTTACAACAGAGACTCCTGCATAACCAAAGGATTTTAAGAAGGGTAGTGGAAAGAACGTGAGAGACAAGAGTGTTACTAAAACAGTTAGACCAGAGTAAAAGACTGTTTTGCCTGCTGTTGCAACTGTTGTAATCACCGAATCTTCAATCGATTTTCCACGCCGTAGTTCTTCACGGAATCTATTTACGATAAGTAAGGCATAGTCGATTCCAAGGCCAAGACCCATACCCGTAGTTAGATTTAATGCATAAATGCTCACATCGGTAAATAATGTAAAGAGATAAAGAATAAAGAATGCACCAAGAATTGCTGCAATACCCACAATTAATGGCATCGCTGATGCAACAAGTGCACCAAAGACAAATGCAAGCAAGATAAAAGTAAGTGGAATTGAGATCGCTTCAGCAATTTTTAGATCATCAGATATTTTTTTGGTAATTGCGTGACTTATTACTCCAACGCCTCCGGCATAAAGGGTTAGGCCTTCATATGAGCCGTCATAGTTTTCTTGAAAAAATTTTCCGAGTTTTTGACTCTCTGGACTAAATGCATCACCATCACCGTAAATCAAAATGTATGCAGCCTTGCCATCGGTGGATTTTAAAGAATCTATCCCACCTGAGCTCCAGTATGAAAGTGTTTTTGTAACACCAGGTTCTTGAGCAATCTTTGCCTCAAGGGCCGTCGCTTTTTCTATAACAGCTGGATCTGTAACTTCAACAACCTCTGCATCCACAACAACAACGATCGCAGGGTCATCTATTTTTAAATCATTTTTAAGATATTCATACACCTCATAAGACTCACTTGCCGGGTTTGAGTAACCACCTGAATCTAGCCGGCTAAATACCAAAGACCCGATTACGCCTGAGACAAGCACACTGACAATAAATAGGGCAACAGCGGATTTGCGGTATCGAACAATTAAGCGGCCAAGGCTTGCAAACACAGAGTTCTCATTTCATTTTAAGTAGGTAGACTCTCGCTTATGAGTGATCTCTTTCCACAAGTAACTTCAGATGAGATTGATCCAGAAGCTGCTGCAGAACAAGCAAAACGAGATGCTGAAATTATTTCAGATAAACCGCCACACCACCAAGATTAATCAGCCTTAGGTGCAGGTGATGTTGGTGACGCTTTTGGTGGATCCGGAGTAACAGATTTTTTTACCGAATCAGTTTTATAAAAACCAGAACCCTTAAAGACCACACCAACTGCGGAATAGATCTTGCGGATCTCGCCCTTGCACTCTGGACACTTTGTCAGAGATTCATCTGAGAAACTTTGTACCACTTCAAATTCATGGCCGCAGGCGATGCATGCATATTGGTACGTAGGCATCCCGGCTCCTCCTCGCGTCAATCTCATGGCAATTAGTACTGCCTACCCAGCTTCACCCTTTTTAAAGGTGCATTTTTGGGCTATGCATTAATTGTAAAGAGATGAGACGATTGGAGCGAATTGAGGCCCCTTTAGGTGAGGCCATCATCAAGATTGAGAGGATGAGATGACAAAAGTTAATCTACGTATTTCTGTAATAGCCGTACTTCTTTCATTTGGCTTCCTCTCCTTAAGCCCTTATTCAGCAGGTGCAAACTCTCTCGTTAGTACCTCTCCAATTAGTGGCTCAACTGTTTCGGTTTCACCGACAAATGTCACCGTCACAGGTCAACTTCCACTTTTAGCAGATGCTGTTGATGCAAATGTAATAACTGTCAAAGATCCAAATGGAGATCGGGTTGACGATGGAACAATATCGATTTCAGATCTAAGCGCATCAGTTGGATTGAAAACTCTTGTTGTAACTGGAATGTATAAAGTGTCCTACTCATTACTCTCTGATGGAGATGAACCTTTAGTGGGCGAATATTCTTTCAAGTATTTAGCACCAAGTAATATTGCACCGGTTGAGCCAAATCCAGAACCCTCACAGATTCAAACACCAGCAAGCAGCAGTTGGGCAACAAATGTATTTGTGATTTTACTTCTTATTGGCGCTGTCATAGTGACTATCGGACTTTCTTTATATGCACGTAAACTTTTTGCTGATAGATGAGTGTATTAACCCTTAGCTTTAAGTTTCTAAATCTTGCTGGATCATTTGCAACAGTTGGTTCTTTGCTTGCAATGGCTTTTCTACTACTTGATGTGGGCGGTAAGTTTTCGACCTCAAGTGAAAAATTGAGGACAATTCTCAAGGTTTCAGCATTGACTTGGTTTGTCGGCGCAATTGGAACGGTAGTTCTAACACTTGCAACAATACTGGGAACTTCAATTCTAGATGCTTTGGACCCAGTAGTTTTTCGTTCATTTATTACACAAATCACTTTAGGTAAGTATTTAGCTATTCAGAGCTTGATTGCTTTCATTGTTTTAGTCGCCGCAAATAGAGTTCGCTCTGTCATCTCCAGCGCACTTTTGATGTTTATTGCTATAGCAGGAATTACTGCACCTGTTTTCCAAAGTCATGCTGCTTCGAGTGGTTCACACTCATTAGTTATTGGCTCGCTAGTCATTCACGTTATTGCACTAAGCCTATGGGTGGGGGGAATCTTTGCAATTGCTTTTCTTTCCTCAACTGATCGAGTGATAGCAGTCCCCAGGTTTAGTCAGTTGGCCCTTTGGGCTGCAATCGCAGTTGTATTCAGCGGAGTTATTAATGCCTGGGCACGACTTAACTTTGTAGATGCATGGGATTCAGCATATGCGCGCGTGGTGATTGCAAAGTCCATTGCAACGATTGCATTGCTCGCACTTGGTTATCTACACCGTAAAAATTTAGAGAAAAAGAGTGAGATCAATTGGTTAGCTTTTGGAAAACTTCTGACAGTTGAAGCCGTAATTATGGGAGTAACTGTTGCAATGGGCAGTTGGTTAAGCTCAAATTCTTCACCTGATCGTCCTGGGAAACAGGAATTTAATGCTGCACTTTCGGTTGTTGGAATAAATACACCATCTGAACCAACATTGGCGCGAGTTCTGTTTGGCTATGAACCAAACTCCTTAATAATCGGGGCCTTAGTTTTATTTGTTGCCTTGTATATAAAGGGTGTAGTTGTACTAACAAAACGAGGGGACAAGTGGCCAGTAGGTAGAACTATCTCCTTTGCCTTGGGAATTTCTGCAGTTGATTTTGCAACCAGTGGCGGGTTAGGCCTGTACGCGAATTTTTCATTTTCATATCACATGATTGCGCACATGGTTATCGGAATGATTGCACCGATCGGCTTGGTATTAGGTGCACCAATTACTTTAGCTTTGCGAACTTTGCCACAGGCACGTAATCCTCAAGAACGAGGCATTCGGGGATCGTTGATTGCTGTTTTACATTCTAAGATTGGTATTGCCTTTACTAATCCGATCGTTGCGTTGATTATTTTTGATGGCTCTCTATTTGCTCTCTACTTCACAGATTTGTTTGCAATGATGATGTCGAGCCATATTGGGCACTTATTAATGAGTTTTCATTTCCTGGCAGCTGGCTATCTTTTCTTTTCTGTAATTATCGGAGTGGACCCAAATCCGCGAAAGATTCCGCATCTACTTCGAATAGTGGTCCTATTTGCAGCGATGAGTATTCATGCATTTTTCTCAGTCGCGTTGATGTCAACTTCAACGTTGATTGACAAGGGTTACTTTGCATCACTGCAAACACCTTGGTTGACTGATCTCTTAGCAGATCAAAAACTGGGCGGATCTATCGGATGGGCAATGGGTGAGGTACCGATACTGCTGGCTTTGATCGCCACCTTTATTCAGTGGATGCGCGATGATTCCCGTGAGAGCAAGCGCCTTGATCGGAATATTGCACGCAGTGCAGCCATGGGGCAGCCAGATGAGTTAGCCGACTATAATTTGTATTTGCAGCAGTTAGCTCAACGCGATAAGAATGGTTCCTAATGGAAAACGTATTTGATCTGCCCTCTGAATATAAGGAGTTGCGTACTAGCGTGCGCGCCCTGGCAGAAAAAGAGATTGCACCACATGCGCAGGCAGTTGATGAAGAGCATCGTTTTCCAGTTGAAGCAAAAAATGCGCTAACTAAAAATGGCCTATTTGCTGCTCATGTGCCTGCCGAATATGGCGGCGATGGAGCAGATGCACTCGCAACAGTTTTAATTATTGAAGAGGTTGCACGAGTCTGCGGTTCTTCATCCTTGATTCCTGCAGTAAATAAATTGGGATCAGTTCCCTTGTTACTTGGTGGCAATGAAGATCAAAAGAAGCGTTGGCTTCCACAGTTAGTTAAAGGTGCAGGATTTTCTTACTGTCTTTCTGAATCAGAGGCAGGATCAGATGCTGCGGCACTTCGAACCAAAGTTGAGCGCTCTGGAGATGGTTGGGTTCTAAACGGTAGTAAGAAGTGGATTACAAATGCTGGGGAATCAGATTTTTATTCTGTAATAGCTCAAGGTGACCCATCACTTGGTACAAAGGGAATCACAGCATTTATTGTGGAAAAATCAGATCCTGGAGTTTCATTTGGCGCACCTGAGAAAAAAATGGGAATGCGCGGATCACCAACTCGTGAAGTTTATTTTGACAATGTACAGCTCAGTGATGACCGCCGAATCAGTGAAGTTGGAAAAGGTTTTGCACTTGCCATGGATACTCTTGATCACACTCGTATTACTATTGCTGCACAAGCAATTGGTTTAGCACAGGGCGCATTTGATGTTGCAACAAAGTATGCCCACGAACGCCAGCAATTTGGCAAGCCAATCTTTGATTTTCAAGCTATTCAATTTATGTTGGCTGATATGGCCATGAACATAGAGTCAGCACGCCTGCTCACTTATTCAGCTGCGGTCAAAAGTGAGAATAATGAAAAGGATCTTCGATTCTATTCAGCTGCAAGTAAGTGTCTTGCAAGTGATGTGGCGATGAAAGTAACCCAAGATGCAATCCAAGTTTTAGGTGGCTATGGATATGTGAGTGACTATCCAGTTGAGCGAATGATGCGCGATACAAAATTAACCCAAATTTATGAGGGAACTAATCAAATTCAGCGCGTAGTGATGGCTCGCAATTTACCTAACGGTTAGTTCGCTCTATTTAGCGGTTAAAGCGGATAAGAACCGATGGTGTTGCTGCGGCATCTAGTGGGACATCATGTGGTTCATGTGGAAGTGCTTCACTTGAAAGTTCACCTGCATAAACCAAACCAATTTTCCACGCCTTGAGAGCCGGCAAGGAGCGATCGTAATAACCTCCACCTTGTCCAAGACGAAAGCCTGATTGATCAACTCTTAGGGCTGGAACCACGATCGCGGTGATGACAGATAAATCTGTTATTGCATCGCCAGTAGGTTCAAGGATTTTTTTCTTAGCTTTTAGTGAACTCTGTTGGCCATTCCAATTAACCCACTCAAGAAGATCTCCATTAATTCTTGGTAAATAAAGTTTTTTTCCACTTCGTAAAAATGCCTGGTTAATCTCTTCTGTACTCGGCTCAATATCATAGGAAACATATGAGGCAATCCCGGTAGCGGCCTGAATTTCGGGTGCCTTCAATATCACATTAAAGTTTGAGGGAATAAATTTTTGCGAACGATCGCGGCGAGCCCGCTCTCTTATCTGCTCTTTCTCAACGCCCATTTAAATCTCCCATGAAATCCCAAAGATAAAACTTAATAGAAGTAGGGTTCGATTATGCCAGAACACACGCGGGTGGATGAGTTTCTCACTTCACTTCTTTCTATCTGTAAGCCACTTGAGCCTTTTGAGATGTCCTTACTTGATGCTCATGGGGCCACATTGGCTGAGGATATTTATGCCGGCGAGCGTTTAGTTTTGCGATCAGGTGCACGAATCCGCTCCACACAAATTGGTTTAGCTGCATCGATAGGTCGTGATCATTTACCAACAAGACCACATCCTCGAGTCGTTGTACTTTCAGCTGGACCTGATCTTGTTGAACCAGGACAGCCACTTAAAAACCCCAGTGATGAGTATGAAACTAACTCCTGGCTGTTAACGACTGCTGTTAGAGAAGTTGGGGCTGTTGCCTATCGCGTTCATTCAATTCCAGAGACGGATGAAGAGCTACAAAAAGTAATTGAAGATCAGTTAGTACGCGCAGATTTAATTATTATTTCTGGAGAGCGCAATGATGATTCATTTGATCTTATTACGCGCACTCTTTCATCTCTTGGAACGATTACAACAGTTGATATGGCGATAGAGGCAAGTGGTCGACATAGCTTTGGCACGATTGGTCCGGATCAAACACCGGTTGTCACGCTTCCAGGAGATCCAATCGCTGCATACATTTCTTTTGAACTATTTATTCGTCCAATGATCAGAACGATGCTGGGCGCAGCAACGATTCATCGTCCCTCAGTCAAGGCTTCGCTAGAAAAACCGATTAAATCTACAGAAGGTTTACGTTCATATATTCGCGCAGTTTTGGCAGAAGATGGAAAGTCAGTCTCGCCTTTAGAGTCTCAAGATGAACAATCAACCCTTTCTGATGCAAATGCATTTATTGCAATATCTGAAGCAGATACATCATTTAAAACCGGTGATCGTGTAAACGTTGTAGTTCTTGAGCGACGTTACATTTAGGTAAATATGAGTAGAGCATGGCCAATTGACATAAAAAATAATGAGTTAATACTGAGGCCCTTACGATTTCGAGATATGAAGAGATGGAATCGCGTTAGAGCTGAAAATAGAGATTGGTTGTCCCCTTGGGAGGCAACTATTCCCAGTATTAGCCAAGAAAGCGTTGCAGAACTTCCTACTTTTTTTGGAATGGTGCGTTCCCTTCAACATGAAGCACGCAATGGTCGATCTTTTTCATTTGCAGTATGGAAAGGGCCAGATTTAATTGGGCAGATTTCTTTAGGTGGTGTCATTTACGGTGCGATGCGTGGAGGTCACATTGGCTATTGGATTGATCGCAACTTTGCCAATCGTGGATACACAACAATGGCTGTAGAGATGCTTACTGAATATGCTTTTAGAGAGTTAAAACTTCACCGTATAGAAATTAATCTTCGTCCTGAAAACGTTGCTTCCCGAAAAGTAGCTGAAAAAGCTGGCTATGTTCTTGAGGGGGAAAGGCCTCGATATCTACACATCGACGGAGATTGGCGAGATCACATAGTTTTTGTGAAGGAAAATCCTCGGCTTTAGTAGTGCTTAAATCCCCGAAAATTGATGGGACTTCTTTAAGATTTATCATTATGGCTTCGGGTCTCATCTATCTAGCAATCATCGGGATGTGGGTTGCGTATTTTGCGCCCCGTTGGATTCATGACCGTAATGAATTTTCTGGAAAATCTGTAGAACAGTTCAAGATTGCACTTCGAGTTGTTGCCGCACAATCACCCAGTGGCGCCAACACATCAGGTGCAATTCATATTGATTTAGATCGTGAAGCAAAAGTTCGTCAATTACTTTTGCGCAGAAGGATTATCTTTACAATTATTATATTTTCAATTGGCACAACAATTGTTGGAGGCTTCATGAAGACTATGCCATTTCTTTATGCACTTGTTCCACTTTCTGCGATGTTGGTTTACATTGCAAATGTGCGGCGACACGTGATCGCTGATCAACTACACAAGCGTCATGTCGCACAGTTGCATCGTCGTAGTTCTGGTGTCTCTGCAACAAATTTGGCTGACGTTGTTCAACCAAAACCAAGCACTGAACATTGGATACCTTTGTCAGAGCGCGAACTAAAAGGTGTTGTAATTGTGCCGCGTGGTTCAGCTTCATATCAAAATGTATGGCAGCCAACAGAAGTTCCAGTGCCAACATATGTAAATGCACCTAAAGCTGTTCCTTCAAAACGAGTCTTAGATCTAACAACTCCTGGACAGTGGTCAGAGGAACAAGAACTACTAGAAAGACAGGCGTTAGCTGCGGCATCACCTTCTCGCGATGAAATTTTTGATCAGCAGTTAGCAGATGAAGCTGTCGAGCGGTTGAATCAATCTCGCGCAGCTAACGAATAATTTAGGCATACAGAGCTACGAAAGTAGATCTACCACTCAGATCCAAGAATCAAACCACATTCGGTCTTGCCACTGCCCGTAAGTGATTATTTGGCCGGTGAATAAAGGTAAAAAGTATAAAAAGCATAAAAAGATCAATATAAATCCACCAACAACAAGACTTTGAGAAACTATTGGCTTTAGAGGACTATCAAGCAGCAATTTTGCACAGTAAATAACTGCCAATATTAAAAATGGCTCGATGATGATTGCATAGAAAGTAAACATAGTTCGCTCAGGTAATGCAAACCACGGCAGATAACCTGCAATCAATCCGATAACTACAATATTTGCAGCGTGATCGGTGGTTCTGCTTCTTAATGATCTCATCCAATAAACAATGACAACAATGATGGCAACTGTTCCTATCCACCATAAAAATGGTGTTCCCAAAGCTAAAACTTCGCTGGAGCACTCATCACTTGGGCATTCTTTTGGTGTGTCATAAAAAAATGATGTTGGTCGAGCCATTACAAGCCAACCTAAGGGATTTGATTGGTAAGCATGTTTTTCAGTTAAGCCAAGGTGGAAACCAAGCATCTCAGCATGATAATTAATGAGTGCGATTACCGGATTATTCGAACTCTGACGGTCCCAACCTCGATCAGAGAGAAACCAACCTAGCCAGGTAAATGTGTAAACAGTTAAGGGAAGCAGGCCATATGTGGCAACTAACTTAATTATTTTACGTGAAGTGTCACGAATATCTTGTGCAACTAATATTCGGTAAAGAGTGATGAAAGCGATTACTGTGATGAAATAGAGAGCACTCCACTTACAACTAAGAGCCAAACCAAAAGCTATACCTGCCCACCAATGTCTGTTCCTATTCCATAAATAGATGCCTAGAAGAGTGAAAAAAGTTAAAAACAAATCTAGTAGGGCAGTTCGTGAGTGAACTAACAAAAGTCCGTCCAGCGCCATTAATCCAGCGGCTAGTGCTGTCAAAATAGGGGAATAAAAAAGAACGTGAACCAAACGTGCAAATAGAAGTATGAGCAAAGTTCCAAAGATCGCAGTCGCCAAGCGCCACCCAAATTCATTATCGCCAAAGATTGCAATCCCACTTGCGATAAGCCATTTTCCTAGGGGTGGATGAACAATGAACTCTGGATCAGCCCCAGTAACTTCGACTCCAAAATTAAGTAAATCACGCGCCCCATCGACGTAGTAGAGCTCATCGAAAATAAATCCTTTTGGTGAACCTAAATTAAATAATCTCAGCACAAAGGAAGCGATTGCGATGAGAAGTGGGGCAATTGCAGCGGTCACCGGTCAAGGGTATGCGCGATTACTCAAAAATACTGAGAGTATTACGCCATGACGCTCATTTTAGCTGCGACCCCATTAGGAAATCCCGGGGATGCAAGCAGTCGATTAAAGAGTGCAATCAAGGATGCGACGATTATTGCTGCTGAAGATTCCAGGCGCTTTCATCGATTATGCCAAGACATCGAAGTTACTTTCACCGCCAAAGTTGTTTCTTTCTTTGAGGGAAATGAAGAGGATCGAACGAAGGAACTTATATCTGAGTTAAAAACTGGCGCAACAGTTTTAGTTGTATCTGATGCAGGTATGCCAACTATTAGTGATCCTGGTTTTAGATTAATGCGCGATGCAATAGCCGAGGGCCTCGAAGTTTTAGTAATCCCAGGACCAAGTGCAGTAACGATGGCAATTGCACTTTCAGGGTTACCGACAGATCGTTTTTCTTTTGAAGGCTTTCCGCCACGAACTGCTGGTGCACGAACTTCAGCTTTTGAGAAATTAAGATTTGAAGAAAGAACAATGGTTTTCTTTGAAGCACCACACCGACTAAAGGAATCTCTTTCAGATGCCGTCGATGTCTTTGGGCAAGATCGTAAAGCTGCAATTTGTCGCGAAATGACTAAACGCTACGAAGAAAGCATTCGTGGCTCACTTTCAGAGTTATTGAGTTGGGCTAGTGGCAACGAGGTGTTGGGTGAGATTACTTTGGTCGTTGCAGGAGCCGAAGTTGATTCTGCCCTTCGAACCTCTAACGAGATGGTGGAACGAGTACGTGAATTTGAAGCCGCTGGAATGGATCGAAAGGGTGCAATTGCAACCGTTGCCGATGAATTTGGGATATCAAAACGTCTAGTTTATGCCGCCGTGGTTGATGCGAATAAGATGAGCCAGTGACTAAGTCCTTTTATCTAACGACGCCTATTTATTACGTCAACGATGCTCCTCATATTGGTCATGCATATACAACGGTTGCTGGTGATGTTTTAACTCGTTGGCATCGTCAAAAAGGTGAATCTGTTTGGTTTTTAACAGGAACAGATGAGCATGGTCAAAAAGTTATGCGTACTGCAGAGGCAAACAATGTTGCCCCTCAACTCTGGGTCGACAAACTCGTCGCTGATGAATGGAAGCCAAATTGGGAGCATTTAAATATTGCAAATGATGACTTTATTCGTACAACAGAAAAGCGCCACACAGAACGTGTGCAGAAATTTCTTCAGTCTCTAAAAGATTCTGGCCACATTTATGCAGGCAAATATGAAGGCCCATACTGTGTGGGATGTGAAGAGTTTAAACTTCCGGGAGATTTAATTGATATAGATGGAGCAAAATGCTGTCCAATCCACAGTAAGCCCATTGAATTAGTTAACGAAAACAATTGGTTTTTTAAGTTATCTGATTTCACGAAACCACTTTTAGAGCACTACCGCAAAAATCCTGATGCGTGTCAACCAGAAAGTGCTCGCAATGAAGTGATTTCTTTTCTTGAAGGTGGAGTTTCAGATCTTTCAATTTCACGTTCTACATTTGATTGGGGAATTCCAGTTCCTTGGGATACAGATCAAGTGGTTTATGTCTGGTTTGATGCTCTTCTTAACTATGCCACGGCGGTAGGGCTTACCGATGATCCAACTTCTGATGGTGGGAAAAAGTTTGCACAGACATGGCCTGCCGATGTTCACTTAGTGGGTAAAGATATTTTGCGATTCCATGCTGTCATTTGGCCAGCTATGTTGATGGCAGCAGGCCTTGATGTTCCTAAAAAAGTATTTGCACACGGTTGGTTGCTTGTCGGTGGAGAGAAAATGAGTAAGAGCAAACTGACGGGGATCGCTCCTAGAGACATCACCGATCACTTCGGAGTTGACGCATTTAGATATTACTTTTTACGAGCAATTCCATTTGGAACAGATGGATCTTTTTCTTGGGAAGATATGAGCGCCAGATACACATCTGAGCTTGCAAATGATTTTGGTAATTTAGCCTCGCGAAGTGCGGCAATGGTTGAAAAATATTGTGGTGGTGCACTGCCCGCGGTATCTAAAGATGCCGGTTTGGAGGCAGCGTTAAAGGAGACTGTTTCAAAAGCTGATGCAGCTATGTGTGCACTAGATTTTCAAGGCGGAATAGTTGCAATTATGGATTTCTGCAAAAAGGTCAATGGCTATGTCACTGAAAAAGAGCCGTGGATTCTTGCCAAGGACCCAAGTAATCAATCAGTGCTAGAAGAGGTTTTATATAACACTGCCGAGTCATTGCGAGCGTTGGCTGTACTTTTAAATCCTGTCATGCCACATACATGTGAGATTTTGTGGCAAAGCCTTGGTGCTCAATCAGTTCTTGGAGATTTAGGCGCACAAACAATTTCATCTGTTGCACAGTGGGGTCAACTTCCAGCAGGTGCGGTAGTGACAAAAACTCCAGTTCTATTTCCACGACTAGAAGTTACTGCTTAAATAAAAATGGCAGATCGCCACAATCGCGACATTGATCGTCCACGCGCTCCGCTTCCGGAGCCTCTACCTGTTCCCACTGTTGATTCACATGCACACATGGAAATTGTTACCGATGCAGCCTTTGACTCTCAAGCAGTTGCAGATGTTATTGCAGAGGCCAAATCTGTAAATGTAGATCGAATTGTTCAAGTTGGATATTCGGCAGAGCAATCACGTTGGTGTGTTGCAGCTGCGGAAAAATGGAATAGTTCGGTACTTGCTGCTGTTGCACTCCACCCAAACGAAGCACCTGTTGTTGAGGATATGAGTGCAGACCTAAAGATTATTGAACAACTTGCCCAACATCCTCGAGTTCGTGCGATTGGGGAGACGGGATTAGATTATTTTCGAACGCCACCAGAGTTAAGGGCCCGCCAACAAGAATCCTTTAAGTGGCATATTGATTTAGCAAAGCGTACAAATAAAGCTTTAGTAATCCATGATCGAGATTCACATGATGATGTGCTTTCAATATTGGCAGAAGTAGGCGCACCGGAAAAGACCGTCTTTCATTGTTTTTCAGGCGATGTTGCAATGGCAAAAATATGTATTGAACGTGGTTATATTCTCTCTTTTGCTGGAACGCTGACATTTAAGAACGCTCCAGAGTTACGAGATGCTGTAAAACTAGTTCCTTTGGATCAATTATTGGTTGAAACCGATTCACCATTTTTAGCCCCTGCTCCTCATCGCGGTGCTGGAAATACTCCTGCTCAGATTGCAAATATTGTGCGAGCAATGGCGACCGAACGAAATCAAGATTTAGCTGAGCTAGCCACTGCATTAAGCAATAACGCCAAGCGAGTTTTTGGATCATTTGCACCATGACATTGCTGGGAGCGGCGCAGATCCGCGAACTTGCTGCTCTTTTAGATTTGAAGCCTTCTAAATCTTTAGGTCAAAACTTTGTTATCGACTCCAATGTCTGTAGCAAAATCGTACGAACTGCTGGTGTGCTATCCGATGATATTGTTTTGGAAATCGGTCCAGGACTTGGATCTTTAACTTTAGCAATTCTTGAAAACGCTAAAAAAGTAATTGCTGTAGAAATTGATTCAAGGTTAGCCCAGCAACTTCCAATTACGGTTGCACAGTATTTTGCCCATCCAGAAAATCTGACAGTAATCAATCAAGATGCCTTAAAAATCAATGAACTACCTGCAGCGCCAACAGTCCTAGTTGCTAATTTGCCCTATAACGTCTCGGTGCCTGTGCTGTTGCATTTACTTGAAAAATTTCCAACTATCAGATCAGGTGTGGTGATGGTTCAAGCAGAAGTTGCTGATCGTCTTGCTGCAAAACCCGGCGGCAAAGAGTATGGAATTCCAAGTGTGAAAGCTGCATGGTGGGCAGAGGTTAAAAACGTAGGAACCGTCTCTCGATCTATTTTCTGGCCAGCACCAAATGTTGATTCAAAACTAGTCGGCTTTACACGCCGCGCAACTCCTGGAAATGAAGAGATGCGGGTTAAAGTATTTAAAATCATCGATAACGCATTTGCTCAGCGTCGAAAGATGTTGAGATCAGCACTTTCAGGTCTATATGGATCTTCATCAGAGGCAGAAGAGATTTTGATTAAGGCTGGTATCGATCCCACACTTCGCGGTGAGGCCTTAGAAATTCAAGGTTTTTGCAAGATCGCTGCCGTTGCACCTGACATTTTCTAATCGCAGTTATAGGGTCACATCATGCCAATCAAAAGTGTGACCGTTCGCGTTCCCGCAAAGGTCAACCTACAACTTTCAGTTGGGCCCAAAGAGGCCGATGGCTATCACAATTTAGTCTCAGTTTTTCAGGCTATCTCTATTTTTGATGACATAACAATTAAATTAGGTGAACCTGGTTCTGGTCTAACAATTACAGTCTCAGGTGATCAAACACATGGCGTCCCAGCTGATGCAAATAATCTTGCAGCAAAGGCTGTCTCACTCATTTCAAAAGAGTATGACTTAACAGTTGATGCACACATTGAGATTAAGAAATCGATTCCTGTTGCAGGTGGAATGGCAGGTGGCAGCGCAGATGCGGCGGGAACAATTATTGGCATTGATTATCTGTATTCACTTGATATGACCCGTGAAGAGATGGTTGAGATCGCAGCAAAAATTGGAAGCGATGTCCCATTTATGTTAAGTGGAGGCACAGCAATTGGTACGGGTCATGGCGATCAATTAACTGCTGCACTCTCTCGAGGAACCTATCACTGGGTCTTAGCACTTTCCACAGTAGGGCTATCAACTCCGGCTGTTTATGCAGAGTGTGATCGTTTGCGTGGGGAACTTGAAATTATTGAACCGCAAACTCATGAAGGTTTAATGCAAGCACTACTGGGCGCAGATGCACCAGCTGTTGGTGCTGCTTTAGTAAATGATCTACAACTTGCAGCTTGTTCCCTTCGTCCAGCACTTCGTTTGGTCTTAGATGTTGGTCAGGAATATGGCGCACTCGGTGCAATTGTTTCTGGTTCAGGCCCAACCGTTGCCTTTTTAGTAGCAGATCAAGATTCAGGACTTGATCTTGCCGTTGCGTTAACCTCCAGTGGAGTAGTTGGAAGCGTTGCTCAGGCCTATGGGCCAGTTGCTGGCGCAAAGGTAATTTCCACAAATTAATTGCACCTGTTGGTTTGGAACAAATCCAGTTATGAGGGAGAATACGGGTTCCGCCATTGTGTAGTGGCTAGCACATGGGCCTTTGAAGCCCAGGGTCCAGGATCGATACCTGGTGGCGGAGCTGGTGCGAATCCCGTCAAGATAGACTTCATACATGGCCTTACAGACCGCGATCATTCTTGCAGCGGGCGAAGGCACGCGCATGAAGTCATCGCTTCCTAAAGTTTTACATGAGGTTGCAGGCCGTTCACTTCTTGGGCATGTAATACACGCAGTTAATCAATTACAACCAACTGAGTTACGTGTAGTTGTAGGGGCCGGACGTGAGCAAGTTATTGCCCACCTTGCACAGATAGCACCAAAGGTAAAAACTATTTTTCAGGAAACTCGCGGTGGAACTGGTCATGCCGCGCAGTTAGCGCTCGCAGGTAATTCACCTAAGGGAACTGTGTTGATCCTTGCCGGTGATACACCGTTGTTAACGGCTGAATCACTCAAACTGTTTGTAGATATGCACGTACAAGGAAAATTTGCAGCATCTGTTTTAACTGCCGAACACTCTGACCCAACTGGATATGGCCGAATAGTTCGCGATGATAATGATGAGCTATTGCGAATAGTTGAGGAAAAAGATGCCAGTGAAAATGAGAAATTTATTTTCGAGATAAACAGTGGTGTGTATGCATTTGATGGAGAAAAACTAGGTGAAGCGTTAGGGAAATTAACCAGTTCTAACACCCAAGGTGAGCTTTATTTAACTGATGTAATTGGAATCCTAAAATCAGCAGGTGAATCTGTTGCTGCGATAATGATCGAAGATTTCACAGAGACACTTGGTGTAAATGATCGAGTTCAACTAGCAGAATCAACAGCCATGATTCGTGATCGAATCAATGAGCATTGGATGCGCTCGGGTGTAACAATTATTGATCCAACAACTACCTGGATAGATTCAACAGTTGAAATTGCACAAGATGTCATTCTTCACCCAGGAACATCCCTGTTTGGGAAAACCACCATTGCTACCGGTGCAGTTATAGGACCCCGATCAACTCTTACCGATTGTGAAGTAAAAGTGGGAGCAAAGGTTTTAGAATCGATAACAGTTGAGACAATCATTGGTGAAGGCGCCTCAGTCGGGCCATTTACATATTTGCGAGCTGGAACACAACTGGGAGATTTAAGTAAAGCTGGGGCATTTGTTGAGATGAAAAAAGCAACGTTAGGAACAGGCTCAAAAGTGCCACACCTTTCATATGTTGGCGATGCAACCATTGGTGATGGCAGCAATATTGGTGCTGCAACTATTTTTGTTAACTATGACGGAGTAGAAAAACATCACACAACCGTTGGTGATCATGTTCGCATCGGTAGCGACACAATGCTGGTGGCTCCAGTCACAATCGGAGATGGTGCCTACACAGCAGCTGGTTCTGTAATTACAGAAGATGTTCCGGCAGGCGCGATTGGAATTAGTCGTCCTGAACAGGCAAATGTATTAGATTGGGTTCTGCGCAAGCGCAAGGGAAGTAAATCAGCTCAAGCCGCCGAAGCTAGTTCGGGTAAGAAGAAGAAGTAAGAAAGGGCAGAGACATGAGCGAAATCCGATTGACCTCCGAAAAGAAATTACGTCTCTTTGCCGGTCGCGGATTTCCTGAGTTAGCCGATGAGGTCGCTGCCGAACTTGGAATTCCTCTCACACCAACTTCTGCTTATGATTTTGCAAACGGTGAGATTTTCGTTCGCTTCGAAGAATCTGTTCGTGGTTGTGACGCATTTGTAATACAAAGTCATACAACACCGGTCAATAAACAGATCATGGAGCAGTTGATTATGGTCGATGCACTCAAGCGTGCATCTGCAAAGCGAATTACAGTCGTTGCACCTTTTTATGGATATGCCAGACAGGATAAGAAAAGCCGAGGACGTGAACCAATCACAGCTCGTTTAATGGCAGATCTTTTTAAAACTGCTGGTGCTGATCGCTTAATGACAGTTGATCTTCATACTTCACAGATTCAAGGATTTTTTGATGGCCCAGTTGATCATCTCTTTGCACTTCCAATGCTTGCAAATTATGTTGGCAGTAAAGTTGACCGATCACGATTGACAATTGTTTCACCGGACTCGGGTCGTGTGCGCGTTGCAGAACGTTGGTCTGATCTTCTGGGTGGCTGTCCAATCGCTTTTATTCATAAGACTCGTGATCCACGTATTCCTAATGAAGCAACTGTCGGTCGAGTTGTGGGTGATGTTCAAGGTCAAACATGCGTAGTTATTGATGACATGATCGATACCGCCGGCACAATTACAAAGGCAGTTGATGCGTTATTTGAAGCTGGAGCAAAAGATGTAATCGTTGCAGCAACCCACGCGGTCTTTAGCGGAGCTGCAGTTGATCGGCTTAAGAACAGTCGTGCATCAGAAGTGGTTATCACAAATACTTTGCCGGTTTCAGAGGATCAAAAGTTTGATAATTTAACCGTGCTTTCAATCGCACCGTTGTTGGCCCGCGCAATTCGTGAAGTATTCGAAGATGGATCAGTCACAAGTCTTTTCGACGGTCATTCATAACATCTGAAATCTCTTGTGGGCCAAGCCTGATCGCTGGCTTGGGCAACCTGCATTTTTGCCCTAACGAGATTGATTTGCCTAAGGACGGGTTGCGAAGATACTGTTTGCCCTGTTCCGGCGAGGGTAGCGAATAGCTTTCCGTAATCGACGGGTAAGAGATTTTTCTCCTGCTGGAACTTTGTGTTCAAACCGAAGTCACCGAAGTTATGAGGAGAAGTAAAAATGGCAGAGATTAAAATCATTGGCACCACACGTACCGAATTTGGTAAAGGTGCATCACGTCGCGCACGTCGCGATGGTTTAGTTCCTGCAGTTATCTACGGTCACGGTGAGAAGCCACAGCACATCACTCTTCCTGCTAAAGAAATTGGTGTTGCCCTAAAGCAAGCAAACGTTCTTCTGGATATCTCAATTGATGGAAAGAACGAACTAACGCTTCCAAAAGCTATTGTTCGTGATCCTCTCAAGCAGATTCTTGAGCACATTGACCTTGTTCTTGTTCGTCGTGGCGAGAAAGTTGTCGTCTCGGTTCCGGTTCACTCAATTGGTGACCATGACCGTGATGGAATCCTTGAACACGTTCACAACACAATCGATGTTCGAGTTGATGCATCAGCTATTCCTAACTTCCTTGAAATTGATATTCAAGGACTTGCATCAGGATCTTCAAAGTATGCAGGGGATGTTAAATTACCTGCAGGCGTTGAATTAGCATCTGATCCAAAGATGATCGTTGTTCACGTATCTGAGAAGTCAACAGCAGTAGTTGAAGAAGTAGTTGTCGCTCCTGCAGCAGATGGAGCAGTAGCAACAGAGACGCCTGAAGCAGAAAAGACCGATAAGTAACAGGCTTAAGCCTTAGACTTTATTGTTATGACGTGGTTGGTAGTTGGACTGGGAAATCCAGGAGATCAATACGCTGCCACCCGTCACAACATTGGTCAGATGGTTGTCGATGAGTTAGCCAAGCGACATTCCATCAAACTTTCTTCTCACAAATCCCGCACTGAAATCGCTGCCTACAAATTAGGAGTGGGCACAGATGCACATTCAATAATTCTTGGAAAATCAAAGGGTTACATGAATGAAACCGGTGGACCAATTAAGGCTCTTGCAAATTTTTATTCAGTTGAACCAAATAATATAATTGCATTACATGATGAGTTAGATATTCCATTTGCTGCCATCCGCACCAAGATTGCAGGCGGTGACAATGGCCATAACGGTTTGAAGTCCATGACATCAGCTTTTGGAACAGCAGAGTACTTTCGAATTCGCCTTGGTATTGGACGTCCAATGGGCGAACAAGATCCAGCTGATTTTGTACTAAAAGCATTCTCAAAAATTGAACAAAAAGAGCTTGGTGAATTTATTGAACGTTCAGCAGATGCGGTTGAATCACTCATAACTCATGGGCTTGATCTAACTCAACAAAATTTCAATAGCTAAAAGAACTATCTCTCTTCACTTCTTAGCCAGTATTTCGAAGACCTGCCGCCACGCCATTAATTGTGAGTAGTAATGCTCGGCGCAAAACTGGATCAACTGCAGCATCTGTCTCACGCACACGCTTTAAGAGATTGATTTGAAGTAGATGAATAGGGGATAGATAGGCATCACGAACTTGTAATGTCCGAGCCAGAATCTCTTGATCTCCAAGGAGTGTTTTCTCTCCAGTTAATTTCAGAATCTCTGAAACTGTTAAATCAAACTCACTTCTAATCTCATCCAAGAAATGGTGAAGTTCTTTTGGAACAAGTGCATCCACATATCGCTGGGCAAGTTCCAGATCGGTTTTGGCCAGCGTCATCTCAACGTTACTTATGAATGTGGTAAAGAAATGCCATTCCTTGAGCATTTTCTTGAGTAGCTTTGAATGACCAGCCTCTCGCGCAGCTTTTAAACCTGTTCCCACACCAAACCAGCCAGGAACAATCTGACGTGACTGAGTCCATCCAAAGACCCAGGGAATTGCTCGAAGGGAATCTAGACCGGTCGATGCATCTGGCCGACGCGATGGCCTTGAACCCAAGAACATTTCACCTAACTGCTCAACAGGTGTTGAGGCATAAAAATATGCCGGTAGATCAGGCTGTTCAATCAAAGTTCGGTACTGCTTAAAAGATGCATCACTTACTAACTGCATGCAATCTCCCCAGGCAGTTAACTCTTCTTTGCTTTGTCGTGGCCCACGATTTAAAACTATAGCCTCTAATGATGCAGCCAGAGTGAGTTCAATGTTTTCTCTTGCAAGGGATGCAAGTGCATATTTATCGCTGATCACTTCACCTTGTTCGGTCATTTTTATCGCACCATCAACAGAACCCCAAGGCAGTGCAATGAGCGCGTCATAAGTTGGCCCACCACCACGACCAACCGAACCACCACGACCATGGAACAGACAAAGTTTTACTCCATGCTTTTTAGCAACATCTCGCAGAGATCGCTGAGCGCGATGGATCTCCCACTGACTAGTTGCGATTCCAGCATCTTTGTTTGAGTCTGAGTAACCCAGCATTACTTCTTGTTTATCTCCACGCAGTGCAACCAGTTGACGGTATGTCGGATTACTTAAAAGCTTGTCCAAGATCTCTCCTGATGATCGAAGCTCGGCGACAGTTTCAAGAAGAGGTGCAAATCCAATTCGTGCTTTTTTATCTTTGAGTGAGATTAAACCAGCCTGTTGGGCGATCACGATTGGCGCAATTAAATCATCGGCACCTTTAGTCATGGAGACTATGTAAGTTTCAATTGATTCAGGGCCAAATCGATCTAATAAATCATTAATCGCAATAAAAGTATCAAAAACTCTTTTTCCTGATTCATCAAGTGAAGAACTGTCAAAAGAAGTGTTTTCTGCAATCAAATTAGTTAGAAGTTCAAATTTTTCATCATGTGTTTTTGCAAGGTAACCCTGGACACCCAATACCTGATTTAAAAGATTGTGATGAGCATCTGAGTGCTCGCGAATATCCATCGTTGCATGGGTTAGTCCAAAGGCTGCGACGGTGCGAATAGTTCGCTCAAGTAAGCCCGTTGCTATTAACTCTCCACGATGGGCAAGCAATGAATCTCGCATCAAGACTAAGTCGGCTAGTAGTTCAGCAGTATTTTCGTAGTCGCGGTTTGCAACATGAGGAGCTCCTACTGCATGGCGATCACGGGTAAATGCCAAACGATGCACAATTGCTGTTGCCTTCAGTCGGTATGGTTCTTCAGCATTTAAACGCAAAAACCTAGGTTCAAACTCTGGAATATTTTTGATGTCTTTTTCAACTGATGCAGAAAGCTCTGGAGTTGCGCCAACTATGTTAGTTGAAACAGACAACATTTGACGAAGCTCGTTCATTGCAGCAATTGTGACTCGTATGGAATGGCCAACTTGTAAGACCATGGCCTTAGTTGTGATCTCAGCAGTAATGTTTGGATTACCGTCTCGATCCCCACCAATCCAGTTGCCAAAAGATAGTGGCCGTGCAGTTACAGGTAAAACGACATCAATTCGCTTTAGCTCTTTCGCTAAATCATTCAAAACCTCTGGAACAGTTTGAGTGAATAAATCATCAAGATAGTACAGAGCATTTAATGCCTCATCTAAAGGCTCGGGCTGTCCTAAGCGAAGCTCATCTGTCTGCCACAGCAAATCAATGTTTTCAGCAAGCCGATCTTGCTGTGATGCATTTTCAGGATCGTTCAGTAAATCTGCAATCGCTCCCAGTTTTTTAAGTACTGAACGGCGAGCCGCCTCTGTTGGGTGAGCGGTAAAAACCGGTCGTACTGACATTTCACTAACCCACTGTGTTATCTCTTCTTTATTAAGGTGGTGGCCGGGGGTCTGCTGTAAGAGCGCCTCTTCGATTCGATCGACTGCACGCACAAGCCAGGAAGCACCTGTTGCGCGAGAAAGAGAGAGAACTCGTGCACGGTGTATCTGTTCGGCAACATTTGCTAAATTAAAGTAGGTACTAAAGGCTCTTGCTAATTGCACCGACTCCACATCAGTGATGTTTGCTAAAACTTCTTGGCTAGAGCCCTCGCGCACAGATTTGCGAACTGCTTCAACTAGTTCAAAGAGTGCGGGCCCTTCTTGACGAACCAACGTTTGACCCAAAAGATCTGCCAATTGCCGTACATCACTACGCAATCCAGCATCATCATCGGCAATTTTGCTGTGGCTCATTACCTAATCATCTCAGGTATGTCTCAGGGCTCAAAACAAATAGAATCTGCCTTGTTAGCCCCCTTTTTACTGCCCAACCCTGGGTAGTTAGAAGTTGGGGCCTTATGGCATTGGAGGCAGCAAGTGCGCGGACTAATTCCCATGCTTTCGCTACAACCAAGCAGTGCGCAGCATGTTGTTGGACCTTCATCTACATTTGCATTTCTTTTAGCAGCACGTGCAACTGAGCATCCAATTTTGGTAGTTACAAGTTCTAGCCGAAGTAGTGAAGATTTAGTCAATGAACTTCGAGAGCTACACGAGAATGTTATTGAGTTTCCAGCTTGGGAGACTTTGCCTCACGAACGATTGAGTCCACGTAGCGACACAGTAGCTTTAAGAATTCAATCTTTGTATGCACTCAAGGAAAAGCAACAAGTACATCCAATTATTGTGACTCCGGTTAGAGGTGTCATACATCGGATCATCAGCGATTTAGGTTCAAGTCCAGTTTTAAAACTTCATGTAGGACAAGAACAAAGCCTAGAAGAACTGATCCGACATTTGTCCTCACTAGCCTATACAAGAACTGACTTAGTCGAACGTCGCGGGGAGTTTGCAGTCCGCGGCGGAATTGTCGATCTCTTTTTGCCACTGAGTAATTACCCAATCCGAATAGATTTTTTTGGTGATGAGATAGAAGATCTCAGTTATTTTGAAGTCTCTGATCAACGAACATTAAAGCCGGTAGAGGGCAGCATCGCCATATTTGCTTGCCGGGAACTTTTATTAACAGAGAAGGTAAAAAAGCGTGCGCTCATGGCAAAGAGTGAAAATCTAGGCGCAGCTGAGATGCTCGACAAAATAAGTGAAGGAATTGTTTTTGAAGGCATGGAGTCCCTTATTCCATTGCTCATTGAAAAAACTGAAACTTTATTATCGAGAGTTCCTGTTGGCACGCAAATAGTTTTTATCGATGAGCAGCGAATTGCATCCAGGGCCGATGATTTACTGGCCACAAATGAAGAGTTTCTCAACGCATCTTGGTCCAATGCGGCTCTTGGGGCTGTTGCACCCATTCATGACGGGCTAGAGACCTATATTTCTTGGAAAGAGTTAGAGGACGAGATCACCAACAAGAAATTAACTCGAGCAGAGCTGAGTACTTACGGAAGTGATTTAGTTGAGGGGACTGATTTTCTGGATTACACGGCTATTGATCCAATGCGCGGTGATGTTGAGCGCACGATAGAGGCACTTCGGCAGGCCCTAGAGAAAAATCACAGAGTTGTTTTTGCCACCCATGGTCATGGAATGTTGGAGCGGTATGCCGGAATATTTCGAGGAGCTGATCTACCTGTAAATATCATCGAAAAACTAGATGGTATGCCCCTTAAAGGAAGTATCAACCTCACTACTTCTGTCATTACTCATGGTTTTGAAAGTGAATCTGATCAGATCTTTTTCATGACCGAAAGAGATTTAACTGGAAGTAAAGGCAGCGTAAAAGATAGCGAGCGGTTGCCAACTAAAAGAAAGAAAGCCATCGATCCTTTAGAGCTTAAAACTGGTGATTTTATTGTCCACGAACAACATGGAATCGGTCGCTATGTTGAATTAATGCAACGAACTGTTGGAGGAGTAACCCGCGAATATTTAATTATTGAGTATGCCTCGGCCAAACGTGGGCAACCTGGTGATCGAATTTTTGTACCAACAGATACTTTGGAGCAAGTCTCTAAGTATGTCGGTGGCGAGGCACCAACTGTTCACCGAATTGGAAGTGGTGAATGGCAAAAAGCAAAAGGCCGAGCACGCAAAGCGGTCCGCCAAATTGCGGGAGAGTTAATAAGGCTTTATGCAGCTCGAACGAGTTCACCTGGTTTCGCGTTCTCACCAGATACACCGTGGCAGAGAGAGCTAGAAGATTCATTTTCCTATATTGAAACTCCAGATCAACTTTCAACTATCGATGAAGTCAAAGCTGATATGGAGCGCCCATATCCGATGGATCGAATTATCTGTGGCGATGTGGGATACGGAAAAACTGAGATTGCAATCCGAGCTGCATTTAAAGCGGTTCAAGATGGAAAGCAAGTTGCAATATTGGTTCCAACAACTCTTCTAGTTCAACAACACACTAAAACTTTTGAGGAAAGATACTCTGGATTTCCAATAAAAGTAGCAGGCTTATCACGCTTTAATTCAGTCAAAGAAAGTAAAGAGATACTCACGGCGCTAGCAGCAGGCAGTGTTGATGTTGTCATTGGAACTCATCGAATTCTCTCAAATGATGTGCAGTTTAAAGATCTTGGACTTGTGGTCGTTGACGAAGAACAGCGCTTCGGTGTTGAGCAAAAAGAGTCTTTAAAAAAACTACGAACTACAGTCGATGTTTTAGCCATGTCAGCCACACCTATTCCACGCACATTAGAGATGGCGGTAACTGGAATTCGCGAGATGTCTACGATAACAACACCTCCTGAAGAGCGTCATCCTATTTTGACTTACGTTGGTCCAGCAGAAGATGCTCAGATTGCTGCAGCAATTCACCGAGAGCTTCTGCGAGATGGTCAGATTTTTTATCTTCATAATCGTGTTGAAAGTATCGATCGAACAGCTGTCCGTTTGAAAGAGTTAGTGCCAGAGGCACGCATTCGTGTAGCCCATGGCCAAATGTCAGAAGGTGAGTTAGAAGATGTCATTTTGGCTTTTTGGAACCGTGATTTCGATCTTTTAGTCTGCACGACAATCGTTGAGAGTGGTTTGGATATTCAAAATGCAAATACTTTAATTGTTGAACGTGCTGATCGATTTGGTCTTTCACAACTTCATCAGATTCGAGGTCGAGTTGGTAGAGGTCGAGAACGTGCCTATGCATACTTCTTGTACTCGAGTGAAGAGCCTCTATCAGAGTTAGCGCACGAGCGATTAACAACTATTGCCACAAACACTGACCTGGGTGCAGGAATGCGGGTTGCTTTAAAGGATTTAGAGATCCGTGGAGCAGGCAATCTTTTAGGTGGGGAACAATCTGGCCACATTGCAGATGTTGGTTTTGATTTGTATATGAGAATGGTTGGAGAAGCAGTTCAAGAATACAAATCTGGCATCATTGAAACAGAGGAAAAAATCTTAGAGTGCAAAGTTGAACTGCCGATAAATGCGCATCTTTCAACTGAGTATGTCCCTGGTGAGCGTTTGCGATTAGATCTTTACAGGAGATTAGCCGATGTTAAATCTGTGGCGGATGTTGGCTCAATCGAGTCAGAGTTATTAGATCGTTTTGGAGCACTTCCAGAGGAAGCAAAATCTTTGCTTGGTGTTGCATCATTACGGGCACAAGCCAAAGCTTTGAAGTTAACAGAAGTCGTTGTTCAAGGAAAACTTCTGCGGTTATCGCCATTGGTTTTGCCAGAGTCTAAGCAGCTTCGATTGGCACGCATGTATCCCGGCTCCATTTATAAGGGTTCGACCAACACTGTTTTAGTTGCCTTACCAAAAGCAGCGGTCTGGAACCCGTCAGCAAACGTTCCAGAAATAGTGGATACTTCTCTTCTGGCCTGGGTCGTTGAGGCCCTTAATCAACTTGGCTAAGCAAGAGAAGGCGAGATCATCGTGAAAAAGATTCTTACAGTTGCAGTTGCTGCCATTGCAGTTGTGCTTTCGGGATGTGCTCAAGTTGGTTCAGCAGCCACAGTTGGTGGCATACGAATCTCACAAGCCACTGTGCAGTCCAGTATTGATTCAATTCTTGCTGAACGCGCCGGAGTTGATACATCACAGATGCAAGTTGAAGTTGGTGAAACTCTTAATCGTTCACAACTGCGTTTCCACTTGTTTGGAACCCTTCTTCGTGAAGTTGGAGCAGAGTTAGAAATCACTGTAACCAAGGCCGAGATAGACACACAGCGAGCCGGTATTTTGCAACAAGTTGGTGGAGCCGATCAACTTCCAGTTGCACTTGTTGCCGCCGGAATAGCTGCACAAGATTTAGATTTATACATAGAAGCTATTTCTTTCTCTGACAAGATTAGTAGTCTCATCGCAGCAAGTGGTGTCCCTGATGAACAAATTGGAGCAGAGATTCAGAGATTAATTACTGCAAAAGCGAAAGAACTTGGCATTACTGTTAACCCTAGATACGGCACGTGGGATTCAGAGACTGCAGATATTGTTGCAAGTGATGCAGCAGGTTCAGCAGTTACTCCTTCCGGAAACTAAAAAGGGATGCAAGGCTCTCAACTTCAACGCCTAGTTGAAGTCATGGACAGATTGCGCTCTCCTGGGGGATGCCCGTGGGATGCAGAGCAAACTCACGAATCTCTATTGAAATATCTACTTGAAGAGTCATACGAATTTATCGAGGCCGTTGAAAATGGAAACCGCGTTGATATGCGAGAAGAGTTGGGAGATGTTTTACTTCAAGTTTATTTCCATGCACGCATGGCCGAAGATCATCCAACAGATCCCTTCACAATCGAAGAAGTAGCACAGGGTATTGCTGATAAGTTAATTCGCAGACACCCCCATGTATTTGCTGGTCTTGAAGTTAGAGATTCTGAAGAAGTACTTGAAAATTGGGAAGAGATTAAAAAGAAGGAAAAAGGTCGTACTTCACCGGTAGACGGAGTTGCTCTTTCACAGCCAGCTCTGCCATTACTTGAAAAACTTTTGTATCGCGCAGAAAAATATAAAGTACAAGTACAGACCCCTGCGGCAAATACATTAGAGGCCGGTGCAGATGAAAGTACGGTAGGTCAAGCCCTTCATGCTGTTATTGCATGGGCTCATGCCAATGGAATTGATGCCGAAGCCGCCCTTCGTAAGGAAGCGTTGCGTATTAGTAATCAGATTCGTTCGAAAACTCAGAGTTAACTCGCGGTAGTATGAGCCCTATAACTTCGTAAAAAACGTTGAACAAGTGCGATTTCAGAGTTGAGGTCGGCAAGATGCAAAAAACTCAGAGGAGACGTACGTGGCAATAATCCAAGCATTAGGGGCTCGTGAAATTCTTGACTCCCGCGGAAATCCTACGGTCGAAGTTGAAATTGCTTTAGAAGATGGAACGCAGGCACGTGCCGCTGTTCCAAGTGGAGCATCAACTGGTGCATTTGAAGCAGCTGAACTTCGCGATGGCGGCGCTAGATATCTGGGCAAAGGTGTTGAAAAAGCGATTGCATTTATTAACAATGAAATTGCTCCTGAGATAATTGGCTTTGATTCACAAGATCAACGTTTAATTGATACTGCAATGATTGAGCTAGATGGAACTCCAAACAAATCTAGACTTGGCGCCAACGCGATTCTTGGTGCATCACTTGCCGTAGCAAAAGCATCAGCAGAGTCTGCCGATCTTTCGTTGTTTCGGTATTTAGGTGGGCCAAATGCACATGTGCTTCCAGTTCCAATGATGAATATTCTCAATGGTGGAGCACATGCAGATACAAACGTTGATATTCAAGAGTTCATGATCGCACCGATTGGTGCTCCAACTTTCCGTGAATCACTTCGATGGGGCGCCGAGATTTATCATGCACTTAAAGCAGTTCTTAAAAAGCGTGGCTTAGCAACATCAGTAGGAGATGAAGGTGGCTTTGCGCCAAACCTTGAAAGTAACCGTGCAGCTTTAGATTTAATTCTTGAAGCTATTGAAGCGGCCGGCTTTAAACCTGGTCGTGAAATTGCACTGGCTATGGATGTGGCTGCAACAGAGTTTCATGAAAAAGGAATGTACACATTTGAAGGTGCATCAAAAACTTCAGATGAAATGATTGCTTATTACACATCATTAGTTGATGCCTATCCGATTGTCTCTATTGAAGATCCACTCAATGAAGAAGATTGGGCTGGATGGACACAGATGACTAAGGTTTTAGGCTCTCGTATTCAGATCGTGGGAGATGATCTTTTTGTGACTAATCCAGAGCGACTTTCACGTGGGATTGCAGGAAATACCGCGAACGCATTATTGGTCAAGGTCAATCAAATAGGAACCCTTACCGAAACAATCGATGCAGTAGAGATGGCCCACCGTGCCAACTACCGCAGCATGATGAGCCATAGATCTGGTGAAACTGAAGATACAACTATCGCTGATTTAGCAGTTGCACTTAACTGTGGCCAAATTAAAACAGGTGCACCTGCTCGATCAGAGCGCGTTGCTAAGTACAACCAACTACTTCGAATTGAAGAAGAGCTAGAAGATGGCGGCGTTTATGCGGGGCGTGATGCTTTTCCACGTTTCAAAGGATAAGTATTAGCAATGGCGCGTCGACAATTAAACTTTCGCCGTCGTACCAACAATCGAGCGCTGGCATTTATTGCAATTCTTTTTATCTTGACGTTAGCAATAGCACCGCCAGTAAAACATTACTTCACGCAGCGCGCTCAAATTAATGCACTTGAATCTCAACTTTCTGCAGACAATCAAGCGCTACAAAACGCGCGAGAAGAGTTATTGCGTTGGCAGGATCCTGAATACATTAAATCCCAGGCCCGTGAACGCCTACATTTCGTTTTACCAGGTGAGCGGCAATACATTGTTGTGGATGGTTCCACATCACCATCAGAAGAGAACACAACTGAAATTGCTAGTGCACTTACCGATGGCCAACCTTGGTATGCCAGATTGATTGCCTCGATAAGTGAGGCCGGCAATCAATGAGGCAAGTCACACAAGCTGACCTTGATTGCATTGAAGTTCAACTTGGTCGTACACCTCGCGATGTTCATGCGATTGCCTATAGATGCCCTTGTGGCAAACCAGCAGTTGTAGAGACACCACCACGACTTGAAGATGGAACACCGTTCCCAACTTTTTACTATGCAACTTGCCCGCGATTAACTGCAGTGATTTCAACGCTAGAGACAACTGGGTTAATGGGGCAGATGAATGATCGACTTGAAACAGATGCGCAGCTATCTGGTGCATATGCTGCTGCCCATGATGATTACATTGCAGCGCGTTCTGCTCTACAAATGGATGTACCGGAAGTAGAAAATGTTTCAGCTGGCGGAATGCCTAATCGTGTTAAGTGTTTGCACTCACTTGTTGCCCATTCATTGGCAGCAGGCCCGGATGTAAATCCACTAGGTGATGAAGCCCTCGAACAACTGCCACAATGGTGGAAAAGTAATCCATGCGAGTAGCAGCCATTGACTGTGGCACAAATTCAATTCGATTACTGATTGCAGATGTAGAGTCAAACAAACTTCGCGAAGTTGTTCGAGACATGGAAATAGTTCGTCTTGGTCAAGGCGTTGATCAAACTGGAGAATTTCACCCAGATGCAATTAAACGAACGCTGGCGGCTGTTGATAAATTTGCTGCAGAAATCACTCGCCGAGGTGTTCAAAAGATTCGCTTCTGTGCAACAAGTGCAACCAGAGATGCAACAAATCGAGCGTTATTTATTGACGGGGTTCGTGAGCGCTTAGGTATCGAAGTAGAAGTAATAACCGGCGCTGAAGAAGCGGAGTTATCATTTATCGGTGCGATTCAAGATTTAAATACTAACTTTGCTCCATTCTTAGTAGTCGACATTGGCGGGGGCTCAACAGAATTTGTCTTTGGAAATAACAAAGTTGAATCTGCAAAAAGCGTCAATATCGGATGTGTGCGAATGAGTGAGCGCCACTTTGCAAATGATCCTCCAACTCAGAATCAAATTGAATTGGCGCGGGCAGATATTCAAGAGGCCATTGCACTTGCAGGGAGCGAAGTTCCTATTACTCAAGCTAAAACTCTTGTAGCAGTCGCTGGAACTGCAACAACCGTTGCAGCAGCAGCTCTTAAATTAGATACCTATGATCGATATTCGATCCACTTGTCACACATCCCAGCAGCACAAGTACATGAAGTATCTGAAATGTTTAGAAACAAAGATAGAAGCGAGCGGATGAATCTTGGTTATATGCATCCTGGGCGAGTAGATGTAATTGCGGCTGGTTCTTTGGTTCTTTCGGAGGTAATGAAAGCCACCGGAGCAACTGAATTTATTGCCTCGGAAACAGATATTCTGGATGGCATCGCACTCTCGATTGCCAATGGCAGTTGACTCACGATTGAATTGAGGATTTCAGTCGAGACAATGATGGGATTTCGATACGGAAAATAAGTGTAGATTTACCTCCGCTTGTAACTAACTAGGTAACGCCCCGATAGCCCAATGGCAGAGGCAGAGGACTTAAAATCCTCCCAGTGTGGGTTCGACCCCCACTCGGGGCACCATTTCTCAGTACCTTTTAAGCAAGTTGGCCC
>Ga0209442_1000060_pt1 | contig 61351 bp, 89 predicted proteins | sample LauGreSBDMM110DD_2_FD_187565 | JGI IMG/M metagenome (GOLD analysis project Ga0209442, IMG submission 187565) | Freshwater lake microbial communities from Lake Michigan, USA - Sp13.BD.MM110.DD (SPAdes) (version 2) | ecosystem: Environmental > Aquatic > Freshwater > Lake | place: Lake Michigan...
GATACTGATATTCAGCAGGCCCACCCTTGCCGATACTCTTGTCAAGCATCTGTGGAAAGTGTGTTTCGGTGTCGGGGAACCACCATCCGTGGCTTTCATACATTGTAAGTCTCCTGTAATATTCTAAATGCAGTACCGTCTGATAATTCAGCATTAGAGAATTGACAGTAAGCAAGGTGTGATAGCCACGTTTCTAGTAGGTTCCTGTCAGGGTACCGAGGATTGTCTATCATTGAAAGGTCAGTGTTGGCCACTGGCAATGCTGAGTTTGATGGTGCCAATACAAATGCCGGAACTCCGGCTAGTATGCTTTCCGTGGCAGCAATTGAATTAAATGTAACCACGGCATGCACGTCGTCTAGTGCTGATTCTAAACTGTTGGCTACTCGTGTTTGTCGACTGGGATTTCTTTGTCGAATTTCAACAGGTCGATCAGTGTGTTGTTTTATTGTTTCAACTGTGGTACGCACCCAATCGTCAAGATTAATATTGTAAAATAAACAAGGCTTCTCATCAGGGGCCGCAATTAGAATTTTACGGCCATTCTTTTTTGGTGCCAGTGGGGTTAGGCCAAGACGATGCCACCTGTCGGGTGGGCGTTTGATTATGGTATTGTGTTGTAAATTATTTGGCACAATTCTATGCCAGATCTTATCTCCACGTGGATTTTTAACATAACGACGGTTTCCAAGATAGCCCGAATCTATATACAAGAAATTCCGTTGATCATTCCAACACTGTTTGATGATTTTGTGTTTCATAATGCCACGAATCACCAATGGATCCTGACTGCTGTTATAATCCCAGGTTTCTAATTCAGTAGGGGTACTTCCGCATCCACGAGCAAACATTTCCATGTACTCGTCATTACCGTTCTTGTTAAGAAAAATCCAATTCATTGCCAATACGCTTCTGTACGTTTTATTTTCAGGTCCACTTGTTTACTACGGCCTAAATTTTTCCTGGCACCTTTTAAGTGATCTAACCATGCACCCCAGGCTGAGTTTATCAATGGATGTCCTTCGCCTGTGATCAAATGACTGCTCCAGTCCAGTTCTATTAAATTGGCGCTACGTCTAACATCATCAAATACAAACGAGTCGTGCCACTCATCTAGTTTAAAAATGCCATTTTCAGCGTCATCGTATGCTTGTTGAAACTTGTTTAAAAACAACCGAGTAGCAGGACTGTTTAAATTCATTGCGTATAATCCGCATTCACTGAACTTGCCACGACGACCCAAGAAACATAGATCTGTGTGTGCAGGACATAAAGTGTTGATATCCTCTATAGTAATTGGGCTATGGCATATGGTATCTGCGTCCATCCATAGTAGCCACGTAGATCTAGCAGTGCTGGCACAGTGGAATATAGCATAGACCTTGTGTGCAAATCTCACAGCGTCCCATTTGAATCCTTTGCCGGCATCCTTGCGTTTGCTTCTTACAGGGTCTTGGCTGACATCACCATTCGCCTTAGGCACACCACGCCACTTGTGTTTGAATGCAGATAACTCTGGGCTAACAGATTCTAGGTCATGCACAACCAAGTTGGGTGCTGATTCACTTACTGCACATCGTTCGGCATACACAACCAATTGAACCTCTTGGGGCCAATTCTGCAAAAAGGTTTTGATCATACGCCGGCCATATTTTTCATAACCGCTGGCGTTAAAAGTGGTACATACAGTATATTTCATCAAAAATACTTATGATTAAAACCATAGCATATTATCCTTTGCAACGTGCTCTAAATGGCGGCCCTCCTATGAATGCCATGCTCAGTGCTTTACGCACAGCCGGAATAGAAACACAAGAGCGTAGCCAAGACTCTGATGCGTTATTAATATGGTCAGCACTGTGGTCTGGCAGAATGGCCGCTAACCAGGCAGTATATAGACACTACAGAGCACAGGACAAGCCTGTGATCATTATTGATATTGGTGCATTGCATCGTGGCACAACATGGAAGGTTGCAGTGAACAACATCAATGCCCGAGGCTACTATGGGCACATGGATAACCTAGATTGGGATCGCCCCCGGAAAATGAACTTAAGATTTGGCACTCCTGCAAATTCAAAATCACATATTGTGATAGCGGCACAGCACACACAAAGCGAACAATTGGCAGGGGTTGATCTTACCACGTGGATACACGCTCAGATACAACTAATAAAACACAACACAGATAGACCCATACACATTAGACCACATCCCAGATGCAGTCTCAACACCACAAGTTTTGCCGGAATCAGAGTTGAATCACCTGGCCGAGTGTCTAACACATACGACAGTTTTGATTTGGGACTAGATTGCCATGCTATTGTAAATTATAATTCAGGTCCAGGCATACAAGCAGCCATAGCAGGAGTGCGTCCTGTGGTCGATGCTACTAGTTTAGCACATCCTGTTGGTGTTGCTATTACTGACATAGAGAAACCTTATGTAACTGATCGAGACTTATGGCTTGCACAAATTAGTCATACTGAATATACTGTGCCAGAATTAGAACAAGGCTTATGGCTAAGAAGAATAGAATCAGCACTGGCATAACTGACTGTGCCTGTGTGATACACAGCACCGGTTACGACTGGACCTATGTTGAACGGTTGTACAACATGTTGGAACGTAACTTGCCCGGAGGCCTACGTTTTCACGTTTATACCGAACATGACCGTAGTGTGCCTCCGTACATGGTCAAGCACATACTAGAAGACTGGCCAGGTATTGCAGGACCAAAGAAATCATGGTGGCATAAATTGCAGGTGTTTAATCCAGAACATCATGAAGGCAATCTGCTTTACTTTGACCTTGACACAGTTGTTGTGCGTGATGTAAGTTGGATTACTCAATTAGATCCCAACTACCTCTGGGGCATTAGGGATTTCAGACATTTACAAAATTCCAAAATTAACACCTTGAACTCCAGTGTGATGTGGTGGAATGTCAAACATCATGCTTTGATATGGGAAAAGTTTAAAAACAATGACATTGCCAAACTGTCAAGACAGTACCCTGGGGATCAAGATTATCTCTATGCAACACTTGGTCACAACAGAATTCGATACTTTGATGACACACAATTAAAAAGCTGGCGGTGGCAGTGCTTTGATGGCGGCTACGACTTTCAGTACAGAAAGCACAGAGCACCGGGACAAGGCACACTGATTGACGGTAATACTTCTGTTTTAGTATTTCATGGCAATCCCAAACCCCACAAAATTAACGACAAAGTAGTACAAGACCTTTGGAAGTAAACGGTTGACCAACAATTCCCATTTTGCTACAATAGAAGTATTGTAAGAAATAAGGAGTCCAAAATGGGTTACAAGGTTGTTGACACCACAGACATAATGCGTACCAAGTACGAGCCACGCAAGGGCCTAGAAGGTCCGTTCAACTTCTCGGGCCAAGTGTTGTATTATGACAACAAAGAAGGCGCCTATTACGATCCCACTACAGACTTCTACGTTTCCAAAGAGGAAATGGACATTATCAACCAGCGTTTTTACGAAGTGCTTAAAAAATAAGCAGTTTTGTTGTAAAAAAGCCACATTTTACCATTTGACCAATAATTCCCAAACTGCTATAATACTTGTATAGTAATTAAAAAGGAGCCAGAAATGAACTTTGAACAAGCAATGCAAGTTGTCCAGCAATACCAAAAAGATTGGCGCTTGCCCGGACTGCTGGAAACTCTAATTCAGATGAACAGCGACGAAGATGACTTGACGTACATTCAGCGCCGTGCAAGCCGTGTAGTTTTCAACGAAATGGGCAAGTTGTTTGCCCCGGCCTAAGCGGTTGACCAATAAATCACAATTTGCTATAATATACTTTTAACGCACAACAAGGAGCCAACTATGAGTGCAATTCGTGTAAAAAACGGTACTTACCGCAAACAGTCTGTAAACAACATTGCCTTTACTCTTGTAAAGGGATTCCAAACAGGCGCCAAAGGCGGGTTTGTAACTGTTAAAAATGACAACCACTTTCCGGGATTTGCTGACGAGATCCGTATCAGCGTAAACGGGATTCAAGATTTTGAATACATTAATGGAGATGCCATGCAAGACAATACAGTACATTTTGAGAAGCCGTCAACAGTTGAGACAGATGACGAGGCTATGGATCGTATCCGTGAGCGTTTTGACATCCTGCACGAGATGACAAAGGCCACCGTGTCAGGTGACATCCGTGCTATGATTGTGAGCGGTCCTCCAGGTGTGGGCAAGAGCTATGGTGTTGAGACAGAGATTGAGAAAGCCTGCTTGTTTGACAAGTTGGCAGGCAAGAGACTCCGTGCAGAGGTAGTTAAAGGCAGTGCCACTCCCATTGGCCTGTACCAAACTCTGTACAAATACAGTGACGCCAACAGCGTCGTAGTGTTTGACGACTGTGACAGCATCTTGCTAGATGACGTTGCTCTTAACTTGCTCAAGGGTGCCTTGGACTCAGGCAAGAAGCGTGTGATTTCTTGGTTGTCAGAATCCAGTGCCCTGCGCCGTGAAGGTATCCCAGACCGTTTTGAGTTTAAAGGTAGTGTTATCTTTATCACAAACTTAAAGTTTGACAAGATGAAGTCGCAAAAATTGCGCGACCACTTGGATGCCTTGCAGTCACGCTGTCACTATTTGGACTTGACCCTGGACACCATGCGTGACAAGCTGTTGCGTATCAAACAGATTGCCAAAGATGGCGTGTTGTTTGCAGACTACGACTTTAACGAGTACCAGCAAGACGACATTATTGACTTTATGCATGTCAACAAAGAACGCCTGCGTGAGGTATCCTTGCGTATGGCGCTCAAGATTGCAGACTTGCGCAAGAGCTTTCCTAACAACTGGAAGCGTATGTCAGAGACCACTTGCATGAAGAGTGCCTAATTATGTATAAAATTTATGATGGTGACTTGTTTCTGTTTGCTGTGGATACCCAGTATGAGGCAGACGAACAACAAGAACAAGGTTTTCGAGTGGTAGTTGGTTAGTTCATTTTGTTTCCTTTTTCCCGGGAGTAGGTTGGCTCCGGCCCGGGCTTTATGGCAGGTACCCTTAAAAAAGGTACCTGTCTTTTTGACTTTTTGTAGTGATAAGTATATACTGTTATTATGCCTCAACACTTGCTTATTGAGTTAGGTCATGACTCTTCACTAACATTACGATTCCGATTACTAGACAATCCCATAACTCAATTGTGGCTAGAGCGGATGGGTCAGCGTGATCAATGGCCCTTGGATCACCCAGATAGATTTTATGGGTTTGGTACACCTGCAGAAGAGACTGCCTGTGCCATTGCCTCAATTGAGCAATGCATTGAGACCATAAACAGTTATGAGTACATCATACGTCGCAAGTTTACATTTGATCAAAATTGTTTGAACTACATGCACAACATTTTTGAACAGTACCATGGATTGTTGGATCAACAAAACACAAGATTCTGGCATGGTGCTCCAGTGCCAGTTCGAGAAGCTTTGGCCACGTTAAACTTGGCTGTGCATAGATGTGAAGGCATACTGGGAGCCAAACCACACAGGTTTGTATGCACTTGGTATGGCATGCCCAAGACGCATCAACTTAACACAATACTACAGCGGCAACACGGAACCATGCGTATCAAGTTTGGTACTGTGTATTTAAACTATGCCGAGATAGGTAAAACAGTAGAAGACCTTGCACATGACAATGATCAGTATATTGGTGATGATGCGTTCCGTCCGTTTGATCACTACAGTGCCGATTTCAATGTGGCATTTTATAATAGAGACCTAGAAACCAAATTGCCCAGCATGGCAAAATACATGCAGGCACATCAAGGCTTTTTTCTTGCTCGCGGCATAGAAAACGTGTATAATACAAGAGCACTACCGCTACGCTTCCCACTGGCAGAACTAGAAGAGACTGTGTCTCGTAGCACCTTGCTAAAAGAGATTGCCCAACGACAGCATGTAAACAGAGTAACTATAGAATGAAACAATGCACAATACAAATACGTGATGAAGTTAATGTCAAACTAGAAGGACTTGACTTGGATGTGCGTAAGAAACTGGTCAATACTTTTAAGTACGAGAATCCGGCAGCAAGGTATTTGCCTGCTGTGAGACTAGGCCGGTGGGATGGCAAGATTGCCTACTTCCAACTTGGTGGTAGCACTTATACCAACCTGTTGCCCGAGATTATTCCTATCTTGGAGCAGTACAACTACGACATTGAACTTGATGATCAGCGTGAATACTCGACTACATTTGAGTTTGCTGAGATGCGGGAGGATACGTTTGCCGACACATTGTGGCCTAAAGGACATCCACAAGAAGGAGAACCTATTGTGTTACGAGATTACCAAGTAGAGATCATCAACAACTACTTGCAGAATCCGCAATGCATACAAGAAGTGGCCACAGGCGCAGGCAAGACTATCATGACAGCGGCACTAAGTTGGAACGTACAGCCGTATGGCAGGTCGATTGTGATTGTACCCAACAAGAGCTTGGTAACTCAAACAGAAAAGGACTATGTTAACCTGGGCTTGGATGTGGGTGTGTACTTTGGCGACAGGAAAGACTATGGCAAGACCCACACCATCTGCACTTGGCAAAGTCTAAACAACTTGCTCAAAGATTCTAAAGATGGCACAGCAAAATTCACCATACAGGACTTCATGGAAGATGTGGTATGTGTTATTGTAGATGAAGTACACATGGCCAAAGCAGATGCACTTAAAACCTTGTTAACAGGCATCATGGCTAGAGTGCCAATTCGATGGGGATTGACAGGAACCATACCCAAAGAGAAGTTTGAGAGTCAAGCCTTGTTGGTAGGACTTGGCCCTGTTGTAAGCAAACTGTCAGCAAGTGAACTACAGGATCGTGGTGTGCTGGCACAGTGTCATGTTAACATTGTGCAGTTGATTGATCACGTGGAGTATTCAAACTATCAAAGTGAACTTAAATACTTGCTTGAGGAATCGGGTAGATTGGATACCATGGCGGATCTTGTGCGCCGTGTAAACGAAACAGGCAACACACTTGTGTTAGTAGACAGAACAGAGTGTGGACGCCAGCTGGTAGAACGACTGGGTGATGGTGCTGTGTTTGTGTCCGGAGCTACCAAAGCAAAAGCCAGACAAGATGAATATGATGAAGTGGCTGATGCAACAGGTAAAATCATTGTGGCCACATATGGCGTGGCTGCTGTTGGTATCAACATCCCCCGCATTTTTAATCTGGTACTGATTGAGCCTGGCAAGAGCTTTGTTAGAGTTATTCAAAGTATTGGCCGCGGCATTAGAAAAGCGGAAGACAAGGACCATGTTCAGATCTGGGACATAACATCAACCTGCAAGTTTGCCAAACGTCACTTGACCAAACGCAAACAATTCTACAAAGAAGCCAACTATCCTTTCTCAGTAGAAAAATTAGAGTGGATGAAGATCAAATAAATTTGACTTCTACTACAAAATAATGTAATATACAACTATGCGAATATTAACACTAGACAATCAACACTACGACCTTGACCATTTGCCTGAAGAGGTGGATGACATGAGGTTTGCTATCTTAGACAACTCAAATCCAGCAGATCCTGATTATCACTTTATTCCGCTAATCTTCTTGGAAAGTTTTAACTCACCAGCCCTGGTTCTACGCATAGGCGACAACACAATCAAAATGCCCATGGACTGGCAAGTGCTGATTGGCGAACCCGAAATTGGCGACTTGGAAGTGTTGCCATTAACTAGTATCAATGATCGTGGATTCAAAGTATTTCAGTTTAATCCTCTTACCAGCTTTCGACCCAGCTTCCCGGACATTGAAATCTTAGATGTGTATCATGAAGTGTCTTGGTATGCTCCCAAACTCAAAAACGGACAAATGCTAGCAGTGCCAATTACCGATGGCGATGAACCTGAGTGTGTGTATTTTGTCAAAGACATCAGTCGTAACTGTGAGATTGTAGACTATAACAAGGCCTGGTAATGACCTACACTAAACCTGAACTATTTGAAATAATTAATCGATTGAGTTGCATCTATCTGGAAAGCTATCCAGATGATCGAGAAGGCCTAGAACGTTTCCTACGTTGGGCACATAATCAATATGGCTACAAATATGGGCAGTCTTGATCCAGGCGGTACTTACATCTATGAACGAGTAGACAATTGTATCTATGCTAGAGAAATAGGCAAAGTCAATCGACGCTTGGTAGGCTGGACTGATAACAAAAGCATTGCCATGAGAGAATATAGTAGCAAAATAAATCAAGTGCTACAAATGTGCGAACACGATACGGCCATGCGAGAGTTGCTGGACCAACTATTTGTGCTGTATAATCTAAAGAAAACACATGATTAAAAAACTTGGCATTTGTGGAGATAGTTTTATGCTCACTCTTCCGTCAGATAATATCCATTGGACTAGTCAGCTCAATCATCATGACAGATCAATTGATCAGATAAATCTAAGTCTCGGTGGCGCATCAAATATAACTATTGCTAACCAAGTAAGAAATGCTGTTCACTACAGGTGCGACTCAATAGTGGTCGGCTTCACTGAATTTGCTAGATTTCAATTTGATCGAGACTCTAATCAACATATCAATTGTACTACACCATCAGGTACAGTATCTGCCTGCGAAAATAGGTGGCGCCAATCAACATCATCTTCCCTAATCGGAAAAGAACCAAAATTTCGCAGCCTGTATCATGGCATGATGTCTCATGACTGGTTGGCATTGCAGTCTTATTATGTTATACTATCTACACTGCATTTTTTAACCAACTCAAAAATAAATTTTGCATACTCGTTGGGAGGATTTGTTATTCCAGATAATTTTTTTAACAAATTTTGCATACCCAATGAGTTGTTGCAATTTGAATCTAATATGCTAACGGTTAATTTGTGGAAGTATTCGGACAAAAAGGTATTAACTGGATTTCATGTGTATGACCAGCTATACCAACGAAACTTTTTAGACGACACCATTAGAACACTAAATCAACATGATTGATAAACTAAGCATTGCCAACGAAATGAAAATGTTTGACCACAAGGTTAGAGGTTTCTACGACGAATTGACAGATGAAGAACGCAAGAAGTTTGCCCCATTCCTGATGATACGTTGGGGATCGGCAGTAGAAGGCTCAAGAGATCTACAAGAGTTCTATGTTATTTCCACCAACGAACGACTGAACAAAAACTTCTTTAACATCAGCTCATCTAAGCATCGCAAACTGCAATGGCTAATGGCCACAACTGTGAGTCCAGGTATGGGCTCACTTAGACACAACTGGATTGCGCCCAAGAAAAAAGAAGCAGGTGCAGGTTCAATGAAAAAACAACTGGCAGAACTATTTCCACATTACAAAGCAGATGAGATAGATGTCATGGCAGCAATAACAACCAAAAAAGAACTTGATCAGTACATTAGAGCACATGGCCGAGACAACAAGTAAGTTTACATGCGAGTTCTGTAAAAAAGAGTTTGCAAGAGAAAGCTCTATTGCAGTACACATGTGCGAGCCCAAGCGCAGGCGTATGGAACAAAGTGAACGTGGTGTACAACTGGGATTCCAGGCCTATATCAAATTCTACGAAATGGCACAAGGATCAGCAAAGCTAAAGACCTTTGAGGATTTTTGTGACTCGCCATACTATAGGGCATTTGTAAAGTTTGGCCGCTATTGTGTGAACACACGAGTTATCAATCCAGCACAGTTCATGACCTGGTTGCTAAAGAACAACAAGAAAATTGATAATTGGTGCAGTGACAAAATCTACACAGAATACTTGTTGTTTTACCTACGAGTAGAAGCAGTGGCAGATGCACTGGCCCGTGCAGTAGAATACAGCATTGACTGGGAAGAAAAACATACACATCCGGCACATGATTGTTTGCGTTATGGCAATAGCAATGTTTTATGTCATGCAGTAACAACAGGACGAATATCACCTTGGGTGATATATAACTCAGCGTCAGGCCAAGAGTTTTTAAACACGTTAGACTCCTCGCAGATTGCAATGATATGGCCCTACATTGATAGCGATGCCTGGTCCAAGAAGTTTCACGACTACTCAGCAGATCAAGAGTATGCCAAAGAGATTCTAAAACAAGCAGGGTGGTAATGAAAAAGTTGGCTGCCATTGGTGATAGTTTTTCCACAACCACGTATGGAAGTAGTTGGCCGGATTATATAAGCGATCGCTTACAAAGTAGTTTAGTCCGTGCATGTAGTGCCGGAGCAGGTAATGCATTTTATGTAGAAAAGTGTCATGACATTGTAAAAGATCCTGAAGTAGACTTGGTAATTGTTCAACTTACTGAACCCTCTCGAGTTGTAATTGGATCTCAAACCTGGCAGGACATACAAGCAGGCCATCGGGAACACCCAATTCCTGCACCTGAAGATTACTACGACCCTTCTCATAATAACATTTACAAAGACATTGGCTGTTATACCATGAATGTGCATGACAATCGTCGGTGGCTAGATCCACTAACTGGACAAGATTCAGGCGACTTGGATAAGTTTTGGTTACGCGAAGTAGCAGGCACAAGATTTTATAATTATCAAACTGTCCACAATATTTTGGCAATCAAGGCACTATGTGACCAATGGAACAAACCGCTAATATTTTTTTCCTGGTTTGTTGACAGTTTTGAATTGATACTACCTGGATATGAATGGTTACACAATGTTGTTAATATTGTACCTGGATCGGCAGCCGCAGAATGCAATCGTATGATGCTCAAAAAAACTGATTGTGGACACTACGCAACTGCAGAATCACAGCAACTGGTTGACACATGGCTATGGCCTCATGTACAATCTATATTAGAGGATATGAGATTATGAGTGCAGATATTGATATTGACTTTGCTGACCGAGATAGTGTACTGAAACTGATACAGTATACGTCAGCACGGCAGATCACACAAGACCAAGTACGTCGACACAACTCTGGAGTGTATGTAACAGACATTCCCTACGATCCCATAAACAACTGTGCGGCAATAGAATACGACCAAGCTGAACAGCGTGGTTATTTTAAAATAGACTTTTTGAATATGAGTGTGTATCAGTTAATTAAAAATCCTAAGCACTATCAAGAAATGTTGGCAGCAACGCCGCCATGGGATAGACTTTGGCAAGATACTACATGGGCAAAACAACTAGTTCACGTGGGCAACTACACAGACTTGTTGAAGAACATGCGCCCAAGTACCATCCCACAAATGGCAGCATTTATATCAATTATTAGACCAGGCAAAGCACACTTACAGAATCAGCACTGGCCGGATGTGTTTGCTAGTGTATGGGATGGGGATGACAGTCAAGGATACACGTTCAAAAAGTCGCACAGTTTGTCTTATGCTATGCTTGTGGTACTTCATATGAATCTACTCAATCAAGACGTCGAACCAGTGTGATACTTTTTCGCTTGGCTTTTTTGCGGCCAATATCTAATAAACTGCAAGCAGGTCCATGCAAGATTTCTAAATCTTTGTTGACAAAAGTGCGTAGTGTGTAGCGGAACGGTTCCCACTCAGTGCGCAAAAATATGTTAATGGGGATAGATCTGTTGCTTTCCCACCACCATGTTGTGGCCAGTTCCAAGAACTTCAGTTTATCTTCTTGCAATGGTATACTACCAAAGTCGTAGATGGTTGTGACTGCGTCGTCCCGATTCTGAACTACCCCCACGTATTCCACGTTTGCATACACGCACAGCGTAATAAACGGATACTTTTCCGTCAATTTGTCAAAGATATTATTACCCATAAATATTGTTCTATGTATTCCACCACCGTTTACTTATATCAGCAAATCACCAGAGTGTTATTGATTGACACCAGCGGTGGCTATTTCACAGCGAGGTACGATCCAGTGTACGCAAAACAACTAACTGTAAACAAAGGCGTTGATAATGTGCTTTTGTTTGAATTTATTAATCAGGAACAAAAACCTGTAAACATCACCGGCAGCACATTTGTGTTCCGTATGATTGGCCAAAATGGCGATGTGCTGTTGCTCAGCAAACCAATGGAAACGTTGAGTGCCGCACTTGGCAGAGTCAAGGTAGTGCTGACAACAGAAGATACCATTGATTTGGTAGCACAGCCTGCTAGTTACAGCATACAACGTACTTCAGGAAATTATGTTCAAGCTGTGTACACAGATGCCAATAGCCAAGCACGAGCAGATTGCAACATTGTGGACTCTATACTGCCAGAATTTCAAGACAGTGCCAACTTGACTATACCCACAATTTATGGCCCAAATGCTTGGCCGCAAAATCCTCCAAGCACCTGGCCAGACTGGGCTCTTACACCGCAGCCATTGAATGCCGCACACGCAACAGAATTTTATTCAAGTCAAATTCCCACACACGGTGCCAGCTTGACCACAATTAAAATGGATCTAACACATTACACAGGCACAATCAAAGCACAAGCAGCCGAGGACTATGAAGCACCTTGGTATGATGTGACCGACTCAACACAGTACATGGATGCAACAGAAAGCATTTATCTTAATGTGCTTGGGTTTCATCCACTGCTTCGGGTGGCATTCAATCAGAGCCAAGGATTTGGCGCCACTGCCACTGCCACAGTGGTTGACGGAATGGTCACAGGTATCACAGTCAACAACACCGGCCAAAATTATGTGGCAGCACCAAATGTGTTAATTGTGGGCAATGGTGCAGGAGCCAAGGCAGTGGCCAGTATAGGATCTGATGGTGGTTGCGGTCCTATCACAGTGACAGATGGTGGTTCGGGTTATTTGCCAATTACATTTGGTAATCCTGTCTACGCCAGTGTTGTCATAAACAACGGTACTGTTACCAATTTGATGTATCGTTAATTGACTTGTGTTAAGTAATCTGTTATACTGTATAACAGATGCTAGACATTGTCTCCTACTTACCCGGCAAACGCAAACACACTCCATCAGGATGGATCAGCTTCAATGCGGTTTGTTGCGGGCACAACGGCAACAGTCCAGACAAAAGACAACGTGGTGGCCTAAAGGCCACCGAACAAGGTTGGAGTTATCACTGCTTCAACTGTGGATACACCGCCAGCTTTATCCTTGGCCGCTCAGTGAGCTTTAAGGCCCGCAGGCTCTTAACCTGGCTCGGTGTTGCAGACGCAGACATTGATTATCTTAACTTGGAAAGTCTGCGCCACAGGAGTATCAATGGCATATTAGAAGATCGGCAAAAAACTTTTAACTCACTCTCTGCAATTGAGTTTGAAGAACGTGACCTGCCACCGTTTGCTGAACTGCTAACTGATGAAGGCAACTACAGAGACTACGTGCGTTCAAGGAAGGTGCCAGAAGACTTTCCTGTCATGGTACAGATACAAAACGATGGCATCCACTGGACAAGACCGCATGTGATAATTCCATTTACCCATAATGACCAGATTGTGGGTTATACATGTAGATTTCTCGACAACAAAACGCCTAAGTACATATCCGACAGCCAACCTAACTACGTGTTTGGCACAGATCTACAAAACAAAGCCTGGGACCATGCGTTAGTAATGGAAGGTATCTTTGATGCACTTAGCATTGGAGGACTTGCCGTGATGCACAACACCATCAGCGATGGACAGGCTAGACTCATACGCAGTCTAGGAAAACAAATAACAGTAGTGCCAGACCAGGACATGGCTGGCCTAGAACTAATTGATCGTGCTGTAGAACTAGGATGGGCTGTGAGCATACCCAACTGGCCTGCACACGTTAAAGATATAAACGATGCTGTGGTAGAGTTGGGTCGACTTGGTACCTTGCTGACTATAATGCAATCAAGAGAAACAAGTAAAATCAAGATAGAAATAAGGAAGAAACAACTTGCTAAAAGAATACGGACTTGATGTCCAAAGACTATTTTTAGAGATGATGTTGGAAGATGCGTCCAGCTATGTGCGCATTCAAAATATTTACAATCCAGAGAACTTTGACCGAAGCCTGCGCAAAGCCGCAGAGTTCATCAAAGAACACAGTGACAAGCACAAGACCATGCCCGACAGGTTGCAGATTTCGGCAACCACTGGAGTTAAACTTGCGCCAGTTCCGGATCTAAATCAAGGCCATTATGATTGGTTTATGGAAGAGTTTGAATCGTTTACAAAACGCCAGGAACTTGAACGTGCTATTTTAAAGGCAGCAGACTTGCTGGAAAAAGGCGACTTTGATCCTGTAGAGAAACTGATCAAAGATGCTGTACAAATTAGCTTGACCAAGGACATGGGCACAGACTACTTTGCTAATCCTTCAGCCAGAATCAACAAGTACTTCAACTCTGGTGGACAAGTATCAACAGGCTGGCCACAAATGGACAGGCTGTTGCATGGTGGATTCAGTAGAGGAGAACTAAACATCTTTGCAGGCGGATCAGGTTCAGGCAAGAGCTTGGTTATGATGAATATCGCACTCAACTGGCTACAACAGGGATTGAGTGGAGTTTATATCACATTAGAACTGTCAGAAGAGCTCACAAGTTTGCGTACAGATGCCATGCTAACACAGACAAGTACCAAGGATATTCGTAAGGACATTGACACAACCACAATGAAAGTGCTGTTGGTAGGCAAGAAGTCGGGCAACTATCAAGTCAAAGGATTGCCAGCACAGAGCAATATCAACGACATTCGTGCTTACTTAAAAGAGTATCAAATTCAGACAGGTAAGAAAGTGGACTTTGTGATGATTGACTATTTGGACTTGTTGATGCCAGTAAGTGCAAAAGTCAGTCCCAATGACTTGTTTGTAAAAGACAAGTATGTGAGTGAGGAACTGCGTAACCTGGCCAAAGAGCTGGGTGTGCTAATGGTCACAGCATCACAGTTGAACAGAAGCGCAGTAGAAGAAGTTGAGTTTGATCACTCGCACATTTCGGGCGGTATCTCTAAGATTAATACTGCTGATAATGTGTTTGGTATCTTTACAAGTCGGTCAATGAAAGAGCGTGGCAAGTATCAAATACAATGTATGAAGAGTCGTAGTTCAACAGGCGTGGGACAAAAGATTGACCTGGAATACAACATTGAAACCATGCGCATTACAGATGAGGGTGGAGATGAAGGCACAGGTTACAACAAGCCTCAGAGTAGCATCATGGACACAATCAAAGCACGTAGCCAAATAACCACTGTTGATACTGAAAGCACTAAATCTACCAAGTGGGAGAAGCCCACAGGCACACATGCCTGGGAGTATCAAGCAGGGGGTAAGGAGTTAAAATCAGAAGACACAGAAAAAGTCACAGCCGACGTGCAAAGTGCAAAACTCAAGCAATTGCTGGGTCAAATTAAGAAGTCATAATATGCAAAACAACATTTATTGTCCAATGATTCATGGTGGGCTCAACATCGATATTAAAAATTCTACTAATAAATTAACATACAATCAATGTTGTTTAAGTACAAATAGTCTAAATCTGTCAGATGAATCAACAGTTGACTGGAACCACGAAAACTTACAGCAACTACGAGAAAAAAATAATCGTAATGAATGGCATCCTGAATGTTGGCAGTGTGAACGTTTGGAAAAAGCTGGATCAAGAAGTTTTAGGCAGGCCATGATTGACAAATTTGGAGTCAAACAAAACTTAACTGGTCCACAACGTATTGATTTATTATTTGATCGAAATTGTAATCTAGCATGTAGAATATGTGGACCACACTCTAGTACATTCTGGACCAAGCATCTTAAAGACAACAATCTTTACACAGCATCTTTTCCGGCAACTGATAATCTGTTTAAAATTGAACAGATGTTAAGAAATTTAGATCTTACAAATCTTGAAATGGTTCAATTCTGTGGCGGTGAAACTCTGATGGGTAATACCTATTGGCATACTGCCAACCTTCTAAGTAAATTGGTGCCTGATGCTAAAAATCGATTGCAGTTGGTTTTTCAAACCAACGGGACTCAACCCATTGACCCTAAATATTTTGATATTATTGAAAAATTTAAATTAGTAAAACTAATGATTAGCATGGACAGTACTCAAAATAGATTTGAATATTTGCGTTGGCCAGCTGACTGGAATCAAGTTGCAAACAACATTTTAGAACTACGCCAATCTTTGCCGAGTAATGTGATGTTTATGGTTCAAGAGACTATCAGTTGTTTAAATTTGTTTTATTTTGATGAAGTTTCTACCTGGGTCAGTAAAAACTTTAACTCTAATCGAGAAGGGGATGTAGTTAATTATAGCGCACAATTGGCATCCCATGAGTATCTTGATGTCAGACACATCACACAAGAATATGCAAATGCGTTAGCAGGCACCAAACAGATTCATACCATTGGTGACAATTGGAAAGAAAATCCCAAAGCCATAAAAAGATTCATAACACAAACTGAAAAATTTGACGCCTTAAGAGGTCAGGATTGGAAGAAAACCTTTCCTGATATTGTGGACTTTTACAGTAGATATCTATAATCAACTAGCAGTTGTAACCGCAGTCCATCCAGTGGTGCCATTGGTGTTGACATACATTCGATTATTGGTTGTGCTGCCGTCACTGCGCAGGTACAACGATCCCTGAGCGGCACTTAGTGTGGGCACACCTGATCCAAAGAACACACCAAAGTTTGCAGTGGTCGAAAATTGATAGCCTGCACCTGCTGAGCCGCCAGCCGGAATAGCAGTAGCACTCATTGCAAGCACTTGTCCGTCAGTTCTGATATTGCCGCCAGTTACATTACCTAGTGCAACCACTTGTGAACCTGTTGTTAAATTACCGGCGATAACATTGGCAGTTAAACTAACATTTCCAGTCACGGCAACGTTGCCCGACGTGATATTGCCAGCGGCGCTGATTAATCCACTAGTGCGTAGGTTACCTCCAGTTACATTGCCAGTTGCAGTCATCAACCCAACTGTGCTGACATTACTTCCAACTAGATTGCCGGTAGCTGCTAAAAATCCAGCAACACCAAGCCCTGATGTGGAAATTACTACCACGTTGGCAGTACCGCCAATGGTTGCTTGTATATTTCCACTTGGTAACTCAATTGCCATTTGTGTGGTGCCTGACACAATATTTGTGGATGCTGCCACCCCTGTTAATAATGCACCGTTACCAAGCACATACCCTCCAGCAATAATATTACCATTGGTTGATAAATTACCACCAGAGATGTTGCCAGTAGCACTAATCAGACCAGTGACATATTCACCGGTGCTGGACCAATGTACAATATCTGATGTGCCTGCGACCCCAATGGTTACATTGCTATTGGCAGCAACAATTACATTACTACTGCCATTTGTAATAGCGGTGCCACTGGAAACTGTTATGCCAGTCAACTGACTTCCGTTACCAATAAAGTGTGAGCCACTGATATTGCCAGCAGTTACTATATTACCACCAGTCACATTGCCAGTTGCTGTTACATATCCGGCTGTAAGCAAATTTCCACCTGTTAGATTTCCTGTGAATGTTTGTGTAGTAGTAACTATGTTACCAACTATGTTGCCACTAACAGAAAGACTGCCGGCAATAGTAACTGAATTAGTATAGTAATTTAACGGTCTGTTTAGATCAAACATGGTGACAGTTGTGCCACCACTATTGGTTTGGAATGCAAACTCATATGTGCCAGTGGCAGCAAATGTAATGGTATTACCTATCATGCCTTGAACACCTGTGGTGCCATACAGTGTGGTCATGCCCGAGAATGTAACAGTTCTACCAGGAGCATCTATTACCAGTTGTAGTTTAATATATCCAAAAGCCGGAGCAGTTGGGAAATTGCCAATGCTGACATTGATGTTGCCTGTTGTTGAAATAGTTTGGTAGTGTCCTGCACTGTAATCCACCACAATAGATCCTGCTGTGGCAGTGATAGCAACTGACGTGGCTGAAAAGTCTTGAATTTTGGCTGCATAAATCAGCGCATCATTCATGTTGTTATCTAATGTGGTACCAGTCAGTGCGGCCTTTAATACAGCTTTGCTCTGAAGGTCGTTGATTTCGTCCTCAGCATACTGAAAGTTGACTTTGGTGTTGGTGAAATTGTCACGAAAGCCTTGCGTATTATTGGGTTGTCCGGCCACCGGATACGAAGCATCTATATTCTCTGGGTTGATCTGACTGGTCATTATTGTTCCTTTTGCTTTGCAAGCAGTAATAGATATTTATTAGAATTTTGCACCCACTAAATAATACAAATGAATAATACTAACACTGTTTGCCTAGAGCCATTTAAAAATCTCAGCATTGAATTCCGTAACAATAAACCTGCTATTGCTCCATGTTGCATATATCCATTGGCCCAGGCTGAAACTGTAGATTTTGTAAACAATGCCAACTTGGTCAACATCCGACAACAATGGATTGATGGAACTCCGCCAGCTGGATGTAAATCGTGTACTGAAATGGAAAGTCAAGGGTTCCCCAGCCGCAAACAAATCGCCGCTGACAAATGGGCATGGAATAACACTCCAATTCGGCCTGGAGATATTCCCACAGTTGAACTAACAAAAATGGATTACTGGGTCGGCGACATTTGCAATTTAGCCTGTATCATGTGTGGTCCTAATAACAGCAGTTTGTGGAAACAAGAACTTGGAGTTATCAAAGACGAAAAAAAATCTATAGTAAATCGCGCCTGGAAAAACTTAGATTTAAGTCACATAGAAATTATTCATTTATGGGGCGGTGAACCGTTTCTCAGTAAGGAACACGTGGAATTTCTACAAGCACTACCAAACAAATCAAAGGTTACTTTATACTATACCACCAATGGTACAGTACAGCCCAGTCCAGAATTGCTAGAAGTATGGAAAGAATGTAATCAAGTTGACGTTTATTGTAGTTTGGACGATATTGGCCCAAGATACGAGTATATCAGATATCCAGCAAACTGGACACAAACTGTAGAGAATTTTCAATGGATGATCAACAACTGCGGAGAAAATGCCCGCTACGGAATCAACAGTACTATAAATGTTTTAAGCCAATACTACGTTGACGAAATCACTGACTGGTTTGCAACAAATTTTAAACATGATAATCTGGGTCGACTAATAAAGCACAAATTAAGTTCGGCGTTTGGACCATTGTCTGCAGCCAGTGCTCATGACATTGTTATTGAACATCTTGGCAAGATAGATCAACGTCGTGGAACTAACTGGCGTGAAGTTTTTCCCAAGGCAGCAGAACAAATTATCCTACCAACAAATACTAAATAATACAAAGGCCCCGGAGTAATGCAAAGAAAGACACGCAGTTTGTTGGAAGAATTAGACTCAATGTATGTTGAGCGTGATCGTCGCCTAATTATTGAAAGTAGAGCCGACAATATTATCTCAAGTGCCATTAGACTAGTAGAACAAATTGAAAAAGAATTTGGTGCCGAGCAAGCAGATAATCTCACAAGAAAATTGCTCAATGCCATTAGAACAAAGGATGCTGGAAAGTTTTCTAGATCCGTTAGGAAAACCAATGCAGATTCATGAAATAACACGACGCCGCGTAAACGAAGCTGGCATAATGGGACAAATTGGCAGCAACATTGCCACGGGCCTGGCCAATAAATTGTTGCCTGGATCAGTTCCTGCAGACCAATTTGCAGGCGCACCTGTGTCAGCAAATCAACGTCAGGCCGCAGCCGGTGAAATGAATCGATCATTGTTAGAGCCATTGTCCAAACAAATGCAACAACGCTGGGCTCAAGTGGTACAACAACTTGTGAGCACTTCGAAGTCAGTGGCAGATCCCAAGATACCTGCCACTGGTGCAGATCAGTTGGCTCCCGCAGAACTCACACAAGAATTTGAAAAATTCCTAAACAGCTTGTTTGCTCCCAGCATTGACATTGCTGGGCTTGCGGCCTTGAGTGACAACAATGATGCACGTATGTTATCACAACAGTTGCCAGCACAAATTCAAGCCGCAATTGATGTGACCATGGATCCCAAAACCAATGCTGGCCAAGCCAAAAAAACCTGGATGGATTTGGCAACGTCAGTGCAACGTGCAAAAAGCATAGCACAATTCAGTGGCACTCGACGAACAGCTTCCAGCAGAATAACTCCACAGTCTCAACAAGTTGTTGATAAATTGGACCTAGACGACAATCAAGTTGCACAAATGCAACAAATGGCAAGAGATCCAGCATCGCTGGCAGCGTTACAACAATTACTTGGCATGAAGAAATAAATTATGTATCTCAAAGAAGGCGGAAATGTCTTTAAGGACAAACAAGGCAACCCATTAACACAGCGCATCAATCAGGCGGATGTGCCTGCCACCATCAAATACATTGAAAATGTTCTGGGAATTGATTTTCCACCAGAACGCTGGCTGGGATCCACAGGACGCAAGCCCACATCCGGCGACTTGGATCTTGGGGTGGACCTGAATGAAATTTCAAAAGATCAATTGGCCACAGCACTACAACAGATTGTGACTAGCCAGGGATTAGATCCACGTGAATGGGTGGTTAAAAAGGGCGAAGTACATTTTAAAACTCCCATTTCCGGAGACCCTGACAAAGGCTATGTACAAACAGACTTTATGTTCTTTCCCAACTTGGATTGGGGCACGTTCTATTATGGCGGTGCAGAAGGTTCGGCATTCAAGGGCATGAACCGTAATGTGCTAATGAGTTCAATGGCCAAGGCCCTGGGGTTCAAAGTGGGTGCAAATGGCATGTTCAGTCGATCAACTGAAGAACTGGTTAAAGGCGGTCTAGATCCCACCCATGTGGCACGAATGTTATTGGGTCCTGCATTCACAAAAGAAAATTTAAAGAATGTGGAAAGCATCTACGCCGCATTGAGCAATGATCCCAATAAAGATGCCAAGCTAAAAGACTTTCGTGAATATCTAGCACGTGAAGGATTAAAAGAACCACAATTGTCGGTGTCTGAAGATGATGTGGGATTCCTGGGTCGCTTGCGTGATCGTATTGTTAATCGTGGTTATGTTGCTCTAGTAGAAGCAGAAGAGCCTGGAGTAGGCGGCAGAGCCAAGGGCATTGAGCATCTGGAAGACTATGTGTTTCGTAAAGGCACAGCTGGCATACAGCAAGCGTTAGAAATTGTTGCTCACGCTACCGAAGCACCTAAAAAAACTACCACTGCTAAATGGGACGGTAAGCCTGCTGTGATCTGGGGGCGTAAACCTGCCACAGGCGAGTTTGTGCTTACTGATGCATCAGGATTTGAAGCCAAGGGCTACGATGGTCTTGCTACCAGTCCCCAAATGATGGCCGCTATCCAACGCACACGGTCCGGCAGCCGAGACGAGCTGATCAACTTGTATGCACAGCTATTTCCGGTACTTGAAGCCACACTACCGCCTAACTTCCGAGGCTATGTCAAGGGCGACTTGCTGTACATGGCAACACCCCCAGAAATTGCCGGCAACTATGTGTTCCGTCCCAACACTATCGAGTACAAAATTCCAGCTCAAAGTAACTTGGGTCAGCGTATTGGCAACAGTGATATTGGCGTTGCGGTACACAGCATGTATTCAGATGCGGGCGATGCACGACAGCCATTAAAGGGTGTGACGTTTATTGAAGTTCCTGGACTCATGTTAGAGCGTCCTGCAACACCATCTGCACTGGCAGTAGAACCTGCCAAAGTTAAACAACTCAAGCAGTTGATTCGCACAGATGGTGCTGCCATTGCCACCTTGTTTAATCCTGCTGAATTACGAGCACACAAGATCACTGACCTTGCCAAACTATGCGTGGACTATATCAATACCAAGGTTGGTGCTCCACTGAATCCACAAACACTGTTGCCCGAGTTTGGCGAATGGCTACAAAGCAAAGTAACTCCCAGCAAGTTCCGCAACATTGTGGAGTACCTGGAAAGCCCCAGTAGCAATACCCCTGCCTTGGCCGCTGCCTTTACTGCGTTCTTGTTGTTGCATGATCTAAAGATGGATATCCTAAAGCAAGCAGATCTAGAGCATCCCGGGCAAGAAGGTTGGGTCATGGCCACCCCTGCAGGCTATGCCAAAGCTGTGAATCGCTTTGATCCCAATGCTTTTGCCGCACAAAACCGACAGAGAAATAACCCTCAACCCACGTGATTTTTCCAAATTGACTAAATAAAAGCAGACCCGTAGTGGGTCACAAACTTAAAGGAAATTTATCATGGCATTTTTAACCCCCGTAAATGGCGATTCCCAACCGGTATTCGCAATCGATGTACAAAACGGCCCAGTAAGCCCATCAGCTTCTACAGCCGCTACACCAGTCAACCTAGCTGGTCCTAAGTTAGACTTCTTCCGTGCTGTTGCTAACACTACTGTTGTTTCACAACAAGGTGTTCAAGAGTACGTTGGAAACGTTATTCAGGCTATCCAACAAACTGCTACAATCGCAATGTATCAAGTTGACGGTACAGTGTTGAGTTTCGCTACTTACCCAACAGGTGCTTTCGCTAATGCTTCTACTAACACCAGCGCCGCTGTGTTCTTGGCAGCTGCCAACATTACCTACAACGGTTATCAGTTGGACAGTGCAACCAGCGTTGGTTTCAAGTTATCGACCTAATCAATTGCTGATTAACAACAAAACCCAGGTTAGAAATATCCTGGGTTTTTTGTTGGCCGTTAAATACTCGTATAATGCGAATACTCTGTAGAACTCTGTTTGATTGCTCGGCCACTGGCATCACAGGTCATTTTAGGCCCAGCCAAGTGCCATTTCGGGATGGTGCTGGCAACACAATTAATAATCAGCACGATTGGACATTTGCCAGGAATCAGCAACGTAACTGGGAAACTCTAAATCAATTGATTAGCCTGCGTACCCAACCACTGAATGTCACGCCCAATGGCTGTGACTCAGGCACCTGGCAATTTGAATTTGAAGTTGAACACGGAGAAGTTTATAGTACCACTGGCTATGCCGGAGACTTGACCGGACTGGTAAATGAGTGTGCAGGTGTGCCCATGCTCACAGGACTCACAGAAAATCTCACCGAACAAGCGGTACTAGTTACCTCGGGACCAGATCAGAACATTTGGTTTGAACCCATAAATAAATGATGGGAGCCTATAATGGACACAACTGATATTGAGAAAAAGAGTCTTGAAGCGCACGTTGAATTGTGTGCCGAGCGATATAAATTGCTAGAACTCAAATTAGAGACTCTCGAATCTAATGTTGACAGTTTAAAAACCACCATTGACGAAGTGCATAATATAGTGCAGGAGATGGCTGCCAAACGTAACGATCAGTTGGTTACCTGGGGATCAGGCATCATTGGCATGCTGTTGGCCACTGTTGGATGGCTAGTCACAACGTATGTATTTAAATGAACAAACAAAACAAGCTAGAAGCCTTTGCCGCAAAAGAACTACTCAATCTAACTGACAAGTTGATTGTGAGTGATGGGCGCGGTGGCATTATGGCTTTTGGCAAATACAATATCATACCCACAGACTACAAGTTTATAGTGAGTATTAAAAATCAAGATCCCATAACATTTGGCAGCAAGCGCAGTGCAATCAGCTGGTGTATTGCAGACCAACACAATCAACTCACACTGGCACGAATAATACGCACACTAGATACCAAAAAACATAGTCTAGCGGCGGATATACACTGTCGCAAAACACTTGCAGACCGTAGCAAGCACGAAGATTTTTACGAAGGTGTTTCCATCAAACTTCAACGCAAGATTGATCAAATGGAAACAGTTGATGCCGAATTAGAGAAATGTTTAAATTCGGCTAAATATATGCAAATTAGAGGATTCTCAAATGAAACTGCAAGAACTGGCCGCTCCGTCGCCAACAAAACAAATCGCTAAAGTTTTCGAAAGTTACTTTGGCTCTAACATTGAGTTTGACCGTTTAACATCTCGACAGACTCAACACCTGTTGCACCGTGTGCAAGGTCTGCTACATGAGCATCGTTCGGGGTCTGCCAGATATCAAAGCCAACAAAATCCAGGTTACCTTAAACTGGTAATGATGGAACAGGCATTGACCACACGCATGGCCGAAGAAGCTATTCCTGTTGCTCCAGCCGCTGGTGTAGCACCTGCTCCGGGTGCTAAACCTGCACAACCAAACACTGTGCAAGTTAAAGATCCTAAATTGGCTGCTGCATTAAAGAAAAGCACTAGTGGTCAAACACTCAGTCCCGAAGAACAAAAACTAGTAGCCGGCGCTGCCATGATGCAGGCCGAGAGTCGATTGCGTCGTGTGATGACTCGCTTGAATGAATCAGAAGTTCAACAAGCTCAAGTGGTGTTGGCCGCACAAGACATGGTTGACAAAATGCAAGGCATGCTTGAAGATGTAACTGAATTACAGTTCAAAGAATTGCCAGCTCTAGTAGACTCTATCAAGAATCAAGTGGGCATGGAGCAAGCCACACAATTCAATTCAGATGCCACAGCCGCACTTGCTGGCTTGGTACAAAATTTACAAGGTGCCAAAGCTGCCTTGGATCAAGCCCTAGGCGTGGTAACAGGTCAAGCACCTGCTCCTGACGCTGGCATGGCCAGTGCACCAGCACCTGGCGCAGTTGATCCAGCTGCCGGTATGGCCGCTCCTGCTCCAGAAATGGGCGGCGAAATGCCTGCAGAACCAGAAGCAGCCGCAGGAGGTGCGGGACTGGGCCGAGCACGTAGATAATGCGATTCCGTGAATTCATAACGGAATCCTCAACACCCGGCTCCGATGAACTATTGGGACTGGTCAATTTTCTTGCCGGACGTGCAGAAGACGAAGGCGCACAAAAACAAATTTCTCGTGGTGCATTTATTAGTCTTGCACAAAGTCTGAATATAAATGTTACCGAAGACAACATTGAAGAAATTGTGGGCCAACCTCCCTTGAGTTCAGTGCTAGAACCCATGACTCCAGAATCACAAGAAATCATATTCAAAGGTGCCGGAGAACCAGAAGCTCCTGCTACAATGCCCGTTAACAAAGCACAAGACATAGTTGCCAATGCCGCCAAATCGGCAATGAACAAAGATCGCGGCGTTTAATCAAAACTGTCAACATTTGGTTGACTGCAGGCGTTATATATAGTATAATAACTCAAAGGAGATCGCGATGAAAAAGATCTTAATTTCACTAGCATTGTTAATGGTCACTGTGCCTGTACTGGCACAACACTGGAATCATGGCCACAGACATCACGGTCATGCCAGACACTATGGTCATGGCAACTGGGTTGTTCCCATCATCATTGGTGGTGTGGTAGGTGCCGCAATTGCCAATCGTCCTGCGCAAGCAGAAACTGTGTTTGTTCAACGGCAGCCTGTAATTGTACAACTGCAAGAGAATTGCACACCTTGGAAAGAAATCCAAACACCGGATGGTCAAACATACCGAGAAAGAACTTGTACACAATAATATGGCATACTCAGAAAAAGTTGTAGATCACTATGAAAATCCCAGGAACGTCGGATCTTTTGACAAGAGCGATACTGATATCGGTACTGGTATGGTTGGCGCACCTGCTTGCGGAGATGTAATGAAATTACAAATCAAAGTGGTGGATGGAATAATTACAGATGCAAAATTTAAAACATATGGTTGCGGGTCAGCCATTGCATCAAGTTCCTTGATTACTGAAATGGTCAAAGGCATGACATTAGATAATGCTTCACAGATTAAAAATTCTGAAATTGCTGAAGAACTGGCTCTGCCTCCTGTAAAAATACACTGTAGTATTCTTGCGGAGGATGCTATCAAGGCCGCAGTTGAAGACTACAGAAAGAAACATGACACAACGCATCTTAATTGATAAACTGGAATTTTATGTTACAAACGTTTGTAACCTGACCTGCACTGGCTGTAATCGCTACAACAATTATAAATTCTCTGGATGGCAAAGTTGGGATGAATATGGTCCCATACTAGAACGCTGGGCAGAGAAAATTGACATCCGTCACCCTGTTATACTTGGTGGTGAGCCTTTGCTCAATCCAGAAATCAACAAGTGGGTAGAAGGCTTAAAACGACTGTGGCCTGATCATTCAGGTGTACAGATACAAAGCAACGGCACACGCATTGACAAAGTCAAAGGCTTGTACGAAGCCCTGGGCAACGGCCAAGGACACTGGATTGGCATCAGCATACACAATCCTGACGACAAAGAAGAAATCTTTTCACGTATTAGAAACTTTCTAACAGCACCTATTGTGGAAACCAGCGATCCCACGCACCCCATTGGGTCGGACTTTCAGTTTACCGATGTAAACAAAAACTACGTGCATGCCTGGATGAGCAACAAGTTTGTGCAAAGCAACATCTTGGAATTGCCCAATGGACGATTTGGCTTGTACAACAGTGATCCTGTCAAGGCACATGACAACTGTGCATTTGCTCGCTTTAAAAACTATCACATGATCCGTGGTAAAATTTACAAGTGTGGCCCAGCTGCCTTGATGCCTGAATTTGATGATCAGTATCAATTTGATATCTCTGACGAAGATCGATTGTTAATGAGAGGTTACCAACCCTTGGGCATTGACGAATTTGACACCCGTGGTGCCGAATTCTTGGGCAATATTGACAACATGATTGATCAATGCAAATTCTGTCCTGAATCTTATGACTACAAGCCTATCACTTTTACCACTTTGAAAAAGAACTGGAAGAAAGACGACGTTGCGGTATGATCTCTGTAACAGATGTAGCTGCCAATAAAATCTTAAAGAGCATTGCCAAACGTGGACGTGGCGAAGGCATTCAGGTAGGCGTTAGAACCACAGGTTGCTCAGGACTGGCTTATGTGCTAGAATATGTAGATAATCCCAATTTGCATTGTGTTAGACATTACGATAGCAATGGAATTAGAATATTTGTAGATCCCAAAAATATACCTTATCTTGACGGCATGATCATAGACTTCAAGCGCAACGGACTCAATGAAGGATTTGAGTTTATCAACAAGAACGAACGTGACCGCTGTGGATGTGGAGAAAGTTTCAGAGTTTAAATGATTGAAAACAAAATACAGTGGATCAAGGATCGTCCCCATCTGTGTGCAAGTCCTTACAACAATTATGATTATAGAATTCAGCAAGAAAAATTAAAAATAACAGTTTGTTGTAATCTTGATACCACGTACACTGAATTAGAATTAGATAATGAATTCATAAACAGTTTACAAACAGACATTGAAAACAAAAAGTTGCCAGCAGCCTGTCACCTGTGCGGCACAATTGAAAAAAATGGTGCACAAAGCGAACGAATCAAATATCTAATAGACTTCTCTCCTGAACAGTTGATCAAGTTTGAACAGGATAAAAAACCAGCTGATCTTCAGGTCGGTATGAAATTTTCTAATCGTTGTAATTTGGCCTGCAGAAGTTGCAACAGTTTTGACAGCAGTTATTGGTCGGAAAAAATGCGGGTGCCGTCAGAACCTGGATTGGATGTGGATATCTCGGACAATGACATGTATTGGCAGCAAATGACTGCCATGATTGCTGACAAACACAGACAAACTGATAATTTTATTCTTCATCCCATTGGTGGAGAAACCATGCTACAAGCTGGATTTATTAAACTACTAGACTGGATGATTGATCAAGGTCTAGCTGCCACCACCTCCATTCGAATCACCACAAGCCTTGTGGTTAATCTTGAAGAGTTGCGTGATAAATTGTTACAGTTTAGAAATATATTTTTCTTAGCCAGCATTGACAGCATAAATGAAAACTATCATTATGTTCGTTGGCCTGCAAAATTCAGCAAGGTACAATCAAGCCTAGATGAATTTTTGTATGTTAGGAAAAACTATCCCAGCAAATACGATCTATTGATAACACCAGTATTCAGTCTTAACAACATATTCTACGTAGTAGAATGGTTAGATTATTGGTACAACTGGTGTAACGAAAACAACATAGAAATTTGGTTGCAAACCACACACATAAATCGTCCACTGGCGTTGATGGTAGAATCATTGCCGTCGGAATATAGACCACACCTGATTTTGATTTTGCAAACAGCAGTAGCACATCCTTTTTTCACAAAGTATGCCACAACCAAAGTGCAACATGAATACTTTAAAAGCATGCTGTTATTGTTGCAGTCAACTAAAGTGGCACCTAGATCAATATTTGATGACTACTTAAAATTCAGTGCTGATTACGACAAAAGAACCGGCACAAACAGTTTTGATTTGAATTCTAAACTGTATGGACTGCTTACGCATGCCGATCAGCAAACTTACCACACTCATTTTAATAATACCGATATCATTTTACCAGTATATGATATTTCCACAGGCCTCATAGATTTAAACTAAATGTACAATCCAAAATTTGATTATAAACCTATTCCTCGGGTGGTAATAGAGGGCAAACGTTTCTATGCCACACCAGATGGCAATAACTTGCCCAGTGTAACAACCATACTTGACAAAACCAAAAGCCAGGACAAAATAGAAGCATTAAATCGCTGGCGCAAGAGTGTGGGCGTAGAAAAAGCACAACAGATCACTACTGAAGCTGCCAATCGTGGCACACGTATGCACACGTACCTCGAACAGTACGTGCGTGATGGTGCAATCAAAGACCCTGGGTCAAATCCCTACACCTGGCCCAGTCATGCCATGGCCAAGGTTGTTGTGGACAAGGGACTACGGAATGTGTCAGAGTTTTGGGGTATCGAAGTTCCCTTATACTTTCCCAGTATCTACGCAGGCACAACAGATGGCGCTGGCATACACTTGAACGAAGAAGCTATTCTAGACTACAAGCAAACCAACAAGCCCAAAAAGCGTGAATGGATTGAAGATTATTTTGTGCAATTGTGTGCCTATGCCGAGGCGCATAATGAATTGCACGGTACCAAGATACGCAAGGGTGTTATTTTAATGTGTGTTAAACCAGATTTAGACGAACAGTTCAACATCATTAAACCCCCAGAATATCAAGAGTTTGTGCTAGAAGGTGCCGAGTACAACAAATATAGAGACTTGTGGTGGCGCAAGGTTGAACAGTATTATCTACTAAATACGTGATCAATTGAGGAATCATCGTGGCCATTTTACAAATATCTAGAATTACCCAACGCAAAGGTCTTGAACAGGACCTACCACAACCACTGGCTGGCGCTGAACTTGGCTGGGCCATTGATGAACGTAAATTATACATTGGTAATGGCGAATTGGCCGAAGGCGCCCCTGTTGTTGGTAACACCGAAGTACTAACCGAGTTTTCTGACCTACTGAGTTATGTTACTGCGTATACCTATCAAGGAGATGCGGCTGGATACACAGTACAAACGGGTGCTACATCGGGCAATCCAGTAACACAAAGCATTCAAGCTCGATTAGATAGCTACGCTATTGTTAAAGATTTTGGGGCAACAGGCGACGGAGTGACCGACGACACTGCCGCTATCAATCGTGCATTGTATCAATTGTATTGCCGCCAAACCAACACACAGATTCGTAGAAGTTTGTTTTTCCCAGCAGGAACATATCTAGTAACAGACACTATACTTGTTCCACCATTTGCGCAATTGTATGGCGAAGGCTCTAACTCCAGCATCATCAGTTTCCAGGTCAACAACTGGGTGACATTGACACCATATGCATCAGGTGTTATGGTTTATTACACAGTCAATGGCAACTATTACCGATCTAAGTCAGTGGTACCGGCCGAAGATCCCGCCAGTCCAGGAAGTCCTATTGCCCCAACAAACACCACCTATTGGGAACAACAAGACCTGCCAGAGTATGTGATACAAACCGCAGACAGTTTACAGCAAACCGGAGTAAGCATTGGCACTAATGGTGCTCTCCCACCGCAAAATATTGAAATGATTAACATGGCAGTAAAAACTGCCAATCAAGGCAACGGAACCACAGTGCTACATAATGTGTGTTTGGTTGACCGTACCAGCCAGGTGAGTTTTGAGCAGGTGAACTTTCAAGGACCGTTTACCACGGCTGATGGCAACACAGAAATAGACGCATTGGCATGTGTGCATTTTAACAGCAGTCCAAGTTTGCCATGTGTGCAAATCAACTTTAGTGGATGTAAATTTAGTGGAGCAACCTATGGTATCATGACTGACAACGTGATCAAAGGTTGTACAATCAGCGGCGGATACTTTGACACATTATTTCAGGGAGTCATGCTGGATACTGAACCTACTGGAGTGAGAATTGTAGAAAATATTTTTGATAATATCTATCATGAAGCTATTGTGATCACAGGCGCCACACTGAATGCATCTGCATACAACATTTTCTATGATGTTGGTAATATATTCTTGGACATTGTAACAACTCCGGTAATTGACATAGATGCTGACAACAACATCAGTGTTGGTGACCTGTTTGAACGCACAACTGCTGACTCAATCAGTCATCCTCGCATTGCATTAAACAATACTGGATCTGTTGTGTTGGGCATGAACATTCGTGGTATCAGTTATATCATTGACGGCGCAGCCAATGACACCATTGCCAATCAAATGCAACTGGGTGAGTACACTCGTACCACTGGTGTAGCAGATGTGTTAACAGATAACACAGCCGAAGACTTGTTTGTTGTCAACACAGGGCTGAGTGATCCCATTGTGGCATTCAACATTGACTATACCATCACAAGAAGCACTAGTTATCGAAGTGGTACAATGAGTATCATATCCGGCACTGGATTTACCTACTCAGATGATTATGCAGAAAATTCTTCAACTGGTATCACGTTGCTGGCCGCACAAGCTGGTGGAAATGTAACTGTGTCTTACACATCATCCAGCACCGGTGATCCAGGTACAATTAAATATTCAATCACGCATTTATCTTAATGTGGCCCAAAACATTTGGCGAGAGACTCGCCTCCTGGACAGAACTTCGTCGCCGCTGTGAAACCGGAGATGTTGAATCTGCAGTAACCATTATCAACTCCTGGTGGTTTGTTGCGCCTTGGCAACCTTATCACCTGCACTGGGATGACCGTGCAAATTGGCCAGATCCCTGGCAATTACTGGATGACAACTTGTATTGTGGCCTTGCTCGCGGGCTGGGAATCCTGTATACTATAACAATACTTGATAGACCCGACCTACAAGATGCGGTGCTTGTAGAGGTGGATAGCGACAATTTAGTCCAAGTGAGCCAGGGAAAATATATATTGAATTGGGACCGAGACACTGTCGTAAATATCAACCAGAGTCCCAAAAAGATACGACATCAGATAACACAAAACCAAATAAAACTACAAATAAAGTAGGAGTAGAATGAAAATAATAACAGTTGTAAAACGCTCAGGGCGTAGAGAGCCTTTGGCATTGGAAAAGTGGCAGACCCAAATTGCCAAGGTATGTGCAGGCATAGCAGACGTAAGTCAGAGCATGGTAGAGATCAAGGCACAGTTGCATTTTTACGATGGAATTACCACCAAGGAAATTGACGAGATTACCCTACGTGCCATAGTTGACCTTATTGATGTAGAATCAAATCCTGATATAGGTCATACCAATTATCAATTCGTAGCAGGTAAACAACGACTATCAATGCTACGTAAAGATGTGTACGGTTCATATACCCCACCACACTTGTATGAGATTGTAAAGACCAATGTAGCCACTGGCTTGTACACCCCTGAACTGCTGGATTGGTACACAGAGGAAGATTGGAACCGCATGAATGACATGCTGGATCACTCAAAGGATGAAACATATTCATATGCGGCAATTGAACAATTAATAGAGAAGTACTTGGTCAAGAACCGTAGTACCAAACAAATATATGAAACTCCACAAATTAGATACATGGTCGCGGCCGCTACTGTATTTCACTCAGAAGAACCGAACTCAGCGAGAATGCGATACATCAAAGAGTATTACACAGCAGCCAGCGACGGACTTTTTACATTGGCCACGCCGGTGTTGGCAGGGCTTGGTACTCCTACAAAACAGTTTAGTAGTTGTGTTCTTATTCGCTCGGATGATGATCTGGACAGTATTTTCGCCAGCGGAGAAATGATGGCCAAGTATGCCAGCAAACGTGCAGGCATTGGATTGGAGATTGGACGACTACGGTCGTTAGGAAGCCCTATTAGGGGCGGCGAAATTATGCATACAGGTATGATACCTTTCCTGAAAAAATGGTTCGGTGATTTACGATCATGTTCACAAGGAGGTATCCGTAATGCAAGTGCTACTGTTTTTTATCCTATTTGGCATCATCAGTTTGATGATCTTATTGTACTTAAGAACAACCAAGGAACCGACGAAACCCGAGTCCGTCATATGGATTATGGGATTGTGCTTAGTGCTTTCTTCTGGAGACGATTCCGAAACAAAGAAAACATAACTTTCTTTGATCCCAACGAAGTTCCTGACCTGTACGAAGCGTTCTATCAAAACACACAACGTTTTGAACAACTCTATTGTGAATATGAACAGCGTACAGACCTAAGAACAAAGACCATGAGTGCTGAAGAAGTATTCAAAGGCGGCATCTTGAAAGAACGCACAGATACAGGACGTATCTATCTTGTGTTTGTTGACAACGTGATGAATCAAGGTCCATTTGATCCTGAGTATCATACAATTTACCAGAGTAACTTATGCTGTGAAATACTTTTACCTACTAAATCCTTTAAACGTCTGGATGACGAGTCTGGTCGTATTGCACTTTGCACACTGGGCTCAATCAATTGGGGTGCGTTCCGTAACCCAGAAGACATGCGCCGTGCTTGCCGCATACTGCATCGTAGCCTCAATAACATTCTTGACTATCAAGACTTTCTTTCCATCCAGTCTAAACTATCCAATGACGAAATTAGACCGCTGGGAATTGGAGTCACCAACCTTGCCTACTGGCACGCCAAGCGTGGATTCAAGTACGGAGAACGAGACAGCCTGGCTGAAGTCAAGACGTGGATGGAACATCAAGCCTACTACCTAACAGAAGCCTCAGTTGAACTGGCCAAGGAACGTGGTCGTTGTGAACACAGTGATAAAACACGTTATGGCAAAGGCATCTTCCCTTGGGAATTACGTGCCAAAGGTGTTAACGAGCTCACAGACTTTACTCCAGAACTGAACTGGGAAGGCCTACGTGCAGAAATGCGAAGTTATGGTGTGCGCAATGCCACACAAATGGCCATTGCTCCAGTGGAATCCAGCTCAGTTGTGATCAACTCAACCAACGGCATTGAAATGCCCATGAGTTTGATATCTGTAAAAGAATCCAAAGCAGGCTCACTAACACAGGTTGTGCCCGAGTATCACAAGTTAAAAAATAAGTATCAACAGATGTGGGCGCAGAAAGACTGTGATGGATATTTGAAGACAGCGGCAGTGCTGGCAGCCTACATTGATCAATCAATCTCAACCAACACATTCTACAATCCTGCACACTTTGCAGACCGTAAGGTTCCCACAACCCTGATTGCCAAGAACTTGATGCAGGCACACTACTGGGGATTGAAAACATTCTACTACAGTCTTATCAACAAAGCAGGATCAAAACAAAAAACAGAAGAAACACCGTTAGAAGAAATTGACTTTGACGATGTCGAAGACTGTGAAGCATGTAAACTTTAAGGACATTAATGAGTCAAGCACAATACAATTTAAAAACAAAAACAGATTACTTGAGCCGCAAGATGTTTCTGGATCCAGCAGGGCCTGTAACTATTCAACGATTTGAGGAAGTCAAATACAACAAGATTGCCAAGTATGAGCAAGAGGCACGTGGATTCTTTTGGATTCCCGAAGAGATCTCGTTGACAAAGGATTCGCAAGACTTTAAAGATGCGTCAGACACAGTCAAGCACATCTTTACATCAAACCTGCTTCGGCAAACAGCACTGGACAGTTTGCAAGGTCGTGGCCCAAGCCAAATCTTTACACCTGTGGTGAGCCTACCAGAACTAGAAGCCCTGGTCTACAACTGGACATTCTTTGAAACCAATATTCACTCAAGAAGTTACAGTCACATCATCCGCAATATCTACAATGTGCCCAAGGAAGTGTTTAACACAATCCACGACACCAAAGAAATTGTAGACATGGCATCAAGCGTTGGCAACTACTACGAAGAACTGCATGTGGTTAACTGTCGCAAACAACTGGGCGAAAAGGTAACTGAACAGGAGCACGTTAAAGCAATCTACATGGCACTACATGCCAGCTATGCTCTAGAGGCATTCCGCTTTATGGTATCATTTGCCACAAGCCTGGCCATGGTGGAAAACAAAATCTTTATTGGCAATGGCAACATCATTCAGCTAATCTTGCAGGACGAGATCTTACACAAAGAGTGGACTGCGTTCTTGATCAATCAAGTTGTGAAAGAAGATCCACGCTTTGCCGCCGTTAAAGCAGAATGCGAAGCAGAAGTGTATCAAATGTACCTGGATGTGATCCGTGAAGAAAAAGAGTGGGCTGATTACTTGTTCAAACATGGTCCAGTGATTGGACTTAATGCCAACATCTTGAGAGACTTTGTGGACTTCACTGCCAAGAATGCACTGAACGAAATTGGAATCAAGTATCTGGAACCTGCACCACGCAGTACCCCTATTCCTTGGTTCAACAAACACGTTGACACCAGCAAGAAACAAACTGCACTGCAAGAAAACGAATCAACTAATTATGTTATTGGCATAATGAGCGACAGCATTGACTATGAGGAACTACCAGAATTATGATGCAACAAGATATTAGAAAACATTTGGACAAAATTAACGAGATGATGCAAATCAACGAAGATCCTATCACACAATTTGCCAGTTCAGCGCACGAAGAATGGCGTCGCAACTTTGATCCTACCGGAACAAAGCCCAGAATTAAAAAGAACAGCGATGGATCTGAAGGTGATATCAATCAACCATTTGATAAGATTCATCCAGACTGGCAAAGAGAAAATCTGGCTGCAGGCAAAGCTGCCGCTGATGCTGTGACTAAATTTCCTACTGACATGGAAAAAGCCGCAGAGTACATTCACATTGAATGGATGAAGCGTAATCCCAAGGCTGACTATAATGCGGCACAACATGTGCCCTATGATCAACTGCCAGAAGATGAAAAAGAAAAAGATCGTGTGCATGTACGCACAATGATGAAACTATTAGGAAAGTAAAATGCAAGCAATTTTATGGAGCAAGTACCACTGCCCTTATTGCGATCAAGCAAAGGCACTATTAAAACAAAAAGGTATCCCGTTTGAAGAACGTAAAATTGGCGACGGATACACCCGAGAAGAATTGTTAGAAGCAATCCCCACAGCCAGGACAGTACCACAGATTATCCTTGACGGAGAACTTGTGGGTGGATTTACCGAACTCAAAGCAAAATTAACAGAAAGCACATGATGTCAGCACAACTAGCACTAGAACCCAACCAGGTATACACATTCAAAATGAACTCAGGCGAAGAAATGGTTGCCAAGGTCAAGCAATCAGGCGGGGACTGGATTGTCCTAGAAGAACCCGTGAGCATTGCTCCGGGTCCGCAGGGCATGGGCCTGATTCCCAGCTTGTTTACAGCAGATCCCAAGGAAGAAATCCGGTTAAATACTAACAGTGTTTCTTTAGTGTCCAAGACTGATGATTCAGTTAAGATGAAATATCTAGAAGCAACAACTGGTATCAAAGTACCAGAGAAAAAACTTATACTAGGATAATATGCCAGCAGTACAGCGACAAGGTGATTTGGACACAGGCGGCGGAAAAATACTTTCAGGCGTGGGTTCTGTACGAACCAACGGAATTCCTACTGCCACAATCAACTTGTCTGTTAGTTGGCACGGTAAAAAAGCACATGCATCTGCAAAAACCACCACAGGCGTGAGCAGTGTACGAGTTGAAGGCCAGCCGATCAGTGTTGCAGGTAATCCTGATACCTGCGGGCACACACGCACTGGCGGTAGTGGTGATGTGAGGGCTGGATAATGGCAGGTTCAGGATTTGGCCAACCAGGTACATACACACCATTGCAATTGATTGCCGGTGCAGGACTATTACAAAATCAAGGTATCACGATTCCCACATCATTGACCAATGCAGTGAGCTCATACAACTCGCTGCCTTTTGTAGAAGATCTAATGAGCACAATCACTCTTGGCCCGGCCTTTGGACTAAATGCCGGTGTTATTGCCAGTCTTAAAACTCTAGGCAACACCACGTGCCCTGCACTTGGTGCCAGCATTCCTTCTGCATATGCCGGAGTTAATCCCTTGATACCCACAACTGAGACCGGCGGCTTTGGTAACCTAGTGGTCAACAACGCCGAATTGTATCTTGGTGATGGAGAAGTTGACCGGTTCTGTCAAGCATACCAAATTGTTGTGGGATATCGTGGCACAACAAACGAACTAATACAAAGTGCAGTCAACGCCACTACTTATCTTGGCCCTACATTCACCACAATGAATGATTTGATCACTGGCCAATTTACCAGCGTGAATCTGGCACTAAAATGTCTAGGCAGAGATTGCGCACAACTGGGCAATGCAATTGATCTAGCCAACCTAGACAACTTTGGCACGCCTGCAGCCGTGCTACAACAACTTAGTGACGAAGGAAAAATCACATCTGGCACATTGAGTTGTGTAGCATCAAAATTAGCAGAGTACGGCCTGACTGAAAGCGACATTGTGTTGTTGTGTACCCCAGATGCCAGCACTAGAACACCATCAACAAATGAATTCAATACTTTACAGAAAAAGGCATACCAAGCAATGGCCGCGATTGATGCAGATTGTTTGGAGTATGTGTTAGATGTACTCGGAGTGGTTACTCCCAATATTAAAACTATGGCTGACTTGTTGGATTTGAAAAAGATTCTTCCTGAAAGTTGGATATCATTAACAGTACCATCGGCAGCAGGTGGCGTAGTACTATTGTTCAATCCTGATGGATCAGTAAACCCTGAAGTGCAAGCGGCATTGAATAGCAGTGTGGCAATTGTACTTCCTGCAGGTTGCGATGAGTTGGCCAAAATAATACCCCCAGACCAAGCAGTAGTGAACAAAGCATTCCAGGCAGGATTGCAAAATGTAGGCGGCATTTCCACTACCACCCTGCCACGAGTGGCCACAGCATTGTTAGGATAACGCATGGAAACGCTCAAAGGTCTACCGCTAGTTGAAGATGTTACAAAACCTGTACCGGACACAGTAACAACCTATTACAAAGATACATTTGCCACGGGCACCGGCGAGTTTGGTACATTTACCATGCAGGATTTTTTGGGGTCAGCAGTTGGCACCGTTACAAAAAATTCAATACAGAATATAGTGGCCACACTGTATAACATGAATATTTCTGCATTGACCAGTTTGTACAATCAAATGTTGTTGACGGTACAAGGCGTGTACGATGATCCGTTAAATCCGGGACAAATTATTATTCCAAGCGGTCCTGCTGCCGGCACATATGGCAGCGGTAACGATGCCTTTACGTCAGGACTCATACCGGCAGCCGATACCTTGATAGCAAGTTTGATTTCCACATATCCTTCTGCTACCACATCGTTGAACAACAGTGTCAATGCCATATGCGAACAATATGTGTATGAATACACCAATCAGACCAAAGCAGGGTTGGCGTTTGCTGATCTAACATCAGGCAGCCAACAATCTACTATGAGTTTTATGAGTGGTCTGGCATCAGCAGGATTAGACACTCAAATTGGCGGGCAGAGCAGTTATCTTTCGTCTGTGGCAGATGCCGCAACACAAGCTGGTCAAGCTATTCTTGGATCACTGCGAGAAGGTCGCAACAACACACTGATGGACAAAACATGAGTATCAAACACGATAACATTGTGCCAAGTGTGTGGCCGGAAAATCAAGAATATTCTGCGGGAATTCCTGCGGCCATAGTGGCATCAGTAGAACCAGCCACTCGCGGTACTGTGAGATATCTCAATTCTCGTGGAGCAGAAAATCAAGCAACACTTGTGAACAACACATTGCCACCACAAGCATTGCCGCCAGTTGCCATATATCAAGTTCCTGGCAATGCAAACTCTACAGACTATTCATGCGGCACCGAAGCAAGAGAAAAAGTGCTAGATGAACCAATAACTCCACCTGAAGTGGTAGTGCAAGTTCTGGGTTTTTATGCAAATGATGATTCTATGCCATTGGGCTATGACCCTGAGTTACCAGCAACTCAACTATTGGTCAATACTGATTTTTGGGTAAATTTAAGAATTCGACCCAGTGTTGGGTTAGATGGATTTGATCCTACTATTATCTTCTTAGACAACAACATCGATGGTACTGCTTATCCTAATCCTCCAGGATACCCGGGTACTTTTGCCGGTGACGGTGCTTCAAACTATGGTGGATTATTTTACAAAGTTCCTAGTTTTTACATTGGACAAGTTGGCCTAGCCACTATGACATTCACTGCTGGCCAACCAACCATTAATCCAACATTTGGCTCTGCGACGGGAGCCATTCCAATTGTGTCTGCACCCACAGTGGTAGTGGCTGTTGTAGAACAACAAGGATGGTTCCCAGGTATTATCAGTACTCCAGGATCAGCTGATGCTAACGTTGATTCGGTATATGTTAGCCAATTGTTGCAGTTGGCAGTGGTTGGACCACCTTCAACAACCTATTCATATGTGTTGCCTTGGGCCTCTGGCACAAGTACAACCGATGCCAATGGTAGAGATGTAGTAACTGGAACAGCGTTAGCAAGCGGAACTTGGCCGTTCACAGTTATATTTCCAGGAATAGCACCTGTATCGAAAACATTCCTAGTAATGGACGGTGATACGTCACCGGGCGGCTTCACTAGCGATGATGCTACTGCAGATGCGGATGCTGACGCAGATGCTTCTGCCGACGCTGACGGAGGTGACGGTGGTGACGGTGGTGACGGAGGTGACGGAGGTGGTGGTGGTGGTGGTGGTGGCGGGGCGATGTAGCCTAAAAAATCACTCAAAAGTGTGGCTTTTTAGCCACATTTTTCTGGTTGACCAATAAATCCCATTTTGCTATAATACTTGTATAGTAATTAAAAAGGAGTTAGCGATGCGAGCACTTACCACTTTTATTGACAACAAAAACCGTTATGCCGCCCTGTTCCGCGGTCAGCGTACAGAACCCGTGTATGAAATTCAAACCGCCGCAGGCCGTAAACGTGTGGCTGAAATGATTGATTCGGACCTGAGCCCTGAGAATCTTTCTTGCGATGGCGAATTGCCCCGTACAGAAGTAAACAGACGCTATCGTGAACTCACAGCGGCCGCCAAAGACTTGGTCAAACTGGATCCTACAGTGGCTCAATACATGTACGAATTTGGTTGACCAATAAATCCCATTCTGCTATAATACTTGTATAGTAACTAAAAGGAGCCTGAAATGAATGTCAAAGAAATCAACTCTGCTATCATGTTTGGTAATCTCACCAATGACGAACTGTCTACGGTGATTGATGCTGTGAAGTTTGCCCGTGCGCAACTCACCCAACAAAAGAAACGTATTTTTTCAATTGGTGACTCTGTAAAGTTCACCAGCAATCGCAACGGCCTGACCTATGTTGGCACCGTGCGCAAAGTCAAAATTAAATTTGTGCTGGTTAACACACCTGGTGGCCTGTTCAATGTACCAGCCAACATGCTGGAGGCGGCATGACCATCAAGCCGTTTCGCATCTGGCTTGCTGATGTATGGCGAGACAATTGCGAAGAAAACGACGGATGGGGACAGCCTAGAATGACCATGCCAGAATATTTTGCAAAGTACAAGTGGTGGCTCAAGCGTGAGTACCAGTATCAAAAAGGAGTTAGACGTGGGTCTTGATATGTATGCATATGTGGCCGCCCGTGCAGGCCAGCAACGCGAGTTCTACGACGGTTGCGAGCTCAAGGACGGTGAGTACACCAATACCAAAGTAACTCAACCACGTGAAATCGCTTACTGGCGTAAGCATCCTAACCTACATGGCTGGATGGAGCAACTTTGGAACAAGCGCAATGATGGCAACCAGGATGGTAGCAACTTTAATGGAATTGAGCTAGAACTCACTTATGAGGATCTCGAAATACTAGAGCTTGATGTTATTGCTGGTTCCTTGCCAGGCACCTCAGGATTCTTTTTTGGCAACGACGCAGACGATCACTACCGTAAAGAAGATCTTGAATTCATCAAGAATGCCCGAGCCGAGTTGTTCATGGGACTTAAAGTGTTTTATAATAGTTCATGGTAACCAAGTAAATATATGAATGAAACAAACTTCTCTGACCCAAGGTTCTCGGGTATAATGGCAGCAGGTTGGATCCGCGATCTCGAAAGCTCAGACAGCCGCATACATAAAGAAAAAACTATTGAAAAGGCCCTGATGGCATCCAAGTTAGGCTCAGCTGACGCACAGGCTTTCTTGTTCAACTGCTATCAAGCCTACAATCCTTTCTATGTGTTTGGCGTTCGGCAAGTGCCAGAAACTCAAGGGTTAACTGGACAGCCAAACCACTGGCCTGGATTTTGGGCCTTGCTAGAAAGCCTGCGTACTCGTAGCATCACTGGTAATCGTGCAAGAGAAGCAATTGAAACTTGCAGTCAGATGTTTGACTCAGACGAGTGGAACAACTTGGCTCGTCGAGTGCTGATCAAGGACTTGAGATGCGGTATCTCAGAAAAAACACTTAACAAGGTGCTGGGCAAAACTGAATGGAAGATTCCCGTGTTCAGTTGCCAACTGGCACAGGACTCCACAGACCAACCTAAAAAGCTAAAAGGTATCAAACGCCTGGAAGTCAAACTGGATGGTGTACGTGTGTTGGCAGTTGTGAATGGATCTGCTTGTACATTGTACAGCCGTAATGGCAAAGAGTTTGAGAACTTCCCACAGATTGCAGACTTTATCGAAGAACATCGCAAAGCATTCCAGCGTGATTCTGCCTTTGGCGGACAGTTTGTGTTGGATGGTGAGATTGTGGGCAAGAATTTCCAAGACTTGATGAAACAAGCACAACGCAAACGAGATGCCAAAACCACAAACATGGTATATCATGTGTTTGATATTCTTCCACTAACGGAGTTCCGCGATGGCTTCTGTAATCTACAGCAACACAAACGCATTGATCTCTTAAAACGTGCTCAAGCAATGTTACCAGAAAATGGGTGTGTGCGTGTGATGCCTGGTATGGATGTGGACTTGGACACAGCAGAAGGACATGATGTCATGCGCCGTTTTGCCGAAGCTTCAGTAGAAGAAGGCTACGAAGGCATCATGATCAAGAGCATGGATGCACCTTATGAGTGCAAACGTTCAGACTTTTGGATGAAATGGAAACCCACAATCACAGTGGATTTGAACATTGTGGGATTTGAAGAAGGTACTGGTCGCAATCTAGGCCGCCTGGGTGCTATAATATGTGAAGGAGTTGACAATGACAGAACTATTCGTGTTAATGTTGGTAGCGGTTTGTCTGATAGCAATCGCGATGAGTATTGGGCCGCTCGCAATGAGCTTCTTGATCGGGTGGTTGAGGTTGAAGCGGACGCAGTTACCCAAAACCAAGACGGATCATACAGTTTGAGATTCCCACGCTTTTTGCGATTCCGTGGATTTGAAGCAGGAGAAAAACTTTGAAAATTGGACTTAGTTATAGCCGATGTGTGCGAGACATTGTTGATGGTCGAGTAGACATTGACGATGTGCTGGTTATCATTGCCCGTACCGACTTTGATCCCAATGATGACACTCAATGGTCAGGTATTTGGGAAGGGTATGGAGGAGGCCAAATACTCGGAGGCATATTTGGCGGCCACGAGTGGATGGACTACCCGGCTGAAGACGAACACAAGTTTCGACAGGTCACTATGGACTTGTGGGAACAAGGTAAGTTTCATCAACCACGCAAGTTTGGAGCACATCCTGCCCGACGACCAGAAATTTGGTTGGAGGCAGTGTTGCCAAGTTCTGAACTACAACGTAACCCTGCGGCAAAGGATGCCTGGGACAAGTTTCAAGTGGTTGCTAGTCTGACCAACGTTAAATTAAACAAAGAATATCAATAGCATGAAAGCACAATCAGCCAACGGTGTTACTGGACACTTGATACAGATATTTACAGGACAGACTGTATTTCGTGTGTACGATGACAATCATAATTTTGTTGATTATGATTTACGACATAGTGACTTGACAGTGACTATCGACGATGAAGATGCATATTTTTATCGTGACGAATATAACGATGCGTTAGACCACGCACCAAACACAATAGGAAAACAAAATGGCCAAGACTAAAACAGTAAATAAAATTAGCGACAAGTTGATCAAGGTCAACGAATCGTTCACGGTGTACATGTATGACAATGCATACATGATTGAAGTATCGGGTCGTGACAGTGAGAACGACTACAAAACAGTCAAACTCATGGTTCCTGCATTAGAGCAGTTACAAGCCTTGATCAAAGAGGTCACAGAAATGGAAAGGGATGATTAACATGTTTGAAACAACTTATAATAGCGGTGCATATCGTTCTGCTGGAGAAATCAATTCAGCAATGGGTCGTGTGTATGGACACATGAGTCTTGCTGTAATTGTGTCAATGTTTGTGAGTTACTTTGTGGGATCTAGTCCAGAGTTGCTACAATTCTTTTTTACAGGTTGGATGAAATGGATTGTGATCTTTTCACCACTGGCGGCCATCTTTGCTGTAGGATATGTGTTGGCCAACAACCCTAGCAAGAGTGTGGCACAGTTATGCCTGCATGGATTTGCGGCATTGATGGGGTTGAGCTTTTCAATGATCTTTGCTGTGTTTACCATGGGATCAATTGTGAGTGCCTTCATGGGTGCAGGCATCTTGTTTGGCGTCATGAGTGGCTATGGCTACTTTACCAAACAAAGTCTAGACAGTGTTGGTAAGTTTATGTTTGTGGGATTGATAGCCATTGTCATCGCCAGTATTGTTAATATCTTTATTGGATCAACTGTGATGCAGATGGTTATATCAGCATTGGCCATCATCATCTTCCTTGGACTAACTGCTTATGACACACAAAAGATCCGTGAAGAACTTAGTGTAGAAGCTACAGATGTGGCTGAGGTACGCGGAGCACTGACCTTGTACATGGACTTTATCAACTTGTTCTTGAATTTGTTGCAGTTGTTTGGCGATAGGAAATAATCATGGAAACCGAAACAATCTATAGTTGTTATCCAGGACGCATGGTGGGAAAAGATGTACTTTATGACTGGTGCGAAGAACATTTTGGTCCGTCACACGACAGTTATGATCATGTTAATTGGGGTCTAACATCCTGGTATTCAGAACGTCCATCACCACTTAATCCGTTTAAGTTCGAAACTGTTAGAAAAGATTTCTACACATTATTTGCATTAAGGTGGTTGTAATGGCAACTTGGACACTCAAAACTCTACACAAAAAGTCTGCGGTTGAAAAGCAGTTCTGGTACAAAGACGGCAAAACAATCATTCGTGAAGAAGGCTATCGCTGGGGCGAGTTCTATTGCGAAAGCGATGAACAACCTGTTATTGAGCCAGAAGATGGAGAATACAATCTAAGCGAAAGCGACTATGATTGGGAACTATCAAGCCTTGACGATGGATGCTGGGCTGATTGGACATTCCCTGATGACATGACGGAAGAAGAACAAGCGGCTATCGAAACCGCCTGGGATGAAGATTACTTTGACGGCATGGAAGAACTGGGTTGGTCAAACAGTGACACAGATTACATTTTACAAGGTCCATTGGAGTTGACCGATGAAGAAGGCAATGTTGTATACGAGGGCAAAGATGAGTAAAGTATATCTAATCAGACCATTGGAAAAGAAAAGCATTGTCTACCATGTAGAAATGTATCGTAAGAATCCGGATGACAGTGTTAGTTGGTTCAACATTGACGAAACCTATCGCTGGGGACAAGGTTTTATCGAGGGCGACCTAGATTGCAATCTACCCTGGGAAGGCGATAAAATAGCCTATGCTCGAACAGACGCAGGGTGGGGTTGTGAGTTTGATGACAGTGTTAGTGTTGAGTGGGAGTTCAGCGATGATATTGGTGAACTAGAACAACAGGAACTCAAAGAACTTTACTACGAAGGTGGTGCAGGTTGGCTCTATGATGGCGAACACGATTGGTCTGAAGAAGATGCCGCAGTACACATCATTGCACCATATCAAGTTGACTTGTGTGAAGATGATGGCACCGTGATCAAAGAAAATATTAAACTAAAGACTCGCCCCACTGCCAGCAACAACTGGCCATTCCCAACGTAATTAGCCAGACTTGTTGACAGTACTGGATCATGGCGTTATAATTATAGAGCATGATCAGGGAGATGGTGCTGTTCAATGGTGTGGCGGGGTTCCTAGGCCTGCTACTACCGTGGCATGTGAACATAAGTCACATAGGTTGCGACACTGTCCCTGGATTCGTCCAAACCCCGATTGATACCCGGGAGTATGCTCATTAGGGATTAACACAGTGAAAGGATATTTTTAATGTCTGTTGAAACAGAGACCTCTGCGTTGAGCATGTCTGCGTCACTCAGCTCGCTTGAATCAACGCCCTTGATCATGCACCGTATTTGGTTTGATCTGCGTGATACCGAAACTTGGTACGCAATCATGAGAGAAGCCACAACACTATATGGCCGAGATGGCTGGCGTGGTCAGCCCAGAGTCAAACGTAGACTAGATAAGTTTGCATGGGAAAGAAATAGACCTGAAAACCACGTTTGGTTTGAAGTGCCAGATCCGTCGTTTGCTACCTGGTGTGCGGTAAAGCACGCCGTGATAGTGATAAAAAATCCCGGTAAATAAACACTATGATATTTGGTTTCGGCATATTGGCCACAGCTCTGCTACTGAGCTTGGTAGCCGCTTATTATTCAGTAGCAGGCCTAGTTGCAATCTTCTCTGCGGCGGCAATACCTGTGATCATCATGGGTGGCAGTTTAGAGCTTGGCAAGATTGTGGCCACAGTGTGGTTGCACAACAACTGGAAACGAGCCGGCTGGGCATTCAAAATGTATTTGATACCTGCTGTGGCATTTCTTATGTTGCTGACATCAATGGGCATCTTTGGATACCTGTCAAAGGCACATTCGGATCAAAGTCTGGTATCAGGCGATTCAATGAGCAAGGTTGCTATATATGATGAAAAAATTAAAACTGCTCGGGAGAATATAGATGTCAATCGCAAGGCGCTTAAACAAATGGACGAGGCAGTTGATCAAGTCATGGGCCGAAGTACATCAGAAACGGGGGCAGATAAATCCGTGGCTCTCCGTAGGGCTCAACAAAAGGAACGTGGGCGTCTCCTTGCTGAAATCTCAGCCGAACAGAAAACAATTACTGAGCTTAATGAAGCGCGAGCACCGTTGGCGGCAGAGTTCCGCAAGATTGAAGCAGAGGTTGGTCCTATAAAATACATTGCGGCATTGGTGTACGGAGATAATCCTGATGCCAATGTGTTGGAAAAAGCAGTGCGTTTTGTCATTATATTGATTGTGTTGGTATTTGATCCACTGGCGCTTACACTTATTCTTGCTGCCAGCAAACAATTTGAATGGGCGCGACAAGGCCGGGGAGGGTTTGTACACGACGAACCTGCATATCCTCCAGATGATGGACCATTGACTGATGAACAAATTGAACAGATAAAAGAAACAGCAGACAAACCCAGTTGGAGGATACATGCAGACCCATCACCTCCAGGTTGGATGTACACCACTACCACAACAACATATCCTTCAACCGAAGAAGAAGTTGAAGAATTAAAAACAGAGTTTGACCGCAGTCGTCATGCATACTTGGACAAACCATTTGTGCATTTTGAAAATCTCAAACCCATAGTTGCCAAGTCAGAGACTGTGACAGCACCAGTGAAATCTGTAGCTGCCACACAGCAAGTAATTAATTTTGATCCGTTTGATCCCGAAGATACTCCAGAAATCAAAGAGGCCAAGAGCCTTTGGAAAACTCTCAACCCAGACGACACATTAAAAAATCAGCGTATTAAATTGGCCAAAGGTATAATTACTGAGCTTCCTTGGTTACAGTATTTGAAACCTGCTCCTAATTCCAGCTTTGGCCCTGCGTTCCCACTCACACCCGACCGTGGTGATAGTTTTGTCAAAACAGACGTGATTCCTAACCAACTGTACAAATTCAACGGTGACGTCTGGATTTTAGTTGACAAATCTACAGTAGATAACTATACTTACGATACAGCATATATTGATCATTTGATTGATAAAATTGCCACTGGTGAATATGATCCTGAACTTTTAAATCCAGGTGAACAAGAACAAGTGGCGCAACGTTTACAAGCCAAAACAAAATAATACAATGAAATCAAATGAAAATCTCAGCACCTGCAGTTTTTGCGGCAAGCACAAAGATGCAGTAACAAAACTAATTGTGGGTGAAAACGTTGCTATCTGCAATGAATGCGTGGACCTGTGCCAGACACTACTGGTAGATCAGCCAGAAGCCAAGTCTGAAGAAGCCAATCTTGATCCAAGAGAAATTAAAAATCATCTTGACCAGTATGTTATTGGGCAAGATGCTGCCAAGGTCATGCTGAGTGTGGCCATTGCCAATCACTACAAACGTATTCGCAACAAAGATATCAATACCGAAATTGAAAAAGCCAACATCCTCATGCTTGGTCCCACAGGTTCGGGCAAGACCTTGCTGGCTCGCACAGTGGCACGTTATCTAGATGTGCCGTTTGTGATTGCTGATGCCACCAGTTTGACCGAAGCAGGTTATGTAGGCGATGATGTGGAAAGTTTGATCAGTCGCTTGTATGCTGCCGCCGGCGGCGATGTTGAAAAAACACAACGTGGTATTGTGTTTGTGGACGAAATTGACAAGATTAGTCGAAAGAGCGAAAGCACCAGCATCACACGAGATGTGTCGGGCGAAGGTGTACAACAGGCATTGTTAAAACTGGTAGAAGGCACCAAGTGCCGTATTATCCCACAAGGTGGTCGTAAACATCCAGGCGGGGACACTGTGGAAATTGACACACGCAATATTTTGTTTATTGCAGGCGGTGCGTTTGTGGGGCTAGACAACATTGTTAAGAATCGTGTGCAAGGCACCGGCATTGGCTTTGGAGCAGATGTGTCAACTAAAACAGCCAGCGATGTACATCTTGATAAAACCAGCCCTGATGATCTTGTGCGATTTGGATTGATTCCTGAATTTGTAGGCAGATTTCCTGCCTGGGTTGCACTCAAAGAACTGGACAAAAAAGACCTTGTGCGTATTCTCAAAGAAGTAAAACACAACTATGTGAGTCAATACCAGTGGTTGTTCAAACAAGATGAAGTGGATCTTGAGTTCTCATCTGACAGCTTGGATCTTATTGCTGAACGCACACTTAAAAACAAAACAGGTGCACGTGGACTACACAGTGAGCTAGAACGTGTGCTAATGCCGCACATGTACAATCTAGCACGTTATCGTACCAGTGGCATCAGCCATGTAGATATTGATCAAAACCTGGTAAATAGTCCAAAGGAATTGTAACAAACCCATGGAAAAATTACACGGCAGATCAGTCCTGGTAACAGATGGCAACGTAGACCGAGCACTGCGTAAATTCAAGAAGAAAATACAAGAAACAGGTTTGTTAAACGAGCTTAGAGACCGTGAATTCTACACAAAACCCACAACCCAACGCAAACTAAAAGCAAGTGCTGCCAAGAATCGTTGGAATAAAAAACTACGCGAACAACAGTTGCCTAAAAAACAGTTCTAATGTACATAGAGTTTGACATTGTCACAAGCATGGACAGTTTCGATAGTCTCAAAAATACAGTCAGTGCCTGGGCTCGGCGTCACCAGGTACCTTACACAACCAAAGTTGCCAAAGGTTTAAAATATCGACTTGGTCTAAATCACCCGGAACATTTTACTCTTTTTACTATGACCTGGACGGCATGTGATTACACAATAAAAAATATCCAAAAGTCTTGACAACAGTTGAGATTTCCTGTATAAATATGTTTGTAGTGCCCATAGTGGGGCTACATTACAAGTCATCTTGCTTAATAAAGGAGAAAACAAATGACAAAAACTCTTACCCTTCGTTCTTTCGACATTCCCTCACTCACTAAATTTGGTATCGGTTTCGATAACATGTTTGATGATCTCATGCGGGTGAGTGCTCAACAAAGCTCAACAAACTATCCACCTTATGATATTGTACAAGTTAATGACGACGAGTACATGATCTCAGTGGCTGTGGCTGGATTTGGATACGATGACCTTGCAGTAACCAAGGACAAAAAAATCTTGGTTATTGAAGGCAAGCACAGCCGTGAAACTGTAAAGAATGAAGATTCGACTGCAAAATACCTGCACAAAGGAATCAGTGAGCGTAGTTTCCGTAGAGAATTCCAACTAGCGGATCACGTGGAAATTACCGGAGCACATCTTGAACTTGGTATCCTAAGTATTCACCTAAAGCGTGAAATACCCGAAGAAGCCAAGCCAAAGGCCATTGCTATCACCTACACTTCCTAATATAATAGTGTAAATACAGTGGCAGCGAGGTGCTGCCACTGCAACAGGGAAAATTATGTCACAATCAGAAACACGTACAAAAATCAAACCAAGTGAACAACTCAAAGAGCCACCAATGTACAAGGTAATCTATCTAAATGATAACCAAACCACAATGGAATTTGTGATTGAAACCTTGATTGAATTTTTTAATTACACTACTGACACAGCGTTTACCATTACTGAAGACATTCACAATGCTGGATCAGCATGCGTTGCGGTATTGCCATATGAGATTGCCGAACAAAAAGGTATCGAAGTAACCCTGGCAGCTAGAAGTAACAGCTACCCTTTACAGATCAAACTTGAACCTGATCAGGCCTAAAACTCCACAGAAATTCGACGCGGATAGTACACATGCTGTCCGTAGTCAGTATTGCCACGACCTCGGCAGTGATTAAGATATTGCACATTGTTGCGAACTTGATCCACAGCACTGTGGTAATGTCCAAAACACCAGGTGTGAATTTTTTTCTCAGTATCCACTGCATGAGCCTGTCGCATGAGTTGGTTGCCCATGGTGTTAAATCGCCAGGTCGCTTCTAGATTGATGTCATGACTGATCAGCACCGGATCCGGCACAGTATGGGTTACCATCACAATCTTTTTGACATCCTGATGTGTTTGTAATCGTTTCACAGAGTTAATCATGTACATGGCATCGGTTGTGGCCATTCTGCTGATGGTTTTCACTGTGTCGCCTGTTAGGTTAAATTTATTTTGGTACCACTGAGCACACTGCGTGGGATCTATGTTTGGGTCAAAATCAAATCCAAACCATCCATTGGTACCCAGTATAGCAACACCATCAATCACCACAACATTGTCTTGAAGATACACTAGATTGGGTATTGTTTCAAGACGAGTTACTAAATCGGCATAACTGTAGGTTAAATTATCCAGGTAATTGGTATGCTCATCATTTCCATCAATGTAAAACACAGCCTGGTAGTTTTTACCCAGGTGTGAGAGTACCTCCACCAGATCATTGCGATCCATGGCTATATCCCCTGCAACCACAGCGACAGGGCTAGTGGCAATACCGGTCCAGTCAAAACGTGGCCAGGTATCAACGTGTAAATCAGAAATTAAATCAAAGCTGAATGTCATCATACATATTTAAAAGGAATTGACATGCACATTATTTTTGGCGAGGCCGTTAAAGAAATCCCCAACAGCTATACAGTACTAGAACTTGACACAATTGATACCAACGGTACCCGAGTCACAGCCTACTGTGTGATAGAAAAAATACCATTACAAGAGTTTCCCTTGATTGATGCACACATCAAACTACATGCAGATGTAATTGAAAATTATCGTCTACAGCACTGGGATTACTGTGAAAAAGCCATTAGTGCACTACTGGGAAAATGGAACGGGGAAGTTGACAGTTTCTATCAAACTCTACTAGATCGTATAAAAAAACTCAAAGAATCAGTATTGCCTGATGGGTGGGATGGCGCTGTGATCAAAAACACCCAGTAAATAAACCCTCCGGGTAAATGTAAATACCCCGGGAGGAAAACACATGAGTTGGTTCAAACGAAAACCGCATTTAAAATTGCCATCACAACAGCGCCCACATCACACCAGTCCAGCTACTTTAAAAGCACTGGAAAAAGCCAAAGAATCTGCGCCAAAAAAACAGCCTACTGTACCCGCTAAATAATACAATAACAGGGGTCTAGAGTGAAAATATCACGAGTTTTGATGGTTGGGGCACATCGTATAGGCGCCGCATGTTTGAGTCTACAGTTTGATCATAATCTTAGCAAATTTGACAAAACGTATGTAGTATGCCCTCTTCCAGGCAATCGATTACAAAAAGTATTTGAAAAATACAAAATCAACACTCAGGGATTTGAATATGTCAATGACTATGACCTAGTGAAAGAATTTCCCCTGATTGCCAACTGGTATCTCACAGGCGAGTACCGCGGGTCTTGGCTGACCCAACAAGCAATGAAGTTTTACATGCTTGACAAAATTGACGCAGATGTAGTATTCATTCATGATGCTGATAGTTTTTGTGTTACACCATATGAATGCATAGTTGATCACAAACTAAACTTATTTTATCTGCCAGACACCACACATGCCTGGGAATATTACAGAGCATTTGAAAATGTTACAGGATTACCGAGACAGTCTACCGATTGTTATATTACCGAAATGATGCCTGTCTTTAAGAGAGACTGGAATAGCCTAAAAACCTTGATTAGCAGTAGATTTGAACAACCGTGGTCTAATGTGCTGATTGAACAAACCCCGTGGGACTATGTTGGCAACATCAAATGGTTCAGCGAGTATGAATTCTTGGGCAATTGGATTGTTAGCCAACACAGCAATTACATCCAGACACACCAACGTAGATATGATATTAAAAAATTAGAAGATCTTACCCATCAAGATTTTCCCGCTAACATCAACTGTGTTAGCGATAAAAACCCATTTGGTAACATTTTACCTTTTGATTACGGCACAGACACTGTGGGAAATTTAGATGCGGTGCTAGATAGATTTCAACAATCTGGACTGCTGTCCAAGTAACTGTTCAATTTCTTCAGCGTGATACATGCTATCAATTAATCCGTGCACCTCAACGTGGTTAAACTTTTCCGGAGACTCTTTCCAGGCGTCGTAAAATGCTCTCCAGTATTTGCCCGTTTTGGTGTGTTCAGATATTGCCATTGCTGATTTTGCATTGGTTTTAAATTCATTAAAAATGTTCTGTTGCCATGATTGATCAAAAAATAATTTTTTATTATAGTCAGCAATAGCATAGAGATTTTGCCAAAGTTGACGTTTTTGATCCAGCGACAACTGCGATATTTTTTTCATTTCGTTCACAATGAACATGAGTCTTTCTAGTGGATCTTGAACAGTATCGTAAGTTTCGTCAATGTAACCATTGAATGTTTTGAAACCGTAACTTCTAAGATATGCTAAACTTCCAGGAGCAGCGGCCAATATGAAAGGCCTGCCACAGGCAATAGGTCTTAAAGACTTTTCAGTCAAGTGCAGTCGGGTATCATCAAACAGTGTTTCTAATACTACTTCAATGGCAGTGTGTTGATAATCGTTATTGTTATAATCTGCACTGGCTGTAGCATCTACTAGACACGGGTCAAAATGATTCTCCAGGTCTGTGCGTTGTATTTTAAACGCAGAATTAACAGGAGTGAACGTTTGATAGTTATTTCCTTCTGAATCAGAGTTGAATCGCATTACGCTATGCATTTGTAGGTGGTTATTTACTACAAGTTCAGCGAATTTTAATCTGTACTCTCGTGTGCCAGTCCAGGCACGATTGTAAATCAAAAAGTCTTTGTCAATGGCGTCAAAATTGATTTTGAGAGCGTCATCGTGTTGAGCATATCTAAACCAATCACAAGCAATGGCAGCATGTGCCCACCAGTAAACACCAATAAACCCTGCTTGTATGTATCGATCCAAGTTAATACTGTTTTTTTCACTGTGTACTAACAAAGTTTTATCATGCACACTGTATTGGGAATCAATTATGCATCTCAAGTGTTGATTGTTAATAGCTGACGTTATGCGCCCAAGAATATCTGGAGTCATCTTTACTTTTTTATTGTATAAAAATTGATTTAGCATGTCAGTATTACTGTATTGATCAAAGAACAAAGGTTCTTGATCATGGCAGATAGCACCAGGTTTGAGCAATCTCTGCCAACCGCCACGATTGTTTATACTGTCTGATAGTGGTAGTAAATTGTCAAGTTTTTTTGATCCATGTGGATAGAAGCGATAAATTAATATGTCATGGTTGCATAAAACGTCTAAGTGATTGTATAATCTATCTAAAGGAACACTCATACATGAAAAAAATTGGATTTATCGGAATCGGTAAACTTGGCCTTGATTGCGCTGAAGTAATGGCAGAAAAGCACACAGTGCGGGGTTATGATATTTACCCACGTATCAGCGACACTGTAAAAGTTTGCAGCATTGACGAGTTGGTCAATGAAAGCGAATGGATCTTTATTGCTGTGCCAACACCACATGCTGAAGGTTACGATGGTTCAGTACCATCAAGTCACATGACCCCCAAGGACTTTGGCCACGACGCTGTGATTGATGCCATCAACAAAGTCAACCAGCATGCCAAGACCAGCAAAAAGGTTGTGTTGATTTCTACGGTGCTACCCGGAACTACTCGTAGCAAGTTTATTACATTGCTAGATCCCAAGCACCAGTTCTTGTACAATCCTTATCTAATTGCCATGGGCTCGGTAAAGTGGGATATGGCCAATCCTGAGATGGTTATCATTGGCACAGAAGACGGCGAGCTCACAGGTATTGCAGGTGAGTTAATTGAACTGTACAAGACCATTATGGCCAATGATCCACGCTATGAAATTGGCACCTGGGATGAATGTGAAGCCATCAAGATCTTCTACAACACCTACATTTCGGCCAAGGTTGGCATTGTGAACATGATCCAAGACTTTGCCATGAAGATTGGCAACATCAACGTTGACGTTGTTACCAATGCTCTTGCACGAAGCACCATGCGACTACAAGGTCCCAAGTACATGACAGCAGGCATGGGCGACGCAGGCGCATGCCATCCACGTGACAACATTGCTCTGCGTTGGTTAGCAGAACACTATGAAGTGGGATATGACTTGTTTGACACAATCATGCATGCTCGTGAAATTCAAGCCAAGAACCTGGGCCAGTTCCTAGTTGAACAGTCTAAGAAAACAGGATTGCCAATTGTGATTCACGGCAAAGCCTACAAACCCGATGTCGAATATTGTATTGGCTCATATTCAACCTTAGTTGGTCACTATGTCAAAGAAGCAGGTTTTCCTGTAGTATATGTTGATCCACTGGCAGATAACCAAGACGAAGTTGTTGCGGAAGTTGCCGGCCCTGCTGTGTTTCTTTGGGCACACAACCGAAAAATCACGTACGAATACACAGGCGAACAAAAAGACACCCAGGCCTACTGTGATATCAAGCCAGGATCGATCATTGTTGATCCTTGGCGCAAACTAGCATCCACACCAGAGTATCAAGTTGTTCACTATGGCAACACACGTGGTCAGTAAGTATAACCTTCCTGTATTCTGGGACAATGAGTTCAAGACTCTTGACTATGTTCAGGAGCCTTTTAACGACCCTGACAGTGTGGCCTTGTGGTTATCACAAGGTTACAATAATAAAATTACAGGTGACCTTTGTGACATGCGCCATCGCTTGCCAGTCTGGGCCAGCAAGTTTATTGAAATCTATACTGAAATGGGCTGGAAAGACATTGGACTTGCATTCTATCGCATGCCCACAGGCACAGTGATGCCGGTACACAGCGACTTGTACAAACGCTACATTGAACTGTTTGACTTGGCGGGCAAGGAACAGTCAATTCGACGTGCATTGGTTCTAATGGAAGACTGGAAACCAGGCCACTACCTAGAGGCCAATGGAACTCCTTATGTGAGTTGGCAAGCAGGCACCACAGTAGAATGGACATATGATACGCCACATTCAGCAGCCAACATTGGCCTGCAAGATCGATACACATTGCAAATTACTGGACACATATGATAAGTTCACACAATGAATGGGACCCACTTAAAAAGATTGTGGTAGGTATTGCCGATTATGCCAATTGGCCTGTAAATGATCCTGTGTTCTCTAAGGAGAGCGAAAAGACTAGTTGGAAAGACACCCCAGTGCCCAGTGGTCCTGTGCCACAGTGGATCATTGATGAAACCAACGAAGATCTTGATGGCCTGGCCAATATACTGACAGATCTGAGTGTAGAAGTTGTGCGACCAGAACTCATGAACTTTCAAACACACGATGGCATGTACAACTATTGCCCCAGAGATAGACTGTTGATTGTTGGGGACAAGGTAATTGATACTGCCATGATGTATCCTTGTAGAGACATGGAACTACAATGCTATCATGATATCCTTGCAGGCGCAGAAGTAATCTCCATGCCCAGAAACCAAGGTCTGGTGTTAGATGCTGCCAACATACTGCGTCTTGGACCAAACAAGATGTTGTATTTGGAAAGCGCCAGTGGCAACAAGGCAGCTTACTATTGGTTGTTGGCTAACTTGCCACCCGATACCAGTATTGAGCTGTGTAATTTTTACGCTGGTGTTCATATTGATTCAACTATTGTGCCCTTGCGTGAAGGCCTAGTTATGTTGAACGCCAGCCGTGTTAGTTTTGATAATGTGCCGCGAGCATTTGAAGGTTGGCAAAAAATCTGGATTAGAGACGTAGTGGCACAAGGTTTCCACGAATATCCATATGCATCAAAATGGATTGCAATGAACATGTTGGTAGTGGACCCAGAAACGGTTATTGTGGACCGGCACCAAACTGAATTGATCAAAACCTTGGAAAGTTACCGATTCCGAGTGATTCCACATGAACTGCGGCATAGTAGGACACTGGGCGGTGGATTCCATTGTGTCACACTAGACCTTGTTCGGCAAGCAAGAAGTTGACTTTTTGTAAAATTGAGTATATAATACTCATATGAACACACGAATTGGCTTTTGTTGCAAGTGGCTTAATGACCCCTCTGAATGTGGTGGCATGAAAGTCAACGCAGTGGACCGTGACCTAAACGGCAGATCAACTACCATGAGGTGGCTTCGCGAACATGCAAGCGAAGCAGACCAGCGACAATGGGACATCATGAATCACAATGCGTCAGCGGCTGTGAAAATGATTGAACGTGTGGCCACCTTGCCCGTTGAACGCAGAATGGTACGTCTTGGAAGCGAAATGCTACAGGGCTACACTGAGCCCAACTGGATTGCCTGGTGGCAACAACAAGAAATTCAAGATCACTGTGCCAAGATCTTTGCCCCAATTGGCGAAGCCGCACGTAAATACAATGTGCGTTTGAGCTTTCATCCTGGCCAATTTTGTGTACTGGCAAGCGAAGCAGATGAAATTGTAGAACGTAGCATACTAGAATTTGAATACCACGCTGATATGGCACGTTGGATGGGTTATGGTAATACCTGGCACGATAACGGCTTTAAGATCAACGTACACTTGAGCGGTAAAGGTGGTCCCGCTAAATTCTTGCGTACTTTGGGTAGACTCAGCCCCGAAGCAAGGAACTTAATTACCATCGAGAATGATGAGATGACAAATGGACTTGACACTACTTTGGCTGTGGCTCAGCATGTGGCTCTTGTATTGGACCTACACCACCACTGGATTAACTCGGGAGAGTACATCACCGCGCAGGACGATCGCGTCAAGCGGGTTATTGACTCTTGGCGCGGCACTCGTCCTGCACTTCATTATAGTGTTAGTCGCGAGGACCTTTTGGTTGACCATGACCGAAGAACTAGACCCGATCTTGCTGAACTTCTTGCTAGAGGTTATAAGAAACAGAAACTACGAGCCCACAGCGACTTCTATTGGAACGATGCTGTGACTGATTGGGCATTGACCTTTGCTGACAACTTTGATATTCAATGCGAAGCCAAAGGCAAGAATCTAGCTAGTGAACAAGTTTATGAACGATATATTGCTTAACACATTCGACTGGATACGAGATGATTTTAAGTCCAACCGATTTCGCTTTGTTGTTGAGTTGCTTGCTTGGGCTATTAGTATTGGTTGCAGTATTACTATGGCACTCACAGTCCCCACGCCTCCGCTTCTTGCTCTTTATCCCGTTTGGATTGCTGGCTGTGCTATGTATGCTTGGGCTAGTTGGACTAGGAAATCTTTTGGCATGCTGGCTAACTACATCTTGCTAGTGACCATTGACAGTGTTGGCCTAGTGCGCATGCTCATGTAACAAAATTGTAACGATCTTCATCTTAAATAACAGATGAAGACATATCGCTCAATCTTTGTCAGTGATGTCCATCTTGGAACTAAAGATTGTCAAGCCGACCGTCTCAATAACTTTCTCAAACACAACTCATGTGATACATTGTATCTAGTAGGCGATATAATAGATGCCTGGAAGATACAGCAAAACAAATGGCGTTGGAAACAGAGCCATACCAACGTGGTACGCAGAGTACTAGGTCATGCCAAGCGTGGTACTCGAGTTGTATTCATCGCAGGCAATCACGATGAATTCCTAAGACCCATGATACCGTATGGCTTTTCATTTGGTCTAATAGAGATACACAATCAAACAGAACACATAGGTGCTGACGGCAAGCACTACTTAGTTGTTCACGGAGATCTGTTTGATGGCATTACCAGACTGGCACCATGGATCGCATTCCTGGGAGATAAAGCATATGACTTTGTTCTTGCACTCAACAATAAATTTAATTGGATTCGTCGTCGCCTGGGTTTTGGGTACTTTAGCCTTAGCAGGTATCTTAAGTACAAGGTTAAAAAAGCAGTAGATTTTGTGTTCAAATTTGAAGAGAATTTGGCCAACTACTGTAAGAAGCGTGGCTTTGATGGCGTTATATGCGGACACATACATCATGCAGAGATCAAAGAGATCAACGGCGTATCATATATGAATGATGGCGACTGGGTTGAAAGTTGTACAGCACTTGTAGAACATCATAACGGCCGTTGGGAGATTGTAACTTGGACCAAGGAGAAAGACAATGTGGATACTGATACTGATAGCAGTTCACGTGAACAATCCTCAGGACGTGCCAGGAAGAATAGAACTGGCATTCAAGGACCAAATCAGTTGCGAAATGACACTGGCGTCAATGAAGTGGCAGCTAAAATTTAACAATTTTAAGGTAGAAGGACAATGCAAACGACAACAAAATTAAGTGACAAAATTACTATAGTAGTACCTTGCAAGAATGAAGAAAATTATATTCATCATTTGTTAGATTCTCTGCGTAAACAAAACATAGGTAACACCAGAATTATTATTGCTGATTGTTCTACTGATAACACTAGACAAGTTATACAAGATAACAGCTTGGGATTGAACGTTGAAATTATTGAAGGTGGCCCTGTTAGTGTTGCCAAGAACAACGGAGCAAGATTAGTCGCTACTCCTTATATCTTGTTTATTGACGCCGACGTTCGCTTCTTTAAAAATACTGTGATTCAAGATGCAGTTGACAAAATTCAATCAAAGAACCTGGACCTGGTTGGGCTAAACATCAAATGTTATGATCGTGACATGCGGGCCATAGTTGGATTTACTCTTTTTAATACAATAAACCACACATTGAAATTTTTCTCACCTTTTGCAGTCGGTGCATTCATGCTAACACGCAAAGATCGTTTTGACGAGTTTGGTGGGTTTCCTGAACAGTTTGCAACATCTGAGGATTACTTTTTATCAAGGAAGTACAGTCCTCGAAAGTTTAAGATTGTTCGACATCACTTTGGACAGGATAGTCGTAGATTTAAGAAGATGGGATATCTCGGCATGGGCAAGTACCTGATCAAGAACTTTATCAACCGCAACAACAAGAAATACTGGGACAGCTTAGATGGATCCAAATACTGGTCATAATTTTGTAACAAAATTGTAATATTATTCTCCTTAAATAATCTTGTCACAACAAGGAGAACTCAGTGAACAAACTACTAGCAATCTTATTAACCGCAGTAACATTATCAGCCAACGCAGACATTACAGGTGCCGGCGCAACTTTCCCATTCCCAATCTATGCCAAGTGGGCTGAGGGATATAAGAAAGCCACAGGTACCAGTTTAAACTATCAGAGTATTGGTAGTTCGGGCGGCATTAGACAGATCAATGCCAAGACCGTGGACTTTGGAGCAACAGATGCTCCAGTCAAAGGTGAAGACCTAGACAAGAACGGACAAGTTCAGTTTCCTGCCATCATCGGTGGAACAGTTCCTGTAATCAACCTAGATGGCTTCAAGCCAGGCGAATTACGCATTACTGGACCTGTAATGGCTGAAGTATTCATGGGTACTATTGCTAAGTGGAATGATCCTAAACTAACAGCATTGAATCCGGGTAAACAGTTACCTGACCAACCTATTACTATTGTACATCGTGCTGACGGTTCGGGCACCACTTTCAACTGGACAGACTATTTGTCAACGGTTAGTCCTGAGTGGTTGGCTCGAGTAGGTCGTGGTGCCGCAGTCAAGTGGCCAGCAGCCACATCAGTGGGTGGCAAGGGCAATGAAGGTGTTGCCGCCAATGTAAACCGTATCAAGGGTTCAATTGGCTATGTAGAGTATGCTTATGTTAAGAAAAACAATATGGTATTTCTACAACTACAAAACAAGAGTGGCAAGTATGTGTCACCAGATGATTTAACATTTGCCGCTGCCGCCGATGGCGCTGACTGGTTCAGTGTCCCAGGTATGGGATTGAGCATTGTAGATCAAAAGAATCCTAATGCCTGGCCAGTGAGTTCTGCAAGTTTTATCATCATGTACAAAGAACCAAAGAGCAAAGCCACCAGCGATGAAGTGCTAAAGTTCTTTGATTGGGCATTTAAGAATGGCAAGAAAGATGCCGCAGATTTAGACTACGTGGCATTGCCGGACAGTTTAACAAAGCAGATCCGTGAGCGTGTTTGGACACAGATTAAATAAACCGCGTACAAAAATAGAGTACGGCTAGAACTCGTAACTAGCACCAGCCCCGAAAGGGGCTTTTTTTATGCTTACTAATTCTTTGCTTTAGAGCAATAAATATTAACATAATAATTATAAGGTGAGTGCGATGATAAAAAAAATCTTGCTGGGACTTGCCATCCTTGCATGTCTAGCAGTGCCATCTGCACAAACAACCAACGCCAAAGTATCTAGCAATGTAACTACCAACGAGTGCGTTAAATGGACTTGGAGCGGAGATGTGTACAGCAGAAAAGTAGTATGTTTAGAGTGGCGTAAAAAAGACAAAGAGGAAAAGAAAAAATGATTGATCCAATTACAGCACTAGCAGGTATACAAAGCGCCATCAGCCTGGTCAAGAAGGCCAGTCAGGTCGCCAATGATTTAGGCTCACTTGCCCCAATGATTGGGAAAATGTTTGATGCCAAGAGTACCGCAACCAAAGCATTGATAGAGGCTAAAAAGTCTAAGAAAGGTTCCAATATGGGAACCGCACTTCAGATTGAAATGGCACTAGAACAGGCCAGAGCCTTTGAAGAAGAGTTAAAGATGCTGTTTATGCAAACAGGCAAGATAGATGTATGGAATAAGATTAAGGCTCGTCAAGCCGAAATGGATGCAGACGATGCTCAAGAAATAAGACTTTATAATGCTCAAGAACGAGCACGTAAACAAAAAGAACAAGAGTTAAACGAATGGGCTATGATACTAGGCGGATCTGCTTTTGTGTTGTTTTTATTGTTTATTGGAGGTTATGAACTAGTGCAGTTTTGTCAAACAGGCAACAGGTGTGGAAGATGAACGAATACCAAAAAACATTTGATATGTGCCTAAAGATATTTGTTTACGGCTGTGTAGCTTTATACTTCCTAGGTTTTTTAAAATTCTTGCCAGACGATTTGTCAAACAAGATTGTTAATTTGTTATTAGGCAAAGTAGGACTATAACTATTCCGGATAAATACCCAAAGGGAGAAAATTATGTTAGATATTTTACTTTGGGTAGCACTAGGTGCGTTTGTGGGCTGGAATTTTCCACAACCATCATGGGCCAAAACAATGCAGGAAAAAATACAATCACTGTTTGCTAAAAAATAAGTGGAGATTTGCATGGTAACAAAGAAAGTTACTGCTAGAAGGAAATCAGTAGCGCCGCCTACGCCGCCATCAAAAAACTTGTCAACGGCCGCTTTAGGGGTGTGTATGGTTGTTCTTACCAACTATCAAGCAGAAGTAAAACAGGCATTATCATTAATATTAAAAACGCTAACATGAATATATTAGACAAATTTTTAGAATTCAAAAAACTTCCTTACATTCTTGCAGGAGTTATATTTCTTTGCAGTCTAGCGGTACTCAGTTGTTTTAAAAGTGCTGAAACTCATCTGAACACACTCAATCATGCAGTTTCGTTTAGTCGTGCTATGATCAAATCATCTGATGATCTGACCAATTATGCAAGATATTATGTCACAACAAAAAACGACCAATGGAAAACTGAATTCAACAATGTGCTCAAGATACGAAACGGTGAATTGGCTGATGAAAAGGGTATTGTTAAATCTTTCAAAGACAGGCTCAAAGATGTGCCGTTCTTACAGAGTGAATTAGATACTCTCTTAAAGGCCGAACAGTTGAGCAACAATTTGGCAAAACTAGAAATAGAAGCATTTGATTGGACTCAAAAGGGTAAAATTGAATTGAATGCTGATGTGCAAACTCATCACCACATGGCCGCACAATTATTGATGTTTGGTGATGACTATAAGAAGCATAAAAACCAAATTATCCAAACAACAAATGAATTTTATGCGTCAGTGGTGAATAGACTGCAATCACAATATCTGTTCTACATGACAACTGCATGGACCATGATAATCTGTATTAACATAAGTTTGATACTTTTAATAGTCTCTATCAAACATAAAGACAGCATGGTGACTAGACCCAAACGTATAGTGAAAAAGTCACCTGTAAAAAAGCCAATTAGGAAATAGTATAATCTGAATCAAACACACAATGTGTGACATTGTGTGTTTGTTGGTTACTTGGCTGCAGGCTTTCGGGGAGCTCGCGGCTTTGGTGGTGCCTTGGGTTTAGGCTCGGCTTTTGGTGCCGGTGCTTTCTTGGCAGGTGCCTTGACAGCCGGTTTGGCCTCCGCAACTGGTGCAGGTGCTTCAACTCGATCGTCAGCTGGTTTGCCAACTTCTGCCGGTGCATCAACCTTGTAAGGTGCCGCCACAGGTGATTGTACCGGGTCTTTACCAAA